>Ga0316628_100003972_pt1 | contig 11505 bp, 9 predicted proteins | sample OWC_Aug_M2_C1_D5_FD_207648 | JGI IMG/M metagenome (GOLD analysis project Ga0316628, IMG submission 207648) | Wetland soil microbial communities from Old Woman Creek delta, Ohio, United States - OWC_Aug_M2_C1_D5_C | ecosystem: Environmental > Terrestrial > Soil > Wetlands | place: USA: Ohio... | reverse complement strand
CGCCGCGGGCGAGCAGACCGTCCGCTCCCGTTTGACGCGGAGGAGCTCGCGGAGGTCGTTATTCAGGAACGCCGACGCCACCGGGCTCTTGACCGTCTCGCCTTTCCGGTTGACCGCCATGAGAGTCCGGGTCATGTCGTATTCCGTGCCCTCGTAGGCGTCCCGGAAGATCGCCAGGAGGTCCTGGACGGTCACCTTTTTCTCCGGCTTGACCGAGAACGGGAAGTTCTCCGATTCGCCGTTGAGCTTGAGGGACGGGGCGAGGAGGCTCAGGACGCGCCATTCGCGGCGGCGGCAGTAGAGGCTGGTCCGCGATTCGGGCGCGTAGGCGTAGCAGAACTCGAAGGGCCGGCCGCTCTCCTTCTTCCAGAAGCCCATCTCCTCGGCCACAGAAATGACATTGTCGGAAGCCATGAAGAAGTCCGTGTTGAGCAAATTGAGCTCCCGGATGCGGCCCGCGTTGGCCGAAACGCCGACCTCGTCATCGGCCACGCGCTGGGCGGCCCAGACGGCGCCGACCTTGCCCTTGCCCGGCCCGAAGATCTCGAAATGCCAGACTTCGTTCTTGTCGGCGAAGGTGAAGCATTCCCCCCAGTCGTTGTAGCCGAAGGCCTTGGTCAGCTCGTCGATCGTCCGGATGGCCTCCCGGGCGGTCCTGGCCCGCTCCAGGGCGAGCCGGTAGAGCTCGGGCGCGTCGAGGATCCCGGCGTCGCTGACGAGCTCGCGCCGGCCGCCGATCGTCGTCTCGCCGATCGCCAGCTGGTGCTCGTTCATGATCGGATAGGCGGCGTTGAGATAGGCGAACGTCTCCGGAACCTGGGGGATCTCGCCGGCCTCGACCCGCTCCGGGTCATCGGGCTTCTTCGTCCGCTTCGGCTCGATGTAGACCTTGGCCGTCGCGCCCGGCTTGTGCTTGGCCCGGGGAACGATGGTCATCCAGGTCCGGTCCGTGCCGCTGTCGCAGGAATGCGAGGTCATGGTCGAACCGTCGGCCGAGGCCAGGCGTCCGACCAGGATGCTCGTGCAGGAGTCGAAATCCAGGACGGTGTCGGAGGCGGCGTTTCGGTTCTCCGCCGAGCTGAGGCCGAGAACCGCGGTGATGACGACCGCCGCCGGAACGATCAACCAGAATCGCTTAACCTTCATGGCGGGACTCCTTAAGGTCATGGTGGAGGATTTCCTGCCAAGGTTATAGCATGCGGTCGAGGACGGGTCAATTCCGGCCGCCCGTCCGTTGACGGTCCCGGGAGCGGTGTGCTATAAGCGGAGAAGAAAGCCAAGGAGGGATCCATGTCCGGACAACAAGTCGTCCTGGGGCTCCTGGAATTCATCCTCACCCTCATCATCGGCTTTTTCCTTGTCTTCGTGACCTACAAAATCCTTCTGAAGCTGACCCCGCGCTTCGACCAAGAAAAGCAGCTCCACCGGCGGAACACGGCCGTCGCCGTGGCCCTCGGCAGCATCCTCGTCGGCCAGGCGATCATCGTCATGCAGGCCGTCTATCCCGTCATGGCCGTCGTCCAGATCTACACCCTTGACGGCAGCAAGGACGCCGGGTCCCTGCTCCGGACGGTGGGTCTCGTCGTCGGCCATATCCTGCTCGCCGGTCTGCTGGCCATTCTCTGCATCCTGCTCAGTTTCTGGCTGTTCGACAAGCTGACGCCGGGGATCGACCAGTATCATGAGATCCGGGAAGGCAACGTGGCGATGGCCGTTTTCATGGGCCTCCTCATCATCGCGATGAGCCTCCTCGTGAGCTCGGGTGTCGCCGCGCTGACCAGAGCGCTCATCCCCTTCCCGAAAGCCGGCTCCATCCCTCTCACCTGACGTGCCGATGGACCGCTCCCGAAGTCTCGCCCGCTCTCTGGCTGGCGTCGCGGCGGCGGGCGCCGCGGTCATCACCGGTCTCTGGCTCCTCGGCCGGCCGACCCAGCCTTCCGCCGCCGGAGCGGCGCGGGGGAATGCCCCAGGCGCGGCCGTCAAGCCGGCGGCCAACGTTCTCTTCAACGTCTTCAAGAGAACGGAGAGCGAGACGACGTTCGACCTCGAGGTCGTCTGGAAAGACTTCAAGAAGACCGCTTGGACGGTGCGCTACGCCCTCTTGAAGACCGACGTCGCCGCCGCCGATGCGGAGTTCGGTTATGCGGACGCCGAGCTCGAAGCCCGGCTCCGCGAGCCCGTCGAGACGATGCGGCGCGAATCCATCGCCGCCCTGCGGGCCTTCGTCCAGGCCGAGATCGCCAAGAGCCGTTACGGCCGTTATATCAATCTCGTCGATAAAGGGCCTCTCGCTTTCGACCTCAACCTCACGGCGTCCCCGGAGGAGACCCGGGAAGCGGCGCGGAAGGAATTCCGGCGCATCGCGGCGGCGATGGCCGAGGAGCAGGGCCGCCAGCTCAAGGACATGGAAAAGAAGCTCGAACCGCTCAAGGCCGAGTTCCTGGAGGGCCGGGGGATCCGGCTGCAGGGCGGCGAGATGTCCGTGGCCTACGGTCTGTGCGTCTCGCGGAACCGGCCGCGCGTGCGGCCCGCCCTCGAAGCGCTCCGCGGCGCAGCCCCGTCCCTCGGACTGTACGACTTCCTGGGGCTCCTCCTGGCGCACATCCAGCAGATCCCTTTTGCCGACCAGCCGCTCACGGAAGGGGAAAAGATCACGCTGGGTTTCTGGCCTCCGCCGCGGGTCCTGGTCGAGAACGGCGGCGACTGCGACTCCAAAGGGATCGCCCTGGCCGCCCTGTGGAAGAATTTCAAGAATTCGCCCGTTATCGTCTTCAAGGTCCCCCGCCACCTCTTTCTCGGCCTGGCGATCCCGTCGCCGACGGTCGAGGGGACGGTCACGGTGGGCGGACTGCGCTACACGCTCTGCGAGGTCACCGGGCTGGAGCTCCTCCCGCCGGGGTATCTCAGCTCCTATAGCCAGATGTACCTCGAGAGCGGGCGGTACGCGTACGAACGGCTCGACTAGGTTTGTCCCTGATTGACCCCCCGGATGTTCTCTGCTATAAAGCGCTTTTCCCGGAGCCGGCTCCGGACAGCAGGCAGGCGCGATGATCCCGGGATTAGAGAAACTGAGCGAAGTCCGCTATTTCGGCGAGAGCCTGGCCCTCGCCTCCGGATTCATCTGGGCCATCGCCGTCATCCTTTTCCGGGTGAGCGGCCGGCGGATCCATCCCCTAGGCCTCAATTTCTTCAAGAACGTCTTCGCTCTGCCGCTCGTCGTCCTCACGCTCGTCGTTCTGGGCCAGCCGGTCCTCGTCGCCGGATCCGGCCGTGACGACCTGCTCCTTCTCCTAAGCGGCGCCCTGGGCATCGCCGTTTCGGATACCCTTTTTCTCTGGAGCCTGAACCTGCTCGGCGCGGCGCTGGCCGGCATCGTCGAGACGTTCTACAGCCCCTTCGTCATCGGGCTGTCCGTCTTCTTCCTGGGCGAGCGGATGACGGTCAACCAGCTCGGCGGGGTCGCCCTCATCGTCCTCGCCGTCCTCGTCATCAGCCGCGAAGACCACACGGGAACGGTGTCGCGGCGCGACCTCCGGCTCGGGATCGGCCTCGGTATCCTGGCCATGCTCTTCGTCGGCGTCGGCATCGTCATGATCAAGCCGCTCCTCGCCCGCGTCTCGCTCATCCGGGCGACCGGCGTCCGGCTCGTCGGGGGGGCGGTGCCGCTCGGCGTCGTCCTCCTCGCCCACCCGCGCCGCCGCGAGATCCTCCGTCCTCTCCTCGTCCCCGCCAACTGGAAAGCCCTGGCGCCGGGCTCGATCCTCGGCGCCTACATTTCGCTCATCGTCTGGCTGGGCGGGATGCGATACACGTTCGTGTCCGTGGCCGCCGCCCTGAATCAGCTCAACACGGTCTTCATCTTCATCCTGGCGGTGGTGTTCCTCCGCGAAAAGGTCACGCCGGCGAAGCTGGCGGCCGTCGTCCTGGCTTTCGCCGGCGCTTATCTGGCCTCGACGCCGTTTTAGGGGTTTTCCAGAAGCTCGTCCCAGGCTCCGAAGACCGCGGCCACGTTCTCGGGCCGGGCGCCGATCCCGAATTCGCATTGGGCGATCGCGCCCCCGTCCCGCCACAGGGCCCGGCCCACGCGACGGACGGCCGCGCGGATGTCATCGGGCGTCCCATAAGGCAGCAGGTGCTGGCGGTCAACCTCGCCCCAAAAGGTCAATCTTCCGGCGAACCGGCGGCCGAGCGCCTCGATATCCATGCAAAAGAGCTGAGCGTTCACGGCGTCCAGGCCCATCTCGACGAGGTCGGGCAGGATGGCCTCGATGTGTCCGTCGGAGTGCATGAAGATGAATTTGCCGTGCCGGCGGGCGACGGCGATATAGTCCGCGTAGAGCGGCCGGAAAAGACGGCGCCAGAGGGCCGGAGAAATGAGGAGCGAGTGCTGGCTCCCCCAGTCGTCGGCGAAGAACAGGCCGTCCACGGCGGTCGACGCCCAGAGCTCCATTTCCTCCATGAAAAACGCGTGGAGGCGTTCCAGGAGACGATAGAATCCGTCGGGCGGATCGGCCAGGTCAAGATAGAGGTTGTCGGGCCGGCGGATGAATTGGAGCTGTTCGAAGGGCCGTATCGAGGGCCGGGCCAGGACGAAGCGGTCGGTCGCCCGGCAGAAGTCGTCAACCCGGGCCGCGTCCAGCGTCAGGCGTTCTTCGGGGACCCGGACCGACCGCCAGTCCTTCCAATCGCCGAGAAGCGGCTCCTTGACCTCGCCGATGATCCCGCTCTGCCGGTTCTCGAAACGACAGCCCCATTCATCCACGTAAACGCCGGGCTTGTATTCCTCGCCGTGGGTTATGAGCGGCCGGCGCAGGACGGCCGGGGGGCGGACGATATCATCCGGATAGCGGGCGCGGATCCCGGCCAGGGCGGCGGCGTGATTCTCCTCGGCCCAGGGCAGAGTCCAGAGCTCGCGCGGGACGCGGGAAGGATGCTTGAAACGGAGAGTGGCCGCGACGAGCTCGCGCGGCGTCATCGTGCCCATCGCGGCCCGGCCGGCCGGCGCGGCGGTCGTCCTCAGGCGGCGAGCAGACGGCCGACTTCCTCGACCGCACTGGCCGCGTCGGGCGCGTACCCTTGGGCCTTGATCTGGTCGGCGTAGTCCCGGGTCACGGGCGCTCCGCCGATGACGACGGGGATCTTCAAGCCCGCCGCGCGCACGGCTTCGACGACGGCTTTCATCTGAACCATGGTCGTCGTGAGAAGCGCCGAGCACGCCACGACCGAGGCGTTCGACGACCTGGCCGCCTCGACAAATTTCTCCGGCGAGACGTCGATGCCCATGTCGACGATCTTGTAGCCGTTGCCGCGGAGCATCATGGCAACCAAGTTCTTGCCGATGTCATGGAGGTCGCCCTTGCAGGTGCCGATGACGACCGTGCCCCGGGGCTGGACCTTGGCCTGGACGAGGAGGGGTTCGAGCTTGGCCAAGCCGGCGTTCATGGCCCGGGCCGCGACGAGGACCTCGGGGATGAAGACCTCATTGTTCTTGAACATGATGCCCAGCCGCTCCATGCCGACGATGAGCCCTTCATTGAGCACCCGGGCGGCGGGCAGACCCGCGGCCAGAGCTTTGTCCACGAGAGCCTCGACTTCGGTCTTCTTGCCCGCCAGCAAGGCTTCCTGCAGGTCTTTGAGCATGGCGTCACTCCTCGTTTTCGCTCGAAAGTTTTCTATATCTCACACTAAACGAGGAAGTTTTGTCAAGGCGCGCCAAAACGCTACTCCGGCCGCCGCGCGTGTGCTATGATGAGGTCCGAGCGCGGCCATGGCCTCCTTCAGAGTCGGGATCGACAGCTACAGCCTCAAACCGCTCGAGCTTTCGCCGTTCGAACTCCTCAACTGGGCGGCCATGAACGGCGCCGAGGGCGTCCAGTTCTCCGAAGTCAATCTCGGGCCGGGCCAGGCGCTGGACAAGACCTTCCTCGACGAACTGCGGACCTCTGCCGCGGAGAACAACATCTATCTCGAGTGGGGCGGCGGCGAACACATCCCGCTCGACCTCGCGACGGGCCGGCCCAAGGACATCGCCGGGCCGAACCGCCGGGCGGCCGAGCAGGCGCGCCGCCTGGGTGTCGCGAACATCCGGTCCTGTTCCGGGGGGCTCATGCGCTGGAAGGAGGACGGCCCCTCGACGGAGGAATTCCTGCGGCTGATGGCCCCGGCCCTGCGGGACCAGAAGAGCATGCTCGAGGAGCTGGGCGTCACGCTGGCCATCGAGACGCACTTCGAGTTCACGACCTTCGAGCTCGTCCGGCTGTTCGAGATGTGCGACGCCGCGCCCGGCGGCTATCTCGGCGTCTGCCTGGACACGATGAACCTCCTGACCATGCTCGAAGACCCGGTCCGGGCGACGGACCGCATCCTGCCCTGGGTCGTCACCACTCACATCAAGGACGGAGGCCTTCTCCTCGGCGCGGACGGCATCCGCAGCTTCACCGCCGAGGCGGGAACGGGAGTCGTCGACCTCGAAGCGATCTTCACCCGGCTCGCGACCTCGCGGCGCCGGCCCAACCTGTCCCTGGAGGACCACGGCGGGGACTTCGCCATCCCCGTCTTCGACCCGGTCTTCCTGGCCCGTTTCCCGGACCTTACGACCCCCGAGCTCATCGACCTTCTCCGCCTCGCCGTGCGGACGCGGACGCTCGTCGAAGCGCGCAAGCTCGCCGTTCTTGACCGGGCCCGCTGGCCCCAGGTCTGCGAAAAGCGCGTCAAGCAGGGCCTGCGCGCCGTGAAGCAGATCGTCCGCGGACTGGGCGGCTGACCCCACATGGCCGCTCACGAGAGGTTCGCCTTCCGCACCCGGGACGACCTTCTCGCCAGGGCGCAAGCGCTAGGCCTGAGCCTGCCGTTCGCGGACGCGATCGGCCCGCTCCTCGAGCCGGTCCGCATCGGCGGACGGACGCTCGCCAACCGCCTCGCCGTCCTGCCCATGGAGGGAGCGGACGGCGACGCGCACGGCGCTCCGTCGGACCTGACCGTGCGGCGCTACCGCAGGTTCGCGGCGGGCGGCAGCGGGCTCATCTGGTTCGAAGCGACGGCCGTCGTCCAAGCGGGGCGGTCGAACCCTCATCAGCTGTGGCTCACGGAGCGGTCCCAGGACGCGTTCAAGAAGCTCGTCGAAACGATCCGGACGGAGGGGCGGCGGACCACGGGCCGCGAACCGCTCCTCGTCTTTCAGCTCACGCACTCGGGTCGTTTCGCCAAGCCCGAGGGCAAGCCGCGGCCCACGATCGCCCACCATTCTCCGCACCTCGACCCTCTCCATGGTCTCCCGGCCGACCATCCCCTCATCGCGGATGAAGAACTCGACCGGCTCCAGGACGGCTTCGTCCGCACGGCGGAGCTCGCGGCCGCGGCGGGCTTCGACGCTGTCGACGTCAAGGCCTGTCACGGCTATCTCGTTTCGGAACTCCTCGCCTCCCACACGAGACTTCGCAGCCGCTACGGCGGAGCCTTTGAGAACCGCTCGCGCTTCCTGCTTGAAACCGCGCGGAAAATCAAAAACAGGGTCGCGGGGCTCATCGTGACCAGCCGACTCAGCGCGACGGACCTCGTCCCCTACCCCTACGGTTTCGGCATGGACGCGGAGCACCCGGACAGGATGGACCTCGCCGAATCCAAAGCCCTGGCCGGAGCGCTCGTCGGGCCCCTGCTGCTGACGTCCCTCGGGATCCCCTTCTGGAAACCGGCCTATGGCCGGCCGTTCGACATCCCGGTCCCCGGGGGGAAGGTCCCGGACGAACATCCGCTCGATGGCATCGCCCGCCATCTCCGCATCACCGCGGAATTCCAGCGCTCCTATCCGGAGCTCGCGGTCGTCGGGCCGGGTTACTCGTGGCTGCGCCAGTTCTTTCCTCACGTCGCGGCGGCCGCGGTCCGCGCCGGGGAGGCGACGCTCGTCGGTCTGGGCCGCGGCGCTTTCGCCTACCCGGCCTTCGCCCGGGACCTGGCCGAGCGCGGCGGCCTCGACACCCACCGGGTCTGCACCACCTGCTCCCGCTGCACCGAGCTCCTGCGCGCCGGCCGGCCGGCGGGGTGCGTCGTGCGGGACCGCGAGGTCTACAAGGTCCCCTAGGCCGGACAAGATGAAGGGAATGACGACCCCGAGCCAGGACGCCGGCTATTCCGTCATCTTCGACATGGACGGAGTCCTCGTCGACAACCGGGACTTTCATTACCGTGCCTGGCGGAGGTTTGCGGAGAAACACAGCCTCCCCTTCGACGAAGCGCGCTTCACGGCCAGGCTATTCGGCCACACGAACCCGGACATCCTCCGCGGGCTCTTCGGCTATCCGGTGGACGCCGAATTAGGGGAAAGGTTCGCCGCGGAAAAGGAGGCCCTCTACCGGGCCCTCCATCGCGGCAAGGTACGGCCCGCTCGCGGACTCGTTCCCCTGCTCGATGGACTGCGTCGGGACGCGGCGACGTTGGCCGTCGCCACCGTCGCCCCGCGCGAGAACCTGGATTTCGTCCTGGACGAATCAGGACTCAGGCCTTATTTCCAGGTTCTCGTCGATGTCTCGGCCGTCCGCCGCGGCAAGCCGGACCCGGAGATCTACCTCAAGGCCGCAGAGCTTCTCGCCCGTCCGCCCGAGCGGTGCATTGCCGTCGAAGATTCGTTGCCCGGCCTCCAATCCGCCCGGGCCGCCGGGATGAAGGTCATGGCCGTGACCACAACGCACGAAGCCGCGGACCTGGCCGACGCCGACCTCGTCAGGCCGGATTTCGAAGGCGTGGGGCCGCAGGACGTCCGCCAGCTCATCTTTCGCACCGCGCGGAGCGATCCCTCACGCGAAGGAGGTGGACCATGAATGAAAACCGGACGGCGCTCGCCGTCAGCATCCTCCTTTTGGCCGCGGTCTTTCTCTACGCCTTTGTCGCCCGGCCGTGGTTCATGAACTGGGGGGCGACAGAGGTGGAGCGGACGGCGGCGATGCCCGGAGATCACCTGGTCCCGCGACCCATCAGCCGCGCGACGCGGGCGGTCACCATCGAGGCTCCGCCCGACAAGGTCTGGCCGTGGCTGGTTCAGATCGGCCAGGACCGGGCCGCGTTCTACAGCTACACGTGGCTCGAGAACCTCATGGGCGTCAATTATCACAATGCCGACCGCGTCCATCCGGAATGGCAGGACCTCGGCCAGGGCGGCTTCGTCCGCTTCGTTCCGCGCGGCCATCTTTTCGGGCTCTCCAAGGAAGGGCCCGGCTCGTCGGGCTGGAGCGTCCCCCTCTTCGAACCGGGACGGGCGATGAACCTTCAGCCAGGCTGGGGAACTTTCTTGCTGGAGCCCCTGGCCGACGGCCGGACGCGCTTGATCATCCGGACGCTCGGCGCTCCGGTTTCGCCCGTCGCGCGGCCGCTCTTCTTCTTCGGGGTGGACGCCATTCACTATATGATGGAGAAGCGGATGATGGTCGAGCTCAAGCGACTGGCGGAGGGACGGTCGGGGACGCCGGTCTGGCTGATGGGACCGGCCCACCTGGGATTCGCCGCCATGAGCGCTTTCTGCGTCTGGTGGATCCTCTCCCTGAAGAGAAAGCGGGGCTGGCTTGCCCTGCCCGCGATCTACGGCCTCATTATTCTTATCTCCTCCCGGGACCCCCAGGCGGCCCTGGTGGCCGTGACGGCCCTCGCGCTCGCCCTGACGGCCTTCCTCATCTTCCGCCGGCGGTGGTGGGTCCTCGTCGGGACGCTCTGGATCTTTTCTTATTCCGTCCTGATCCTGGCCGCCGACGCCTACGTCATCTTCGGCCTCTCCTTCCTCGTCATCGGGCTCGTCCTCCTGGCCTTCTCCAGATCAGGAAAAAGGGCCCGCCCCGCGGCCGCGTAACAGAACGAAACCCTCTTCTGAACAGAGGTCGCCCGGCCCGTGCCGGTGAAGCACGACGATGCGCCCGAGGGGGCGGTTTGACGGCGTCCGGCCGCTTGTTATATCTTTCCCGCGGGACGGCCTCCATGACCAAGGACCACGTCGTCATCCGCGGCGCGCGGATTCCCGTCTATTCCCTCAACACGCTCGTCATCGGGAGCGGCGCCGCCTCGCTCAACGCCGCCGTGCGGCTGCACGAATTCGGCCAGACCGACATCGCCGTCGCGACCGACCGCTTCGGCGGCGGCACGTCCCGCAATGCGGGGTCGGACAAGCAGACCTACTACAAGCTCTCCCTGGCCGGGGCCGAGCCCGATTCCCCCCGCCGGATGGCCGAGGACCTCTTCTCCGGCGGCTGCATGCACGGCGACATCGCCCTCTGCGAAGCCTTGGGCTCCGTCCAGGCGTTCTTCCACCTCGTCGGTCTGGGCGTCCCCTTCCCACACGACCCGTTCGGCGCGTTCGCCGGTTACAAAACCGACCATGACCCGCGCCAGCGCGCGACCTCGGCCGGGCCCCTGACCTCACGCCTGATGTTCGAGGCTCTCGCCCGGGAGGCGAAACGGCGCGGCATTCCCGTCCTCGACGGGCTGCAGGCCGTATCGCTGCTGACGTCCGGAAAGGGCCAGAACAAGGACGTCGTCGGGGCGATGGCCATCGACCGCCGGCCGCTCGGCCTGCGCCGGCCGCGTTTCGTCCTCTTCAACGCCGTCAACGTCGTCTTGGGGACGGGCGGCCCGGGCGGCATGTACCGGGACTCCGTCTATCCCAAGGACCAGCTCGGCTCGCACGGTCTCGCCTTCGCCGCGGGCGCCGTCGCGCATAACCTCACCGAGTCCCAGTTCGGTCTGGCCTCCACCACGTTCCGCTGGAACCTGTCCGGGACCTACCAGCAGGTCATTCCGCGCTATATTTCGACCGACCGCGGGGGCGGCGACGAGCGCGAGTTCCTCAACGAGCACTTCCCGGACATGGGCCGGCTGGCCACGGCGATTTTCCTCAAAGGCTACCAATGGCCGTTCGACCCGCGCAAGGTCGCCGGCTACGGCTCGTCGCTCATCGACCTCCTCGTCTATCGCGAGACGGCCGTCAAGGGACGCCGCGTCTTCCTGGACTACCGGCGGAACCCGAGCGGCGCGGGCCGGCTCCAGGATTTCGAACTGGGCCTCCTGGCGCCCGAGGCGGCGACGTATCTCGAACGCTCAGGAGCGAGCCAAGCGACGCCCATCGCCCGGCTGCGGCACATGAACCGGCCGGCGATCGACCTCTACCTGCGCCATGGTATCGACCTGGCCCGCGAACCCTTGGAGGCGGCCGTCTGCGCCCAGCACAATAACGGCGGATTCAAGGGCGATATCTGGTGGGAGTCGAACGTCCGGCATCTGTTCCCGGTCGGCGAAGTGAACGGGACGCACGGCGTCTACCGCCCGGGCGGGTCGGCCCTCAACGCCGGCCAGGTCGGGAGCTTCCGGGCGGCGCTCTTCATCGCCAAACGGTATGCGCGGAAGCCGGTCCCGTCCGCCACGTTCGTTCGCAATTCGCGCGGTCAGGTCGAGGCGGTCCTGGATCTGGCCGAGGGGATGATGAAGGCCGGGGGGAACCGTTACCCGCGCCTCCAGGAAGGTCTGACCGAG
>Ga0316628_100003971_pt1 | contig 11505 bp, 12 predicted proteins | sample OWC_Aug_M2_C1_D5_FD_207648 | JGI IMG/M metagenome (GOLD analysis project Ga0316628, IMG submission 207648) | Wetland soil microbial communities from Old Woman Creek delta, Ohio, United States - OWC_Aug_M2_C1_D5_C | ecosystem: Environmental > Terrestrial > Soil > Wetlands | place: USA: Ohio... | reverse complement strand
AAGTGGGCCTTCCTCCAGAAAGGCGATGCCGAAAAATTCATCGGCCAGAACAGCGGGAAACCGGCCACCTGCGACGAGGCCATGAAGGCCTCCTATGAAGACATGTACGCCGACACGAAGATGATCCGGGAAAAACGAAAAATGAGAATGATGGAGCAGAAGAAGTAAGCAGATTCCCGCGCGTCATCCCATATCATACGTGCGGGCTGTGCCCCTGGTTATCGGCGGATTGAATTGGGTTTATAAAATCCTCCCCTGCCCTCCTGCAGCAGCTTCGCTGCAGTAATTGGTTGACTGGGTAATTGGTAAATTGGGGGAGAACATACGGCTAATTCCACTCTTCCCCTTATCAACCAGTTAACGAATCACCCGGTTACTGCTGCGTAGCAGCTGAAGGGGGGATTGAGGGGGATTTTAAAAGAGTAAAATTCATGCAGTTCTATTAGAGACCTATATGAAACGCATCGTAGCGGCTATTCTCATCGCATTGATCTCGGTATCCCTGACCTGGGCTGCGGAGCGCAAGCCCGTCAAGCCCGCCGCCAGGGACAAGTGCCCCGTCTGCGGGATGTTTGTGGCCAAATACCCCGACTTCGTCGCCCAGGTGATCTTCCAGGACGGCACCTATGCCGTCTTTGACGGCTCAAAGGACATGTTCAAGTATTTCCTGAACCTGAAAAAATACGCCCCTGCAAAACGGGTCGAGGATATCGCTTCGATCTACGTAACCGATTATTACAGCCTGGAGCCCATCGACGGATTCACTGCCTGGTATGTAACAGGGAGCGACGTATACGGCCCCATGGGGAAGGAACTCATCCCCTTCGGAAAGGAATCCGATGCCAGGGGCTTCATGAAAGACCACAAGGGGAAGTCCCTCCTGCAGTTCAAGGGCGTCAGCGTCGAACTGATCAGGGGGCTGGACTAGCGCCATGAGGAAGTCGAGTCTGTTTCTATTATTCCTGGCGGCCGGCATCATCTTTCTCGTCCTGATGTTCGTCCACGCCTCTGTCCAGATGAAAGCCGGTGCAGCATCCCTCCAGGCCAAGGCGGACCTCGTCGGCAAACTCGGGCTGACGGACCTGTGTCTCTTTACCGAAGCCAGTTACACGAGGCACCTGTCACAGGCCGACCTGCACACGCCCTTTCAGAATGGTCCCATGTCGCTGGAGCACTTCCCTTCGGGTTCCCTGGTCATGCCGCCCGCGGTCATAAGGAAGGTCAATGGAAAAGTGGATTGAGCGCCAGAAACACATCATTGACTTCACGCTGTCTTCCCTGCTGAGGCGCAAGGGCAGGAACGCGGCGCTGATCCTTGTCTACACCCTTGTCGTGTTCATGCTGGCCTCGGTGGTGTTTTTCGTTCAGGCGATCAAGCGGGAGGCCTCCGTCATACTGAAGGATTCACCGGACATGATCATCCAGAGGATGTCGGCCGGGCGTCACGAGCTCATCCCCGTTTCCTACCTGGATCAAATCCTCTCGATCAGGGGGGTGAGCGCCGTCAGGACCCGGCTCTGGGGGTATTATTACGACCCGGTCGTCGGCGCCAATTACACCCTCATGGTTGCAGAGGACTCCGGTCCCGCGGCAGGGTCCATCATCATCGGCCAGGGCGTGTCGAGGACGCGCCTTGCCCAGGAAGGGGACACGCTGGAATTCAGGAGCCACGACGGGGCGATCATCGACCTGGGTGTAAAAAGCACGATTTCCCGGGAGTCGGAACTGGTCTCGTCTGACCTGATCCTCGTATCGGAGCAGGACTTTCGCAGGATATTCGGCACCCCCGCGGGCTTCGCGACGGATCTGGCTGTCCGGGTGAAAAACCCGAGGGAGCTATCCACAGTGGCCCTCAAGATTTCCGAGCGTTTCCCCGACACGAGGCAGATCCTGAGAGACGAGATACTGAGGACCTATGACGCCGTCTTCAGCTGGCGCGGCGGCATGATGCTCGTCATCCTTTGCGGCTCGCTTTTGGCTTTCATCATCCTCGCCTGGGACAAGGCATCGGGGCTGAGCTCCGAGGAGAGGCGCGAAATCGGCATTCTCAAGGCGATCGGCTGGGAGACCTCCGATGTGCTCCTGATGAAATTCTGGGAAGGGATTGCCATTTCCCTGTCATCACTTCTTGCCGGCGTTATCCTGGCCTATGCCCACGTGTTCTTTACATCGGCCGCGCTGTTCGAAGCGGCCCTGAAGGGCTGGTCCGTTCTATACCCCACGTTCCGGGTGACTCCTTTTATAGACCTCTCGCAACTGGTCATCCTGTTTTTCCTGGCCGTCGTCCCCTACACCGTGGCGACGATCATCCCATCATGGCGGGCCGCGACCGTTGACCCCGATTCGGTAATGAGGTGAGAGCCCCGATGATCGAGCTCGTCAATGTGAGAAAAGTATTCAACGCGGGGCAGCCCAACGAGTTCGTTGCCATAGACGGGGTGAGCCTTGTCATCGACGCGGAGAGGACAACGGTGTTCCGGGGACCCAGCGGCTCCGGGAAGACAACGCTTCTGAGCCTCATCGGCTGCATGGCGCGGCCCACCTCCGGAAGGATCCGTCTTTACGACCGGGAGATCACGAGCCTGCCCGAGAGGTTCCTTACGGGGATCCGGCAGAAGACCTTCGGCTTCATATTTCAGCAGTGCAACCTCATCAAGGGGATCACCGCCCTGGAGAACGTCATGCTGCCGGCCTACCCGTCGGGGGAGAAGCATGCCTCGCTGAAGAACCGCGCCATGGATCTCCTCGACACTTTCAAGATCCTGCGAAAAGCCCAGTCTAAGGTCGAGTGGCTCTCCGGCGGGGAAGCCCAGAGGGTGGCCATCGCACGGGCACTGATCAACAACCCCTCCATGATCATTGCGGACGAGCCGACGGCAAACCTGGACACGAAGCTCTCCCGCGAGTTCATGGAGATCATGGGCCGCCTGAAAAGCGAACGCAAGACGATCCTCTTTGCCAGCCACGACCCCATCGTCTATGAATCGGATCTGGCCGACCTCGTCGTCGATCTCCGGGACGGCCGGGTGGAGGGGTCGGTCCCATGATCTTTCACCCCGCGATCATCGGCCTTTTCCTGTCATCGATCCTGATCGGCTTCATGGTGCTCTACTGCGCCTTTTACGGGATCCGGATTATCCGGCGGTGGGATATTCTCAGCGGAAGCGAGCTTCAGCTGAGTCTCGAGAGAAGGACCTATCTCATCTCGACCTTTCTTTCCTACATCTTCGGGTTTCAGCTTCTCTCCCTTTTTCTGTTCATCTTCACGGCCGATCAGCTCCACCCCTTCTTCGTGGGGGCCATGTGCGCCGCCGGTTCGCTGTACGCCAATTCTTACGGCTATCCGGTTCTCCTGCTCAAGATTCTTAATTTTTTCATGGCGGGCCTATGGCTCATCCTGAATCATGCCGACAACCAAGCCTCCGATTACCCCCTCATCAGAAAAAAATACATTTTCCTTCTCGTCCTCGCGCCGTTCATCCTCGCCGAGGCGGTACTGCAGGCCGGATATTTCATCCAACTGAACCCCAGCATCATCACCTCCTGCTGTGGGACCCTCTTCAGCGCGGAAGGTGCCGGCATCAGCTCGGACATCGGGGCCCTTCCCGGTCCTGTGATGAAAACGATATTCTTCGGCTCCATGACAACAACGCTGGCCACGGGCGTCTATTATTATTTGAGAGGAAAAGGCGCCTGGTTTTTTGCCGGCCTCAGTGCACTGAATTGCATCGTATGTCTCTTCTCCATCCTGTCATTTATTTCCCTCTACATCTACGAGCTGCCGACACACCACTGCCCCTTTTGCATTCTGCAGAAAGAATACGGGTACATCGGCTATCCCCTGTACCTCGCACTGTTTGCGGGTTCCATCCTTGGGGTCGGGGTCGGCGCCTTGATGCCCTTCAGAAACATCCGGAGCCTCTCCGAAACCATCCCGGCCACTCAGAAACGGATGGCCCAAGCCGCGGTAGTCCTGCTCATCGTCTTCGCGATGATCGTCGCATGGAAGCTAATCGCTACCGATTTCATCCTGGACGTTGGACATTGAGGCGTGGAACAGTTTCGCGTTCATGTTCGACAAAATTATCTTATGAATATTGTCATGACTGAAAGTAGTGAAAAAATATTGGGCGTGTCTAACTAAGTACTAACATTCCAACAAGTTCACAGGAGGTTATTATGAAAAAGCACTTGCTGATGCTGTTGGTCCTTTTATTATCCCTTTCTGTCGCTTTGGCTGCTTTCGCAGCTCTCAAAGGGAACAAAATAGAACTTAAGGTTGGCGATGAGGTTTATGCTTGCGCATGCGGTGCAGGCTGCGATTGCGACACCATTTCAAGAGCACCCGGCAAATGCAGTTGCGGCAGCGATCTGGTAAAAGCCAAGGTGACAAAAGTCGAGGCAGGAAAGGCTTATCTGAAGGCTGATGGCTGGCCCAGTGAGCGGGCATTCAAGACAGAAGGGAAGTACATCTGCGCATGCGGTCCGGGATGCAATTGCGACACGATCAGCCAGAAGCCCGGGAAGTGCGGATGCGGTAGCGACCTGAAGGAGTACAAGAAGTAACTATGATATCTTGATCACGATCTAATTTTGCCCGTTCATCCCTCAAGATGAATATACCGATATTGTGTACCGTGGACGGGGAGGAATAGCGAACATCGGAATGTGTCTGCAGCACTGAGAAGCCCCGGCTTCAGTGAAGTCGGGGCTTTGATGATGATGCTGCCGGATTTCGGACGATCAGTCGGGATCGGGCATGAAGAGCGGGATCACGTAGGGACCCTCGGGAATGACGGCCACTCGGCGCTCACCGGAGGCCTTTACGCTCTCCATGACGGCTGCAGCGGGTGACGTGATCAGAGTGACTCCGGTAAGGGCTCTCTGGTCTTTGGAGAGGCCCTCGCTGTAGAGACACACCTTCCCCTTTTTCATGGCCTTGACCTGCATCTCCGACTGCCATTCGTCGATCGCGGCGTATTGTTTGGTGAGGATTTCCTGCAGGAACCTGTCCGGACCCAGGCGGATCAGGTTGCGCTGCGATTCGGCATATTCCTGCGAACCCACCCCTTCGGAGCATTGCGAAACGGTGATGAGCGTCCCGCCCGGCTCGAGGATTTCGAGGGCGCCCACCATCCCCTTTACCGTCTGGTAGTAGGTCTTGTCGAGGGGATAGCCCGCCGAGCTGGTGACGACGGTACGGAACCTCTTCTTCATCGGGACTTCCGCATAGGGCCTGACAAAGGCGACGGCATCGAGGTGGCTCGCCTCGATCTCCCCGAAATTCACGAAGGACAGGCGTCGCTCCTCGTCGATGACGGTGTTGAGGGTAAGGCATTTCCCGATCATCCTGATGATTTCCAGCTGGGCTTCGTGCAGGGGGTTTCCCTCGATGACGCAGTTCACGGCCCGGCAGTGTTCCAGCACCCTGGCGGAATGGAAGGTCCGGATGGTCTTCTCGTGGGCGACACCGGGCGCCACGATCTTCCTTCCCCCCGAGTAGCCGGCCATGAAATGGGGCTCCACGAGACCGACGGCGATGCGCAGATCGGCGTGCACGAACCTGCGGTCGATTCCCACCTCGATTCCGTCCGCCGTGTTGCTCAGGAAGACATGGTCCTCGTCGTTGCGGGCAAAGTGATTGGCCACGCGCACGGTATTGAGGACCCAGTCGTCGCCCACGATCTCGCGAAGTTCAGCTCCCTCGTTGGGCCGGTGAAGGCCTGTGGCAACGAGGATTGTGATCGAGTCCGGGGAGATTCCTGCCTCGATCAGTTCTCTGACAAGAGGGGGCAGGACGAGACCGTTGGGTACGGGGCGGGTGATATCACAGATGAGGACGCAGGCGCTTCGGCAGCCCTTTGCTTCCTCTTTCAGCGGCTTGCAGGCTACGGGATTCGAGAAGGCAGACTTGACTGCCTCCCGGGGGTTTTCCAGGACCGGCATGGCCTTCTTGCGGATGAGAGTCACCTCGAGGTCGTCGGGCAGATCGAGGGGAAAACCATCTTTGCCGTATTTCATCACGATGCGCATGACTGCCCCCCACACAAGAACAATGCGTCATTACGAGCCGAGCCTCTGGAAACCCACTGCCCTGATCTCCCTCTCCCCAAGGAGAAAGTTACCCTATAGGTTCCCTCTCCCTTGAGGGGAGAGGGTCAGGGTGAGGGTGACAACTCCCTCTCCTCTTACAGGAGAGGGTCGGGGTGGGGAAAATCCCCCTCTATCCCCCTTTCAGCTGCTACGCAGCAGTAACCGGGTGATTCGTCAACTGGTTGATAAGGGGAAAAGTGGAATTAGCCGTATGTTCTCCCCCAATTAACCAATTACCCAGTCAACCAATTACTGCAGCGAAGCTGCTGCAGGAGGGTTGGGGAGGATTTTATCAGATTATTCATTTCATCTGCAACCCCGAGCAAAGCCGGGGTGAGACGCCCGAAGAAAGAAAGGGTTACATGCCGAGAAAGGCCTGCCTGACGAGATCGCTCCCCAGGAGATCCTGGCCCTTGCCTTCCATCACGATACGTCCCGTCTGGAGGACGTAGGCCCGGTGGGAGATCTCGAGCGCCTCGTAGACGTTTTGCTCCACGAGCAGCACCGTTACGCCTTTCTCATTGATCGTCTTGACGACCTTGAAGACTTCTCCCACGAGTTTCGGGCTCAGGCCCAGGGAGGGCTCATCGAACATCAGAAGCGAAGGGTTGGACATGAGGCCCCGTGCGATGGCCAGTTGCTGCTGCTCGCCGCCGCTGAAGGTGTCGGCGCGCTGTCCCTGTCTCTCCTTCAGGATGGGGAAAAGACCAAAGACCGTTTCCAGGTTCTTCTCCATCTCGGTCTTGGAGTCGATCGCATAGGCTCCCAGCAGGAGGTTGTCCAGGACGGAGAGGCGCCCGAAGAGCCGGCGGCCTTCGGGGATCATGGAGATCCTTTTCTTCACGATATCGTAGGGGGGCGTCTGGTGGATCGCAGCGCCCTCGAAAACGATGTCCCCGCTCTGCGGGTGAAGGAGCCCGGCAATCGTTTTGACAATGGTCGATTTCCCGGAACCGTTCGAGCCGACGAGGCTCACGATCTCCCCTTTGTTGATCGTGAAGGAGGCGTCCTGGATGGCCAGGAGGCCTTTGTAACCCACGGAAATGTTATTGACTGACAGCACGGTACTTGTCCCCCAAATAGGCCTGGATGACTTCCGGATTGGAAACCACTTCCTTCGGCGTCCCTTCCATGATTTTCTTGCCGGAGTTCAGCACGATGACCCGGTCCGAGATTTCCATGACGGCTTCCATCACGTGCTCGACGACCACGAGGGTCATCCCGCCCTGACGAATCTTCTTGATCAGCTCGATGATCTGCCGCAGCTCCACGATCGTGAGGCCCGCCATGGACTCGTCGAGCATCAGCACCCTGGGCTGCGTGGCCAGGGCCATGGAGACCTCGAGGCGCTTCTTGTCGGCGATGGTGAGCTCCGTCCCGAGGAAATCCTTTTTCTCGTAGAGACCGGTGAAGTTGAGGATCTCTTCGGCCTTGTCCATGGCCGGCTTGATCCGGGCATAACGAACCATCGCCCCGGTCATCACGTTCTCCAGCACGGTCATGTCGCTGATGATCTGGACGATCTGAAACGTGCGGGCGATCCCGAGACTGACGACCTTGTCGGCACGCATGCGGGTGATGTCCCTGCCGTAGAAAGACACCTTGCCGCTGCTCGACTTGTAGAAACCGGTCATGCAGTTGAACAGGGTGGTCTTCCCTGCCCCGTTCGGCCCGATCACGCTGACGATCTCCCCTTCCTCGACGGTGAAATCGATGTCGAGGCATGCGGCGAGCCCCCCGAACCACTTCGACAAACCTTTGACATCCAAGCAGATTGCCTTGTTCATTTTACCTTCTTACCTATGCTGGATAATAGTCCCCAGACCCCTGCAGGCTGGTACATGGAAATGAGCATGATCAAAAACCCATAAATCAGCATGTCCACACCGGTCCCCTGGTGACCGAGGGTGATCCGCGTGTACTCGGCAATCGGGATCAGGACGGCCGCGCCGATCACCGGCCCTATGACGGCCCCCGCTCCCCCCAGCATGGAGATGAGGACGACCTGGACCGATATGGGCAGCAGCATGACGCTCTCCGGGTCGATGTACAGGATGTACTGGGCGTAAAAGGTTCCCGCCATGGCGCTCAGAAAGCCGGCGATCATGATGGCGATCAGGCGGTACCGGACGACATTGACACCCAGGACCTCGGCCACCTCGTGGCTCTCCTTGATGGCGCGGAAATAGTAGCCCATCTTCGATGTGGCCACGAAATAACAGGTGGCGATGGCGATCAGCAGGAAGGCCAGTATGATGTAGTAGTAGGGAAGCTTCGAGGAGTGGAACATGAAATTGGCAAAGGACTCGTCCAGCATGGGCAGGGAGAGTCCCTCCGCGGCGCCCACGAGCTTCCAGTTGTTGAAGACGACGCGGACGATCTCCGCAAAGGCGATGCTGGCGATGGCGAAATAGTGGCCGCGGAGGTTGGAGCAGGGATATCCGATGGCAGCCGCCACCAGGGCAGCCGTGATCCCGCCGACGACAAGCCCGATCCACGGGTTGACCCCGAAATTCATCAGGAGAAAGGACGACGTGTAGGCGCCGATCCCGAAGAAGGCCGCCTGGCCGAAGGAGAACATCCCGGCATAACCGCCCATGATGTTCCACCCCATCCCCAGCACGCCGAACATGTAGACGAGGATCAAGACATGGATGGGAAAGGTGTCGGTGAAAACCAGCGGAAAGGCCAGAGCCAGCACCAGCGTGACGACTGCGGCAATTTTCTGTCGTTTCGTAAGATGATTCATAATTTACCAGCCCAAGAGACCCTGCGGTCTTATCCAGATGGTGATGAGATAGATCCCGAAAACGATGGCATACTTATAGGACGGATCGAAGAAATACCCGCCCAGCGTCTGCGTGAGCCCGACGAGGATCCCCGCGATGAAGGCCCCTTCGATGCTGCCGAAGCCGCCCAGGGCAACGACGCAGAAGGAGATGGTCCCGAAGAGCCCCCCGACCTGGGGATAGATGTAGTAGTACGTGGAGAGAAAGCCCCCGGCCGCACCGACAAGGGCCGAGCCGATCCCGAAGGACAGCGAATTGATCCGGTCCGTGTTGATCCCCATGAGCAGGGCGGACTCGCGGTCCATTTCCGTCGCCAGGATGGCCTTGCCCGTCTTGGTCTTCTTCAGGTAGAAAAATATACAGAGAGAGACGATCACGCTGCCGATGGAAGCCACCACCTTCGGAATACTCAGGATGATGTCGCCGATCTCCCAGGTGCCGTCCAGCATCGTCGGCGGCAGGAGCCGGAAGTCGGGGGTCCAGAAATAGACGGCCAGGTTGGAGAGAAAGATGCTGACGCCGAAGGTCACGACGACCTGGGCCAGCATCGGCCCCTTCATGACCTTGCTCACGATGAAACGGTAGATCAACGTCCCCATGACAAACAGCAGGACAAAACAGACGGGGATGGAAAACAGCGGGTCGACCCCGTAGAGGGTGAAGAGCCAGAAGGAGGTGAACATGCCGATCATGAGCATATCGCCGTGGGCGAAGTTCACGATGTTCATGACGCCCCAGATGAGGGTGAGCCCGATGGCGATCAGCGAATACATGAAGCCGATGAGCAAGCCGTTGACAATTTGCTGGAGTAACTGCTCTTCCATATGAGTCCGATCCTCTCATGAAGGCAGGCGGGAGCCGTTGCCGGCCCCGCCTGCCGCCCGATCAAATAACTTTCTCTATTTCTATTTTCTTCCCTTCCAGTTCGGGAACGGCCAGACGACGTTCTTGGCAGCCGAATCGAAAGGCCACACGGTCACGTATTCCTGCTGAGAGCCCGGCAGGATCTGCACAAGCGTCCCCTGGGCGTAAATGTTCTGGTGCGACTTCGGGTCGAACTTGATCCCCTTCCAGGGGTAGATGACCTGGTTGCCGGGGATGTTCGTCTCGAGAAGGGCCTTCACGACCGCCTCGGCGTCCGTGGACTTGGCCCGGTTGAGGGCATCGGCCAGGACGAAGGGGGCCATGAAGCTGCGGGCCGCGTTTTCGCTCATGTCCATGCCGTACTTCTTCTTGAAGAGCGCATTGACCTTGCCGACGAGGGGTTTCTTCTTGGCGAGGTCCAGCGCGAAGGTGGAACGGACGATGAAGAAGTTCCCATCCGCCTTGACTGCAGGCAGGTAGCCAGGCTCGATGTAGCCGGCCATGGTCAGGAAGCCCTTGGGGACGAAGTTCATTTCCTTGAATGTCTTGGTGAAGAGGATGGCGTCAGTGATATAAGAAGCGTGCATGACGACGTCCGGCTTGCTCTTGACAATCGTGCCGACTTCGCTCGCAACATCAGTCGCGTTGGCGGCATAGGTCACGTTTGCAACAACCTTGTAACCGAATTCCTTGGCATACTTTTCTTCTGACTTGCCGACGTTGGAGCCGAATTCGGTGTTCTCATAAAGCAGGGCGACGGTGTTGATTTTCTTGCCCGTCTTCTTCTCCAGGTCCTTCAGGAAATTGAACTGGTCCTTGGCGAAGATGTCATCGTGCGGGCTCACGCGGAAGAAGTATTTGAAGTTTCTCTCCGTCAGCGTGGGTGAGGAGGAGTCGGAGCACACGTAGGGGATTTTCAGCCTTTCCGTTGCCTGGCTTGCCGTCTTGGTCACGGAGCTCTGATAGGCGCCGATCATGGCGACGACCTTCTCCTGGCTCACGAGCCGCTCGGCCTCGGACATGCCGTTCTTGGGATCGCCCTTGGTGTCGGCGTAGACGATCTCGAGCTTGGCGCCGCCAAGGTTCGGAATGCCTTCCGTCTTTGCCAGTGGAAGGTCGAGGTCATACTTGCCGTTGATGATGTCGACGGCGAGGTCTACGCCCCTCCTGCAGTCCAGGCCCGTCGAGGCGATGTTGCCCGTCAGGGGATAGACGGCGCCGATCTTGATGACTTTTTGCTGAGCGTATACGGGGAACGAAAATACCAGGACCAGCAGTAACGACAGGACAATTCTCACGAAATGCTTCGATGCCATGGTGTCCTCCTCCTTATGTTAGGTGTACATTTCTCTTCCGCTTGGCCACGGGGGGCTTTTATCACAAGAGCAAGGCTCAGGCAAGCCCATACCGCATACAAAATACAACTCATCTGGATTTATTTTTTCGGGACCGACGGTGCATCAGGCGATGAGATTCAACCTTGTCTCCGGGCCACTCACCGGTTCCTGAAATGCCTGAAAATCACTGATCCACCCCCTTATCCGTCACTTGCCTGTCCGGGTCAACCCATCGCACCGCCCCGTATCTTCTCTTGCGGCTCGAACCGGAAAGGCAACCCCTTTTTAACATCCAGTTGCTGAAATTCCCTGAAGGCCGTATAGTACCGGGCACCGGCACGGAACCCCTGTATCGGGCCTTCCGACCTTGAGCCGGACAAGAGGTAACAGACATGACCGTCATGGGCTATCGAAGGGCTGAC
>Ga0316628_100003970_pt1 | contig 11506 bp, 9 predicted proteins | sample OWC_Aug_M2_C1_D5_FD_207648 | JGI IMG/M metagenome (GOLD analysis project Ga0316628, IMG submission 207648) | Wetland soil microbial communities from Old Woman Creek delta, Ohio, United States - OWC_Aug_M2_C1_D5_C | ecosystem: Environmental > Terrestrial > Soil > Wetlands | place: USA: Ohio... | reverse complement strand
ACCGCGATCATTCGCCCCACCGTCCAGCCCCCCGCGGGCGAGGTGAGCCGGACCTCCGGTCGCTTCGCGCCCTGGCCCATGGGCACGCCCGCGTCCCTGGCCGGGGCGGCGGGCTGCGCGGTCAGGACGAGCGCGGCGATGGCGGCGAGCATTTGGAACCCCTCCTCGCGGGCGCGGGCGCGCCGGATCCGGGGATCATACCCGAGCCGGGCGTTTCGCCTCCGAGGCAAGTCCCGGGCCAGCCACGGAACGCGCGCGCCGGCCGGAAAACCGAGGTCTTCCGGGCGGCGGCTCGAAGCGTGTGTGCGGAGGGACGCGGGGCAGAGCCGTGTCCGGTCGGCGACGGCGGGAGCACCCGGATGGCTGAACGGCCGGATGCTTCCAGCGGTCACTCACCCTGCCGGGATCCACGGAAGGTGCACGGTCGGTTTCAGTGGCGCAGGCAGCCCGACCGCGAAACGTTTGCTACGTTCCCCCGCCCCAGGAGTGGCATCCTTCCAACGTGACGATTCCTCCTCCCTCGATCCTCTCCGTCGGTCGGGCGCTACCTCCCCATTTCGCCGACCAGGAGACCCTCATCGCCGCCTTCGCCGAGCACTGGCGGAAGCACCACTTCAACCTGGAGCGCCTGGCCGAGTTGCACCGGGCCACCCACGTCGGCGGGCGGCACCTGGCCCTGCCCATCCAGGAGTACGCCGCGCTCGACTCCTTCGCGAAGAGCAACGGCGCCTACCTGGCCGCCGGCGCGGAGGTGGGCGAGGCGGCCGTCCGCGACGGGCTCCGGCGCGCCAGGCTCGAGCCCGGCGACGTGGATCACCTCTTCTTCGTCACGGTCACGGGGGTATCGACGCCGTCGCTGGACGCGCGGCTCATGAACCGGCTGGGGCTGCCCGCGCGCGTCAAGCGCACCCCCATCTTCGGCCTGGGCTGCATGGCCGGCGCGGCCGGGGTGGCCCGGGCCTCCGACGCCCTGCGCGCCTTTCCGGGCCAGGTGGCGGTGATGCTCTCGGTCGAGCTGTGCTCGCTCACGCTCCAGCGCGAGGACGCCTCGGTGGCCAACATCATCGCCACCGGCCTGTTCGGCGACGGCGCCGCCGCGGCGGTGCTGGTCGGGGGCGAGCATCCCCGGCGGCGGGGGCCGCGCGTGCTGGCCACCCGCTCGGTCTTCTACCCGGAGACGGAGTGGGTGATGGGCTGGGACGTGGTCGACACCGGCTTCAAGGTGGTGCTCTCGGCCCAGGTGCCGCAGGTGGTCGAGCAGCACATCGGCGGGGACGTGGACGCCTTCCTGTCGGAGCACGGCCTGCGGCGCGACCGGATCCGCCACTGGATCGCCCACACCGGCGGGCCGAAGGTGCTGGAGGCGTTCCGGGCGGCGCTCGACCTGCCGCCCGAGGCCATCGCCCGGTCCTGGCGCTCCCTGCAGGAGGTGGGCAACCTCTCCTCGGCCTCGGTGCTCTTCGTCCTGGGCGACCTGCTCGATGCCGGCGAGGCGCGGGAGGGCGACCTGGGCATCCTGGCCGCCATGGGGCCGGGATTCTCCTCGGAGCTGGTGCTGCTGGCGTGGTGACGCCGATCGACATGGGCCGGGCCCTGGTGGCCGCGGTGGCGCTGGAGCGCCTGGCCGAGCTGGCCGTGTCGCGGCGCAACGCCCGGCGGCTCCTCCTGGCGGGCGGCGTCGAGGTCGGCCGGGGCCACTATCCGGCCATGGTCGCCTTCCACGCCGCGCTCCTGGCGGCCTGCTTCGCCGAGCCGGCGCTGTGGCCCGGGCCCTGGCCGGCGCAGGTGGCGGTCCCGGCCGCGGCGCTGCTGCTGCTCTCGCAGGCGCTGCGCTGGTGGGCGGTGGCGTCGCTGGGCGGGCGCTGGTCGACCCGGGTGATCGCGCTCCCGGGGGCGGCGCCGGTCCGGTCCGGGCCGTATCGCTGGCTCCGCCACCCGAACTACCTGGCGGTGGTGGTGGAGGTGTCGGCGCTGCCGCTGGCGGCCGGGGCGTGGAGGACCGCCATCGCCGCGACGGTGTTGAACGCGGCGCTGCTCGCCGTCCGGGTACGGGCGGAGGAGAGGGCGCTGGGGGAGGCGTGGAGTGAGGCGTTCGAGGGGGTGGGGAGGTTCGTCCCCAGCCCGCACCAGAACCCGAACCTGAACCCGAGGGCCGTGCCCGCGGCCCGAGTCCCGAGTCCCCTGGCCCGAGTCCCATGCTCCGATCCCGCGGGAGCATGGGCCACGGGCCAGGGGACTGGGGACAGGGGGCAGGGGGAAGGGGATACGGGTTCAGGTTGGGGTTCGGGTTCGGGGCGTGCGCCGAGAGGTGGAGCGGCATGACCGACCGTGAACGGCGCATCGCCGACGAGATCCTGCGCCTGGCCCGCGAGGACCTGGGTTACCGCGGGCCGCTCGACGGCGCGGCGGCGCCGCTGGCGGGGCAGCTCGACTCGCTGGTGCTGCTCTCGCTGGTGGTGGCCGTCGAGGACCGCTTCCGGATCGCCCTGGCCGACGACGACGCCGCCTCCACCCGGACGCTCGAGGATCTGGCGCGCCTGGTGGCGGATCGGGCCGCGCCCGAGGTGCTCCCGTGACGCTGGTCGGCCCTCCCCTGCCGGCCCCGCGCTGGCCGACGCTGGTCCACGCCTTCGAGCGCGCGGCGCGCGACGAGAGCGGCGTCACCTTCGTGGGCCTGGACGAGCGCGAGACCTTCCTGGCCTGGGGCGAGGTCTTCGACCGGGCGGCGCGGACCGGCGCCGCGCTGGCGGCCCGTGGCGTGGCGCCGGGAGACCGGGTGGCCATCGTCCTCCGCACCGAGCCGGCCTTTCTGGACTCCTTCCTGGGCGCGTGGTGGTGCGGCGCCGTGCCGGTCCCGCTCTATCCGCCGGTCCGGCTGGGCCGCATGGAGGAGTACCTGGCCGCCACCGCGCGCATGATCTCCGTGTCCGGCGCCCGGATGGTGATCTCGTCGGGCGGGACGCGGCGGCTCCTGGGTGGCGCGGTGGAGCGGGCTCGCCCGCCGCTCGGGTGCGAGGACGCGACCCGGCTCGCCGCCGGGCGGGAGCGGGCGGCGCCGCGCCTGCCCGCGCCCGAGGCGCTGGCCCTGGTCCAGTTCTCGTCCGGCTCCACGGTGGACCCGAAGCCCGTGGCGCTCACGCACGGCGCACTGCAGGCCATGGCCGACGCGCTGGTCCACGAGACGCACCCGGACCGGAGCCGCGACGCGCTGGTCTCGTGGCTGCCGCTGTACCACGACATGGGGCTGATCGGCTGCCTGCTGGGGGCGGCCACCTACCCCGGCCCGCTGGTGCTCATCGCCCCCGAGCACTTCCTGGCCCGGCCGGCGCTCTGGCCCAGGGCCATCGCCCGCCACCGCGGCAGCATCTCGGCCGCGCCCGCCTTCGCCTACGCCTACGTGGCCGAGCGCGTCCGGGCGGCGGACCTGCAGGGCCTGTCGCTCGGGTGCTGGCGGCTGGCGCTGAACGGCGCCGAGCCGATCTCGGGCGAGGCCATGCGGCGCTTCGCCTGGCGGCTGGAGCCGCACGGGTTCGACGCCGGGGCGCTGGTGCCCGTCTACGGCCTGTCCGAGGCCGCCCTGGCGGTCACGTTCTCGCGCCCCGGCCGGCCGCCCATGGGCCGCCATGTCGATCCGGTCCGCCTGGCGCGCGACGGGGAGGTGGCGCCCGGCGATCGCGAGGTGGTCTCGGTGGGGCGGCCCGTGGCCGGTGTCGAGCTGCAGCTCCGCGACCAGCGCGGCGCGGAGCTGGGCCCGGGGAGGCTGGGCCGGGTCTGGGTGCGGGGGCCGGCGCTCATGCGCGGGTACCTGGGCGACCCGGGCGCCACCGACCGCGCCCTGCGCGGCGGCTGGCTCGACACCGGCGATCTCGGTTTCGTGCTGGACGGCGAGCTGTACGTGCACGGGCGCGCCAAGGACGTGGTCATCGTGCGCGGCGCCAATCACGCCCCGGAGGAGTTCGAGGCGGCGCTCACCGGCCTGGCCGGCCTCCGCCCCGGCTGCGCGGTCGCGGTCGGCTCGACCGGGCACGGAGGGGAGGAGGCGCTGGTGATCCTGGCCGAGCAGGCCCGGGGCCACGCCGCCACGGACGACGAGGCCCTGGCGGCGGAGGTGCGCCGGGTGGTGCTCGAGGCCACCGGCATCGCTCCGCAGGCGGTCCACCTGCTCGCGCCCGGGACGCTCCCACGCACCTCCTCCGGCAAGCTCCGCCGGGGCGAGGCCCTGCGCCGCCTGCAGGCCGGCGCGCTGGCGCCGCCGGAGAAGATCACCGCGCTCCGGCTGGCGGCCCTGGCCGCCCGCTCCCAGCTGGCCTACGCCCGGGCGCGCCGGGCGCGCCCGCCGCGGGAGCCGGAGCGATGAGCCGGCTGCGCGACGCGGTGGTGGTGGGCGGCGGTCCGGCCGGGCTCGCCCTCGCCGTCGCCGCCGCCGCCCGCGGGCTCGACGTGACCGTGCTGGAGCGGCGCCATGGCGCGCTCGACAAGGCCTGCGGCGAGGGATTGCTCCCGGCCGGGCGGCGGGCGCTGGCCGCGCTGGGCGCGCTGGCGCTGGTCGATCCCGCCGAGGCCGCCCCGCTGCGCGAGCTGCGCTGGTGCGACGCGGCCGGGCCGTCGGTGGCGCTGCGCCTGCCCGGCGAGGGCGGGATGGGCATCCGGCGCACCGCGCTCTCGGCGGCGCTGCGGGCTCGCGCCGCGCAGCTCGGCGTCGAGGTGCGGGACGGGGCCGAGGTCACGGGCCACGAGCGCGCCGGGGATCGGATCGGCGCCTGCGTCGCCGGCGGGGAGGCCGTGCCGGGGCGGGTGCTGGTGGCGGCCGACGGGCTCGGCTCGCCCATCCGCCGGCGCGAGGGCCTGGAGGTGCCGGTGGACGGGCCGCCCCGGTTCGGCCTCCGCCGCCACTTCGCCGTCGCGCCCTGGGCCGAGGCGGTGGAGGTGCACTTCGGCGAGGGCGCCGAGGCCTACCTGACGCCGGCGGGGCGCGGCCGGGTAGGGCTGGCCTTCCTCTTCGAGCGCGGCGGACCGGTCCGGTTCGAGGAGCTGCTGGCGCGCTTCCCGGCGCTGGGGCGGCGGCTGGCGGGCGCGCCCTTCGACTCGGAGGCCCGCGGGGCGGGGCCGCTGGAGCGCCGCTCACGCGCGCGGGTGGCGGACCGGCTGGTGCTCCTGGGCGACGCCGCCGGCTACCTGGACGCGGTCACGGGCGACGGCCTCTCGCTCGCCTTCGGTTGCGCCATGGATCTGGCCGGGCTGCTCCCGGCCGCGCTGGCGCGGGGCGCGGGCGCGGAGGCGCTGGCCGGATACGAGGCCGCCTGGCGGCGAAGGTACCGCGTCTACGCCGCCTGGACGCGGCTGGTGCTCTGGCTGACGCGCCACCCCGCGCTGCGGCGCGGCGTGCTCAGGCTCGCCGCCGCCCGGCCGCCCGCCTTCGAGCGCCTGGTCGCCGCCGCGGTGGGGTGAACGCGACGTGAAAGAGTCGGCGTTGCGCGCGTCGAACGTTGACGTAGACGTACACGTAGGCGTAGACGAGCGATCCCTTCGTTCCGGAAGGCTTTCGTCCACGTCTACCTCTACGTCTACGCCTACGACCACGTTGGTGTGGCTCGACGGGCCAGGCCGGATGTGCTTGATTTCCACCGGGAGGGAAGCCGTGTCCCAGTGGATGCTGTGGGGTCTTCTGTCGTGGATCACGGGCAGCCCGCTCACCGCCGGGGTGGCCGTGCTGCTCCTGTGGTGGCTGGGAGACCGCTTCACCTTCCGGCTCTTCCCCGATCCGCTCCGGTTCCTGGGACGCTGGCGGCGCATGGCCCAGCTGCGGGACACGCTGGGGATGAACCCGCACGATCGCCGGGCCCGCTTCGAGCTGGCCGAGCGCCTGCTGGAGGGTGGGCGGCCGCGCCGGGCGGCGGAGGTGCTCCGGCCCAACATCGAGGCCGGCGACGAGGATCCGCACACGGCCTTCGTCATGGGGGCGGCGCTGGGCAGAACCGGCGCGTACCAGCAGGCGGAGCGGGCGCTGGCGCTGGCGCGCCAGGAGGACCCGCGGTTCCGGGCGGGCGAGATCGACCTCGAGCTCGGGCGCCAGCGCGCGGCGCGAGGCGACTGGGCCGGCGCCCGGGAGGCGCTCGAGCGGCTGCTGGTGGAGCGGCCGGGCTCGGTGGAGGGGCGGTATCTCCTGGCCCGCGCGCTCTCGGGGCTGGGGGACGAGCCCGCCGCCCGGAAGGTGCGCGACGAGGCCTGGCGCGACTACGCCATGCTGCCCCGCTTCCACCGGCGCCACGAGCGCTGGTTCGCCTGGCGCATCAAGCCCTGGCGACCCGCGGCGGTGGTGCTGGTGGTCGCGGTGGTCGCCTTCGCCGTGGCGGCGGCCTGGCTGCCTTGACGCAGTGCGTCGCCGGCTCGACGCAGGCGAGCTCCGCTGCGCCCCGGAGGATTTCGCTCGGCGGCGGTGGGCGCGGATAACATCGGTCCTCTCGGAGGTCGCCCATCCATGCGCTGCTGCGTTCTCGGAGCGGGATCCTGGGGCACCGCCCTGGCCTCGCTGCTCGCGGGCAAGGGGTTCCCGGTCACCACCTGGGACAAGGACACCGCCGTCCTCGACGAGATCGCGCACGCGCACCACAACGAGAGGTACCTCCCGGGCGTGGCGCTCCCCGCCACGCTGCTCGCCACCCCGGACCTGTCGCGCGCGCTGGAGGGCGCGGAGCTGGTGGTGATGGCGGTCCCGTCGTTCGCGGTCCGGCAGGTGGCCATCGAGGCCAAGCGTCTTCTCCACGCCGGGACGCCGGTGGTGTGCGTGGCCAAGGGCATCGAGCCCGAGACGCTCATGACCATGACCGAGGTGATGGAGGACATCCTGCCGGTGCCGCTCCATCCGTACCTGGCGGTCATGTCAGGCCCCTCCTTCGCCCGCGAGGTGGCCAAGGGGCTCCCCACCGCGGTCACGGTGGCGGCGCGCTGGGAGCGGATCGCGCGCCAGGTCCAGGATGCCTTTCACACCCGGACCTTCCGGCCCTACACGTCGGGTGACGTGGTCGGGTGCGAGATCGGCGGCTGCGTGAAGAACGTGGTGGCCATCGCGGCCGGCATCTCCGACGGGCTCGGGTTCGGCGTCAACGCGCTGGCGGCGCTCATCACCCGGGGGCTGGCCGAGATCACCCGCCTGGCGATGCGCAAGGGGGCGAACCCACTCACCCTCTCCGGGCTGTCCGGCCTCGGCGATCTGGTCCTGACCTGCTCCTCCGATCTCTCCCGCAACCGGACGGTGGGGCGGAGGCTGGCCGAGGGGGGGAAGGTCGAGGACATCGAGCGCGAGATCGGGCAGGTGGCGGAGGGTGTGCGGAACGCACGGAGCGTGCACGACCTGGCCGGCCGCCTCGAGGTCGAGATGCCCATCAGCGAGACCGTGCACCGCCTCCTGTACGAGAACGTGCCACCGCGCGACGCGGTCACGGCGCTGATGATGCGGGAGACGAAGCCCGAGCGGTGAAGCGCTCGACGGCGCTGGAAAATCCCGCTTGCCCCGCCGCACCCGCGCCCGCGCCCGAACGGGCCTGAACCGGCGGCCTGGAGCAGGGAGTCGCGCGGCGGGAGTGCCACGAACGTAGTCCCCGGTCCCGAGCCGCTGGTCTCGGACAAACCAGGTGGTCGCGCTACACTGGTCGAATGGCCGACGTTGCCGCCCACCTGGTCCGGTCCGGAGTGCTCGCCCCCGACGCCGCGGCGCGCGCGCTGGCCGCCGCGCACGACGGCGACATCGCCTCCGCCGCGCTCCGGCTCGGCCTGGCCACCGAGGGCGATCTGGTGCGGGCGCTGGCCGATCTGCGCGGCTGCCCCGGCGTCGACTTCTCCAAGTCCGTCATCCCCACCGCCAACCTGGACGTGGTGGCGCCGGGCTTCTGCCGGCAGCGCCGGGTGCTGCCGCTCTCCCAGGGCAAGAGCGAGCTGGTCCTGGCCATGGCCGATCCGGACGACCACGCCCTGGCCGACGAGATCCGCTTCGTCACCGGGCGCAAGGTGCTCCGCTACGTGGCCGTCCCGGCCGCCGTGGAGCGCACCCTGGACGGCGTGGTCCGGGAGCGGAAGCGCGGGGCCCCCGCCTGGCGCGGCGCGCACGCGCCCGCCCTGCCCGATCCCTCCTCGCCGTGGGTGGGCGTGGTCCACGCCAGCGCCAAGAAGTCCGAGACGGGCAGCATCGAGCTCCCCGAGATCACCTCGACCATGGAGGTGGTGGGGGTGAGCGAGGCCCAGGAGACGCCGTTCTCCGCGCCCACCCCGGCCCGCCGCTCCCGCCCGCCCGAGATGGAGCCGCCGGCGCCCGCGGGGGCGCCGCTGCCCGAGGACGACGCCGGCAAGACCGTCCGCCTGGAGGGGCTGGGGAAGGGGACCCTGGTGCTGGTGGCCGACGCCAACCCGGAGGCGCGCGAGGAGGCGGCGGCGGCGGTGAAGAAGCAGGGCGCGACGGTGCTCCAGGCCGCCAACGGGCGGGCCGCGCTGGACCTCATCCGCGAGGCGCGCCCCGAGCTGGTGATCCTGGACGCCATGCTGCCCATGATGCCGGGCTTCGAGGTGTGCCGGGCGGTGAAGGGCGATCCGGTGCTCCGCCCGACGCGCGTGGTGCTCACCTCGGCCATCCACCGCGGCACCGTGGCGGCCGATGCCAAGATCGCCTTCGGCGCGGACGCCTTCCTGGAGAAGCCGTACCGGCCCGACGAGCTGAACCGCACCCTCAAGCTCCAGCTCCTGGGCCCGGCGGGTGATCCGGCCGAGCAGGCCGCCCGGGCGGTGGCCGCCACCGCCTGGCGGGAGGGAGCCAAGCTCCTGCAGGCGGGGCGCCCGGACGAGGCGGTCAAGCTCCTGCGCGAGGCGTCCGCCAAGGACGACCTCTCGGCGGAGGCCCACTACTTCCTGGGCCACGCGCTGGCCCGGCAGGGCCTGCTGTTCGAGGCCGCCGCCGCGTTCTCGCGCGCCACCGAGCTCCGCCCCGACGTGCCCGAGGCGCACGAGGTCCTGGCCCTCACCTACGAGCAGCTCGGGTTCCAGCAGTCGGCCCGCGAGGCCTGGGCCCGCGCGGTCGAGACCTGCAAGGACGAGAAGCGGAAGCGGGGGATGCAGGAGAGGTTGATGAGGTTGCTGGGGATCTAGCGTCCCCGAACCCGAACCCCTACCTGAACCCGTAGCCCCTGAACCCTGCTCAGAGTCCCCTGCCCCCAGTCCCCTGGCCCATGGTCCGACAGGATCGGAGGACGGGCCTCGGGCCTGGGGACGCGGGACTCGGGTACGGAACTGCCGGGTCCAGGCACGGGTTCGGGTCCGGGGGGCTGCGCTGGCGACCTCTTCGCGGTAAACACCCTCTCCCATGTCCTCGCCCCTTCCCACCGCCATCCGCTCGCTCAGCTCCGATCCGGCCGAGTTCACGGCCGGTTGTCGCGAGGACATGGCCCGGGCGCGGACCGAGGCCGAGCGGGCCCGGAGCCTGGGGGCCGGCGGCGGCATCGCGACCCTGGAGGCCTTCGACGCGGCCTTCGCGAGCCTGGCCGGCGCGGCGGCCCGCTCCAGCCTGGCCCGCAACGTCCACCCTGGCGCCGCCCTGCGCGAGGCGGCGGAGCTCGCGGAGCAGGAGGTCGACGCGCTCTCGACGGAGCTCTCGCTCGATCGGGGGCTGTACGAGGCGCTGGCCGGGGTCGAGGTCTCGGGGGAGGACGCGGCCACCCGGTACTTCCTCGAGAAGAGCCTGCGCGACTTCCGACGGGCCGGCGTGGACCGCGACGGCGAGACCCGCCGCCGCGTGAAGGAGCTCCGGGACGAGCTGGTCCGGATCGGGCAGGAGTTCGGGCGGAACATCAAGGACGACGTGCGCCGGCTGGCGGTCGGCCTGGCGGATCTGGAGGGCCTTCCCGAGGACTGGCGCCGCGCCCACCCGCCCGGACCGGACGGCAAGGTGGTCATCACCACCGACAACACCGACTACGTGCCGTTCATGACCTACGCCCGGAGCGAGCGCGCCCGCGAGGAGCTGTGGCGCCTGTACCGGCTGCGCGGCCACCCCGCCAATCTGGAAGCGCTGGGGCGCCTGCTCTCGCGGCGGGCCGAGCTGGCGCGGCTGCTCGGGTACCGGAGCTGGGCCGCCTACGTCACCGAGGACAAGATGATCGGCAGCGAGACGGCCGCGGTCGAGTTCGTGGAGCGGATCGCCGCCGCCGCCGAGGCGCGCATGCGCCGCGATTTCGCCCAGCTGCTGGCGCGGAAGCGGGCCGACCTCCCCGGCGCGGAGCGGGTCGAGCCCTGGGACTCGGCCTATCTCCAGGAGCGGATCAAGGCCGAGCACTACGGGTTCGACTCTCAGTCGGTGCGCCCCTATCTCGAGTACGGCCGGGTCAAGCAGGGCGTGCTGGCCATCACCGGCCACCTCTTCGGGATCGAGTACCGGCGGGTCGAGGGCGTCCCGGTCTGGCACCCCGACGTCGAGGTCCACGACGTCTGCGAGCGGGGTCGGCTGCTGGGGCGCGTCTACCTCGACATGCACCCGCGCGAGGGCAAGTACAAGCACTACGCCCAGTTCACCCTGGCCGCCGGCCAGGGCGGGCGACGCCTCCCCGAGGGCGTGCTGGTGTGCAACTTCCCGCGCCCGTCGGCGGGCGCGCCGGCGCTGCTCGAGCACTCCGACGTCCGCACCTTCTTCCACGAGTTCGGGCATCTCCTCCATCACGTGCTGGGCGGGCACACGCGCTGGGCGGCGCAGTCGGGCGTGGCCACCGAGTGGGACTTCGTCGAGGCGCCCTCCCAGATGCTGGAGGAGTGGGTGTGGGATCCGGAGGTGCTGGCCCGCTTCGCCCGGCACGTCGAGAGCGGGCAGCCCATCCCGGCCGAGCTGGTCCGGCGCATGCGGGCGGCCGACGAGTACGGCAAGGGGCTGATGGTGCGGCAGCAGATGTTCTACGCCGCCACCAGCCTGGAGCTGCACCGGCGCGATCCGGCCGGCCTGGACAGCACCGCGGTGGTGGCCGAGCTGCAGGAGCGCTACACGCCCTTCCGCCACGTGCCCGGCACGTACTTCCAGGAGTCCTTCGGGCACCTGGACGGCTACTCTGCCATTTACTACACGTACATGTGGTCCCTGGTCATCGCCAAGGACCTGTTCGGCCCCTTCCGCGACGCCGGCCTGCTGGACCCGGCCCCGGCGCGCCGCTACCGCAGGGCCATCCTGGAGCCGGGCGGCTCCCGGCCCGCCGCCGAGCTGGTCCGCGACTTCCTGGGGCGGCCGCACGCCTTCGACGCCTTCGCCGCCTGGCTGGACGCGGAGGCGGCCGCGTGACCCGGACGCTGCGCGCGCTCCCCACGCTCCTGCGCATCGGGTTCGCCGATGCGGTGGCCTACCGCGCCGAGCTGGTGGTGTGGCTGCTCTCCACCAACATGGCGCTGGTGATGATGGCCCTGACCACCGCGGTGGCGCGCTCCATGCCGGGCGGCCGGATCGGCGGCCTCGGCCAGCGCGATTTCGTGGCCTACTACCTGGCCA
>Ga0316628_100003968_pt1 | contig 11507 bp, 4 predicted proteins | sample OWC_Aug_M2_C1_D5_FD_207648 | JGI IMG/M metagenome (GOLD analysis project Ga0316628, IMG submission 207648) | Wetland soil microbial communities from Old Woman Creek delta, Ohio, United States - OWC_Aug_M2_C1_D5_C | ecosystem: Environmental > Terrestrial > Soil > Wetlands | place: USA: Ohio... | reverse complement strand
GCAGACGACATTTTCGCTGGATTCATACACGCCGCCAAGCGGGCAGGCCGCGGCAACAGGGGGCCAGACTGCGCCTTCCGGAGGGCAGCACGCTCCTATCCCGTCCAAGGTCATCACCTTGGACGAAGCAATCTCGCTGGCACTGGCCAACAGCCCGGCCATCAACGCTACGCGCACGCAGATCCATCAGAACCAGGCCCAGGAAACAACTGCCAATCTGCGACCCAACCCGGTGCTTTCGGCGGACTCGCAGTTCATTCCCGTTTTTAGTCCAAGCCAGTTCCCGACCGACGTGGAACAGTACGATATCGGGTTAGGTTACACCTTTGAACGCGGGCGTAAACGCCAGAACCGGTTGCAGGCGGCGCGCGACCAGACGGCGGTGACCAGCGCGCAGGCGGCCGATGCCGGGCGCACGCTCGCTTTCAATGTGGCGCAACAGTTCATCAATGTCTTGCTGGCCGAATCCAACCTGAAGTTCGCCGAGGAGGGCCTGAAGAGTTTCCAGCAGACTGTAGATATCAGCGAACAGCGCTACAAAGCCGGCGACATCAGCGAAGGCGATTACCTGAAGATCAGGCTGCAACTGCTTCAGTTCCAGACGGACGTAAGCTCAGCGCGCGTGGCCAGAGCGCAGGCGCTGGGCAGCCTGCGCCAGTTGATCGGATACGCTGCGATTCAGCGGGACTATGACGTTGCCGGCGATCTTGCTTACCAGCCGCTTACGGCCAGACTGGAAGACTTGCAGGCCAAAGCCCTGAGCGAACGCCCTGACCTGCGCGCTGCGCAGCAGGGCATCACGGCGGCAAAAAGCCAGATCGCTCTGGCCAAGGCCAACGGCAAACAGGACGTAAACCTGATTGGGACTTACTCTCACACGTCGGGCCTGAATGCTCTTTCATGGTTTCTCAGTATCCCGCTGCCGATCTTCGATCGTAATCAGGGAGAGATCGCGCGCACCAGATTTGCCCTTACCCAGGCGGAATTTACGGAAAAAGCCGGCTTGGACACGGTCATGACCGACGTGACCAACGCCTACGAAGCCACCACGACCAACCAGGAAGTCGTACAGCTTTACATGTCCGGCTACCTGAAGCAGGCGCAGGATTCGCGGGACATCAGCGCTTATGCCTACAAAGGCGGAGCCGCCACCCTGCTGGATTTTCTTGACGCAGAGCGCAGTTATCGAACCACCCAACTGGCGTATCGCCAGGCGCTGGCTGCTTACATGCTCAGCCTGGAGCAATTACGGCAGGCGGTGGGCACCAGGAGTTTGCCATGAATCACGAACACTGTTCACGAATTGGGACGGCGCTGCTCACTCTGGTGGGCTTGATGCTCATTGCGGGTATTACCGCATGTTCCGGCAGGGATTCGAATGTGAAAGCTGCGGATGCCGGCAGCTCCAGTTCCAAGGCGGATCTTTTCTCGGTGCCCAAAGAACAAATGGAGCATGTGCAGGTGGTTACCGTGCAGGCAACCGACTTTCCCCGGATCCTCCGTCTTACGGGAGCTGTGGCGTTCAATGGTTTCCTGACCACGCCAGTGATCACACAGGTAAGCGGGCCGGTAAGCCGCATCGTGGTATCACCCGGGCAACTGGTTAGCAAGGGCCAGCCCATGCTTTACGTCAGCAGCCCGGATTACTCCCAGTTGCGCGCCAGTTACCTCAAGGCCCGCGACGCGCACTCCCTGGCGCATAAGAACTATGTTCGCGCGCAAGACCTCTATGAGCATCACGCGATTGCCGAACGCGATCTCCAGGCGGCGGAGTCAGCGGAGATCCAGGCGCAGGCTGACCAGCAGGCAGCGGAGCAGTCGTTGAAAATTCTTGGCATTCCTCAACCCGAAACCCTGGTAGAACGCCCAGTATCTCCTGAGATCCCCCTGATCGCTCCGCTCGCGGGCGATGCGGTGGAGCGGCTGTGCGCTCCCGGGCAGGTGATCCAGGCGGGTGCGACCCAGTGCTTCACCATCTCCAACATGAAAACGGTATGGGTGCTTGCCAACGTGTATCAGGATCAGCTTGCCTACGTTCATGTCGGCGACCCGGTGACAATTAAAACTGACGCCTACCCCGAAGTTTTTCACGGACGCATTTCCTTCATGGGGGCGGCCCTCGATCCTACTTCGCGCACTTTGCAGGCGAGAATCGATACCGCGAACCCCGGAGGAAAACTCAAAAAGGACATGTACGTGACTGCCACTGTGGTCGCCGGCAAGATCAGTAACGCTTTGCTGGTGCCGGATTCTGCCGTGTTGCGCGATGCTGAGAATGAGCCGTTTGTTTACATCGAGGTGGGTCAGGGCCAGTTCTCCCGCAGGCAGGTCAAGGTGGATGGAAGCTTTGAGGGCAAAACCCAGATCGTCAGCGGCTTGAAGCCGGGTGAAAGGGTGGTTGGTGATGGAAGCCTGTTCTTGCAATTTGCAAATTCGTTGCAGTGAAAGCCCGGACGAAGCGGCTCACGCGCTGAGTCCGGCTGCAACGGGAGCAGTGAAATGGTGGCCGGGGCCAAGATGTTGAGCGGTGTGGAGCGAAGCGACAAAAATAAATGATCAACAAGATCGTACAAATGGCTCTTCGTCAGCGTTTCCTGGTGCTGATGCTGGTGGTGTTGCTGATCATCGCCGGAACCATCTCATTTCAGCGCATGCCGGTTGATGCCTACCCTGATCTCTCCCCACCGATGGTGGAGATTGTTACGCAATGGCCTGGTCATGCAGCCGAGGAAGTGGAGCGGTTGATTACGCTTCCGCTGGAAGTGGAATTCTCCGGAGCGCCCAAGATGGAGGTGATGCGCTCGATATCGCTCTACGGGCTTTCTGACATCCGGCTCACCTTCCAGGATGGTACGGACAACTACTTTGCCCGGCAGGTGATCTTCCAGCGAATCGGTGACGCGGAACTTCCAGCGGGCATCACTCCCAGCATGGCGCCGCTGTTCAGTCCCAGCGGCCTGGTGTACCGCTACGTCCTGGAGAGTCCTGACCGCAGTCCCCAAGAGCTGAAGACGCTTGAAGACTGGGTGGTGGAACGCGCCTACAAGGCCGTTCCCGGCGTGGCCGACGACTCCGGTCTGGGCGGCACCGTGATGCAGTACCAGGTGCTGCTTGATCCCGCCCGTCTGTACGGCTATCACATGACCGTGCAACAAGTGATGCAGGCGCTGGCCAACAACAACTCCAACGCCGGCGGAGGTTTTTACTCCCAGGGCGGACAGTTCTACTACGTGCGCGGCATCGGCCAGGTGCAAAGCACCAATGACATCGGAAATATCATCGTCGCCAGCAACAAAGGAACGCCGATTCGCATACGTGATGTCGGCGAGGTGACCATCGGGCACGCGCCCCGGCTGGGAGAGTTTGGATTCCAGACGCACCATTCCAGCCAGGATGATGCGGTGGAAGGCGTAATCCTGATGCGCCGTGATGAGCAAACCCAGAACGTGCTTAAGGCGGTGGAGAAGAAGACTGAGGACCTGAACAGCTCCATCCTGCCCAGGGACGTAAAGGTCCGTCCGTTCTATGACCGCAGCGACCTGGTGAAAGTGACCACCGAAACGGTGGAAGGCAATCTGCTGCGAGGCATGATTCTGGTGGTGCTGGTCCTTCTCTTTTTCTTGTTCAGCCTGCGCGCCGCAATTATCGTCTCTTTGACCATACCGCTGAGCCTGCTGTTCGCCTTCATTGTGCTGCACGCACATGACGTTTCGGCAAATTTGCTTTCCATTGGCGCCATTGATTTCGGGATCATCATTGACGGCACGGTGGTGATGGTGGAAAACATCTACCGCGAGCTGGCAGAACGCTATGGACAGCCTTACAAGATTACCGACGTGATCCTGGCCGCCGCCGCTGACGTTGACCGCCCCATCTTCTATTCCGTGGCCGTCATCATCGCCGGATATCTGCCTATCTACGCGCTCACCGGGCCTTCGGGAAAGCTCTTTCACCCGATGGCGGAGACAATGTCCTTCGCCTTGATCGGCGCGCTGATTCTCACCCTCACTCTGGTGCCGGTGCTGGCGTCATACTGGTTCAAGAACGGCGTCAAGGAAACCACGAACCGAGCATTTGAGTGGATCAAAAGCGTATACACGCGGCAGCTGGACTGGTGCCTTGATCATCGCCGCCTGACGCTTATGGTTGCCGCCCTGATTTTCGGGGCCACGCTCCTGTTGGTTCCCTTCATCGGCGGCGAATTCATGCCTCACCTGGATGAAGGCGCACTGTGGGTCCGGGCGACCATGCCTTACACCATCTCGTTTGAGGAGTCCAGCAAGATCGTGCCCCAGGTCCGCAACATCCTGATCTCCTATCCCCAGGTTACGGTGGTTGGCTCAGAACACGGACGACCCGACGACGGCACCGACCCCACGGGCTTCTTCAATGCGGAGTTTTATGTCGGCCTGAAGCCTTACGGCGACAAGTCCTGGAGCGGCGCGATTGATACCAAGGAAAAGCTGATTGAGTCCGTCAACAAGAAGCTCACCGCATTCCCCGGGATCATCTTCAATTACACCCAGCCGGCGGAAGATGCCGTGGATGAAGCGCTCACCGGCTTGAAGAGTTCGCTGGCGGTCAAGATCTACGGCACGGACCTCCAGGTGCTGGAAACCAAGGCGCTGGAAATCAAAAAAACGCTGGAGGCCGTCCCCGGCTTCACCGGCCTGACCGTGGTCCGCGAACTGGGCCAGCCCAGCCTGATCATCAATGTCGATCGGGAAAAGATCGCGCGCTACGGAATCAATGTAGCGGATGTTGAAGCCGTGATCCAGGCGGCGGTGGGCGGGCAGGCGGCAACGCAAGTAGTCCAGGGAGAAAAGCTGTTCGATCTGGTGGTGCGCATGCAGCCGCAGTTCCGCAGCAACGCTCAACAGATCGGCAACCTGCTCGTGGGCACGCCCGATGGACAGCAGATTCCCATCAGCCAGCTGGCGGAGATCCACCAGGGCAACGGAGCCTCATTCATCTACCGCGAGAATAATTCCCGCTACATCGGTGTGCAGTACAGCATTGAGGGCCGCGATTTGCAGCGCGCGGTCGAAGACGGGCAGGGGGCCCTCAAGAAGAGCGTCGCCATTCCCGCCGGGTACCGGGTCGAGTGGGGCGGCGAATATGACCAGTTTCTCGCTGCCAAGCAGCAGCTCTCCATTGTTGGACCGCTTGCCGTCCTGTTGATCTTCTTCATTTTGTTTGCTCTCTATGGCAACTTTAAGTTTCCCGCCATTATTGCTCTGGACGTAGTACTCACCGAACCTGTCGGCGCGTTAATCGCACTCAAGCTCACCCATACCCCTTTCAGTGTGTCATCCGTGCTGGGCCTGCTGGCCCTGATGGGTGTTTCCGTGGAAACCGGGGTGATCCTTGTTTCCTACATCAACAAGATGCGACGCGAAGGCATGGATATCCCCACAGCCACGCGCGAAGCCGCGCTGCTGCGTCTGCGGCCGATCATGATGACCGCGCTGGTGGCCTGCCTGGGTCTGCTGCCGGCCGCTCTTTCCACAGGCATCGGTTCTGATACGCAGAAGCCGTTCGCCATCGTCATTGTTGCCGGCCTGATTTCGCGCTTGTTCCTTGGCTTCTTCATCAACCCGGTGCTTTACCGGACGGTTGCGCGTGAAGGTGATGTGCTGCAGGTGTGAGGACGGCGCCTTGTGCAGGGCTCCGCAGCGCGTCAACCACAACGCATGCGTGTTTCTATGAAGGCGTAGTTTACTTCTCGGTAAACCTTAGGTATCCCCCACCCCCGGCCCCCTCCATCCCCGAAAAATAACGACTTAGCTCAAATCATCCCCGGGGTACACTGTCGGCAAAACGCCAGCTTTCAGGGGCACGAGCAAGAAGCCTGGAAGCCCTTTTTTACTACTTGGTTAATACCAAAGCCAGGCATCCGGCTCGGGTGCCTGGCCAATTGCAGTTTTGGCCACCGCCATTTTCTTGAGTTGTCAAAGATCTTCTATCCTCCGCCCTGAGGCGGAAGCTGCTGCCGCATCCTAGCGTATTTCCAGAAGCGAATCAAACACGAAAAAGTACACTCTCCTGGTACATGCCTTTTGCGACCCTCTGCTTAAGCGTGGTACATGTTTTTGGTACAGGGGTAGGACACTTGACAGCCAAACCTCTGCCCAAAACGGCTTTCTGGGCGCAGAGGCGATCCGGCTGACTCTACCGGACGGCCAACCACCGCCGATGCTCAATTTTCCGGTTATTGGGAATACGCCAAGGCTATAATCGTTTTTCATGCCCGTCCGCTGGCGCAAATTCCTGTCTCTGCTCATCGTGCTTTGGGCATTGACGGACATGAGTGTGCCGGGCGTGTGCCGGAGTGATGATCTGGATTCCTCTCCGGCAAATCCTGAAATCGCAGCGACGCACCAACCGGGTGATTTGACCCTGGCTGCGTCTGCGCCGGAGAGTTCGTCCTCCGATCAATCGGGCCCCGAAGACTGTTTCTGCTGCTGCTCCCACGTGGCTCCCACGCACTACTTCCACATAGACCGCGCCTATAGATCGGTAATCTGCGAACGCCCTGATTCCGTGGGGCGGCCTCGCGATTTCAGCGCCTTCCTTTATCACCCTCCCCGGGCTTGATCCCGAACTCTCCTTGATTCGAGAACGTTGAGGCGTTCTCTTTCTTCCCCTGCGCCGCTTTGTTAGTGGCACGCGGTCATGTTTTTCGCCGCGTGCCTGATTTGCGGAAGTTGCCGCGCAGCCAACACGGGATTTGTTGAGAGGTAGGAATGCAAGCGAAACGATCGATGCGATCTTTGTTGCTTCTATTTTCACTGGGAGCCGCGGCACAGGTTGCTTTGGCGCAAAACTCCGGCAATGTGCTTACCCTGGAGCAGGCGTTGAATCGCGCGCGTGTCAAGGCGCCCGTCCTGCTTTCCGCCAAAGCGCGAATCGAGGAAGCCCGAGGACGGCTCAAAGGAGCGTCGATCCCCTTGCCGGCGAATCCTGTGGTGGAAGGCACTGTGGGGCCTCGATTCTCCAATCAAGGTGACTCCACTGATGCTGATTTTTCCATCAGTCAGGATTTCGATCCGCCGGGGCGCAGAAAAGCCCGGATCACCGGCGCCCAGGCGGGTGTCACGCGCGAAATCGCCGCCAGTCGCGAAACCGGGCGTGCGCTCCTTCGCGAAGTGGCTGCTGCGTTTATGCGAGCTCTTGCGGCCAAGGAGAAACTGAACGTGCTGGCAACGGCCGATCAGGTTAGCTCCGGTCTCCTGAACACCGCTGAAACCCGGTATCAGGCAGGCGATATTCCTCTTCTTCAGGTGAACCTTGCCAGGAATGGCGTTGCCCGCGCCCGCGCTGAGTTACGTTCCGGACGCGCCGAACTGGTCAAAGCTCTGGGCGATTTGCGTGTACTGCTTGGCATGTCGGCGGATGAGGAGTTCTCTGTTGCGGGCGACCTCACCAGCTCGGGAAAATTTGAGCTGGCTGCTTTGGTCGCCGCGGCTGAAGACCGGCCCGACATCAGGCTCCTGGAGAGCGAACTTCAAGAAGCGTTGTCTGAGGCGCGGCTGGGAAATACGTTCAAAGCTCCGGACTTTGGCGTGATTGCCCGCTACCTGCGGGATCAGGGAGACAACATCGCACAGGCCGGTCTTCGCGTGACCATTCCTGTCTTCTCGCGCGGACAGGAACTCACCGCAACCGGCAACGCTCGCGCTGCTCGCATCCGTGCGGAACTGGCGGCAAGGAAAACGGCGATCGGCAGCGAGATCAGGGCAGCCTTCGACGCTTACACGTACCGGGCAGAAGCCGTGCAGGAGCTTCAGCGTCTTGCCCTGCCGAGCCTTGAGGAAAATGAAACTCTGGCACGGAGAAGTTACCAGGAAGGCGAAATTGGCTTGCCTGAGCTGCTGCTGATTCGCAGGGAAATTCTCGAAACCAGATTGTCTTATGTCAACACGTTATTGGAGGCGGCCCTGAGTGCGGTTGACCTTGAATTCAAAGCGGGGGTGTTGCAATGAAAACAATAGTGTCCCTTGCGCTGGTCATTTTGTTCTTCGTGAGTGGCTGCACCCAGTCCGGTGATCAGCGGGAAGGCGCTGGCGCGGACCGCAAGGCCGGCCAGACTCAGGATGCCAAGTCGCCCGACAATCTGCTCCACATCGAACCGGAAATGCTGCGCGACTTGCGCATTACAACCAGCGCAGTCGAGCAGCGCCGCGCCGGAGATGGCGTGAACCTGTTGGGCGAAGTGACTGTGAATGAGGATGCCTACTCGCAAGTAGGGGCGCCGCTGCCGGCGCGAGTCGTCAATATCAGCGTCGGTCCAGGCCAGACCGTAAATAAAGGAGAGCCGCTGGCTGTTCTGCAAAGCACGGAGCTGGGTAAGGCGCGCTCGGACAACATCAGTGCGCAGGCCAGACTGCAGCTTGCCCAACAGACGCTCGAGCGCAAGCAGCGGCTGGCTGGCGAGCGCATTGTGGCGCTACGGGACGTTCAGGAAGCCGAAGCGGCAATGGCGTCTGCCCAGGCTGACCTGCGTGCCTCGCGGGCCACCCTGCAAGCGCTTGGCGCAGAAGACAACACTGCTGAGGGTTCACAGCTCATCCTGCGAGCGCCGATCTCCGGCACCGTAATCGCGCGCACAGCGTTGCGGGGGCAGTTGGCCGAACCTGCGCAGCCGCTCTTCAAGATCGCGGACTTGAGAACAGTCTGGCTTGAAGTACACGCATTTGAGCGTGATGCAGTCCGCTTGGAGGCGGGTAAAACTGCAAAGGTGACGCTTCCGGCTCTGCCGGGGAGAGAATTCCACGCTAAGGTCACTTTAATCGGGAAGGAGGTTGATCCCGCTTCTCGAACTCTTCCTGTCCGCCTTGATGTCGCGAACGCTGACGGCGTCCTGCGCCCCGGAATGTCTGCAACCGCGTGGGTCCCCTTTGGAGCAGCTGCTCAACAGGTGATCACGGTCCCGGCCGCCTCCGTTCAGAGAATTGAGAATGACTGGTATGTCTTCATTCCCAGGTCCCAGGACACGTTCGAACTCCGGCAAGTGGGCCGGGGCCGCGACCTTGATGGAGAGATTGAGATTGTCAAAGGCCTGAGGCCCGGCGAAACCGTGGTCGTCGACGGCGCATTTCTGCTGAAGGCTGAAGCGGAGAAAGCTCGCGGCGAAGGCAAAGAGCACGAGCACGATTGAGGTTTTCATGCTGGAAAAGATCTTGAGGAAATCATTTGCAAAGTCCGGGCTCGTAATCGTGCTCGTACTGGCGAGTACTGCCCTCGGCGCGGTCTGGTTGCGTGATCTGGGGCGGGACGTATTTCCCGACCTCTCATCACCGGTGTTTAACGTCATTGTCCAGAACCCTGCCATGGGCGCCGAGGAACTGGAAACGGGCGTAGCCATCCCTATGGAAGCGGCGCTTGCGGGTCTGCCGAACGTGAGGCGCATCCGGTCAAATTCCCAGTTGGGCGTTGCGCAAATCACGATTGAGTTTGAGCCCGATGCCGATTATTACCGGTCCCGCCAGTTTGTCGCAGAGCGTGTCGGTCAGGCGGGAACGCAACTTCCCCCCGGGACCGATGCCCCGCTTATTTCAAGCCTCACCGGGCGGCTGAACGAAATATTTGAGTTCACTCTGGAAGCTCAACCCGGCACAGCCGATCTCATGACCCTGCGCGACCTGGCCGAATTCGATGTCCGCAATCGCCTTTTAGCGGTTCCCGGGGTTGCCGCCGTTGAGCGTCTGGGAGGCTACCTGCGGCAGTTCCAGATTCAACTCGATCCTGATCGCATGTCTGCGCGCCGCATCACGCTGGACGAAGTTCTCCATGCCGTTGAGGGTGCGAACCTCAATGCTTCGGGCGGATTCCTGACCGAGGGTTCCACCGAATGGACCATCCGTGCTGTCGGGCGGGCGCACAGTGTGGAGGATATCCGTCAGACCGTCATTGCAGTCCGCGGCACTACCCCGGTAATCCTCGGCGATGTGGCGGAGATCCGGGAGGCCCCTGCCATACGACGGGGAATCGCCCACCGATTGAAAGGTGAAGTCGTTAGCTGCCGCATCACCAAGCAATTTGGCGCTGATACCGTCAAAGTCAGCGAGGGAATCAGGAAAGCGATCGCAGAAATTCAGAAGACGCTACCCAAGGGGGTTCAGTTGCGTATTGTGTATGACCAGTCGCGACTGGTCGATGACGCCTTGGGCGGGGTGAGCCGCGCGATTCTATTGGGCGCCCTTCTCGTTGTTGGCGTGCTCTTCGCATTGCTTGGCGATCTTCGTGGCGCGGTGATTGTGACTCTTGTTCTGCCGCTATCGATTGCGCTTGGCGGATTACTGCTCAAACCTGCGGGTGTAGGCATCAACACCATGACGCTCGGTGGCCTTGCCATTGCGGTCGGCATCCTGGTGGACGCCTCCATCATCATGACCGAGAACATTGTCCATCGAATCTCGACTCACCGGAACCAGGGGGTGCGCCAGAACGCGCTGGAGGCAGCGATTGAAGTTGGACGGCCGATTGCGTTCGCGACCATGATCGTGATTGCCGTTTTCGTTCCTCTCTTTGCCATGAGCGGCATTGAAGGACGTATGTACAGCCCGCTTGCTGCCGCGGTCATAAGCGCCATTGCCGCTTCATTAGTGCTCGCCCTTACCGTAGTTCCTATCGCGTCGGGGGCGTTCTTGCGGCCGCATCCAGGGGACAAGCCCATGGATGTTGGAATGATTCGCTGGCTAAAGCGGATCTATTCACCATTGCTTGATGCATGCCTGCGCCATCGAAAGCTGGTTTTGCTGGGCTCGTTCATCATTACGGCGCCGGCGCTGGTGCTCGGTTTTTACGTCGGATCGGACTTCATGCCAAAACTGGACGAGGGGGCATTCCTGCTTCAGACGATGCTTCCGCCGGAGACCTCTCTTGATGACGTGGACCGGGTGAATCACCGGGTCGAGGACGTGCTTCGGACTTTTCCTGAGGTCGATGACGTGGTGCGCCGGACCGGCCGTGCCGAGCGAACGGAAGATCCCATGCCACATACGGTCTCAGATGTTCTTGTGGTGCTTAAACCCAATCGCTCTCGTTCCCTGGATTCATTGGAGGCCGCGATGCGGAAGGAATTGCAATCCGTTCCGGCTGTTTCTGTCCTCTTCACAACGCCGCTGGGCATGAGAATCGACGAGGGCCTCGGCGGCACTCCTGCTGACTTGAGCGTGAAGGTCTTCGGCCCTGACCTGGACCAGTTGGCGCAAATTGCAGAGAAGGCCCGCCGCATCATGGCCGGAATCAGAGGAGTCACCGACTTGCGCATGGAACAACTCACCGGCATGCCCCAGCTGCGCATTTCAATCGACCGCGCGGCGGTAGCCAGGGTTGGGCTCACGCCCGGGGATGTCATTCGTGCTGTGCGCATCGGACTGGCCGGCGAGGAAGAATCGGAAATTTGGGTCGGGCAGCGGCGGTTCGATCTGCTCTTGCGTCTTCAAGATGAGAAGCGTGGCGATCCGAGCGCGATCAAATCGCTGCTGATCGATGGGCACGAT
>Ga0316628_100003967_pt1 | contig 11508 bp, 7 predicted proteins | sample OWC_Aug_M2_C1_D5_FD_207648 | JGI IMG/M metagenome (GOLD analysis project Ga0316628, IMG submission 207648) | Wetland soil microbial communities from Old Woman Creek delta, Ohio, United States - OWC_Aug_M2_C1_D5_C | ecosystem: Environmental > Terrestrial > Soil > Wetlands | place: USA: Ohio... | reverse complement strand
AGCGTACATAAACTCAAAAGGGCTACCTGGCTGTCATCGACGATCAAAATACTCTTCTTTTCAGACATGTCGCCTGCTCGTGAAAATATGGTGACTTGTCGTGAATATATACTACTTCTATAATGTTGGCAACTTGTTTTTCAAATAAAGTGCATGTCTGGATTATAAGCTGAACATGCCTGTCAGGCATGCCGATAATTAGATTAAAATCTCAAAGCTGTTGACATAACGGCCCGTGCGATATAAGCTATAAATAGAGGGATTAATTAATAAAAATCATAAGGAGGGGGACATCATGAACATCACGCACATACTATATCCAACAGACTTTTCAGAGGGCTCGGCAGCGGCTTTAAACTACGTAAAAGCGATTGCCAAACAGTACGATGCGGAGATTTCCCTTTTATACGCCATCGACGAGATCGATAAGGGCAAGGGGTGGTATGTCCCCCATACCTCGCTTGACGAGTTTTACAAGGAGATGGAGACAGAGGCAACAAAGAAGCTTGAGCACTACTGTTACGAGGAACTCCGGGACTTCAAGAAGGTGAACCGCGTTATAATTAAAGGCTCGCCGGAGGAGGTAGTAGTCAAATACGCAAAGGAGAAAGGTGTCGACCTGATAGTGATGGGCACCCACGACAGGAGTGGGATGGGCTTCGTTTTCAGGTCCGTCGTGGAAAAGGTTATAAAAAAGGCCGAATGCCCGGTGCTCTGCGTGAAGGCGCCAGCCGGGAAGACTGCCTGACGCAGGCGGCAAGACAGGAGGGGCTATGAAGAAAGATAAGAAGGAAAAAACAGAGGAGCCCTTTGCAGTAAAAATGAAAATAGAAGAGCTGAAAATCGCCCAGAAAGAACTGCACGAGCAGACCAGAACATCCCAGATGAAGGAACTGCTCAGTTCGCAGGAAAGGCTGAACAACCTGGCCAACCAGACTTGGCGTGCTCTCAATAAGGCAGCCAGGTTCCCGTTATCTGTCTGGATCAACAGGCCACACAGCCGTGGCGATTTCTACGGCAAGTTCCACCCGTCCAAGAGCAACAAGGGCATTAAAAGAAGTGCGCCTTAGCGCAAACGACTGCTTTACTACAGACCCTCCTTCCTGGAGGGTTTTTTGTTACATAAATAGCCGGATTTCCTTCCATTTTTATTTTTATCTTGACTTTTAGTGGCTGATATTTTACATTGTCTACTCGCTTTATGGTCCCTTCGTCTAGCGGCCTAGGACGTTGGCCTCTCACGCCGAAAACACGGGTTCGAGTCCCGTAGGGATCACCAAATACTACAAGGCGGCCTTTAAAGGCCGCCTTTTTGATTTTCAACAGGTTTAGACTACTCATCAGGATGCCGGGACAGGCAATGCCGCCTCTTGCTCTTCACGGTCTCTTCCAGTATCATGTATCCGCTTTGTTCAGCCTTACCCCGAAAGTAAAACCACAAATAGCCTTGTAAAATTTAAGTGTTCTGGTATATTAAATAGCTATGGGAAAAACATCGGAAGGCTTATCGCTCATAGACCTGATCCCCAGGGACAGACTGACCAGATATCTTAACACGACCTCGATGTTTTTGAAGGCGCCTCTGAGGGTGCTTGACCTTTCAGGTGTAACGGTAATGGAGTCTTGTCTAAAGTCTGATACAGGCGCTAATGTAGGACGTCCCTGCCCGCCAGATGCATGGGCGGGTGTATGCTCCGTGTTGGGCGATGGGCCTATGGTGCTTTCACTCGATGAAGGGTTCCGTCTGATGGCCGCGCCGCTCGTTTACAAGGGCCAGCCTCTAGGATACCTCTCTGCGTGCTTAAACGGCACAGGCGACCATGCCATGCCACTGCTCTCATTGTCCGTGTCTCACCTTGAAAGTCTTGCCGAGGCCGGCGTTGACGTGGAGAGCCTGTCCGGTGAGGTAGTCCGGGTCTACGAGGAGCTTGCGCTCATCTATGGACTGACCGCTCGGCTGGGCGCCAGGGTGGATATTGATGAGATATGCAGGGTCGTGGTCGACGAGGCGAAAAGAGTGCTTGACCCGACTGATATAGTACTTCAACTTGCAGACTTAAAGGCAGGTGTGTTCCGTACCAGCCTTGCGTGCGGCGCACACGAGGATCTGGCTTTGGCGTTTTCCCCGGCGCTCGAAGAGGGGCTTATAGGGCAGGCATATACTGAACACCGTTCCGTGATTGTATGCGAAGTTGAGGAGTCCAGGCACCACAAGCCCTGGCCTTTTCCCATAAGGAGGATTATTGCCGTACCGCTCGTGGCGGAAGGAAGTGTCATCGGCGTGATCTCCGCGACCGACAAGAGAAACGGAGATGAATTCAACTCGCGCGAGGAAAAACTTATTTCCGCGATATCATCCGTAGGTGCAATTGCGATAAAGAACGCGCAACTTTACTCCGAAATCAAGGACCTTTTCGAGGGCTTTATTGAAGCGTCCGTAACTGCTGTAGAGGCAAGAGACCCGGCAACGGCCGGGCATTCAAAGCGTGTAGCGGCAATGGTCGTCGAGCTTGCTAAAAGGGTCTCTGAATCCGACCTGCCCCCCTTCAAGGGCATATTCTTCTCACGGGAACAGCTGATCGAGCTACGATACGCAGCCCTACTGCATGATTTTGGAAAGATAGGGGTAAGGGAGTCGGTCCTGCTGAAAGAGTCCAAGCTGCCGCACTGCACGCAGGTAGAATTAGCATCCCGGTTCGACTACATAAAGTTGCAGAAAAGGTACGAGTCCATAGAGAAAAAACTGGACCCGCTACTGAGGGAAGGGCCGGATGCCTACCTTGCTGCGGCCACCATGGCCGATACGGAGCTGGCGGCTGAGCTTGAGAAACTGGACAAGTACCAGAAGCTTATCTGGCTTGCTAACGACCCACGAGTTTTGTTCGCCGACCTGCCGGAGCTTGCGGGGCTAACAGAAGTAGCTGAACAGCACTATACAGGGCCGGACGGGAGTCTTCACCCCTACTTAACGCAGGAGGAGTTAAGCTACCTGCACGTACAGAGGGGCTCGCTTTCAAAAGAAGAGCGCCGCGAGGTGGAAGAGCATGTGACTCACAGCTATAATTTCCTTACCAAGATACCCTGGACGGCAAGTTTCCCGGATATTGCCCGGATAGCATATACACACCACGAAAAGATGGACGGGAGTGGCTACCCGCTGGGCCTTAAGAAGGACGACATACCTCTTCAGGCCCGCATGATAGCGGTAGTGGATATCTTCGATGCCCTGACCGCATGGAACAGGCCATACAAAAACCCGTTATCCACCGAAAAGGCGCTCTTTATACTTGAACTTGAGGTTTCGGATGGAAAACTAGACCCGCATCTCGTACAGCTTTTCAGGGACACAAAGGTCTACAAGTCATCCTGCATGATAAACCAATCTGCTGTGCGAAAAAGAAGTGAGGCCTAGATATGCCGGATAGGATGATACTCATAGCAGACGACGAACCTTACCTGGTGCATTCACTCTCTTTCGTACTTCGCAAGGAGGGCTACAACGTCGAGAGCGCGGCAGACGGCGAGGAGGCATTGAGGAAGTTCGATGAGTTCAACCCCGAGGTCGTGTTTCTTGACCTGACGATGCCGAAAAAGGATGGCTTTGAGGTCTGCCATGCCCTAAGGAACGACCCTAAATACAGGGAACGCATGCCCTATATCATAATACTGACATGCAAAGGCCAGGATATTGACCGTTATAAGGGCTACCTTGAGGGAGCAGACGAATACATAACAAAACCGTTCTCGCCAGTGGAAGTAGCAGGCAGGCTGAGAGAGCATTTCATGGGAACCACGAAACCGTATTCAAGAAGGAACCTTGAGTAAAGACCCGGAAAACTACGAAACCTTTGAGGCGCTCCCGGACCTCCCGGCTGAAAGCGGAAACAACATTTACCCGCAAGAAGCCGGCCTTCGGCTGATTCTGCTGTTCCTGGTCTTTCTGACGGTCAATTTCTTTGTAACCCCGCGCCAAAACCTGCTCCACGTTAATCTAGTACTGGCCTTGACGCTGTTTTTCAACCTCGCCGTTATATATCAAAGCCGAAAGCGCATTCTCATACCGGACATCGCATTAACAGGCGATCTTTTATACATCGTAGTGATATGCTATTTCACGGGTGGTGCGGAAAACCCTATAAAATTCTTCGGTCTTCCCTATTTCTATCTGACAGTATCAAGGATGGGCGAGAAGAGGCTGAAGTGGTTCCTGCTGGCTTATGCATTGGTTTTTCTGTTCATGCCTGCGCTGGAGCCTCACAAGCTTACATCGGTTGGCGCCAGGGAACACGCACGGATGTCCTTGATGAATATCGCGCTGATATTCGGCGTAGGCTGGCCTGCTGTTATGCTTGCGGCACAGATTCAGAAGGAGCACCGTCTACAGCAGGCGACCGCCTCCACCTTCCACGCCTTGCAAAACGCGCTTCACCTCAAGACCCAGAACCTCCAAACAGCACTTGAAGCTCTCACTGAGGCTCACGAACACCTAAAAAACCTTGACAAGAAAAAAACGTCCTTCTTCTCCAACGTCACCCACGAATTCAGGACCCCGCTTGCATCAATGCGCTCGTTCTCCGAAATACTCTTTAACTACGACGACCTTGACAGAGACAAGCAGAAGGAGTTCCTGGAGATAATAATCAAGGAGTCAGAGCGCCTCACACAGTTTATAAATGACATACTGGACCTTGCGAAAATAGAGTCCGGCACAATCGAACTCCACCATGTGAAGGTAGACATGGCGAAGGTGATAAAGGACAGCATAAAATCCTTGAAGCCCATGGCTATGGAGAAGGGACTGTACATAGAGTTCAAGTATTCGGGAGAACCGATTCCATATGTCAAGGGCGACAAGCTTCAGATCCCCCTCGTTATGGTGAACCTCTTGAATAACGCCATAAAGTTCACCTCTCTCGGCGGTATCACCGTGACCGCAAAGAAGGACAGGGAATACCTGCAGGTTTCAGTCAGTGATACCGGCGAAGGGATATTCCCGGAAGAACGGGAAGTAATATTCGAGGAGTTTTACCGGGTCGCCGACAACATCGCCGGCCGGCCCAAGGGCTCGGGCCTGGGCCTGACCATCTCCAAAAATATTGTGGAGTACCACGGTGGGAAGATATGGGTGGACAGCGAGATCGGGAGTGGCAGCACTTTCTCTTTCACACTGCCTATCGACCTCGGCGAGTTTGCCCTGTCTCTACGGGAGAAACCCGAGGAACAACATCCCCAAGTTGCACGCAGAAGGGACCGAGACATTATCCTCGTCCTTGAGCAAAACGTCGTGGTCCGCCAGTACCTGAGGGCAAAGCTTGAAGAACTGGGGTATAAAACGGAGGGGGCAGTGTCCGGGAAATCCGCGCTCGAAATAGCTAGTTACTGGAACCCCGACATCGTGCTGTCAGGCATTATGGACCATCCGGATAATGGCGCAAACTTCTACAAGAAGTTCAGCACAATACAAAATACAACGCCCGTTCCTGTAATTGTGGCCTCCCTCCTGGCTGACCCCAAATATGGCCTGCAGTTGGCGGTTAACGGTTTTCTGTCAAAACCGATAGACCGCTTTGACCTAATGAGTGCGGTCGAGGCCGTCTCACCGAAGGGTAAAGGGCCATTTATAAGCATAGGCCACGACCGGATAGAGGGGAGGACACTCCAACTCCTTCTGGGAGAAGAAAACCACACGGTACTGCTTGCGGATGAATCCGTCGGCGTGGATGCCTGCCGCAGGGAAAAGCCCTCGCTCATTTTCCTGGACTCTACACATACGGGAGGCTCCTGGCGGAAAATGCTGACCGAGCTGAGGCGGTGCGCCCCTATATCCCAGACACCGATAATCCTGATTACCGAACTGCCTTTCATGGACAAGAACATCAAGACCGTAACCCTCGGCAAGGAGGCCTTCACTCCTGAAAAGGAATATATCGAGCCTCTCCTAAATAATATACGTCAGATACTTTCCTCTTCAAAGGCATAACCTTGATACAGGACTTTAAAAGCGGACTACAAACAATTCCGCTTATTATATGCTTCAAGAAATAAAAAGGGGTTGGTCTATTTGACCAACCCCTTTTTATTTTCCATGCCGGCATATCCAGCATGAAGGAGCCGCGTCTATGGTTGCCCAAGCAGTGATGTAGTCGCGTCCTGTCCCAACGTGGTTACTCCACCGGCGCAATAAAGGATAAAGAAATTCTGTTTGTACCCGGTCTTTGAAATCTCCGCGGTATAGACGCCCGCGTTTAACCCGCTAAATATATATGCGCCGTCGCCTGCCGTAGTGGCCGTCTTGAGGACGGAAGTAGTGTTGGCGTTTACCCCAGCCCTCAGCTTTACTGCAGCTCCAGAGATTGGGCTGCTCACGGCGTTGTCGGTTATCGTGCCGCCTGCGTTCCCGGTGGACGACACTGCGGATGGAACAAGGTTTAAGTTGACGGATGCGGATGAGCTTTCGGTTACCGCGATGTTATAGCAAGTAACGCCGATATAGCCAGGGCTTGAAACCTTGACGGTGTATTTGAAGGATTCCGCCAGGTTGGCAAACAGGGCCGCACCCCCGGCGTCCGTAGCGGCGGCAGACACGGGTGTCTTAGTAGAGGCGGTTGAGTAAAGGTTCACGGTCGCATTGGGGACCACCAGGCCTGTAATGAAATCCTTTACCAAAACGCTGATCCCGCCTCTGGCATCGGTGGCCGGAAGCGCTACCTTTACCGGGCCAGCATCCGCGGCGCTAGCATATAAAGTATCTCCCGCAAACGCCGCCTTCACATCATAAGTCCCGGCGACCAGCGTTTTAGCCGCGGTCAACCAAGCTTTACCCGTGTAGTTCGTTTTTGCGGTGCCGAGCGACGACCAGGTAGTTACACCCGGTTTTCTGTAGCTGAACACAATGGTCCTGCCCGGCACAGGTCCTCCCAGAGAATCCAACAGGGTAACCGACGGCTGCATCTTGAAGACCGACTCGCGTGCATCGAAACTTCCAAGGGTGGTCGGCTCCTTGTATGTAACTGAGTAAGACGCAGAGGGTACGGACTTGCCTGTAGCAAGGCCTGCTATCACCCTCCAGTAATACTTGACGCCTATTGCCAGTTTCGGTAGCGTCCCGCCCGTAGCACCAGCGTCGTAGGTTTTCGTACCGTCAATGGTGGTGAATGTCGACGACTTCGATATCTGCACCTCGTACCCTGTTACCGTGGCGGCTGGGTAGTTAAAAGCGGACCATGATACCGCAGGCGTACTGGTCGAGACTATACCGCTCAAGGCGGCGGTAACGACCGGCTGGACGGCCACTTCCAGCAAAGGCGCCGATACCAGGTGTGTCGTGCCTGAATCATATCTTGCACGTAACTTGTATTCCCCGTTTACAAGGGTGAATGACTTTGTACAGAAACCGTTGGAATCCGATGTGCCGGTAGTTTTTAATATCCATGTCACGCCTCCGTCGGAGCTGGCCTCAAATTTTATCGATGCGCCGGAAGCCGCGCCCATACGGTCAATTTCGGTATTGACGGTTACCGTGCCGCCGTTCTGCTGGAACCCGAGCGTGTAGAGACTCTCGGTAAAATCATAAGAGACGTGCGGGCGGATATAAAGGTTCGGCAAAACATAAAATGTAGACCCCGTATCTCCGAGGTTTACGGCATAGGCATTAACGGGATTGTTTGGATTATCCTCAGCGGCAATTCCCGGGTTGCTGGAATATGGATATACCATTACAACAAATGAGTGGGTGAAGGGGGTGCCTGCGAGCGGTACATATGTAAAATTAGAAAAGTTTGTAACAGTAACGGTAGTTGAATATAACAGGTTGAAATCATATGCGGGCGATATATCAAAAACATCTACCTCTACCCGGTTATCAGCAGCGGTGTTTGTATTCGTAAATCTGACATCGACACCGTCAAGGGTGCCCGAATAATAGGGAACGAAGAAGGTCCCAAAACCATACATTCCATAATATCCAGCATTGAAGTAGCCTTGGACCGGGTCCTTGTAATACTGGAGGTTCTGTTTGAAGGGCGGAGCAGTTATTCCTGAAGCGTTATAAATGGTGTTTATAGCCCCAGCGATACCCTTGTAATCGTCTGGATACAAGGATTTTGCAGCTTTTTTGAGAGCCTCTTTAAGGTCGTAAAAGTGGCAGTCCGGAGTCAGGTAATCGTATGCCTTGTAGTAAATTTGCTGTGTCTTATCGCGTCCGATAACCGGTGATATAATCATCTGGCAGGCGGCCTTGCTCAGGATACCGCTGTTAGTATGGACTCCTGCGGCGTCATTCAATGAATAATAAAACTTCTGCATGGTGGCCGGCTGAGGCGATATCACGCCGGTATCGGCCGGGTTTGCGAAATCACGCAGGGCAGTATATGAGGAACCTGCGGGCATTATGCTTTCTCCGATCAGATAATTCGCGGAATCGACGCTTATCCCCCAGTAGTCCGATATATGCTCGTTCATCGCCCCGGCTTGCGCCCAGTAGTTCAGGCCAACAGGAGGCACCTCCGACTGGGTTACACCATGGCCAATCTCGTGGGCGACAACGTCCAGCCCCTGAGAGAGGTCGGTAAGCCCTCCATCAACATTGCTTCCGTCGCCATAAGTCATGAAAGCCCCGTTCCAGAAGGCGTTGTTAAACCCGCTCCCGTAATGGGCGACGCCCAGGAGAGAACCACCGGAGTTGTCCCATGAGTCTCTGCCGAAGTTGGTCTTGAAAAAATCATAAACCAGCCCATGATAGTTGAGGGTATTGACGCCGGATGTCAGCCTGCCGCCGGATTCCGACTTGTAGACGTTTCCATCAGCATCTGGGTCGGTCATCTGTGTTGTGCTACTATAGCTGCTTAAATTATTAGCGTCCCAGGCGCTGATAGTGCCGTTCGAAAGAAAGGGTGTGTAGCTGCCAGTAAAATCGGTGGGCTGTATAGCGGACATCGGCTTTGATGAATCGGCCAGGAAATATGTGCCAGAGTGGTTGTAGAGGTTAATGGAAACGGTTGAATCGTCCCATAACGTGCCGCTGCCGGGAACCGGGTTGTCATATTTGATATTGTTGTAGCTCTTGATAATACTGCCGTCCTGGGCATCGATAAAGAAGAACCACCAGCCGGGAGGGCTTGATATGGAAATTTTTACGAGGTATGCAAGGCGGGCCGACGCACCGCTAGGATATATCAGCAATTCGGTCTCGGGCAACTTCCACTGTTCGCCTGACTGTTTCCTCTCAGTCAGAGTATCCAGGGCCTTTTGGACTGCATCCGCGGCTGAAACAGATGGAGTTGTTTCCACCAAGGTTGTCTGGATATAGTCGGCGGTGATATCGTCTATCTCGTTGTCAGGGTTAACTGTTACGAGAACCTGCTTGCCCCATACTACAAGACCTTTATAGGTCTGCTGGTATCTGAAATGCCTGTCGCCTTCTTTATATTCTTTTTTTCTGCTGAGCCTTAGTTCGCTCCTTGGATCAGCCAGGCCGAAGGCGCGCTTGTGGGTGTCAATAAAATCCAGTACAGCCTCCGACGTGTCTTTCTTGGGGGTTATTGCAAACCGCCCACTGAGTCCCCTGACAGTACCGTGTCCAACCGAAACCTGCATTTCAGACGCGGAGGCGGAAGCCGATTTCAGGGCGTTTACTTCATCTTCCGCGGCAACCATCCCTGCGTAAGCCAAACGAGTTCCAGCCATCAATAATAGAATAATTATAGAACTGTATATAACTTTTATATCTCGTCTCATTACTGCCTCCTATATAATTTTAAGAATTCTAATTTAATAATGAGAACTTTGCAATCAAAAAGGAATAAAAAATTTGTATACCTATCGGCCTCTTTATAAAACTTGCCTAAACATTGATAATGGCGGGATGTCTGCAAAATTCCATTAAACATGCAAACATGAGGATGCCTGTTCAGAAAACCACGCACGCCTGTTCGGTACAAAATACCAGAGGAGTTTAAATGAAGGGAAATGAAAAGATTATCGAACATCCATGGCCAGGTTGGGATGCCGAATTATTTGATAGGGTAGATAGACTGCGGGTAAACGCCGTGGGGGTAGGGCAAATGCCATATCCCCACGATAAATCAGGTTTTATCTCCTGGAACCGCCGAAGCCGCCTCCCATCGAACGACCTCCGGAGAAACCACCGCCACTGAACCCGCGGGACCCTCCACTAAAACCGCCTCCCGTCGAACGGCTTCCGGAGAAACCACCGCCGGGCGAGTTGAACGACCTACCCTCACTGGATCCGCGGGATCCGCCACTAATGCCGCCCCTTACGGATGAAGCTGTACCGGAAGACCTGCCTTCGCCTCTGAAACTACGTGATTCACCGCCGCGTGAGCCACACTCCCCTAACGAGCACATGCTGGCCGGCAGTTCCCTGCCCACTGCACGGGTATCTTCTATCCTGGCGGAGGTGCCAGCGGTCCTTTCGGAACCACGGTTTATCAACCTGGATGCGCTCTCCCTGTTAAACGTGCCACTGTCAGTCCTGATAACGGCATTGCCCCCGTCCCTTCGTGTACCTACAGTCTCGGACTTTCTGACCGGCTCAAACGACTTTGCACCTATCGGCCTGAACTCCGTCTTTGACAGCGGGCGTTTGGAAACAGGGTCTAATGCCACTACTTTCCCGGAATCCGGCACTACAACGTGGTTGGATACCCTCTTCTCGCCGACCCGATGGTTGTCCCAGTCTCTGTCACCATTGTGATGGTGCCTGTGGTGATGGTGGTCGATGTCAATATCAAAGTCGACCAGGATGAAGTAACCTGGGAAGAAGAATCCGTCGCACCAGAACGGGTAAGGGTCCCATGCATACAGGTATGCGTAATCTGGAGGCGGCTCGTAATACGTGATTACCGGCGGCCCTTCATCAGTGTAGTAAGTATCAACTGCTGCCTGGTCCGCCTCAGTTTGATCGGCATATTGCCCCTCTTCGGCGGGCATAACGGCCAGTCCAAGCCTGATGTTCATGGCCATGAGCGCCTTGTCAGCCGCCTCCCTGTTAATGGGGAGCCTTCCTGCTGCAGCTGCATCATCCACCGAAGCCTGTAACTGTGCGATTATGTCGGGTGTAACAGGAAAGTCGGAAATCCAGCCGGTTTCCGGTGCTATTCCCAACGTCGCAAGGGCGTTCTCTGCCTCAGCCTCGCCTTGGGCGGCGTTTATATTGAGTGCCTTGACCAGTTCGACTGCGTAATCGCCCTCCCTGACCAGGGCCTGTTCCACAGGAGGTGCGTCTTTGGCATATACAAAAGCGGGAATTACAAGCAGAAACCCTGCTGTAATTATCGACAAATAGAGCCTTTTCATATAGGCCCCCTTTCTCATTCACTTCAGAACCCTCATATAACTATTATACCTCCTTCTACTATAGATAGACGTGCTAAATTATGGGAAAGTTACAGGCACATCGAAAATAAGGACGGCTGGTCAATCTAACAATAAGCTGCCGTCCGGTGTTCCTTTTAATAAAATTTCCCAAAAAATTGACAATACCGGGAT
>Ga0316628_100003966_pt1 | contig 11510 bp, 6 predicted proteins | sample OWC_Aug_M2_C1_D5_FD_207648 | JGI IMG/M metagenome (GOLD analysis project Ga0316628, IMG submission 207648) | Wetland soil microbial communities from Old Woman Creek delta, Ohio, United States - OWC_Aug_M2_C1_D5_C | ecosystem: Environmental > Terrestrial > Soil > Wetlands | place: USA: Ohio... | reverse complement strand
TGATTCACCTCATGCGCGCGCTGGCTCCCGACGAGCAGGCGCGGCTCTCGGCCATGCTCTCGTGTTCCCGCGAAGAACGCGCGGCGGAGCAGGTGCGCTGGGTTCGGCAACAGATGGAGGCACACGGATCGATCGAGTACGCGCGCCAAGTGGCGCACGGCCTCGCGGGGGCGGCCCTCCATGAGTACTCGCTTCTCTACGGTCACTTGCCCGACTCGCGCGACAAGCAGTTCATCGAAGGTCTCGTGACCTGGGTGTTCGAACGGACCTGAGCGAAGCGATCGTACACAACGGCGTCGGCAACCGACGGAAGGGAAGTCACGCGCGATGCAATCGGCAACGGGCAGGCCGGCGTTCAATGCGGCAATCGGCGGCGCCGACTTGGCGCTTCAGTCGAAGCCGCCGATCCACTTCGAAGGGGTTACGGCTCGCTTCTTCCCGCTCAAGGCCAACATGTATCGCCTGCGCGCGTTCTGCGACTCGTACCTCAACATCGCGTCGCAAATCGTGCAGTTCCGTCCGGCGCTGCCGTACGTCTACCTGATGGCGCTGGACTACGGAAAGATGGCCGCCGTCGTCGGGAACCTCGGGTGGGTCTCGCAACACGAAGTCGGGTTCGCCGTGCCGCTCGAATGGTATCGGCGAGAGAACGATCGATGGGTGTTTGTCGATTGGGCAACGCTCTGCCCCTTCATCTTCGTCGACAACGAGCTGTCGCTCTTGTCGGGCCGCGACGTCTACGGCTGGCCGAAGGTCAAGGTGTGGCTCGAGCCCGAGGTCAATCCGTGGATGTCCAATCCGGTCGATTCGCCTCGGCTGCTCACCTTGAGCACCATGGCCTATCGCGAGCTCTACGCGGGCAAGAGACAGGAACCGGAGGTCATCCTGCAAATTCGCCAGGAGCCGTCGCCGCGGTTTCTGCAATTCCCGCCCGACCTGACGGATTGGTTCAATCCGTTCCGGAGTGCTGCCCGAGCGTTCTCGGGCTACGCGAACATGCTGGGGCAGTTCATGGAGACCTTCACGAGCCTGCCGCTCATGGGCTACGACCGGACCCTCGGTTCGCCGGCGTGGCTCAATCTGCTCCGCCAGGGAACCAGATATCTCAATCCTTTGTCGGCGCCCCCACCCGCCAATCAAATTACCTTGAAGCAATTTCGCGACGCCGAGCGCGCGGGCCACATCTGCTATCAGGCGATCGTCAGTTCGGAGATGAGCATCAAGCGGTACAACGCCGGCGGGATGCTCGGAGACCTCAACCTCCTGGCCGGAGACCCGACGGGCGGATTCGAGATTCTCGTTCGGCGGAATCTGGCGCAGCCGATCGTCGAATCACTCGGCATCGAGGTGGCGGGAGACCGCGATCGCGAAGATGCCGGCATGGCGCGCCTTCGCCCCATCTTTCCCTTCTGGCTCGACCTCGATCTCGAATACGGGATCGGAAAGACGATTTGCTGGCGAACCAGAAATTCGTCCTGGTACCTCGGCGGGGAGACGCCGGTGCAGACGCCGGCCGAGCCGTCAACGCCCAACCACGCCTTCAACACCGCTCTCGGCCCCGGAGCGCAGGATGTCACCGGGCCCTTCGGGTTTCCCAACGCGACGGTGCGCGTTCTGCCTCTGCTGGCGAACCCGGCTCGTTTGAAGCGCCTCTGTGATGACTACCTGAACGGCCCGCTTCAGAAGCAATTCTACAGCGTCGAGCCCTGGGGTTCCTACGTTTATCTCGTGGTGACGAACTTCGGAGAGATGTCGTCGAAGACCAACAACATCGGCTGGTGGGCCGAGCGCGAGCTCTCGTTCTTCGTGCCCGTGAGGCTGAGAGATCCGGACGGCAAGCTGCTCAGCGTGGCGATGATCCCGGCGTTTGTGTTCGCCGACAGCGAGACGGCGGTGATCAGCGGAAGGGAAATCAACGGCCTGCCCGCGATCGCCGCCGCCATCAAGAGCCCGTCGAACACTTGGATGACGGATTCGGGACCCTCGGAAGCCGCCGACCGCGGGCTGCTGACGCTGGAGACGATGCTCCTCCCCGCTCTGCATCTCGGTCAGGAAGTGCACTGGGGGCTGTTGTTGGACATTCGCCAGGCCGACGCGTTGCCGTACAACGACGACGTTCGCTGGCACATGGTCGCGGAGGCCTGGGGCCAGGAACTCCTCGGCGATCATCGGAAGAGGGTCGAGGTCAAGAACAATGATCGAGAGGCCTTCACCAACCTCCAGGCTCTCGCGCTCGAAGTGCTCGCCAACCGAGAACCGATCGACACGGTGACGCTGAAGCAGTTTCCGGACGTCGGTGATCCGGGGGCCGCCTGCTATCAAGCGCTGGTTCGCGGCAGGCGCGTGATCGATCACATCTACGACATACGAGAGATCGAGGAGCGCATTCATCTCCGCATCCGGCGCTACCCGAACGTGCCGATCGTCGAGACTCTCGGATTGAAGGTGAAATGGACGGACACGACCGGCGACGCGGCGGTCGATATCCTTCAGCCCATCAGACCGTTCTGGATGCGATTGGCCCTCACGGAGCACCTGGGAGAAAACCTCTGCTGGCGGGTCGGCGCCCAATGGCTTCCCGACGCGCCCGTTTCGCACTACTTCGCGGACAGTGAACCCAAGGTGGGACCCGAGTTGGTGGACTTGATGCGGCAGCGTCTGGCAGCGAAAGTTCAAGAGTGGCGGTCGTCTGCCAAGCTGTTGACCCGTGAGGACGCCAAAGCCTCCGTGGAGAAGATCGAACCTCAGACGGCGATCGAAAGCATACTGAGCAAGGAGTGGGAGAACTGGGGCAACCCTCGCTGGTACCGAGAAGTGCATGGCGAACCGATCCACCAAAAACCGGACTTATGCATCCGCGTCGATTCCGCTGGGGGGTACGATGCCGATCGACTCTTCCCGCCGGCACAGCGAACAAAGCCGGATGAACTGTGGTACTCCGCGGAGTTTCCCGACGCGCTTGCCCAGCTGGCAGCCAAGCTCGCTCCTGCGGCCCCTGGGGGCTCCGAGTCTTTGCCGCCGCCGACAGTTCGAAGCGACAAACCAAAGTAACGGCCATGCCCCGCCGGTTCATGGTCTACGGCGCCACCGGCTACACCGGTCGCCTGATTGCCCGTGCGGCAAGGGAACGGCGACTGCAGCCGATCCTGGCGGGGCGCGACGTGGCGAAGCTACGTGACTTGGCCGCATCACTGGGGTTCGAGTTTCGCGCGCTTCGCCTCGACGAACCACAGCGGTTGTCGGAGGCGCTGCGCGATGTCGAGGTCGTCCTCAACGTCGCCGGTCCGTTCTCCGCGACGGCACGGCCGATGGTCGATGCCTGCCTGCGCACGCACACTCACTACCTCGACGTCACGGGCGAGCTTCCGGTGTTCGAAGAGCTCGAACGGTACGATGCGGCCGCGCGGTCACGGAACGTCATGGTCATGCCCGGAGTCGGTTTCGTAGTCGTCGCGACGGACTGTCTCGCGGCGCACGTGGCCAGGCGGCTGCCGGGCGCGCAGCGGCTTGCCATCGGCATCTCGCGCACGACACACCTGTCGCGTGGCTCGGCGAGAACGATCGTCGAAGCGTGGAGCAATCTGGTCTACGTTCGCCGCCAGGGCCGTTTGCTGCCCACCCCCGTCGGATCTCTGGAGCGGGAGTTCGACTACGATGCCGGGCCCCGACTGAGCGCCGCCGTCAGTTGGCCTGACGTCATCACGGCATTTCGAAACACGGGCATTCCCAACATCGCCGCCTACTTGGAGGTCAACCGCGCCGAGCGGGCGATGCTTCGTCTCAACCCCTTCTTCGGCTGGCTGGCGCATTCGGAGTCACGCCGGCTGCTGCGGCTCCAGGCCGATCTACTGCCGGACGGCCCTTCGGATCAGGTGCGCCAGACACACGGGCGAGTCGTGGTCGCCGAAGCCGAGGACGCTGAGGGCACGCGAGTCGGCTGCCGACTGCACACGCCCGAGTCCTACACGTTCACTTGTGCGGCGGCGCTCGGCATCGTCGACAAGATTCAGCAGGGTGAATTCGTGCCGGGTTTTCAAACACCAGCGGCGGTCTACGGCGCGGACTTCCCACTGCAGCTCGGCGGTGTCCGTCGCGAGGAGATCCCGGGTGCGACTCAACGCAACTGTGCGAGCAGCGCTCTCGCCTCGCGCAGCTGACGTTGCTCGAACCCTTCGGTGAACGACTCGTAGACGGGGGAAAGGATCGCGTGCGCGTGATCGGGTTCTCCCTCCCCGGCGAGCAGGCGGCTCAGGCTCATGGAGGCGCGTAGTTCGACCATCTTCGTTCCCTGCGAGCGGGCGATCGCCAGCGCTCGCAGAAAGCAGTCTTTCGCCGCCGCGCGATCCGTTCCCGCCAACAGCAGCAACTCTCCTCTCAACCGGGCGAGCTCCGCGTCGTAATAGTGTGTGAGCCCCTGCGGGCGCATCGCTTCGTCCAAAACCTTCAGGGCGTCGGCGACTCTCTTGTGCTTGAGAAAGCCCTCGATGATGCAGCTCAACCAGAACGCCATTCCGACACTGGCGCCCATCCCTTCCAAGAAGGAGATGCCCCGCCGCAACTCGGCGACTCCCTGTTCCAGGGCGTCTTGCTGAGCCAACGCCCAGCCGTGGGCGCCGGTTCCCGTCGCCAGGAAAAGCGCGAATTGCTGCTCGAGCGAGAGCGCGATGAGCTTCTCGGCGAGCTCGCGCGTCCGCTCGACCTCGCCGAGATGAAGCGACAACGTGGTCTCGTAATGCAGAGCCGTCGCCACCGCGTACGACGAGGACGTCTGTGCGGCCAGTTCCTTCACCTGCCGGCAGAGCTCCACCGCCTGATCCTCTTGGCCGACTTGGAACAGACACCAGATTCGATAGCAGTGTGCCAGCAAAGCGGCGTCGGCGCTGAAGCTCGCCGCAAGCGAACGCGGATACGCCGGGTCGTAGAGCTCGATCGCGCTTGCCAGATGTCGGTCGGCGCCGCGGAAATCTCCTTCCCAGTACATGGTGACCCCGCGCGTCGTGGTCGCGATGAAGCGCGCCTCCGGGCTGCGGGCGAGTTGCTCGAGCCGATCCACGAGCGCGAACGACGCCTCGCGCTGATCGCGCAAGAGGTGGTAGGTCCACAGGCCATAGAGAGTCGGGACAATCTGCGGCAGGTCTCCGATTCCCTCGCAGACCTCCTGCGCCCGTGAATAGTTCTGCGCAACGTCCGGGGAGCTGTATCCTCGGGTCGTGACCAGCGCGACGCCCAGGGCGGAGCGCAGCGCGAGCTCTTGCTGGCTGCGCTGGCGGGACTGCGGGAGAGAGGACAAGAGCTCCAAACCCTTGCTCAGGTGACTGACCGCTTCGACGTAGGCCGAGTGGGCCATCGCGTGGTGACCCGCCTGCTGCCAGTAGGGGATAGCCTGCTCGGTCAGCCCGGCCGAGGTGTAGTGATGCGCCACCAGTTCCGGTTGGGTCTCCAGCGTGTCGGTAAACCGCTTCTCCAACACCTCGGCAATGCGCTGGTGGAACCGCTGCCGCTTGCTCCGCAGCAGCGATTCATAGGATGCGTCCCGAATGAGCGCATGCTTGAAGACGTACCTTGCTTGCGGAAGCGGCCCCCGCTGGTACAGCAACTCCGCCGCCACCAATTCGCGCAGACCCTTCTGCAGCGTTGCTTCATCGAGCGGGGAGACGGCTCGGATGAGCTCGTAGGAAAACTCCCGACCGAGTGTCGCCCCCAACTGCGCCACCTCCCGGAAGGGCGCCAACTGATCGAGCCGCGCCATCAGCGAATCCTGCAGGGTCGCCGGAATCGCCAGGGGCGGCAGCGGCGCCGTCAGCTCGTAGTGGCCGTTGGCCTCTGTGAGCAGCCCGGATTCCAGCACCGTCTTCGTCAGCTCCTCCACGAACAAGGGAACCCCGTCGGTCTTCGCCGTGATCTGCCGCACCACCTCGACGGGAAGCGGCTTGCCCCGCGTCACCTTCTCCACCATCTCCTCCACGTGTCCCGGTCGCAAGCGAACGAGCGCGAGGTGGCTGATATACGAGCGGCTTTCCCAAGGTGGGGTGAATTCCCCGCGAAACGTCAGCAAAACGTAAATGCGCGCGGCTGGCACCCGCTGGATCAGTTGGTCGAGGAACTCGAGCGTCGACGGGTCGGCCCAGTGCAGGTCTTCGAAGGCCAGGCGCACGGGCTGCCTCTCGGTCTCTTCCAACAGCCACGTCACCAGAGTGTCCAAGGTTTGTTGCCTCTGCTTCTGCGGCGTCAGCATCAGCGGCGGATGACCCGGCGGGTGCGGCAGGGACAGCAGCGCGGCCAGCAGCGCCACGGTTTCCGCCTGCGGGAAGCGGTAGCGGGACAGGGCCTGCTCGAGTCGCTCGAGTTTCTCCTGCGGGGACGCGGCCCCCTGCAATTGGAGCAGCTCCTGGAGATTGTCGATCACGGGGTGCAGCGCGCTGCTCTCGTAGTACGGCGAGCAACGCGACTCGATGCTGACGTGAGGTTCCGCCATCAGACGTTCCCCCAGCGCCTGCATCAGGCGGGACTTGCCGATGCCGGGCTCGCCACTGAGCAGCACTACCTGCCCTTGGCCCGCCCTCACCATCTCCCAACGACTGCACAGAAGCTGCAGCTCCTCCTCCCGCCCTACCAGCGGTGTCAACCCCGCCTGGATCGCCAGCTCGAAGCGGCTCTGAACCTCGCTCTGCGCGGAGATACGATACACCCGCATCGGGGCCGAGATCCCTCTCAAGGTGTGAGAACCGAGGTCCTCGCCCGTAAAGTACCCGGCGATCATTCGATACGTGACCGCGCTCACAACGAGGGTGTCAGGGGAGGCGATTCCCTGGAGTCGCGCCGCGATGTTGGGAACATCCCCCAGAGCCAGCCGCCCGTGCCGTGCCCCGTCTCCCATGGCGCCCACCACCACCGAGCCCGTGTGAATCCCGATGCGAACCTGCAAAGGGCGATCGGACCTGATGGCTGCCAGCGACAATTGCTGCACGGCCCCGATGATGCCGAGCCCGGCGCGTACCGCGCGCTGCGTGTCGTCCTCGTGGGCCAGCGGATATCCGAAGTAGACCAGCAGCCCGTCCCCGAGATACTGCGCGATGTGCCCCCCCCAACTGCCGATCGCCTCGGCGCAGGTGCGCTGATAGGCGTGAATCAGCTCGCGGAACTCCTCCGGGTCGAGCTGCTCGGAGAGCGCCGTCGAGCCCACCAGGTCGCAGAACATTACCGTCAACTGACGCCGTTCTCCCTCGGGCGCCGCAACCTGAGCGGCGGGGCTCTCCCAGGCCGATGACTCGGCGACGAGGAGCTTCCCGCACTTGCGACAGAACTTGGCGCTCGGCGCGTTTTCCGCTCGACACTGCGGACAGACTCGTTCGAGCTTGGCGCCGCACTCCTGGCAAAACACAGAGTCCGTCAGATTCTCGTGCTGGCACTGTGGGCAGTTCATGACTCCCCGCCGCCTTTGACTGAATCGCAATCGATTTGCGCGGCCCATATCCTCCGGACGGGGGAGAATTGTCAATCCGAAACAACCGTCTCGACCGGCCGAACGGAGCGCCGATTGACCCGCCAATTCGCCGCCTGCCACAATCGCATCGACGCGCGCGAGGCGTAACGAAGGCCGAATCTGTGAGCCGTGCTCGTCGGGCGTCTGGAGAGAGGCATGTACCTCGGCATCGATCTCGGAACCTCCGCGCTGAAGGTATTGCTGGTCGATGATCGCCAACGGATCGTCGACCAGGCGAGCGTGGCGCTGGAGGTGCAGCGTCCCCGACCACTCTGGTCGGAGCAGGACCCGGAGGCCTGGTGGCAGGCGACCCGAGCGGCCCTGCATCAGCTGCGTGAAAGACGTCCGCTGGAGCTGGGAGGCGTTCGCGCCGTCGGCCTCACGGGCCAGATGCACGGCGCCGTGCTGCTGGACGAGCACGATCGCGTGCTGCGTCCGGCGATCCTCTGGAACGACGGCCGCAGCGCTGCGCAATGCAGGATGCTGGAGACGCGCGAGCCCCGCAGCCGCCAGATCACCGGCAACCTGGCGATGCCGGGCTTCACCGCGCCCAAGCTGCTGTGGGTGGCCGAGCACGAGCCCGATGTGTTTCGACGGGTGAGGGTAGTCCTCCTTCCCAAAGACTATCTGCGCTTGCGCCTGAGCGGCGAGCACGCTTCGGAGATGTCGGACGCCGCCGGCACGCTGTGGTTGGACGTCGGCAAGCGGAACTGGTCGCCGGCGATGCTGGCGGCGACCGGCTTGCCGGAAACGGCCGTCCCGAGAGTCGTCGAGGGGTCCGAGGCAACCGGCAGGCTCCGTCCCGGCCTCGCCGCCGAATGGGGCTTGCCGGCCGATGTGCTCATCGCCGGCGGCGCCGGCGACAACGCGGCCGGCGCCGTCGGCGTCGGCGTCATTCGATCGGGCCAGGCCTTCTTGTCGCTCGGGACCTCGGGTGTCTACTTCGTCGCCAGCGACGTGTTCAGACCCAATCCGGAGCGAGCGGTGCACACGTTCTGCCACTGCTTGCCGGACACCTGGCATCAGATGTCCGTCATCCTCAGCGCGGCCGGCTGCCTCCCGTGGGTGGTGGCGCTGACCGGTGCGGCGGGTGAGGAGCCGCTGTTGCAGGAAATTGAGCGGAGCGATCGCGACCCGGAGGTGGTTTTTCTCCCCTATCTCTCGGGCGAGCGCACGCCGCACAACGATCCGCAGGCGAAGGGAGTTTTCTTCGGGCTCACGCACGAGACGACGCGCGCCGACCTCGGCCGCGCGGTGCTGGAAGGCGTGGCCTTCGCCTTCGCCGACGGCCAGGACGCGCTCGCGGAGGCGGGAACGGCTATCGAGGAGGTGTCGGTCATCGGCGGCGGAGCCCGAAGCCCTCTTTGGGGGCGCATTCTCGCCAGCGTTCTCGATCGCCCGCTACGCTATCCCCTTGGCGGCGAGCTCGGTCCGGCGTTCGGCGCGGCACGGCTCGCGCGCCTCGCCTCCTCCCACGAGAGCCCGGCGGATGTCTGCAGCGCGCCTCCGATCGCGACGGTTGTCGAGCCGGATCCTGTCTTGCGTGAACGATATCGGGACCGCCTGGGGCTCTATCGGCGGCTCTATCGGGACCTGCGCGCAACCTTCGCTGACCGAGAATGAGTACCCATCGGCAGAAATATGGCCACGTTCCTTGAGCCGTGACCTTGAATGAGCGAGCGCAGGAGCGATTTTCCGCTCGCCCTGAGGAGCCGCCGTCCTTTTGGCGGCGTCTCGAAGGGCGCCCCCGCCCTTGCACTCCCAGCACCCTGTCAGTCACAACAGCATCCCGATGGCGTTTTGGACTTACATGCTCGAGTGTGCGGACCGCTCGTACTACGTCGGGCACACCGATGATCTGGGCAAGCGTATCGCCGAGCATGAGAGTGGTGAGTTGAGGGGTTACACGTCCACGCGCCTCCCCGTGCGCCTCGTCTTCGCGCAGGAGTTTGCTTCTCGCGAAGAAGCGTTTGCCGCAGAGCTGCAAATCAAGGGATGGAGCCGCAAGAAGAAGCAGGCGCTCATCAGTGGTGATTGGGCCGAGATCTCACGGCTGGCGCGCCGCCAGGGCCCGTTCCAGCCGCGGTGACCGGCCGCTGACGCCCTTCGAGACGGCCCCTGAAAGGATGGGGCCTCCTCAGGGCGAACGGATGTATGTCGCTTCGACTCAATGCGTTACCGAACTTGTGCACTGGGGCACTACCTATTAATTAAGGAGACGGTCATGACCGAACCGTTCTTCCCGGACATCGACCGCGTCCGCTACGAGGGACCGGACAGTGACAGCCCGCTTGTCTACCGCTGGTACGATCGCGATCGCGTCGTTCTCGGCAAGCGGATGGAGGATCACCTGCGCTTCGCCGTCTGCTACTGGCACACCTTCTGTTGGGCGGGCGCCGACATGTTCGGGGCCGACCTTTTCGAGCGTCCCTGGTTCGGCCCGGGTGAGCCGATGGCGCTGGCCAGGCGCAAGACCGAGGTGGCCTTCGAGCTTTTCGAGAAGCTCGGCGCACCCTTCTTCACCTTCCACGATCGCGACGTGGCACCGGAGGGCGCGACGCTGGCGGAGAGCAACGCCAATCTCGACCGCATCGTCGAGCAGATCGAGGCGGCGATGGCGCGCACCGGCGTGCGTTTGCTGTGGGGCACCGCCAATCTCTTCAGCCATCCGCGCTACGCCGCCGGAGCGGCGACCAACCCGGACCCGGAGGTGTTCGCCTACGCGGCGGCGCAGGTGAAGAAGGCGATCGAGGTGACGCATCGGCTCGCCGGCGACAACTACGTCCTGTGGGGCGGGCGCGAAGGCTACGACACGCTGCTCAACACCGATCTGCGGCGCGAGGCCGAGCAGCTCGGCCGCTTCTTGCGGCTGGTCGTCGAGCACAAGCACAAGATCGGGTTCGGCGGCACGATCCTGATCGAGCCCAAGCCGATGGAGCCGACCAAGCACCAGTACGACCACGACGCCGCGGCGGTGCACGCGTTCCTGCGGAAGTTCGGGCTCGAGCGCGAGGTCAAGCTCAACATCGAGGTCAACCACGCCACGCTGGCCGGGCACACTTTCCAGCACGAGCTGGCGTACGCGCTCGCCAACGATCTGTTCGGCAGTGTCGACATCAACCGCGGCGATCCGCAGCTCGGTTGGGATACCGATCAATTCCCCAACAGCGCCGACGAGGTCACGCTGGCGCTCTACACCATCTTGCAAGGTGGAGGCATCGCGACAGGAGGCTTCAACTTCGACGCCAAGCTGCGCCGCCAGAGCGTCGATCCCGACGATCTCTTCCATGCTCACATCGGCGGCATCGACACGCTCGCTGTCGCGCTGCTGCGCGCCGCCCGGATGATCGAGGACGGCAAGCTGGCGGCGTTCATGGAGCAGCGCTATGCGGGCTGGAGCAGCAACTTCGGCCGCGACATCCTCGCCGGGCGCAAGAGCCTGGCCGACCTCTCCGAGCACGTGATCGCCAAGCGCATCGAGCCCCGTGCCCGCTCGGGACGCCAGGAGATGCTGGAGAACCTGGTGAACCGCTACCGGGAGAAATAGTCAGGGCCTCGGCCCAGCATCGCGTTTGCGTTGCCCGGCATCTCGTTTGTCTTCCCGCATTCCTCGCGTCTGTCGATGTTCTCCCTCCCGGCGTCCTCGGAGCCCGTAAAGCTTCCTCTCCCGCATTACCAGCGGGAGAGGATTGAGGTGAGGGTACCGATTTTCAGAAGTCGCTCCGGACATTCGCCGGTGGAAGTCCATGCGTCGGGTGTCTCGCGAGGAGCGACATCGCGGTCGGTCAGCCGGATGGATCCCGGCCTGAGGATTGCCGGGATGACGGATGGGGCAGGACGAGGGCATGGGCGGCACCTCCATGCCCAGAGCGGGAACGCCCGCTACCGTCGATCACAGAAATTGGCGCGAGGAAGAACAACGGAGGGGGAGGGATTCGAACCCCCGGACCCTTGCGGGTCGCCGGTTTTCAAGACCGGTGGTTTAAACCGCTCACCCACCCCTCCGGAGTTGCTAACATGGCGATGC
>Ga0316628_100003965_pt1 | contig 11511 bp, 12 predicted proteins | sample OWC_Aug_M2_C1_D5_FD_207648 | JGI IMG/M metagenome (GOLD analysis project Ga0316628, IMG submission 207648) | Wetland soil microbial communities from Old Woman Creek delta, Ohio, United States - OWC_Aug_M2_C1_D5_C | ecosystem: Environmental > Terrestrial > Soil > Wetlands | place: USA: Ohio... | reverse complement strand
GCGGACGATTCGTACCGCTCCCAGCTTGCCCGGTCGCCCATCTTCCTGCATGCCCGCGCAAGCACGCGCGTCCGCTGCCTGCTGCCGCTCGCCGTCGTCGGCCGCCACCATCGCGCCACGCTGTCCAGCTTCACGTGGGCGGCCGCGAACGCTTCCAGGCTGTCGCCCGACGATACCCTGGTACTGTTCAAGATCGGCTCCGGCGAGTTCGAGGAGAGCCCCGCCCTTCCGGACGCAGTGCGGACGTTGATCGGCACGCGGTCGCGCATCGTCTACGACACCTGCGACCCGTTGCATCGCGCTGCCGACACGTTAGCCGGCAAAATGCAGGTCGAGCTCGCGCGCCGCGCCGACCTGATCACCTGCCCTACCGGCGCCCTGTTGCAGGAGCTTGCCGGCATCACCCGGCGTCCGATCCGGCTCATCCCGGATACGGTCGATCTGGAGCCGCGTCCGCCGGCCTTCGCCCCGGGCGAGGCGCTGCGGCTCGTCTGGTTCGGCTGGCTCACCAAACCGCGGCTGAACGAGCTCGACCGGCACTTGCGAAACATCGGGGCTTCCCTCGGCAGACGTCCGATCGGCTGCGAGCTCGTTTGCCAGCCGGTATTGCCGGCGATGATCGACCGGATCAACGGAGAACACGCCGCGGCGGGGACCGGCATAACTCTGCGGCACAGCCTGTGGGAGCTGCCGAAGGCGTGGGACACGATTGCCGCCGCCGACATCGCGCTGATCCCGCACGACGCCAGCAGCGTCGATGCCATGAAGAGCCACAACCGGCTGTCGACGACGATCCTGGCCGGTACCTTCGCGGTCGCGAATCCGATCGCCCAGTACCGCACGCTCGCCGCTTACGGCTGGCTCGGCGCCGATCTGGCCGAAGGCGTCACCTGGGCCCTGTCCCACCCGGCCGAGGCCCTGGGCCGCATCGAGGCGGGACAGCACGCGGTCATGGCGCTCTACGGGCCCGAGGTCATCGGCGCAGCCTGGCTCGAGGCGCTGGGCACGCTCCAGAGAGCGGCCTGAACGATCGCAACCGCGTCAACGTCCGAAGGCGCGGCGCAGAGCATCGAGCCCGCGTCCGCCGATCAGGATGATCGACAGCGCGGCGAGCACCAGCGCCAGCGCCGTGAGTTCGCGCCAGCCGACCGGTTCGCCCAGCACCAGTCCGCCGGTGAACACGCCGACGACGGGGATCGCCAGCGTGCTGATCGAGGCGACCGCCGCCGGCATCAGCCGCAGGATCTGGAACCACACCCACTGGCCGATCGACGCGGCGATCACCGACGAGTAGACGAGGCCGACGATGGCCTTGGTGCTCAAGCTGCCGAAATCGGTCGGCGTGCCGAAGAAGAAGGCGCCGATAACGATCGGTGCGCCGCCGATCAGTACCTGCCAGGCGGCAAGCTCGCGCGAGGCCAGCGTCCAATGGAACATCTTGAGCGTGATGGTGGCGAGCGCCCAGACGATCGCCGCACCAACCAGCAGGATACCGCCAAGCGGCGCACCGCCGACTCGCCCGAATTCCGGACCGAGCAGAATCGCCATTGCGCCCACGCCGAGAACGAGCGCCGCCACCCGGCCGCGCGTCAGCCGCTCGCGCAGGACGACCGTGCCGATCAGCACCGACCAGACCGGAAAGGTGAAACCGAGCAGAATACCGCGGGTCGACGCCATCATGCTGAGCCCGAAGGCGGTCAGCAGGTGCCAGGCAGTGACGTTGAGAAACGCCACCAGCAGCAAGGGACCCATCTCGCGTCGCGACACGCGCATGCGGCCACCGCCGGCGAATGAAATCCCGAACAGGACGATGGAAGCGACCGTCAGGCAGATCGCGCGGAACGTCCACGGCGAGATCTCGACCACTGCGGCCCGCATCGCAGGCCAGTTGATACCCCAGATCAGCGCGAGCAATCCGACCAGCGCGATCCCGGCAAGCGGTAGGTGCGCGTCGGGTGCGCGGTCAGGCGGCCGCGTCACCTTCGCGACCTTCGACTCGCTGTCAGCCACCGAATACCGCCATGCTCTGGAACGGGTCAGATCTTGCCACCCGGCGCTCCTGGCTAAGGGAGGCACAAGGTGAGGGGTAATGCGCAACGATTCAAGCGGTCGCCTTGTCCGCAGGAACCTGTCCGGCGGAAGCGGTCGATCCGGCCGGCCGCCAGCGCAGTACGGGATTGCGCGCCGCGCGGGTTTCGTCGAGCCGCCGGCGCGGCGCATGGCGTGGCGCATCGTGGAACCACGCCGCGTCGCCGGACTTCGCACGCTCAACGAGCGCCCGCATCACGTCGATGAAGCGATCCAGGCTCGCCTTGCTTTCCGACTCGGTCGGCTCGATCAGCATCGCGCCGTGCACCACCAGCGGAAAATAGACGGTCATGGGATGGATGCCCTCGTCGATCATCGCCTTGGCGAAGTCGAGCGTGGTAATGCCGGTATCCTTCAGAAAGCGCTCGTCGAACAGCATTTCGTGCATGCACGGCCCAGGATAGGGTGCGCTCATCACGTCTTCCAGCGCGATGCGCACGTAGTTGGCGGCAAGCACCGCATCCTCGGAGGCCTGACGCATGCCGTCGGCGCCATGGCTCATCATGTAGGCGAGCGCCCGCACGAACATGCCGAACTGGCCATGAAACGACTTGAGCCGGCCGATGGAACGCGACGCCGCACCCGCGGCGCACTCGACCAGGCCGAAGCCGCCCGGCCCATGCACCACCCACGGCAACGGCGCGAACGGCGCCAGCGATTCCGCCAGCACCACCGGCCCGCTGCCCGGCCCGCCGCCGCCATGCGGAGTCGAAAACGTCTTGTGCAGGTTGAGGTGCATCACGTCGATGCCGAGATCGCCCGGACGCACCCGCCCCGCGATGGCATTGAAATTGGCGCCGTCGCAATAGAAGAACGCGCCGGCGGCGTGCACCGCCGCGGCCTGCTCCAGAATCTCGTCCTCGAACAATCCGCAGGTCGACGGATTGGTCAGCATGAACGCGGCGACATCGCCGCCGAGCCGTGCCTTCAGCGCGGCGAGATCGACCCGTCCGCGCCGGTTCGACGGTATCGGCTCGACCGAATAGCCACACATCGCCGCGGTCGCCGGATTGGTGCCATGCGCCGAATCCGGTACCAGCACAACCTTGCGGGCGTCGCCGCGCGCGTCCAGCGCCGCACGGATGGTCATGGTGCCGCACAGCTCGCCATGGGCGCCGGCGCCGGGCGACATCGCAACCGCCGGCATGCCGGTCAGGATCTTTATCCAGCGGGCGAGCGTGTCGATCAGCTCCAGCGCGCCCTGCACCGTCGATTCGGGCTGAAGCGGATGCAAACCGCCCAGCCCCGGCAGACGGGCGAGCTTTTCGTTGAGCCGCGGATTGTGCTTCATGGTGCACGATCCGAGCGGATAGATGCCGCTGTCGATCGCGTAGTTCTTCTGGCTCAGCCGGGTGAAGTGCCGCACCACCTGCGGCTCGGACAGGCCCGGCAGACCAATGGTCGCCTTGCGCCGCATCCCGCCGAGCCGGTCCTTGTGCGCCGGCGGCTCGGGCAGGTCGACGCCGCAGCGGCCATCGCTGCCGATCTCGAAGATCAGCGGCTCCTCGATCATCAGGCCGCGGTTGCCGGAAATCGTTGCGCGTGACTCCATGGTCATAGCGCCTCCGCGAGCGCGGTCGCGAATGTCTCGATGTCCGCCTCGCTCACGGTTTCGGTGGCGGCGACGAGCAGGATATCGGCAAGCTCCGGCCGATCGGGGAACAGTCGCGGCCCCGGCACGCCGCCGAGAATGCCGCGCCGGGCGAGCGCCTCGACGACCGGTGCCGCGGGCCTGGGCAGCCGAACGGCGAATTCATTGAAGAACGTGTCGTTGAGCACGCGGACACCCGGCAGCCGCGCGAGCCGGTCGGCGAGACGGACCGCCGTGGCGTGGTTGATCTCGGCCAGGCGTCGGAAGCCTGTCTCGCCCAGCAGCGCCAGATGGATCGTGAAGGCGAGCGCGCACAGGCCCGAATTGGTGCAGATGTTGCTGGTCGCCTTCTCGCGCCGGATATGCTGCTCGCGCGCCGACAGCGTGAGAACCCAGCCGCGCCGCCCGTCGGCATCGACGGTCTCGCCGGCGATGCGACCCGGCATCTGGCGGACGAATTTCTCGCGCGTGGCGAACAGGCCCAGATAGGGCCCGCCGAAGCTGAGGCCATTGCCGATCGACTGTCCTTCGGCGGCGACGATGTCGGCGCCCATCGCACCGGGCGGCTCGACCAGTCCGAGCGAAACGGCTTCCGTGACCGCCACGACCAGAAGCGCGCCCTTGGCGTGGCACGCCTCCGCCAGCGGCGCGAGATCGCGCAGTCGCCCGAAAACATCGGGGTTCTGCACCACGACGCAGGCGGTCGTGGCGTCGATCCGGGCGGCGAGGTCTTCATCGGCGAGCGGCGCCGGCTCGAGCCAGACCGGCCGGGCATCGAGGAAGCGCAGGTTGGTCGCGATGGCGTCGCGATAATGCGGATGCAGCGCGCCGGATACCACGGCGCCGGTTCGTTTGGTCAGGCGCCGGGCCATCAGCACCGCTTCGGCGCAGGCGGTCGCGCCGTCATAGTGCGAGGCGCTGGCGATCTCCATGCCGGTAATCAGCGCCACCTGGGTCTGGAATTCGAACAGCGCCTGTAGGGTACCCTGCGAAATCTCCGGCTGATAAGGCGTATACGAGGTGAGGAACTCGCCGCGCTGTATCAGGTGGTCGACCGCCGCGGGAATGTGATGACGATAGGCGCCGGCACCGAGAAAGCACGGCACATCGCCGGCCGGCAGAGTGCGCGCCGCCAGTGCGGCGATCGCGCATTCGACCTCCATCTCGCCCTGGTGGTTCGGCAGATCGACCGGCGTCTTCAAGATCGCCGACGCCGGCACGTCGCGATAGAGCGCGTCGATCGAGCCCACGCCGATCGACGCCAGCATGGCGCGCCGGTCGGCGTCGCCTAATCCGAGGTAGCGCATCAGCCCTGTGCCGCGGTGAATTTCGCGTAGGCCGCCTCGTCCATCAGTCCGTCGAGCTCGGACCGATCGGCGACGCGAAGCTTGAGAAACCAGCCTTTGCCGGTCGGGTCGTTGTTGACCAGCGCCGGGTCGTCGGCGAGGGCGCCGTTGACCTCCACCACTTCACCGCCGATCGGCGCGTAGACCTCGCTCGCCGCCTTGACCGACTCGACGGTCGCCGCCTCGTCGCCCTTGGCAAGCTTGCGGCCGACCTCCGGCAAGCCGACGAACACCACGTCGCCGAGCTGCTCCTGCGCGAAGGCGCTGATGCCGACGACGCCGATATCGCCGTCCAGGCGGATCCATTCGTGGTCCTTGGTGTACTTCAGATCGCTCATGCGGCTCTCTCTCCGACCTCAGGATTTCTTCACATATCGATGCGGCACGAACGGCAGGCGCACGATGCGCGCCGGCACCGCATTGTCCCGCACCATGACCGTCACCGCGCTGCCGGGCGCCTCGGCGCCGCGCACGACGTAGCCCATCGCCACCGGCCCGCCGATCGTGGGCCCGAAGCCGCCGCTGGTGATCTCGCCGATGCGCCCGCCGTTCGCGCCGCGAATTTCGGCATGGGCGCGCGCGGGTGCGCGACCGTCCGGCACCAGGCCGACCAGCCGGCGCGGCGCGCCGTCGACAAGCTGGCGCAGAATCGTCTCGGCACCGGCGAATGCGCCCTCGCTGCGCCGCTGCTTGCCGATCGTCCAGGCCAGCCCGGCCTCGACCGGCGTCGTCGTCTCGTCGATATCGTTGCCGTAGAGGCACAGCCCTGCTTCGAGCCGAAGTGAATCGCGCGCGCCGAGTCCGGCCGGCTTTACGCCGTCTTGCGCCAGCAGCCGCAGCGCGATCCGTTCGGCATCGGCCAGCGCAATGGAAAGCTCAAACCCGTCCTCGCCGGTATAACCGCTGCGCGATACCCCGACGTCGCTGCCGTCGATCGTGAAATGCGCCGCCGACATGAAATCGAGGGTCGCCGCGCCCGGTGCAACGGCCGCCAGCGCCGCCGAGGCGCCGGGTCCCTGAAGCGCCAGCAAGGCGCGATCGAGCACGTCGACCACGTGGCCGGCAAGGTACGCTCGCAGGTGAGCGAGATCGGCGTCGCGCCGCGACGCGTTGACCACCAGAAACAAGTGGTCGCCCGCGTTGGTGACCATCAGATCGTCGATGATGCCGCCCTTGTCGTTGGTGAGCTGGGTGTAGCGCATCCGCCCGGCCGCGAGCCCGCGAATATCGCCAGGAACCAGGCGCTCCAGCGCCATGGCGGGGTCGGGCCCACGCAACGCGACCTGGCCCATGTGCGAGACGTCGAACAGCGACGCCGCAGACCGTGTGTGATTGTGTTCGGCGATGATTCCGGTGGGGTACTGGACCGGCATCGACCAGCCGGCGAACGGCACCATGCGCGCGCCCAGCGCCACGTGCAGCGCGTGCAGCGGAACCTGTTTCAGCGGATCGTCCTTGCCCCCGTCCAAACCATCCTCCGACAGAACCAGCCTGGCCATCGCGTCACCGGATGGCCGACCGCCCCATCTGTCCGAGGACCTGAGAGATTCACCCGACGCACGAAGGTGCCGCCTGCGGGTTTACTCCTTCGGTGAGGAAGCGCGGTATGCCGGTCCGCTTCCTGCTTTCCAGAGCGTCATCACGCTGCGCTCCTTTTGCCTGAGAGTTTCCGGGGCGGTTGCTCCTTCGGCGACGGCACCGCGAACCGCTGGTACCGTTCTCTCGCGCAGAGATCGTCTGTATGGCCGGCCCCCATACACGCCGGCGGCTTCGAGGGCCGTCGACGGCATCTTAGACCGACGACCGGTCACGTCAACTGCGCGCAAGCCGCACCGTGCCGCCGCCGACCCGAATCAGCCGCCCTGCCGTCGACGGTTTTCTTCGATCTGCTGCGGCGTGAGCTGCAAGCCGAGATAGATCGGAAAGTCGTCCCCGGTCTTGTTGCGTGCGATCGGCACCCGCAGATAGATCGTGTCGCCGGAGCGCACCCGCGTCACGTTCTCGGGAAAGAGCACTTCGACCGGCAGGACGCGCTTGCCCTGCGGCGCCGGATAGAATGCCGGAATCGCCACGAAATAGCTGAACTCAGCCTTGCGATTGGGGTTCGCCGGGCCGCGCTCGGTCTCGAACAGGACGCGGAGCTCGATGTCGGCTTCCGTGCGGTCCTTGTTCCATTCGCAGCTACCGGTGAAATCCGCGATCTTGGTGCTGTAGATGATGTCGGTCACGTCGCGCCCGGGCCCGTCGCGATAGACGGTCGCCGCGCTGGCGTCGCGCACCACCATCACCGGCGGACAGGGCGGCGGTGGCCGCCGGTCGAACATGCTGCACCCCGCCGCCGCGAGAACGAATGCCGCAATCGCCGCGCACGACGCCCCGCGGACGACGACAGCGGCCAGCCGAGGCAGCCGCGCCCGATCCGGTCGTGGTGCGGTCCGGATCACAATTTGCTGTGGGTGCCGTCGCAGAGCGGCTTGTTGCTCGTGTGCTTGCAACCGCAGAACCAGACGGTCTGGTTCCGCTTGGCGATGTATTGCAGCGGGGCGAGCCCGGTTCCCTTGTGCGAACCGTCGCAGAAGGGTTGCGACTTGCTCTTGCCGCATTGGCACCACCAGTATTCCTTGCCCTGTTCGACGTCGATGCCGAAGGGTTCCTTCTGGGCAATCACGGGCTCGGTCATCGGCATTCGTTCCTTCCCATTTACGCGCGCTGCCCGCCGCGTGCGGGCCGGCCGAAACGCCCCGGACTTTAGAGGAGGTGTTGATGTTTCTCAAGCGACCCAACATATTAGGGCCGCAATCATGACCGAGCACCGACCGATGTCGCCGACCGATTCCCGCGCCGAGGCCAAGCCGAAGCTCACGGTTCTGCTCGCCGGCCCGCGCGGCTTCTGCGCCGGCGTGGACCGTGCCATCGAGATCGTCGAGCGCGCGATCGCGAAGTTCGGCCCGCCGGTCTATGTGCGCCATGAGATCGTCCACAATCGCTATGTGGTCGATTCGCTCCGCGCCAAGGGCGCGGTGTTCGTCGAGGAACTTGACGAGGTGCCCGAGGGCGCGCCGGTGATCTTTTCCGCCCATGGCGTGCCTAAATCGGTCCCGGCCGAGGCCGGCCGGCGCAATATGATCCATATCGACGCCACCTGCCCGCTGGTGACCAAGGTCCATGTCGATGCGGGGCGCCATCACAAGGAAGGCTGCCAAGTGATCCTGATCGGCCATGCCGGCCATCCCGAAGTCGTGGGCACGCTCGGCCAGCTTCCCGACGACGCCATCCTGCTGGTGGAGAACATCGAGCAGGTCGCCGGTCTGACGGTGAAGGACCCCGAACGGCTCGCCTACGTCACCCAGACGACGCTCTCGGTCGACGATACCGCTGCGATCGTCGAGGCGCTGCGCAAGCGGTTCCCGGCGATCAAGGGACCGCGGCGCGAGGACATCTGCTACGCCACCACCAACCGCCAGGCGGCGGTCAAGGCGATGACGCCGGATTGCGACGCCTTCATCGTGCTCGGCGCGCCGAACTCGTCCAATTCCAACCGGCTCGCCGAGGTCGCCCGCGCGCAGGGCTGCCCCCGGGCGATCCTGATCGAGCGCGCCGCCGAGCTCGATCCGGCGTGGCTGACGGGCGTGCGCACGCTCGGCGTCACCGCCGGGGCGTCCGCGCCCGAGCTGCTGGTCCAGGAGCTGATCGATTCGCTGCGCGAGCGGTACGATGTGACGGTGCGCGAAACCAGCGTCACCACCGAGGATGTCCGCTTCAGCCTGCCGCGCGCGCTGACCGCCTGAGCGGCGGCCGGAGCGCGGACATCCGGCCGGAGCGCAAGACGATCATGGCAGTCTATACCGAAGTCTCCGACGAGGAGCTCGCGGCGTTCGTCGCCGGCTACGACATCGGCACGGTGATCTCCTGCAAGGGCATCGCCGAGGGCGTCGAGAACACCAACTACCTGCTGCAGACCGACCGCGCGAGCTTCATTCTCACGCTTTACGAAAAGCGGGTGGCGCGTGCGGAGCTGCCGTTTTTCCTCGGGCTGATGGACCATCTCGCAGCCAAGGGCTTTCCCTGCCCGGTGCCGGTGCACGGAAGCGACGGTGCGGCGCTGCGCGAGCTCTGCGGCCGGCCGGCGGCGATCGTCACCTTCCTGTCCGGCATGTGGCCACGGCGGCCGACGCCGGCGCATTGCCGTGCGCTGGGCGAGGCCGCGGCGCGGCTGCATCTCGCCGGCCGGGATTTCGCGATGCGCCGCGCCAACGATCTTTCACTGGCCGGCTGGCGCAGGCTGCATGAGGCGACGCGCGAGCGTGCCGCGGAGGTCGCGCCCCAGCTCGCCGACGTGATCGCGGCCGAGCTCGGCTGGCTCGAAGCCAACTGGCCGCGCGCGCTGCCGTCGGGCGTCATACACGCCGACATGTTCCCGGACAATGTCTTCTTCCTCGGCGACGCGCTGTCGGGCGTGATCGATTTCTACTTCGCCTGCAACGACTTCTTCGCCTACGACTTGGCGATCTGCCTGAATGCCTGGTGCTTCGAGCCGGACAACAGCTTCAACATCACCAAGGCGCGGCTGATGCTGACCGCCTACGGCGCAAGCCGCGCGCTCACGGCCGACGAGCTTGCCGCGCTGCCGGTGCTCGCCCGCGGCGGCGCGCTGCGCTTCCTGCTGACCCGGCTCTACGACTGGCTGAATCACCCGGAAGGCGCGCTGGTGCGGCGCAAGGATCCGCGCGAGTACCTCGCCAAGCTGCGCTTCCACCAGGGCGTCGCCGGGCCAGCCGCCTACGGCCTCGGCTGAGGCGGGGCGGCGCGATGACAGGCAAGCACGAAGCCGTCGCCGATGTCGTCGATATCTTCACCGACGGCGCGTGCAGCGGCAATCCGGGGCCCGGCGGCTGGGGCGCGGTGCTGCGCTGGCGCGACAACGAGCGCGAGCTGTCCGGCGGCGAGCCGTTGACCACCAACAACCGGATGGAGCTGACGGCCGCCATCGTCGCGCTCGAGACCCTCAAGCGTTCCGTCAAGGCGCGCATCCATACCGACAGCACGTACGTGCGCGACGGCATTACCACCTGGATCCACCGCTGGAAGCAGAAAGGCTGGAAGACCGCCGACCGCAAGCCGGTGAAGAACATCGATCTGTGGCAACGGCTGGATGAGGCGCTGCAGCGCCATGAGGTGACGTGGCACTGGGTGCGCGGCCATGCCGGCCACCCCGAGAACGAGCGGGCGGATGAGCTGGCCCGCACCGCCATACCGAAGCGCAAGCGCGCAGCCGCCGATGGCGAATGACCGCGACACAGCCGGGGTGATCGCCCCGCCGCCGCTGATCTTTGCGGCATTCTTCCTCGCCGGCCTGGCGCTCGACGCGTTGCTTCCGGTCACGCCATGGGCCGGCACCGCCGTCCGCTGGACCGGTGGCGCGCTGATCGCTGCCAGCGCCGTCGTCGGTATTGCCGTCGCCTTGCAGTTCCGCCGCGCCGGCACGCATCTGGAGCCGTGGAAGCCGACCACCGCCCTGGTGACCGGCGGGCTATACCGCCTGTCGCGCAACCCGGCCTATGTCGCGGTCGCGATGCTCTATGCCGGCATGGCGCTGGCTCTCGGGAAGACCTGGACGCTCGCGATGCTGGCGCCGGCGCTGACGGTCATCCAACTCGGCGTCATCCGGCGCGAGGAACGCTATCTCGAGCGCAAGTTCGGCGATACTTATCGCGCCTATTGCCGGGCCGTCCGGCGCTGGCTGTAGCGAGCCGTTCAAAAGCGAACCGGGGGCGGATCGCTCCGCCCCCGGCGTCGTTTTCGCGCAATGCGCGGCGATGGTTCAGAGCTGGCCCAGCATGTGCTCGGCGCTCGACACCTCGTAGGCGCCGGCCTGCTCGACATTCAGCTTCTTGACGACTCCGTCCTCGACGACCATCGAATAACGCTGCGAGCGCGTGCCCATGCCGCGCGCCTTGAGGTCGAGCGCCAGGCCCATCTTCTCGGCGAAGTCGGCGCTGCCGTCGGCCGCCATGACGACCTTGTCGCCGACATTCTGGTCCTTGCCCCAGGCGTTCATGACGAACACGTCGTTCGCGGCGGTGCAGATGATGGAGTTGATGCCCTTCTTCTTCAGGTCATCGGCCTTCTGCACGAAGCTCGGCAGGTGCTTGGCCGAGCAGGTCGGGGTGAAGGCGCCGGGAACGGCGAATAGGGCGACCTTCTTGCCTTTGAACAGCTCGTCGGTCGTGACGTCCTTGGGACCGTCCTTGGTCATCACCTTGAAGGTCGCGGACGGCACCTTGTCTCCCACCTTGATTGCCATGGATCCCTCTCTTTCCAGGTTTTCTACGTCTGCTTGCTGCCGCGGCCCGGACGGACCGCGTCGAAACCGGATAACCGAGGAAACAGATAGGCCATTGCGCGGCCAATGTCATCCCCGGACATCGGCGCCGGATGTGTCGGCCGAGGCTCAGCGTCCGGCCGTCCGCGGCGTGCCGGACGCCG
>Ga0316628_100003964_pt1 | contig 11512 bp, 12 predicted proteins | sample OWC_Aug_M2_C1_D5_FD_207648 | JGI IMG/M metagenome (GOLD analysis project Ga0316628, IMG submission 207648) | Wetland soil microbial communities from Old Woman Creek delta, Ohio, United States - OWC_Aug_M2_C1_D5_C | ecosystem: Environmental > Terrestrial > Soil > Wetlands | place: USA: Ohio... | reverse complement strand
CTTCTTCAGGAGAGAGTCAGCCCCCTGTGACGCGATGATGCGTTGCTGCAGTATCAAGTACCCAAGGGAGGCCATCAGGAGGATGACGCCGTAGAAGGCCGTTGGCGCTGCAGCGAAATGATTCTCGCCCATCCAGCCCGTGGCGAAAGGAAACAGCGATAGCCAGAACAGCAGATGCAGGTTGGCCCAAAGTAGCGGCCCTGTCACTTTGTGGATCGTATGCAGCATGTGGTGGTGATTGTTCCAGTAGGTGCCGACGTAAATGAAACTCAACACGTAGACCAGGAACACTGGGAGCAGTGGCGCAAGAGCGTCGATGCTCTCCCCATGAGGCACCTTCAGCTCCAGCACCATGATGGTGATGATGATGGCGATCACGCCATCGCTGAACGCTTCAAGCCTGCTTTTTCCCATTCATGCCTCGATCCGGGGACTCAAGCCATATCGAACAACAGCAATTCAGAATCCTCGCTGGCCGCGATCTGGAGTTCGCGTTCGGATGCGATCTTGGCACCATCGCCGGTCCCAAGTTGCGTCCCATTGACGCGGACCGCTCCTTTGACGAGATGCAAGTAAGCGCTGCGCCCAGTAGCGACCTGGTGTGAGACGTGCTCGCCCGGGCTCAACAGACTGGCATAGACGTCAGCGTCCTGGTGAATAGTGACGCCACCTTCGCGGCCATCCCGGGAAGCGACCAGCTGCAGCCGGCCGTGTTTGTCTTCAGGTGCAAAGAATTTCTGCTCATAGCCCGGCTCGATGCCGGGGCGTTCCGGCTCGATCCAAATCTGGAGAAAGTGCACCAGCGTGCTGGACGAGGGATTGAACTCGCTATGCTGGACGCCTGTCCCCGCACTCATGCGCTGTACGTCCCCCGGGCGAATGACCGTGCCGTTGCCCATGCTGTCCCGGTGCTGCAGTTCGCCTTCCAGGACATAGCTGATGATCTCCATGTCCCTGTGGCTGTGTGTGCCAAACCCCTTGCCTGGCTGGACGCGATCCTCATTGATGACGCGCAGCTTCCCCCAACCCATCTGCTGCGGGTCGTAATAATCGGCGAAAGAGAAGGTGTGATAGGTCAGCAGCCAGCCGTGATCGGCATGGCCACGATCTCCACTCTTGCGGACGGTAATCATGGGGGCCTCCTTGCTTCGAATGTCATAAAGGAAACTACAAACTGCGTTGAGGAATAACCTACCGTTTTCTTGATAATAAAGATGGGAGGAAATTACAGAAATACCGTGATGTTTGTATTTATCAGTGCATCTCCTGAACCGCAATATGCAGTGAGGAATCCTGAATGTCCGCTCAAAACCGGACCCGCACCGTCGGGAACCCGGCGGTACGAAGTCGATTTGATTTTGACGAACTGACGCAGGCAGTTAACAATGTCGCGCTCGTTTCAAAAGAACGAGTAATGATCTCCACAAAGAAAACACACGCAGTTTGAATATCCGACCAGACGTATGGCCAAAGACCCGACAGATTCCAGCACCGTCGATTTCATCGCCCCCGCCTTGCATGTCACTCGCGGCCAGGTATTAGTGGACCGGCAGAGGCACATCGCCATTGTGGCGAAGAAAGGCCGGGCCAGCGCCCACCTTGTGCGCGTGAAATCCGGGACATTGAAGCTGACCAAAATCACAGCCGGGGAACTGATTGAAGAGTGGTCGGATGCCGAGTATCCGTTCGACCGCGCCGTAGCCAAACTACTGGAGTTGGGCAAACAGCACGGCATTACGGATGCCGCGCGCCGGGCGCTCGACGAATTGGTCAATTCCGGTCGGGAGCCGACGCAGTACGACTTGTTCGGCTAACCGCCATCGCACTACTCAAGGCAAGCTGCAGGCCTCATCAGGTAGGGTTCAGGCTATACAGCAGTGATGGCGGGCTCAGTGGCTGCGGCTGGTACTGGGGTGGGGACAGAAACTCGGTGGGTATAGACGCCTTTTGGCCGCCGTTGGGAACGACATTGCCCGGCGCGGAATTCACGTTGCGATTCGAATTGTCCGGTGCCGCAACTCCAGGAGCCTGGCCATTCGTGCCCTTCTGCGCGTCATTCGCTTGAACAGTGGCATCTGCCAAGGCAGTTGAACTCACCAGAATCAGCGCAAGGATAACGTATCTCATCTAGCTACCCCTTAGTGTTAGGGTAAATACCCAATCCGGGCAGTAAACGTAGCACCAAGTTCTAGAAAGTGCATATGGGCAATAGCCTGTAAGCTGCGAAGCGGGCGCGGCCCCGCCTTAGGGGGATCCCCGACCTGCAGTCCCTACTTCCCTTCACGCTTGCTGTTCAGGCTGACGATGAGTACCCCCGCCAGTACCAGCGCCGATCCCACGATCTGCAACAGCGAGAGGCTCTCTCCCAGAACCACATAGGCCATGTAGATCGTGCTGACCGGCCCGATCGAGCCGATCAGCGAGGCGCTGCCCGAGCCGATGCGGCGAATGGCAAACGACAGCATGAACACAGGCAACACCGTGGAAAAGATCGCCATGGCAATGGAAAGCTCATACACGCGCAACGGCAGCTCGAGCGCGGACAGCGGACGCATCACGCCGAACTGCAACAGACTGGCCGCACTCGCCACGACCATCGCGTAAGCGGTGAAACGCACGCTGCCGATACGCGCGATGGCATGCCCCGCCCCCACCAGATAGATCGAGTAGGACAAGGTGCTGCCGAACACCAGCGATGCGCCCAGCACGATGCCGCTCTCCTTCGCGCCGAGGTCGTGCAGGAATACCAGCGCAATCCCGGCATAACACAATGCCAGTGCCGCAATGACCTTCCTGCCGATGGCGCGCTTGTAGAGAAAGGCCGAGAGGATCACCGTCATCGTCGGATAGAGGAACAGAACCAGGCGTTCGAAGCCGGCGGAGATGTACTGCAGCCCGAGGAAATCGAGGAAGCTGGACAAGTAGTAGCCGATCAAACCCAGCCCCAGCACGAGCAAGCGGTCATGTGTGCCGAGCGGCTCGCCGTGTTGCCGCTTCGCCCAGATCGCCATACCGATGAAGAACGGCACCGAGAACGCCATGCGCAGCGCCAGCAGCGTCACCGCATCCACATTATCGAGATACGCCAGCTTGACCAGGATCGCCTTGGCCGAAAAACCGACTGCGGCGAGCAGCGCAAAGGCGACGCCAAGGAACACATCCCGATTAGCGAAGGTACTGCGTGTAAGACTTGCCATCATGTTAAGACCCCAGAGTATTGGCAGTGCGGGTCTTGGGCGGAAGCAACGCGGTCGACCCGCAGTTGCCCGGTTAAGAAAAATGAAACGTTAGAACAGGGGCGCGCTGCGGCGGTGGGCTGGCAGGGCCAGCCACAGTCGCTTGGCGATGATTGATTTGGCGGAGGTGAGTTGGTGCGTTTGCATGGGGACGGAATATACGGGGGCAAATGGATCGCCGTCAAATTTTCTGGAAAGCATCTGAAAAAAGGCTAGGCACCTCTGTTAGACCGTTCGCCCTGAGCCCGTCGAAGGGCCCTTCCCTCGATCCTTTCGCCTTCCAGACATATGCAGGACGCAATCACTGCCCCGTAGTGCCCCTTACGCGCCTCAGTGGGGCTGCCGGAACACAGGCCGTCCGGATTGATCGCCTGAAGAATGCCGAGCCTCTTGTCAAAGCACGCGCCAATGCTCTATAACACACTTGGCCTCATGGAGGTTCGTCCACTTCCCTGTGCGCCGTCGTTTTGTTGCTATTAATCAGGAGTTAATCGAATGTCAGACTTGTCAAAATTGAACTACACAGTTTTTGTTTTTAACTCTATTGATAGAGAATTTGTTGAACATGAGTATTACGATTCCATTGAAGATGCAATGAATGCGCAATACGATTTGGCGAGCATTGGACTGCTTTCGTACGTTCAGCCTAGCGAAAATTCGCCCCTCTAAAGGTGTCCATGGCCGCGCGGGCGCCGTCCCGTGCGGCGTCATCAGGAAAGCAGCCAGATTTTGCCGTATTGCACCAACGGACAAATGCCGTCGTCTGCATCTGTTTGTGCCGCTACTCCCTGCTCTCTTCCCGCTTGTAGATGAAGCGCCAGAAATACCAAAGGTAATAGCTCCCGAGAGCGGTGCCGATCGGGAAATAGAACAGCAGCGCCACCGAGAACGGCAAGCATATCCAGGTCGAATGGCGGTAATTGAGAATCAGCGAGAATGCGACCGCGCAAAACAGTACACCTACCGCAATGGCGTACTCGACAACCGCTTGGGCCTGAGGGACTGGGTTGTCACCAAACGCTTTCTTCCATGCAAAAGCCACGAACACCGCGATGAGCATGGCCATCGAGAAAAAAAGCCATCCGATGATTACCCGATGTCTCTGCATTTTGGCGAAGGACTCCATTTCATTCATTAAGAAAGCTCCTGGGAAGCGATTCGGTACTCGCGCAGCCTGTCTCAGGCCAGCCCCACATAGACATTCTGCACGTCATCGTCCCCATCGATCGCCTCCAGGAACGCTTCCACTTCTTCACGCTCGACATCATTGCTGAGTGTAACGGGGTTTTTCGGGCGATAGCCGAGTTGGGCAGACACCACGGTGAAGCCTTGCGCCGGCAGCGCCTTGCACACGGCATCGAGATCGGCGACATCGGTAATGAAGAGCGTCGCACCTTCTTCCGAGGGCTCGCAGTCCTGCGCGCCTGCCTCGATGGCGGCGACTTCCGGATCTGCCTCTTTGGAATTCGGTGTCGCTTCGATCATGCCGACGTAGCTGAAGTCCCAAGACACGGAGCCCTCCGCGCCAAGCTGGCCTTTGCGAAACAGCACGTTCATGCTGGACTTGGTGCGATTGACGTTGTCGGACAGACACTCGACGATGACGGGCACGCGGTGCGGCGCGAAACCCTCATAGACGAGCCGCTCCAGACTTGCACCGCCCTCAAGCAGGCCCGCGCCTTTCTTGATGGCGCGATCCAGGGTGTCCTTGGGCATGGAGGCCTTCTTGGCCTGTTCGACCACCAGGCGGAGGCGCGAGTTGGAGTTCGGGTCCGCACCGCCGCGCGCGGCGACCATGATTTCCTTTGCCAGCTTGCCGAAGATCTTGCCCTTGGCATTCGCCGCGATTTCCTTGTGTTTCGATTTCCACTGTGCGCCCATGTCTGTTCTCTTGTTTGTTGGTTTATGCAAAAAATCTTAAACGCGCATCTTGCCTTAAGTGGCGAGCGGCTTCAATCTCGAATGCTTCTTCAGGCCGTTCGTGGTGAGCTTGTCGAACCACAAGCAACATAGGAGTTCACCCTTCGACAAGATCAGGACGAACGGTTATGTGCTCAACTACCCCACTCCATTCGCCACATCCTCTACCACCTGCAAGAACGCATCGCCGTACTTCGCCAGCTTGGCCTGTCCTACCCCGCTGATCTTCCCCATCTCGTCCAGCGTCTGCGGCTTACGGTTAAGAATCTCCAGCAGGGTGCTGTCGTGGAAAATGACGTAAGGCGGCACGCCCTGCTCGCGCGCAAGTTCCATGCGCTTGGCCTTGAGTGCCTGCCACAGCGGGTCTTCGTTTGCTCCCGCGAAGGCCTCGCGCAAGCGTGAGCTACGCTCGGCTTTGCTGGCTCTGCGTTTAGCCGGTTCGGCATCACGGCGCAGCCATACTTCCTGCTCACCACGCAGCACTGGTCGTGCGGACTCGGTAAGCTTCAGGCCGCCATAGGCTTCCATGTCCACGTTGATGAGCCCTGCCGCGACGAGCTGACGATAGATGCTGCTCCATTGGGCTTGCGCCAGCTCCTTGCCGATGCCGAAGGTGCTCAGTTGCTGGTGATTGAATTGTTCGACCTTGGGCGTGGCCTTGCCCAGTAGCACGTCGATGAGGTGCGCGACGCCGAAGCGCTGGCCGGTGCGATAGACGCAGGACAACGCCATCTGCGCGGCTTTGGTGGCGTCCCAGGTATCTACGGGGGAAAGACAGTTGTCGCACTGGCCGCAGTCACCGGGATGTTCCTCGCCGAAGTAGCGCAGGACGGTCTGGTGACGGCACTCGGTGGATTCGCAAAAGCCGAGCAGCGCATCGAGCTTCTGCAGTTCGACGCGTTTGCGCTCTTCGGGGGCGTCGCCGGAGAGCAGCATTTGGCGCATCGACACGACGTCGCCCAGCCCATAGGCCATCCACGCATTGGCGGGCAGGCCGTCACGACCAGCGCGACCGGTTTCCTGATAATAGCCTTCCATACTCTTGGGCAAATCGAGATGGGCGACGAAGCGCACGTTGGGCTTGTCGATGCCCATACCGAAGGCGACGGTGGCAACCATGATGACGCCCTCCTCGCGCAGGAAGCGCTGCTGGTTCGCATTGCGCGTGCCAGCATCCAGCCCGGCGTGATAGGGCAAAGCATCCCAGCCCTGCTCCTTCAGCCATGCGGCGGTTTCGTCCACCTTCTTGCGCGAGAGGCAATAGACGATCCCCGCGTCGCTCGGATGTTCGCTCTCGAGGAAGGCCTGCAACTGCTGGCGCGCGTTGTTCTTCTGCACGACGCGATAGCGGATGTTGGGACGGTCGAAGCTGGAGACGAATTGCTGCGCCTGTTCCAGGGCCAGGCGCTCGACGATCTCGCGCCGGGTCGGTGCGTCCGCGGTGGCGGTGAGCGCGATGCGCGGAACGTCGGGGAAGCGCTCGTGCAACACCGTCAGCGCGCGGTACTCGGGACGGAAGTCGTGACCCCATTGCGACACGCAATGCGCTTCGTCGATGGCGAACAGGGCAATACCGCCGGCTTGCCGCACTCGCTCCAGCAGCCCGAGAAAACCTTCCGTCACAAGGCGTTCCGGCGCGACATACAGCAGCTTCAGCTCGCCGCGCAGCAATTGTCGCGACACTTCGCGCGCCGCGTCGGCATCCAGGCTGGAGTTAAGGAAAGCGGCCGCTACGCCAAGTTGCTTGAGCGCATCGACTTGGTCCTGCATCAGGGCGATCAGCGGCGACACGACGATGCCGGCGCCGTCGCGCAGCAAGGCCGGAATCTGGTAGCACAGCGACTTGCCGCCGCCCGTGGGCATCAGCACCAGCGCATCGCCGCCATTGGTCACATGCTCGACGATGGCCTGCTGCGCGCCGCGAAAAGCGGTGTATCCGAAGGTGTCGCGGAGGATTTGTCGGGCGGCGCTGGAACTCATGACTGAAGAGCACTACAAAGGTGCGCAAGCATAACCCGAACAGCAGAATCCGGGGCCATTCTTGCGCGGCCGATGGTATGATTCCGCCACAAGAACACCAACAATAATTCGCCAAGAAAGGTGGTTCAATGAGCGTCCGCACCGTTTCTACCCGCCCTTTTTCAGACCAGAAGCCCGGCACCTCCGGCCTGCGCAAGAAGGTCCCAGTCTTTCAGCAACCGCACTATCTCGAAAATTTCGTACAGAGCATCTTTGACAGTATCGGCGCTCCAGAGGGCGCGACGCTGGTGCTGGGCGGCGACGGCCGCTATTACAACCGCGAGGCGATTCAGATCATCCTGAAGATGGCGGCTGCAAACGGGTTTGGCAAGGTGCTGGTGGGGCGCGGCGGCATCCTGTCTACCCCCGCGGCGTCCTGTGTGATCCGCAAGAATCAGACCTTTGGCGGCATCATTCTCTCGGCAAGCCACAATCCCGGTGGACCGGACGGCGACTTCGGCATCAAGTTCAACAGCAGCAACGGCGGCCCGGCCACGGAGACAGTGACGGAAGCGATTTTCGCCAGCAGCAAGACGATCTCAAGCTATCGCATTCTCGACGCGGCAGATGTGTCGCTCTATCAGTTGGGTGAAACCAAGTTGGGCAACATGAAGGTGAAGGTGATCGACCCGGTGGTTGATTACGCGGACCTGACTGAATCGCTATTCGATTTTGCGGCAATCCGCGCGCTGCTGAAAGGTGGCTTCGACATCAGGTTCGACGCAATGCACGCAGTGAACGGGCCATACGCCAAAGAGATACTGGAAGCCCGCCTTGGCGCGCCGGCGGGAAGCGTAATGAACGCCGTGCCGCTGGAGGATTTCGGCGGCGGACACCCCGACCCCAACCTGACTTATGCGAAGGATCTGGTTGAGATCATGTACGGAGCGAATGCACCGGATTTCGGCGCAGCCTCGGATGGCGACGGCGACCGCAACATGATTTTGGGCAAACATTTCTTCGTCACCCCGTCGGACAGCCTCGCTTTGCTGGCGGCAAACGCAACACTGGTCCGCGGCTACGCCAAAGGCCTGGCAGGCGTCGCGCGTTCGATGCCCACCAGTGCGGCGGTGGATCGCGTGGCGCAGGCGCTGAACATCCCCTGCTTTGAGACGCCGACAGGCTGGAAATTCTTCGGCAACCTGATGGATGCCGGCAAGGTTACCCTGTGTGGAGAAGAGAGTTTCGGTACGGGCTCCAACCATGTGCGAGAAAAGGACGGGTTGTGGGCAGTGTTGTTCTGGCTGAACATCCTGGCGGTGCGCAAGCAATCGGTGGAATCCATCGTGCGCGAGCATTGGGCAAAATACGGACGCAACTTCTATTCGCGTTATGACTACGAAGGATTGACCACCGAAGCGGCGAGCGGAGTGATGCAGCACCTTCGCGCCAGCTTCGCCGCACTCAGCGACAAACAGTTCGGCAAATACTCGGTGCGGCTGTGCGACGACTTCAGCTACACCGATCCGGTGGACGGCAGCACCAGCAAAGGACAGGGGGTGCGCATTCTTTTCACCGACGGCTCGCGCATCGTATTCCGTCTGTCCGGGACGGGCACTGAGGGCGCAACGCTGCGCGTGTATCTGGAAGCCTATGAGGCAGACGAATCGCGCCACCATATGGATGCGCAGGACGCATTGAAAGAGTTGATCGCCATCGCGTTACAGATTTCCGATCTGAAAGCGCGCACCGGGCGCGAAAAACCGACCGTGATCACCTGATGCCAGCGCTGGCGCGGGCATTTTGCCGCGCATTCAGCATGCTCAACCGGAAAAGGAGCACGTCATGAACACAAACGACGAAATATGCTGTCCCCGTTTCGACCCCTTGCCTTGGGACGGCAAGACCATCAGTCTGCAGGGCAAACGCTTTGTGCAGGACCGCGTGACGAGCTTTTTCCATATCCCGCTGAATTACGGGAAGGTCATGGCCCGCAACGTCGACATGATCCGCGCGGCTGGCGCTGCGACCGAGGGCCGTATCATCCTGACCGACGAGAATTCGCTGTGGGGAGCGGATGTTTATTTCGAGGTTAGCAGAGATATGCCCGGCACAAGGATGGCCTCCATTACGGGGACGTTCCTGTGCAAAGTGTTCGAAGGCCCTTACCGCAACATTCGGAACTGGATTGTGGAGATGAACGACTGGGTGGCTGGCCAGGGCAAGACGAGCCACAAGCTGTATTTCTATTACACGACTTGTCCCAAGTGCGCGAAGAAATATGGCAAGAACACGTAGTCCTTCTGGCCCAAATCTGAATGGGTAGAATTGCGGACGCAAATGCTAATCAGCAGGATAAACCGGCGGCAACCGGAGTTCCACGAAACTACTTGGTGCTGTTGCCCCTCAGTGGTGTGGCGCCGGTCACACCCGAGGCCGTTGCAGCCACTTCCCCGCCGACCACCTGAAAGAATATCTCGCCGCGTTTGACCATGCCGAGCTCACTGCGTGCGCGCTCTTCGATGGCATCGGTTCCGCGTTTGAGATCGCGCACTTCGGCATCCAGTGCCGCATTGCGCTTTTGGGTCTGCTCGTTGACCTGTCTCTGGGCTTCGACCTGCTTGCCCATTTCCCACACCTTCAGCCAGCTCCCCTTCCCCAGCCAGAGCGGATATTGCAACAGCAGGAGAAGGGCAAGCAGGATGTAGGTGACGACACGCATCAGCCTAGTTGGTAGTAAGCCTCGCGACCAGGATAGGAAGCGCTGTCGCCAAGATCTTCTTCGATACGCAGCAGCTGGTTGTACTTTGCCATGCGGTCAGAGCGAGACAGCGAACCGGTCTTGATCTGCAGCGCGTTGGTGGCCACCGCCAGATCAGCGATGGTGGAATCTTCCGTTTCTCCGGAACGATGCGAAATCACCGCGGTATAGCCGGCACGTTTAGCCATCTCGATCGCCGCGAAGGTCTCGGTCAGGGTACCGATCTGGTTCACCTTGATCAGGATGGAGTTGGCGATGCCGCGCTTGATGCCTTCGCGCAGAATCTTGGTGTTGGTCACGAACACGTCGTCGCCCACCAGCTGGATAGTCTTGCCGAGGCGGTCGGTCAGTGCCTTCCAGCCATCCCAATCATGTTCGCTCATGCCGTCTTCCAGCGTGACGACCGGATACTTGTCCACCCACGAGGCGTACATGTCGATGATCTGTGCGGAAGTCAGCGTCAGGCCATCCGCTTTCAGATGATATTGGCCATCCTTGTAGAACTCGGAGGCGGCGGCATCGATGCCGATCGCCACATCTGCACCGGGCACATAACCCGCTGCCTCGATTGCTTCGACGATGACTTTCAGAGCCGCTTCATTGGATCCCAAGGCCGGCGCAAAACCGCCTTCATCGCCCACGGTAGTGGTCAAGCCGCGCTTGTGCAAAATCGACTTCAGGGCATGGAACACCTCTGCGCCGCAGCGCAGCGCTTCGCGAAAGGTCTTCGCGCCGACCGGGATGACCATGAATTCCTGAATGTCCGCGCCGCCGGTGGCATGCGCGCCGCCGTTGATAATGTTCATCATCGGCACGGGCATCGCCATGCCCGCAGCACCGCCAAGATAACGATAGAGAGGGAGTCCGCTTTCTTCTGCGGCAGCGCGCGCCACCGCCATGGATACGGCGAGAATGGCGTTGGCCCCCAGGCGTGATTTGTTCTCCGTGCCATCCAGATCGATCATCGTCTGGTCAATGAACGCTTGCTCTGCCACATCCAGACCGATAATCGCTTCGGCGATCTCGGTATTCACGTTCTCCACCGCCTTCAATACGCCCTTGCCCAAATAACGCTGTTTGTCGCCATCGCGGAGTTCGATGGCCTCTTTTTCACCGGTGGATGCGCCCGACGGCACCGCGGCACGGCCCATTACTCCCGACTCCAGCAAGACATCCGCTTCTACGGTGGGGTTGCCACGGGAATCCAGGATCTCACGCGCTACGACATCAACGATTGCACTCATTATTGTTTTCCTTCGCTTATACACTTCTCAAGTTAATGTTCTCTTCTATCAAACCTTGTTGCTTCACCAAGGCGTCCAGCGCCTTCAGGGTCTGCAGCATCTCTTTCAGATGTCCCAGCGGGAACGCGTTTGGGCCATCCGATAAGGCTTTTGCGGGGTCCGGGTGCGTCTCCATGAACAAGCCGGAAATTCCGACCGCTACCGCCGCACGCGCCAACACTGGCACGAACTCGCGCTGTCCGCCGCTCGACGTGCCTTGTCCACCGGGCAGTTGCACCGAGTGGGTGGCATCGAACACCACCGGGCATCCGGTGTTGCGCATCACGGCCAGCGAACGCATGTCCGACACAAGGTTGTTATAGCCAAACGAAGCACCGCGCTCGCAGACCATG
>Ga0316628_100003963_pt1 | contig 11513 bp, 11 predicted proteins | sample OWC_Aug_M2_C1_D5_FD_207648 | JGI IMG/M metagenome (GOLD analysis project Ga0316628, IMG submission 207648) | Wetland soil microbial communities from Old Woman Creek delta, Ohio, United States - OWC_Aug_M2_C1_D5_C | ecosystem: Environmental > Terrestrial > Soil > Wetlands | place: USA: Ohio... | reverse complement strand
CATGAGCCCGATCATCGCGGGCGTAGACAGCACATCGGAGGTCAATTGCCGAGCGCGCATGTCCGGCGTCGTCAAATAGGTGCCCGTATAACGAAGACCCGGCACGAGTCCCTGCTTCATATTTCCGCCCTTTGCTTCAATGAAATTTTTGCAGGAAGCCCTCTTGTTCGATTTCATCGAGCAAACTCATATCGATGAAGTCGCTAGGGCTGCGGTGCGGCGCGTCCATTTCCTTTAGAATATGCTTGATGCCCTCCGATTTCGTGCGCGGGACAGAGTCGAAGCGGCGGGAGAAAAAATCATAGGTGGCCTCGACCGCGGCGCCGTCGGTTATCCCCAAATATTTTCGCAAAACTCTGAGGCTGCCGGTTTTGTTCGTCTTGATGAAGTGAATCGCCTCTATGTGGGCCTTGAGCATGTTCTTAATCAAAGGCCGCTGTTTGGCCAGAAACGCGCGCGTGACCATCAGCGATGTGTTTGGATACGCACTAAAATCGCCGATGTCCGCCAGGACGTTCATGCCAAGTCTTCTCGCATGGTAGATCTCCGGATAGGAGAAAATCGAAGCGTCGACGTGACCGAGCATCAGTGCGGTCATGCGTGCGGTCGTGCTGCCCGTTGGCAACAGCGTGACCTGACGTAAATCGATATTCCATGCGCGCAGCGCCCATTGGACGCCGATGTCATTGGAGCCGCCGAAGCGCTGAATGCCGATTTTCTTCCCTTTGAGCTGCTGCGGCTCTTTGATTTCCGGACGGGAGATTATTTGAAAAGGCATCTTGTTGTCCAGGGTGGCCACCAGGACCACGGGGGCATTTCTGAGCGCAGCCTGAATCGCCGAGGAAGCGGAGTTTTGGCTCATTTGAGTGCTGTTAGCGAGCAGCGCCTGCATGTTTAAAGATCCGCCGGCGATGAGCAGGGGCTCGATTTCAATCCCGTAGCTCCTGCTGATCGCTTTCTTTGCTGACCCATAATGGAAGCTGATAGCCGGCAATGCCGCCGTAGCCCACCCGCATCAATAACAATTGTGCGGCAAAGCCTTTGTGCGCCAAAGCGTTGGAGATCAAAACCGCCACTAGCAAAGCGACTGCCCTTTGACAGGACACCCGCAAGCATGTTTGAATAAAAAATTGGTGCAAAATCATTGGTCCTTGGCCGCCAGCGCAGTCAACAGTCTTGAGTCTGGTTTCTCCTCGCGATTTCACTTCTGATTGCGAACGGGCTTGATCGAGTCAGTACGATCCTGAGCATGGTTCACCATGGCCGATATAGCGACTTGGAGCGGGAGTGTCAATTGGGATTGGTGCACAATTTTTGTTCGCAGATGTCGGCTCGTGAGTGGCTGTTTGATCGGCATTATGATAAGAACGGAGCTAAGGAGAAAAGTAATGCTTGAAGCGGGTAAGCGCCTGTTTGTTGGAATAAAGATATCCAGTGAGCTGCAGAGCGAATTAAACAGCCCGGCGCCGGGGACTGAGCATTATTTCAAGTCAGACAACAACGATTATCTTCAAATCGTCAACCTCGGCGACGAAAAACTCATCGGTAGATACATAAAGGATGGGTTTCCCGCAACCGACATCGAAAACGTCACCCGCAACGTGTGCAGCATTGTCAGGTTGATTACGCGCGGTCATCGGGTCGAAGAGAACTCCGTGCGCATCTACGCGTCATAGATTTTGCCCGCCAGCCTTACCTCAAGGTTTTGGGATTGTTTCATTTCCTCTTGCGGTTTGATGTGAATTAACCCTAGTCCGACATTTTTTTGGACCGGCTCGGGCCGTGAGCCCTCCAGCCGGGGGCAATGGGACAGTGCCTTGAGGGCCCCCGCCAGCCACCGGGGGTGGGGTTCGAGACTGTCCGGGCCTGCACACATCCTGCACGTTCACGTGCCCTCGGCTTGCGGTCTCACCGCCCTCGCTGAGCAGTGACATCGCGTGAGTTTTTGTCAGGTTAAGTCGCGAGAAACTTCCGCGATCCGGTGGCCAACCGTTTAAGGGTATTGTCGACCGGCGAAACCCCGCAGCTGTCACGCGCCATACTTGACGCGGGGGCAGCGAAATACAGTTCGACGGGCGTCCGTTGCGGCTCATTGTCGGCAGTGCAAGGCAGAGTCAATGAGATGATGGCCGCGAGTTCCCACTGTGGCGAAGTTTTCGGGGTCTCGGTTCGCTGTCACATTAATGGGCGGATGAGGTATTACCTAACGGAGCGTTGGAAGTACGTCGCTGAAGGTCGATAACCTGAGATAGAATGGGTGCGCGCAAACGTCAGGCGGCGAAACAAGACACATCATATTCATATGCCGCTATTGCGCAAAGCCGTTGCCGCGATGGTTGCAACCGTTTATCGGCGGTAACGCAAGTAGCATTTCGACGGCACTAACGAACTTTTTCGTGCGAAGGGGCAGGATGAAATTGCCTGTCGGCACGAGTAAGGCTTTAACCTGATTGTATTAGAATTGTCAGAAGCCTCTTGTGTTGCGTGCCAATGTTCCTTAGTCTGCTAGAGGGAGGTAATAGTTATGACAGTAGATCTTAAGACCGCAGTCATGAAAAATATTGGCGATCTCAAGAAGGCAATTTCCGTAAAAGCTTCTGAGATGGCGCAACTGGAGAGCGAGCTCAAACGCCACGAGAACGTGCTTGAGTTGTTGGGGAGTAACGGCAGCAGAGAAAAGGCGCGCGGCGGAAACGGCGGAAGGCGGGGCCGTCTGAATCTGAGGGATGTCTTGGCGCGGCTTCCCGAAAACTTCACCAGCAGAGACTTCGTCAAAGCCGCGGTTCGGACAAGGAAGCCGTCAGTCTACCTGAGGCAAACGCTGTCGCGGTGGGCTAGGCAAGGGAAGATCAAGCGAGTAGAACGGGGCAAATATCACAAGGTTAAAAAGGGCGGCGGGAGTCATCTGGCGGCGTAAGGATCTCGCAGCCACCGGCGGATCAATCTGACATTCGCGAGATTGCGCCTTTGTCTCTATCCTTGAGACGGGACGGTTATTTTACGGTCGATGCCATGACAAAGTCCGGCTCGATTACGGGTAGGCCGAATCCGCAGCGCGAACGCAAATACTGATCAAATTCCGCATCCCTGGGAAACTTGAAACGAACGGCGCCGCTTTGACTCCAAAGTTCTCTTGAGGGCACCTGGCACGGGTCACAGTTTTTTCCTTTGGGGCAATCCGCGGGAGAGCCGGTGGTAATTGTCGCCGTCGTTCCAAGGCGGGGATCCGCGCCGCGGGCGTTGACGCGAATAACGACACCTTTACCGCTGTAACTGATGGCGGGAAATTTACGCGCGGCCCGATTGGATGTGAGGTCAACCGGCGCTTCGGAAAAAACGCCTCCGACGATCTCACGCGTCAAGGCATCAAATTGGATCTGTTCGCCAGTTGGAAGCGTCACGACGTAGCGTCCATCCAAGGTGGTAATCGCTGGCAGATAGTTGCGTGGGAAGAAAAGAATGATGGTGTTCATCAATTCGCTTAATCTGAATTGCCGGTCGGCGGAGGGGGCCCAATCCGTTACCGCCAGATGAATGTCTTGCCTTGCGCGATCGTCAAAGCGAAATTGAAAATCGCGGGTGAATAATAGGTTTTTAGCGATATCGTAGCGGTTCGGGAGAATGCGGTTGCCGCCGCGATTGGAAAATTCAAATCCGACAATTTGATTGTTACGGTTCACGCGATATTGCCAGCCGGAAGGGGACGGCGCGTCGGACTGTCTGCCGAACACGACGGTATCATATTTCAGCTGCGCAGAAGCAGCATCAATAGCGGGGGCAGCAAGCACCGATTCCGGGAAGGGAGCCGGCTTAAGCGATTGGTGGCCGATTTCAGCGCGGGCTTCAAAGTCCGGTTTTGTTACGGGAGGCACGGTGGGTTGGGCCTGGGAAACAGCCGGCGCTTGTTCGACCTGGCGTGGCTGCTCCGAACGGCGCCAGCGCGTGAGCGCTGGCGTGCCGCAGTTTTGCAAAAACAGTAGCGCCACAACGGCTATCGGATAAAGCGGACATGAGAAACGGCCAAGGAACAAAGACCGTCTTCTTCCGACTCTCGAATTCGTATCCACAGGATAATCCCGCAGGTAATTTGCCAACTTTTTCGATCATAAGCAAGCAAAAAATGCTCGATCTTTAGGATCATTTCTTAACGGAAAAACGAGACGGTGAAGCTTCATAAAAAGGGGGACTTATGAAACACGTTATCGGATGGGCTAGCTTAATAGCTTTGTCTCTCGTCACCGGTTGTACAGCGATTCAAACCGGCGGTGACATTGTGAAGGGACGCGCCGCCCTCCTCGCGGGGCGGCCTGAAGATTCCCTGGCCTATTTCCGCCGTGCGGCACAATTGGATCCCAACTATGTTACGGGCTTCACGGTTTTCAAAGAGGGAGTGTGGACGTATTTGGGGCGGGCAAATTATGAAACCAAAAATTATGCGGCGGCGCACGAGGCCCTTGAGAGCGCGGTCGCCCGTCACAATGACGACTCCATGGCGCACCTTTATTTGGGGCTGACGCTCGCCCGAGAGGGCGACCGCCAGCGGGCACTGAAGGAAATTCAAACAGGCCTCAAAGGGCTCTATGATTGGCTTGAAGACGTCACTCAGACGCACCGCTATGATTATGGTCAATTTTGGGATCCGACGAGGGAGATTCGCTCACAAATCCAGGCCGATCTGGTTATGATATCCAAGGGAGAATTTGACTGGGCGAAACTAATCGCGGACGGCGAAACAATCGGCAAGCGCATGGAGGAGGAAATTGACCGCGCGGCACAGGAAGAACAGTTTTTTAGAGGAAGACCGGGCGACAACGATCGGGGCGGCGGCAGGCGCTGATTGAGCGGGGCGGTCAAGAATCGAGTTGCGGAACAGGGTTGAGCAAGGCGACCAGTTGGCTTAGCTGAATCGGTTTCTCCAGGTAGATGACGTTTAATGAGGCAGCCTGTTCTTTCACCTCGGTGCTACCAAAAGCCGTGATGAGGATACCCCTGGCCTCCGGGGACACTTTTTTATGATGGGCGAGAATGTCAAGTCCGTTCACCATGCAGTCAAGCTGCAGATCCGTTATGACCACGTCATACTTTATATCTTGGATTAGCTTAACGGCTTCTTCACCATCTCCGGTCTCAGTAACCGAATAGCCAAAACTCTCAAGGTATGCGGCCATGTTGCGCCGCGACAAGTCGTGATTTTCAATCAGAAGAATACCGACGGGCATAAAGTCCACCTCAAAATGTCACGCTTCCATTTTTTCTGTTTCAGCCGCGGTCGTGCTTTGAACCCGCGGTTGGGACGACGGGTCCACGAGATTCGTAAGACCCGTGCGTAAACAAATTCTAAACGTCGTGCCGTGACCGGGTTGCGTCGTGTACTGAATGCTGCCGCCATGCGCATTGACGATTTGACGTACTAATGGTAGCCCCAGGCCGGTTCCATTGGATTTCGTTGTCGTGAACAGCCGAAAAACATCCACTCCTTCAGGAATGCCCGCTCCGGTGTCACTGATCTCAAGGACGGCTAAGTCTCCTGATTGCTGCGTTTTGAGGGTCAGAACTCCGCCATCCGGCATGGCCTCAATAGCATTTTTGCAGAGATTCACGATGACCTGCTTTATTTTGTCTTCATCGAGCAAGAGCGGCTGCACCCATGCCAATTCGCGTTTGATTGCTATTCCGCTCTTTCGGCATACGGCGATTTGCGGAACCAACACGTCGTTAATGAGATCGACAAGCTGACCCGGTTTCAAATTCGCCTTCTGCGGTCTCGCAAAGGCCCGAAACTCGGTTAATAACGTGCTGACACGCTGTATCTCGTGCGTTGAAAGCTCTAGAGTCTTTTTGATCCGGCTATCGAGTCGTAGTTTGCCGAGCTGCCTTTCGACGAGGTCCAAAGATGTGGAGATCGCATGGAGGGGGTTCCCAATCTCATGGGCGAATATCGCCGTCATGGTTCCCACTCCCGCGAGCCATTCGTTTTCTTGCGCTCTTTGTTCGGCATATTTTCGAGCGGTGATGTCAGACGTCAACTCTAAAATCTCCACCGGCCGACCCTGTGAGTCCTTTAAAACAGACCAGCGGCTGTCGAGTACTAGCTCGGTTCCATCTTTACCGGTGCGAACCAGTTCCCCTTCCCAGCGGCCATGCCGTGCCACCGCCTCTTCAATCTCTTTGAGTGGACAGGCGGAAGATCTGCAGCGAAGCAGCTCGTGAATGCGCGCCCCGATAGCTTCGTCCGTGTTCCAGCCGTAGATTTCCGTCGCTCCGTGGTTCCAAAAGTGAATCTGCCCCTCCTCCAACGACCGCACGATAATGGCGTCGTGAGCGAGTTGAAGAAGAAGCGCTTGATTCCGCAGGGCGTTTTCGAGCGTTTGTTTTTTGCGAATCTCATCCTCGAGGGCTGCGGTTCGCTCGGCAACGCGCTGCTCTAGGTGGTTGTTAACTTCCCGCAACTGTTCCTCGGCGGTTCTTTGCTTGGCCTCGCTCACCTGCAGAAGCTTCGACGCGTCGTAAAGCGCCTCAGTAATGGTGTTCAATTCAAATACGGGGCCTTTTTCGATCGTGTTGATTTCCTGTTTGAGCCCCAACGCTTGGGCCAGAGTCCTGATTCCCGCAACTGAAGCGTTTATCCGCCGTGACATGATGATGGCGAACAGACTGCCCAATAGCAGCGCACACAGCCCGACCATAATCACGCGGATCAGGGATCGTTTTACCGGTCCGTCCAGGAGATCTGCCGGTACGTTCAAGACGACAAACCAGCCGGAAAATGGCGCGCGACGAAAAAAGGAGTAGGAAAGCGCCCCGTCGCGGTTATGATTACGAAACGAACCTTCTATGGCGTTAGCGGGCGCATCGTTAGCCATCATTGTTCTTTGTCCGATGAATTTGTTCCCGGAACGGGTGCTGGCAACGAGACGGTGCTTGTGATCGAGAATCCCTCCGAGCCACGAGCCCGGCAGCTTTTGCTCTCCCATGATAGCGCCAACACGGCCAGGCTCAATGATCGCGGTAAGCACATATTTGACTTCGTCTGCGCGTAACACCGGAATGCGCACTCCAAAAATCCAGCCGGACGTGGATCCTCTCACGAGCTCCAGGATGGCGACGTCTTTTGTGCGCAGGACTTTTTCAAAGCTCTCCTTTCCAAAGATCGGGTGTATCGGTTTGCCAAAAGGAGCGGAGAGCGTCAGAATCGTCTTTCCGGACGGTTCCTGTAAAGTGATGTTTTCCCAGCCCGCTTGTGTCGCGCGAGCGCGCTCGCAGAGCGCGTAAAACTGGCGCAAGTCGCCATTGTCCAAGAGATTGGAGGTCGCGAGCACGTTCAAAGCTGCGATGCTCGATTCAAACTCACGATCAAGGGCGGTTGCGAGCGCGCGATTGGTATCTTTCAGCCCGGCCTCGGTGCTTCGCCGTTCGCCTTTTGCGAAATTCATGACTAACCATGACGCAAAGAGAGTGATCGGGGTTACCGTACACATCAGGAGAATGAACAGATAAGCGCCGAGAGAGATTGGCTTACCTCGCATAGCGTATTCCTACGAAGTACATCGGGCGCAAGAAAAGCGGGAATGACTCAGTGCCGTTGCGTGGCAGGACGGCCCATGAAATTCCGCATCGGCCGACTTCGGATCAGCCGACGGGTGCACCCGGACGGAAAACGGGCGACGCGAGCCTGCAAAAGTAAGCAATTCTATTAAACCTCCGTGCGCGATTGGAGCAGCACCGAGTCGGACTGGAGAAGTTTGCTTACCGGGTCTGTTTGGTAAACCGGCGCCATACTTTAACCGGTAACTTGGATAAGGTTCTATGGCTGTATTAGACCATAGAGCCAATGAGTTTCCAAGTTTTTTTGTGGCGTAGATAGGCTTTGATTACGGCTGTGCGTCTTATTTCAGCCAAAACAGCCAAAAAAGCTTTTTCGAATTCCGGAAACCATGGCTGAGGGCTTTGATAAGGTTTTACTATCGATAACGGGCCATTGCCGTCGCAGCGACTATAAATCGGCTCTCCGGCATTCCAACCCGTGAGCGGACCACAAGTCGCGATTGCCGGCTGTAGTATGGTCGATCCACTCTTTGGCTTCGTTAATCAGTTGATCCCGGGCGTCTTCTTCACTCAAAAAATAGTGATCCCCGGTGATCCGGTGGATCCTTTTTACGCCCTGGGCATCGGCAGGCAGGACGACCGCGGCTTTCCCCGTCCAAAAAACAGTGCCCGCCGATCGCCGCGTGTCCCATACGATGCGATAACCACGATAGTGGACATCAGTTAACATAGCGCGCCCCCTCGGAAGGATAACATGATAATCACCGAGCCAACATTACTCCTTGGTTGATCTTGGCGGCATTCCTACCCGCCCTTCCGGTAGATATTCGTGCAGAATCGCAGGCAAATCACCCAGGTCGAAAGGTTTGTACAAAACCTCCTTTGCGCCGTCCAGCCAGCGGATGTTTTGCGCGGTGGCGCCGGCGACTTGAAAAAAGACCGGTATCTCCCGAGTAGCTGAATTCACCTTTAAATGCGCCATGACTTCATGACCGTTGATTTCAGGCAACCCGAAATCCAACAGGATTAAATTAGGTTTTCCGCGCGTTGCGCGATCAATGGCCTCCTGGCCGGTCTTGGCTTCAATGACTTCATAGCCGCAATGTCGAATAACCATGGAGAGTAGATCACGCCAGTCGTCATCATTGTCGGCTACCAATATTATTTTCTTTCCTCCGTGATTCATGCCCGGTGTAGAGAGCAGGATCAGTGCCAGAAAAAACTCGCGTTCTAACGTGTTCGCCATCGCAGGCATGCGAATCTAATCAACGGCAGATCTTCAGATTTGCGAAGCGCGGCCTCGCGATTCGGCAATCAAGAGGCGAGGGTATGTTTGCGGCTGGTTTTCCAGGAGCTACCATACCCGCTCAGGACCAGGTCGGTATCTTCGCTGCTTCGGGTTTCTTAACTGCGGAATCGGGGTTTATGAGACGCAGCCTTGGGTGGCGCGGTCGGTGTTGAATAGTCGGGGCGCCGAGCGGACCAGAAAATGGTTAACAGCGTATCCTCGCTGCTTGATGCTAATTGGCTTTGAGTCTTGGCTTCGGGGACGAAGCTACTTGTTCCCTGCTTGCGCCGATCGTTTTGCCATATTCTTCCAGGATTCTTCCCTCGATCATGGCCCGGGTTTCCTTGTCGATGGGATGAGCAACATCCTGATAAGTGCCGTCTTTTCGTTTTTTGCTCGGCATAGAGACGAAGTACCCGGCAGTGCCCTGGATAATCTTAATGTCTCGGACCACAAAACACGCATCGATCGTGATGGTAACGTAGGCTTTAAGTTTTTCTTCTTCGACCGGAAAGACTTTAACTTCGGTGATCTGCATAGTGTCCCCCCTGTTAAGATGCGTGTTTTTGGCTCATTCGTGTGAACAACACACTTTAGTTTTCGCACAAGTTGTCGCCTTTGGGAAGCACCCAACGGAAGTTATATTAAAAAGGCATCGCATAAGACAACGGTTTCGCTTCACAGACTTGAGAGTCGGCAGAAAAGGAAGCGCAATCATTTTAGAACGAGAACTTTCGATTGCCGGAAAGTTCTCTCGGGCTTAGTTCGCGTCATTGGCTGCGCGTGCTCTGGGGCATGACCTGCACCGCCTAGCATCATGATTCCCGCCTTCTCGGCTGAGGCTGGAGACGTTGCCGGGGATAACGGCGATTGTGCCTGCTGAGGTTCATAGTGGGTCGTGATCGGGTTGGATTGTCGATCTTGCCGTAGAACAGGGAACGAAAAAAGGTTTAGAAATGCCTGTCTTTGCTCGGCACAGTCCATGCTCTCATCAATGATGGGTTAACAAAAAGGTCCGAAAGCACAAGAACACCGCCACTGCGCGACTATGTTGAAAGAGGATCTCCAGTGAGTTGCCCCCGCTGTCATAACTACATCGCCGAAGGATTTTACTGTATCCGATGCGGGTATGTGCCGTCCAACGTGAATTCCACGATGACGGGGGAAAGTCTTGGTCTCTTGTTTGGGCGTCTTGGATACGACTGGCTCTGCGGTCACACTTGGTGATCCCGATTCAGCTAATTTCGTCACGTGCAACCAATAGTGCGGACTCGGGTCCCTTCCTTAATTACACTTGGCAATCCCAATTCGGCTAATTTCGTTACCGCTGAACTAGCCCGCATTGTCGGTCGTCTCGATCGACGCAACCGTCGCGTCTGTTGACGGCGAACGATAGGGGCCTATGGAGGGTTTGCGACTGTAATTGGCTGGGAGAAGATCGCCGGGCGGGTCTCTGAGTAATGTTTTTCCACCGCGATTTGGCATCAAGCTGTAATTGCTTGAATTTGCACGACTCTTGCAGGTCGATTCTTAGGCAATTTGGTCAGAGAGGCTTCCCATCGCTTGGCACTGGCGTAACCGAAGCTAGTTACCAACAGCTTATCAACAGCTTTCTGTGAACAGTCACGACGTGTCGCCGGCGATAGGCGCACGGGACGCCAGCCGCCGACGGGCGTGCAGCCCGTCGAAGCCTCGTTTAGGAAGCTAGGCGCAAGGCGGTGGCGCCGCATGCCTCGGGGCATAGCTGCGCACTCGCTTGTTTCAATCTCGCATACTCCTCCTTATAACGCAGGAGGCATCGCCGGATATAGCCAGGCTCCATTTTGAGTATGCTGCATACGCTTTCAAAGCTGAAAAGCCAATCCGCGTCCTTGCTGAAAAACCATTCCTCGGCTTCGTTCGAGAATTTTTTCCTGCGCCGGGGCTTAGCAGACAAATGCTTGACGTATGAATCGATTCCATCTTTCAAAACGGCAGCGACCAATTTCATTTCCGGCGTTTGAGCGAGGTTGCTTTGGTAAACGTGGAGATATTCATTCACCAGAAGCACATCAGGTTGGCCGAATAAGTTTCGCGTGTGCTCTTGGTGCAAGTATTCTTCGACGCCGTCGAAAGACACGAGTTGATCGTCCTGTAGCATAATGTTCTCCGCAGATCGGTTGTTTGGCCGATTGCACCATCGTTAGCGTAATCTGTGCCGAGACGATATTAATTTCGTGCAACTCCCATACCATAGATCTTTGTCTTTCGAGTTATTGCCGCCTCCCCAAAAGTTGCTGAAATAGCGACACAATTTTCGAAGGCAAGTTTGACCGACGAAAACTGCGTAGAAAACTCCTCCAACAACTGCCTCGCAAAAGACGAACTGAGATAGGGAAACTCCTCCATTGGAGGAAAATACAACCCGAATGGCGTCGTGACGGTGGGGAGAAACCGAGGAAGGGTTTTCTCCGCTCATGCGGAAACTTTCGGATCGGGGCGGGGTTTCAAACCCGCCCAACATTTCCGTGTCCGCTTGCAGATTTCAGCTTGGCCGAATTATCCAGCCGATTTATTCGTCAGCCCGTTCATGCTAGATTACGACCGTTTGTTTAGGTTTAGGGGGGAATGACATGAAGTGTGGACTTAATAGATACGGCACGCGGGTTTGGCTCTCGATGGTACTCTTGCTCTTGACGGC
>Ga0316628_100003962_pt1 | contig 11514 bp, 9 predicted proteins | sample OWC_Aug_M2_C1_D5_FD_207648 | JGI IMG/M metagenome (GOLD analysis project Ga0316628, IMG submission 207648) | Wetland soil microbial communities from Old Woman Creek delta, Ohio, United States - OWC_Aug_M2_C1_D5_C | ecosystem: Environmental > Terrestrial > Soil > Wetlands | place: USA: Ohio... | reverse complement strand
CTATCTCCCTGAGGTGCCGGCAGATATCCAAATAGCGGATAAATCCGCCGTTCAGGTGTTTGACGAGGCCACCGATAAATGGCAGGAAAGGACTGCCATTGTATTCTACGGCCGCAAGATGAGCTATAAAGAGCTGAGAGAGCATGTAGATAGATTTGCCACGGCCCTGCACGACCTCGGAGTACAAAAGGGCGACCGTGTGGCATTGTTGCTCCTCAATTCACCACAGTTTATCATCGCCTTTTTCGGCGCTTTGAAAGCGGGAGCCACGCTAACTGCGATCAGTCCTTTTTATGTCAGCCCGGAAATCAAACATCAGATAGAGGACAGCGGCGCCAAGTACATTATTTGCCAGGATAACCTCTACGATAATGTAGAGAGGGCTGGCGTCCAACTGGACAAGACTATCCTAGTCAACATCACTGATTACCTGCCATGGTTGAAAAGGTTTATGGGCAGCAGTGTTTTGCGCGCAGTCTATCAGAAAATGGCAGCCCCACCGACAGAGCTTTATAAGAGAGAAGGAATCTATAGCTTCAAAGAGCTGGTTAAAAAGTACCCGCCGAATCCACCTCAAATACAATTCGAAAAGGATGACCTGGTAACACTGCCTTACACCGGTGGGACTACAGGTCTGCCGAAAGGCGTCATGATAACTCACCAGAACATGAATGCTTCAGAGCACATAGCGGCAAATTTCTGGGGCGATGTTACACAGGAAGGCAAGGAGACCATTTTGGCTTACTTGCCTTTTTACCATATATACGGACAAGCCGTGTTGGTCGCTGGTGGTTTAGCACAAGGCTATACTTTGGTGATATTCACAACTATCGACCTGGATGACCTGTTGAATGCCATGCAGACTTACCACGCTACTATTTTCTACAGCGTAGCCGCTCTATACGAGTACCTCAGAGATTATCACCGTACGGACAGGGTCGAGTGGAAGAAAGTAAAAGTTCTGATATCCGGGGCCGATATCCTACTTGAAGATACCGCCAAGGGTTGGGAAAAGAGAACCGGGTCCAAAATACACGAAGGCTGGGGAATGACCGAAACAACTTCCGTCGGTATCGTCAATCCGTTCGGTAAAACTAAAGTGGGCTCATTCGGTGTGCCTATTCCCAACACCGTCGCCGCCATAATCGACCCGGATAGCGAAAAATTCTATCCGGTTGGCGATATCGGCGAGCTTATTATAAAGGGACCTCAAGTTGCCAAAGGATACTGGAAGAATCCGAAGGCAACCGAAGAAACATTCCACAATATTGATGGGGAAATATGGCTGCGTACCGGCGACTTGTGTCGAATGGACGAAGACGGCTACTTCTTCTTCTATGACAGAAAACGCGATATGATAAAACACAAGGGTCAGGTGGTATTTGCCAGAGAAGTAGAAGAGGTCTTAGCGGCTCATCCGCAAATCAAGGAGACGGGCGTAATTGGCGTGAAGGACCCCGAAGTGGGTGAGAAGATCAAGGCGGTAGTCGTTCTGGAGACCGAGGCCAGAGGTAAACTATCGGAACTCGAAATAATGAAATATTGTCAAGAAAGATTGCCTGATTATAAGTGCCCCACAATCGTAGAGTTCAGGGGTGAAATACCTCATACCGATGTTGGTAAAGTATCTCGCCGAGAATTGAGAGAGGAGGAATAACGAAATGGCATTTCTCGAAGTCGAAGGTTTGACCAAGACCTTCGGTGGTCTGTCCGCGGTTAATAACGTCAGCTTCAAGATAGAAAGGGATGAAATTGTCGGCCTGATCGGCCCCAACGGCTCGGGTAAAACAACATTGATTCGCTGCTTGCTCGGCATATTGAAACCCGACTCGGGTAAAGTTATTTTGGACGGCGTAGACATAACCAAAAAACGCTCGTGGGAAATTGTTCAGAGAGGCATGGTGGGAACTTTCCAGGTGGTTAAACCGTTCCGCCATCTGCCAATCATAGCTAACGTCATGGTTGGCTGTCTTTGTCCCAGAATAACCAAGCGCGGCGAGTGGGTCAAAAGGGTCGAGGTGAAAGCACGCGACGCCCTGGAGTTCGTGGGCATAGCGGACCTGGCCCTGGAACCGGCCTCCATCCTTTCTCACGGCGACCTGAAACGACTGGAAGTAGCCAGGGCTATTGCCACGGAACCGGAGCTGCTTATTCTGGACGAGCCTTTCGGCGGATTAAATCCGGCGGAAACCGAACTGGTGGCGAAGTCCATGGCACGCCTGCATAAAGGCGGAAGGTTCGGCAGGCTGCACAGCGAAGGCCCGGCCATGCTTATCATCGAGCACAAACTCAGCGAGCTGATGAAGATAGTAAACAGGGTCATTGTGCTCAGTTTCGGCGAAATCATCGCCACGGGCACACCCGAGGAAATATCTAAGAACCGCGTGGTCGTTGAAGCTTACACCGGTAAGGAGGTGCTCATTGCTGGAAGCTAAAAACGTAACCGTCCGTTACGACACCGCCATGGTGTTGGACGACGCCAACCTGAATGTACAGAAGGGAGAACTGGTTGGTCTGGTAGGTCCTAACGGCGCTGGGAAGACTACGCTACTAAGGGCTATGTCCGGACTAATCAAGTGGGAAAAAGAAGTCCTGAAAGGGACCAGGCAAGCGGACATTACCTTCGAGGGTACCATAGAATTCGAAGGTGAGAGAATCGAGAAACTTTCCGCATCTGAAATAGCCAAAAGAGGCCTGCTTCTTTGCCCCGAGCGAGGAAGACCGTTTGTGGAAATGACGGTTAAGGATAACTTATTTGCCGGCGCTTATCTGGTCAAAGACCAGAAAGTTATTAATGCCAGTCTGGCTAAAGTTTATGAGCTGTTCCCCCGATTGAAGGAAAGACAGAACCAGGTCTCGGGAACGCTTTCCGGCGGCGAGCGTCAGATGCTGGCCATCGGCAGGGCATTGATGAGACGCCCCAAGTTAATGCTGGTAGACGAGCCCTCCAGCGGCCTGGCGCCAAAGCTAAAGCAGGACCTGTTCACCCGCGTGGAGGAGATTTACCACGAACTGGGCGTCACAATCTTACTGGCCGAACAGGATATTAGCTTTGCCTTTGACCTGTCGAGTAGAAACTATGTAATGTCCAGGGGACATATCATTGCGCAAGGTACCGCGAAAGAATTGCTCGCGGACGAGACCATTAGAAAGACCTACCTCGGCCTGTAAGATACATTAAGGTCAAAAAAGAAAAGCTCACCTACGGATTGTAGGTGAGCTTTTTTACGTCCAATCAGTGGTCAGATGACCTGATTCTAGTAGAGATCAGCTCCGCAAGCCCTGCAGGCATGACGCCAGGAAACATTGGTAAGCTTGCATCGGGGGCACTGCCTTTCTATTTTGTCTCGTACCCAGACTGCAATTCCTTCGGGCATGAATAGAAGAATGAGGATTACGATGACAGCAAAAATCAATAACCTGTACTCAGAAATAAAACGCAAAGACTCCGTAAGTGGATAGAGTATGTAAGTTCCCACAACTGCACCGTAGATACTTACTATACCCCCAAAGACAGTCCAGATTATTGCCTGGAATGACAGGGTAAGGTCCAAACTAGAAGGACCGGCTATCCTGAGGAAATGTGCATACATGGCACCTGCCAGGCCGGCGAAGAAACCGCCCACGGCAAAGGCAAATAGCTTGTAACCTATCGTATTTATTCCGCTGGCGCGTGCTGCAATCTCGTCCTCTCGTATGGCATGCATAATAATGCCTGTACGCACAAACGAGCTTTGAGCATCGGTCAGCTTCCACATTATCAACACCGAAACCAGCATAACCCCCAGCGAAATGTAATAGTCGGCTACTCTCGAGTCAGTCATCCGGTCGATACCGGAGATGCCCAATTCGCCTCCGGTAAACTGGGTGAAAGAGAAGATAACTCCTAGAAGAATAAGAGGAAATGCCAGGGTTACCAGTGCTAGATACGGTCCTCTTAACCTCAATGCCGGTAAGCACATGAGGACGCCAGCTACAACTGCCGCAAGTGCACCCAGCGGTATCGTGACCGCTATAGGCCACCCCATACCCAGTGGTGCGGGCCGGTTCAGCATCGCCGTCACATAGGCAGCGACCCCGAAGAAAAGTGCATGGCCGAAGTTCATTTGGCCCGTGTAGCCGGATATAAAGTCCCAGCTTACGGCGAAGATAACGAACATGTTGGTGAAAATCAACATGCGCAGTATATAAGACTGCTGAGTAAAAGCCGGAAAGAGAAACAGAAGAACGAAGAAAATTAGGGCTATCAACCTACCTGGAATGGATACTACGTCGCCTTGAAAATCTTTTAATAATCTACTTAGCACTTTATAATCTCTCCTCTTCAAATACTATGCCAAATAGACCCTCAGGCCTGAAAATGAGCACGACTATCATCACCAGTAAGGCGAAGGCCCCTTTAAGAAAGGCACCGGTGGGCAACAAGAAAACAACGAGTGTTTCAACAAGGGCTATAATAAATGCGCCTATCACGCTTCCCTTGATGCTACCCAGGCCTCCAAGAGTAATTATGGCCATGACCATTACAAAGGGCGGCCATAACATGCCGGGTTCCAGTACCATTGTCGGCGCTACCAGCACGCCAGCAATAGCTGCCAGCGCTGCAGCGATCCCCATCACCAGCAGAAGAACGGTTGATACGTTAATTCCCATAAGATTCGCGATTTCCGTATCCTGAGCCGTTGCCCTGATGGCAATGCCCAACCTGGTCTTCTGTAGAATCGCCCATATTATCAGCATGACTATGCCGGCTCCACCAAACACCAGTACATTCTGGACAGCGACCTTTATCCCCAGTATATCCCAGCTTTGCCCGGACACAAAAGACGGCGCCGAGCGATACTGGCCTGAGAAGATAATAATCATAATCTGCTGAAAGGCCATAGCCACAGCCAGCGTTATTAGCATTACTGTCACATGATGCTCTCGAACCCGGTCGATAAATAGTTTATATACCGCCAGCCCGATTGCAGTAGTAACTATAATAGAAAGGACAATAGCCACCCATGGATTGCTGATGAATGGAATGCCACCTAGAAAAGCAACATCCGTTAAGGTGAATAGCCCAAAGGCTGCCAGCATATAAAACGATGTATGTGACAATTGCAATACGCGGGCTACACCAAATATCAGCGCAAAACCGAGAGCCAGAAGGGCATAAACGCTACCTTTAACCAAAGTTTGAACGATAATTCCTTCAATCATACTCTATATTACCTAACCTTCACGTTGAATTAAGATGTACCGGTATGAAATTATCAATATATATTAAAGAGTAGCCATATACATTTAACAGCTACCCGGTTGCTGGCCTAAATAATACCAGCTAGCAAACTGTTTATCAAGCGCTTGAAGACCCCGGGGCACTAGGGCCTCGGGGTCTTCAAAAAAGCAACTAATTTTTACTGGAATTTGACTGTGCTGAGTATCTCTTTGTACAGAGTCTCGTTGAACGGCTCAAATTCAGTTACCGTGAAAACCATGAAGCGGATGCGCTTGGCGCCGCGGTCTACATCCATACAAAGTCCCTGTGCCGCATAGCCTGTTGAGGACACATAACCCAGCTGATACATATTAGCTGAGCTGCCGTCCTGAGTTTGCACCGGCGTAATGGCGGTCAGTACCTTCGGGCTCTGGCCTTTTATCAGTCCTACACTATTCTTTATCCAGGCCTCATCTTCAGTCGCGCCACCATCGAACGCTATCACGACAATTCCCGGCACGAAAGCGCTAACGCTGAAAGCCACGACGTGAAGAGGGGTAGTCAGCATGTCAGGCCTCTCCACCCAGTCCTTGGGATACGAGAAACTGAAGCCGTAATTGGAGTTGGTGTACGTGGCGGCTTCAAATGACAGGGTTGCGGGTGGGGTTAGCTTTTCCCCTCCACCTCCTGCCGGCGTTGTTGGCGGTGGTGGAGTTGTGGTCTCAGTAGGCGGTGGTGTCGCTGTTGGTGATGGCGTCGGCGTAGGAGTTGGAGTCGGGGTTGGGGTTGGTTTCGGTCCGCATGCTACCACCAAAGCCAGCACGAGCATAACGGTCAAAAATACGGTTGCGATTGTAAACGATTTTTTCATCGTCCCTCCTTATTATTTTATTGTCACGGTACTTTGCAGTCCCGGTTGCTTCCTTTATAATTTCTCGTCTTATGAAGGCCCCGGGATTACATTGTCCCGGAGCCTTCATAACAGACCAAACAGTGCTATTTAAACGTGACGGTGCTCAATATCTCATTGAACAGGGTTTCATCGAAGTCGGCGAAGGCGGTAACGGTGTAAACCTGGAAGCGAATTCTCTGGCCGCCGTGGTCTACATCCATAACCTGTGCCAGTGCCTCATAGCCCGACGAAGCCACGTAGTCAAGCTGATAGGAATAGGTTTTGTCGCCGTTGGGCAGTGAGCCTTCTTTGATGTCCGTTTGCACTTTAGGATTTTGCCCCTGTACCAGGCCGACGCTTTTCTTAACCCAGTCTACGGATTCTGGTGCATCCGCCGGGAAGTCAATTATAGCTATACCGGGAACGAAAGCGCTGACGCTAAATACATCGATATGATACTTAGTCGTCATCATGTCCGACCTCTCCACCCAGTCCTTCGGATAGAGTACGGTAAAACCATACTTGTCGTTGCTGTATGTAGCAGCCTCAAATGAGGTCGACGTAGTAACCGGTGGAGGAGGTGGCGGTGGAGGAGGTGGTGGTAGTATTCCACCTTCCTGAACCGGCGCTCCGCCGGTTTCTGCCAGTAACCTATTAAGTAACAGAGGGTTTATCGTCCATTTGTGTATGCCGCCGTATTTCACATCCTTCCACTTCGGGTCATATCCGGCAGCCACATAAGCATCGCCGTAATCCGCGTTAGGCCAGACAGCTAAACACTCTCCAGCCACCCACTGCGTGGCGATACCTGTGGTTACGCCGGGACCGTAAGGCACATCATGAGGATTGCCACCGGGCGCGTCCAGAGCCGTAAATGTGAACGGTGTAGCCAGTGTGGACATCTGGTTTGTCTTTTCGAGCTCGGCAACCATCATGTCTGAATTCCATCTGCCGTCGTCCCCGATAGCCGCCGTTCCGGCTCTTTCCATGGCTGACTTAAGGATGTATATAGCATCATAGGTACCAGCGTTGTATGCTGGTACAATGCCGTTATTCAGCTGCATAAACTTATCGATAAAAGGTTTCGTCAGTTCGTCAACTTCCAGGCCCTTGGCGTAGGAACTCAGGGAAGTATCGTACTCGCCCAGACCGTTGGTATTCTTCCAGAAGCCGGGGTCAGACTGCGACTCAACGTTAATACCTACGGAAGCCGCCGGTATCTTCAACTCACCGTACGACCTGGCATACGGGATACCCACAGGACCCGAGAAAATCTCGCAGATAATGTCTGTATTGGCGGATTGCATGGCTGTCATTTCCGCAGTTAGCTCCGTGGCTACAGGTGACGGCCTCCAGGTGCCTACCACCTCCATACCTAACTTTCTCGGTATGTAAGCATTCATTATGCCGGTAATAGAGTCGGCCCATTTGGCACCTTCGGTACACACGGCCACTTTCAGCTTTCTCTGAATGCCGGTCTGCTCTTTAATTATGGCTCCAGCCATAGCGATATTCATTACTACGTTGTCAGCCAGTTTGGCGCTGACGAACGGCGTGACCCTGAAGGTGTACTTATAGCGGTTATAATCCGCTTTTACCGGTGCCACCAGTATCTGGTCAGCCGCGCCGCAGATAATGAAAATCATTTTGTTGTCCATGGCGACTTCCTGCATGGGAATCACGGCTTCTGTCCGGAAACCGCCGATTACAAAATCTGCCTTATCTACCGTTATTAGTTTCTCCATGGCAGCGGTAGCATCGGTAACACTGTTAATCTCGTTCGAGTCTGATTGTATCAGCTCAATGGTATACGCCTTGCCGCCAATATTCACGCCACCAGCGGTATTAATTTCATCCCTTGCCTGAGTGGCGCCCCACCAGTGGTTCTGGCCCTGCAGGTACTGCATCGGTCCGATGACGCCGATTGTTACAATATCGCCGACCGTCTTCTTTGGGGGACATCCAAGGGCAGGAATGACCATGGCAACAAGCATGAGGCAGGTAAATAATAAAAATAGAACTTTTTTCACTTAGACATTGACCTCCTAAAACTTGTGCACTCGGGACCTGTGGAAAGCAAACACTGATCGACCCTTGTTTGCCTCTGAATGCTGGAAACTTAATTACTACTCGATACAACCACCCCCTTCCAGCAAAATTTTACTGTTTTTTTCATAGGTTAAAAAAAACGTTTAAAAATACGCCCGAACCAGAGGTTTGAATGACATTATACCACAGCCTGTCAATACTGAAAGTCCCCAGAACAAACTCAGCATATACTCTTTTTTGGAAGCCGTCAACTGCTAATCCCTGCTCATAATCCCACGATGGCAACACTTACAATATTCATTGCCGGAAAACCACCCATGTTATGCGTTAACCCCAGCTTCGGATTCTTCAGCTGGCGCTCGGGCTGCTGGGCTTTCCCCTGGAGCTGTTTGTACATTTCGTACATCATTCTCAGACCGGACGCACCGATAGGATGGCCAAAGCATTTCAGGCCACCATCCGGCTGAACAGGCTGCTCGCCATTAAGGTCAAAACGCCCGGCTTCAATATCATCTCTTACCTTGCCGCGGGGGCTGAACTGTAAATCTTCCATGGTGACAGCCTCGGTTATCGAGAAGCAGTCATGTACTTCAGCCATGCTTATTTCCTTTCGCGCATCCTTTACACCAGCTTCCTTATATGCCAGCATGCCCGCGCGTAGTCCCGTCTCCACATGAGCGCCGTCCCACTTAGTATACATGAGTTCCTCGCCCGAGCTAAGCGCAATCTGCAGCGATTTTATGTAAACTGGATCAGGTCTGAACTTTTTCGCCATCTCCGCGGTAGTGACAATAGCCGCAGCCGAACCATCGCTGACACCGCAGCAGTCGAAAAGACCGAGCGGCCAGGCGATAATGGGCGCATTCATTACCTGCTCTACTGTTATCTCACGGCGGAGATGCGCCTTGGGATTCAGTGCACCATTATGATGGCTCTTGGCCGATACCCTGGCGAGCATTTTCTTACCGTCCTCCGGGCTGAGCCCGTATACCGAGAAATAGCGGGTGGCCATCATAGCGAAAGCGCCGGGCGCGGTTATTTTCGGCATAATCAAGGCGTTCCTGGCACCGAGCAATCCCTGTCCGCCCGGCAGGCCGCCATAACCCGTGTCTTTTAATTTTTCCACTCCTAGTGCCAAAGCGATGTCATAAGCTCCCGAGGCAACACCGTAACAGGCACCCCTTAGAGCTTCGGTGCCGGTAGCACAGAAATTTTCCACCCTTGTAACCGGAATAAACGGCAGTTTCAAAGCCAGCGCCATCGATGTAGCCCCCTTGCCGGTGCTCTGTTCCTCGAAATGGACGCCGAACCAGGCCGCTTCGATATCCTTTTTTTCAATACCGGCATCCTCCAGACATTCCTGAAATGACTCAACCATCAGGTCGTCGGCGCCCTTATTCCAGAGCTCTCCAAACTTGGTACAACCCATTCCGATTATAGCTACTTTATCTCTAATTCCTTCTGCCATTTTCTTATCCTCCGTATAGTGACTTCTTTACATCAAGCGCGTACCGGCATGGCTTTCCAGGAGTAGCCGTATATTCCATGACTTTCATCGACGTATCGTCTGCGAAAAGTCATTTCAACAGGCATGCCTACCTTGACGGATTCAAGGTCGCAGTCAGTGAAGTCGAACCAGAACCTGCCGCCTCCGTCAAAATCAACGAATCCATAAATCGCTGGCGGGTCAATACTTGCGGCAAGATTGTCTCCTGTGTAGGTAAACAGAACACCCTTCTTGTCCGAGAATCGATAGCCTTCCATCTGGTCGACCGCACCGCAATCGGGATTTACGCAAATTCTTTGTTTCGGATACTGGGGCGTTCCGCACTTCTTACACCTGGTACCACACAGCGCCAGGACGGTTTCCCGCTCTCTGAACAGCGCCGACATAGGAGTCCGAAAATCCACTTCACCTCTCATACCCAAATCCATGGGCGCCAGGTTACGGAATGCCAGGTATTTTTCATAACTGGCAAGCTCTTTTTTCGTTTCCAAATTCTTCTTAACGCCACGGTGGGCCGTTGTATTTTTAATCTTGTCGGTCACCTGGAGAAACATCGCGTCGCTGCCGCTACCAAAGCTGGCAACCAGAATCTTATCTCCAGGTTTAGCATTTTCCAGTACGCTAACAAGCATCATTAAGGGAGACGCAGAACCCGTATCACCTACCTTGTCTAATAGTGATGTCGGGAGCTGGCGTGGTTCCGCGCCCATCCGCTTGATAATCGCCGCATGTTCTCTAGGATAAAGGTCCGGGAATGCAATCGTAGTGAAATCCGTGATAGCCAGATTATATTTTTTCAGCAATCCCGAAATCGCCTCGGGTAGCATTTTAGTATACCCTTCATCACGTATGAATCTGTCTTCCCAGGAATGCTCGAATTTTTCACTGGTGGCCTTCCATCGGTCTGGAAAATCATAGGAGACAGAGTAGAAACCTTCCAGCGTAGCAATCAAATCTTCGCTGCTAGCCAGCAGAGCTGCTGCGCCATCGCCGTAAAGCGGCTCTTGCGGGCTTCCAGGCTTGCTTACCCGACAGTCAGAAGCACACACTAGAACATTCGATGTCCCGCTATTGACGGCGTCGAAAGCGGAAAGGAGAGCACTGGTGCCGGATTTGCTAGAGCCCAGAAAATCACTCGTCCTGATGTTGTTCGGCAGGTCAAGCGCGGCAGCTACTAATGCCGAGTTTTGACGCACCATGTAGGGCTGGCTGGTTGTCGCTAGAAATAGGCCACCCAGCTCCTCCCTCTTCTGACCGGCCAGACAATCCACCCCTGCTGCCACGGCCATGCTCAGGGTATCTTCGTCATGGTTGGCTATTGCATTTTCTCCCGGTGGGGGAAAGGTTCCGAGGAATCCAACGGCTGTGAAAATTGTATTGTGACTGATTCTGTACCTGGGGATGTAAGCACCGTACGATTTGATACCTACCATGAAACAACCTCCTGATTAGTTAGAATGTGGACAAAATGACGGCAAATGTAGACTAGCACAGCTTTAGCTCTCAGTCAAACCTTATTTACTCAAATTAGTCACCTATAGGAATAAATTCCTATAAATCACGTCATGACTTGACGCCTAAAATATACAAGTTGTACTATCTACTCATCCACAGGGGGCAACTATAGCGCGGTAAACTACCACAGAAAGGGGAACCATGAACGTCGGCAATCTCATCGCGGAAAATGTTAAGAGATTTGGCGAGTACGAAAGTATCTACTTCGAGGGCAAATGGTATACCAATTCTGAAATAAACCAGACCTCTAATAAACTGGGCAACGTTTTGAAATCCCTGGGCGTACGGAAAGGTGACCGGGTCGCCGTGCAGATGCCAAACAGCCCACCTGTTTTTTCAGCTTTCCCT
>Ga0316628_100003961_pt1 | contig 11514 bp, 10 predicted proteins | sample OWC_Aug_M2_C1_D5_FD_207648 | JGI IMG/M metagenome (GOLD analysis project Ga0316628, IMG submission 207648) | Wetland soil microbial communities from Old Woman Creek delta, Ohio, United States - OWC_Aug_M2_C1_D5_C | ecosystem: Environmental > Terrestrial > Soil > Wetlands | place: USA: Ohio... | reverse complement strand
CTATTTCTCTTCCGCTTCGTCGATCAGCATAACTGGAATCCCATCCCGGATGGGGTACTTCCTCCCGCACGCTTTGCATACGATCTTCTCTTTGGTCTCGTCCAGGAAGACTTCCCCCTTGCAGGCTGGGCAAGCAAGAATTTCCAACAGCTCTTTGTCGATCACAGCTCCCTCCCAGAAAAGAGATCATAGCCCCTAATAAACCCGCTTAAGTTAGCACCTAAGGCCTGGAATTTCAATCATTTTTTGTTGCGGTTGTCGCCTCGTTTTCCGCGACCTTAGCGAGGAGAAGGGGAAAACAGAAGTGACCGGGCGGAACAACCGATAAGCTCATCGCGTCAGGAGCGAATGCCAGCTTGCATTCGCGTGAGGGCGAATGCCAGACTTGCCTGCAAAAGCGTTATAGCGGAAAGGGCGTAAAAGACGGCTGGCAGAGAGATCTTCTCCGCAATGAAGCCACAGAAGCTGGCAGCCAGGGAGCCAATCCCGAAGGAGAAAAAGAAGGAAACCCCGTAACCTCTCCCCCGCGCCTTAATGGAAGTGTAACTCGCCAGGAGGATGTTGCCGATTGGTTGAGCACAGAAATAGAAGAAGGCGAAGGCCCCCGCCGATGCTACCAGAATGCCATTACGGGTGGACCCGGTGAGAAGGAGGAAAGGAAAAGTCGCGGCCACCATGGATAGGTAGAGTCGTTCGGTGTTCGTCTTCTGCCCCAGGTGCCCTCCGAGGTATTGCCCGAAGACCCCTATGATCAGAGAAATGCTGGCCATAATCCCCCCGATCCCGACCGGATTCAGACCAAGGAGTTGGATCTCGACCCTCCGGGAGAGATAGAGGGGGAGAAATGTCGTGGCTCCCTGGAAGGAGAAGCCGGCCAGCATCTGCATGCACAGGAGCATCGCGAAAGGCGGATTGAAGAACCTTCCCGCTCCCGAGGAAAGGGCGGATATTTTCTTTGATCTCTTTTCCTTTTCCGCGAAGAGGACAGCCCTTTGCAGCATAAGATAGGAGAAGCCGAGGATCAACCCCGCAATGGCGAAGAGGGGGTATACCTTCCTCCATCCATAACGGGAGCCGAAGTAACCGGCAAGGAGCGGTGCAATCGCTAATCCCACATTTCCGAGGGCGCCCACGATGCCAAAGGCTTTTCCGTGCTCGCGAAAACGGGAGATCAACGCCAGGCTGCACGGGTGGTAGAGGCTGCAAAAGAAACCCAATAATCCCAGACAGAAGGCGAGGTGGAAAAAGGATTTGGAAAACGAAATAAGGAGAGCGATAAGGGCGGCACCGAAAAGATAAGCAAGGATGAGGCGCCTTGCCCCCAGCCGATCGGAAAGAAATCCGGCCGGCAACGCACCTAACCCAAAGGCAAAGTTCGCGATCGTCCCCAGTATCCCCAACCGGAAATACCCGACCTGGAACTCTTTCATGACCAGGAGGAGGACTGCAGGAAATATGAGCATATATCCATGCACCAGAGCGTGAGATACTCCGAGCTGCAGAACCTCTCTCCTCTCACCCTTCTCCATGTTCTAAATCTCCCGTCGCCGGGCGGCCCGGAACGGCATATCGGGCCGCAGCGCTCGCCCTACTGGCAAAACCCGGGAAAAGCTCATGGGAAATGTAAAGCTTCCCGGAGCAGAGCGGCGAGGATTGCGCTTCCCATGCGTTTTCAAGATTCTGGATCGATACCGGAAGATAGCAGCGAAAGCAAGCTCAAAGCCTCCCCGATCTGAGTATGGCGATGGCTAGCCAAAGGCCGAGCAGGCCGGCGATGAAAAACCCTATGATGCCCAAGGCCGAAAAGCCATATACGAGAGGTCCTCTTCCCAAATTGATGATCAAGGAGGAGCCCACGATGATAGCGGAAAGGATAAGGCTGAAGGAGATGCGGTTGCTGGAGCGATCCATCTCCCTCGAGAGGTGTTCCAACCCCACGTGGCTGAATTCCACCCGGAGTTTACCGTGTAGGAGCTTGCTGAGAGCCTGCCTTATCTGAGAGGGTAGTTCCTCTGCCAATTCTCTATACTCCTCCCCAGAGGAAAGAATCCGGGAGAGGATATTTTGCGGACTTTTCTGTCGACGCATGAACCTCTCCGCATGAGGCTTCACGATCTCCAGCAAGTTCAAATGAGGATCGAGGAGTCGCGAAATGGCCTCGATTTCTCCGATGGTCTTCCCCAGAAGCACCAAGTCGGATGGCATGCGGATACGATACCTGTGAGCAATCTGGATCGCTTCCGAGACCACCCTGCCCACGCCGATATTGGCGAGGTCCCTCCCATAGCGGGGCTCGATCCAATCGATCAAATCCTCACGAAAGGCCTGAATCTGAGATTCGTCCGTCACCTGTCCCAATTTCAAGACCTCCTCCGCGAGCCGACCATAATCTCTTTTCACCAGGGCCAGGAAGACGGACGCATTGACCTCCATCATCTCCGGACGAATTCGACCCACGATGCCAAAATCGAGGAGGCCCACCTTGCCTCCCTCCAGCACCAGGATGTTCCCCGGGTGGGCGTCGGCGTGAAACAGCCCGTGTTCGAAGATCTGTATGAGGTAAGCGTCCACCAAAGTGCGTGCCAACTCCCGGGGATCGTAGCCTTTCCGGTGGATGTGCTCGACTTCATCGATGGGAATTCCCTCCAGGCGTTCCAAAGTGAGCAGTCGAGGGGTGCTCAGCTTCCAGAAGACCTGAGGAATGACCACGGAGGGTACACCCTTGAAGTTCTGCCGGAATCTTTCCAGATTGGTGGCTTCGATAGTGAAATCGAGTTCCCGCTGAATGCTCCGGGAGAATTCCGACACGATCCCCGTCGGATTATAGGGGCGGATCTCCGAAACGTGCCTCTCCAGGAGCTGAGCAAGACCCTGCAACAAGAGCATATCTTCCTCGATGATCTTTGCGATTTGGGGCCTCTGGACCTTCACGATCACCGCCTCGCCGCCCGGCAAGGTGCCCCGATGCACCTGAGCGATCGAGGCAGCCGCATCCGGGATTTCGGAGAAAGTAGAGAAGTTTGCCTCGATAGGGGCCCCGAGTTCCCTCTCGACCGTTTCCTTGACTTGCCCAAAGGGGAAAGGGGGTACTTCGTCTTGAAGGCGCTTGAACTCTTCTACGAAAGGAGGGGGAACGAGGTCGGGGCGGGAGCTCAGTATCTGCCCGAGCTTGATGAAGGACGGTCCGAGTTCCTCGAAAGCCAGGCGGATCCTCTCCGGGATCGTCACCGCCTGGGGCTCTTTCCCTGCGGCACCGAATCGCCACCTCAGGGGGAGGATTTTTCTTAGCCTGAGCTGGACTGCGAGATAGCCAAATCCATGTTTGACAAAGACGTTGATGATTTGGCTGAGACGCTGAAGGTTCCTATACCCTCTTAGAGGTCGCGAAAGAATCATTTTTCAGCCGTTTCCATTCACTGGCTTGAGACAAAATCTCAGTGGCGTGCAGGATGGGCGTCTTGGAGCTCCCGGTATTTCCCAGCATGCGTGCGACCTCATTCACCCTTTCGCTCTCCTTGAGCCTCTTCAGCTTCGCCACCGTACGGCCCCCTTGCTGTCCCTTTTGCACCTGAAAGTGGGGCTCCCCGAAGGCCGCGATCTGGGGGAGATGGGTTACACAAAGGACCTGCCGCTGCCCGCCGAATGCGCTGAGCTTTTTTCCTACCACCTCCGCCATGCTTCCGCTGATGCCCACGTCCACTTCATCCAAGACCAGGGTTGGGATCTCATCGAGTGCAGCCAGGACGGTCTTCAAGGCCAAAACGGTTCGTGACAGTTCCCCACCCGAGATGATCTTGGAAAGCGGCTTCCGATTCTCGCCCGGGTTGGAAGAAAAAAGGAAGTCCACTCCGTCGATCCCCCGAGGGGAAGGCTGATATCTCTTATCCCCGATCATCAGCTCGCCGGTGGGGTCCTCCAAATCGGAAACGGCGACTTCGAATACGGCATGGGGCATTCCAAGCTGTCGCAACTCCCTCTGAACCTCTTTCCCCATGGAAATCGCGGCTTCCCTTCGGGCTTGAGAGACCTCCGTAGCGAGCTGCCCCATCGCCCGGTAAAGCGCTTGTCGCTCGGAAGCGAGGCGAGCTTCCCTTTCCGCCAATTTCTCGATCTCCTCCATCTGCCGGAGGATCTCCCGGTGATAAGCGAGGATCTCCGAAATGGTCCCCCCATGCTTCCTTTTTAATTTGGCGATTGCCGAGAGCCTCATTTCCAATTCTTCCAGACGATGGGGGTCGAAATCGATTTTTCCTTGATAGGCCTTCAGAAAAGCGGATGCCTCCTCCAGTTGAATGGTGGCCAGATGGAGTGCCTCCAGGGCAGAGCCCAGTCGCTGGTCAATGCCGACTCCTCCCTTCAGGGAAGCGGCGGCGGCGGAGATGGAATCCAGGGCTGATCCGGCATCGTGGCAGATCTTGCCCAGGGCCGCCTCGCACATCTGAAACAGCTTTTCCGCGTTGGCCAGGACCAACCTTTCCGTGGCTATCTCTTCCTCCTCTCCCTCCCTCAAATGGGCGGCCTCGATCTCCGATCTCTGAAATCCAAGAAACTCCTTCCTCTGGGCAATTTCACCGGCATTCCTTGATTCTCTCAACTCCTGGTTGATCTTCTGGAGGCGCTGATAGGCCTGTTGGAGTCGAATCACTTTCTCCTGGTGCCCGGCATAGGAATCGAGGAGTTCCAATTGCCTTCTCGTCTGTAGCAACGACTGACTCTGGTGTTGGCCCTGGATATCAGCTAAATAATCTCCCAGGCTTCGCAGCAAAGAGAGAGAAACCAGGCTGCCGTTGATATAAGCCTTGTTCTTTCCGTCCTGGAACAGATGTCGCCTGATGAAGAAAAACTGCTTGGGATCGAAAGAGAGCCCCTCCGCTTCCATGAGATCCTGGAATTCAGGAAAGGGAGGTGGGTCGAAGATTCCCTCGATAATGGCTTCGGGGGCTCCGGAACGAAGCTGCTCGCTCTGGGCTCTCGCACCCAAAAGAAATGCCAGGGCGTCGATGAGGATTGATTTTCCGGCCCCGGTCTCCCCGGTCAGAACATTGAAACCGTCGCCAAATTCCACGGATATCTCTTTGATCAGAGCGAAATCCCGAATATGGAGTTCCCGCAACATGAGGCTATTATCTTTCTCCCCACTTCAGCTTGGTGCGGAGGATTTCGTAGTAGCTGCGGCGTGCTGACTTGATCAGCTTGATGGAGTGGGCTGAGCTTTTCACTTCCACCACGTCCCGGGCTCGCAGGGCAAAACCTACCTGTCCATCCAGGGTGAGATAGACATCCTCGTTCTCTGACATCAGGATTACCTCCACTTTGACCCGATCGGGGATCACCAGGGGGCGATTGGTCAGAGTATGAGGGCATATAGGGGTGAGCACCAGGGCTTGCAGGGAAGGGTACACTACGGGACCGCCAGCTGCCATCGAATAGGCTGTGGAGCCCGTGGGCGTGGAAATGATCAGGCCGTCCGCGCGAAAGGTGGTTACGTAATCGGAATCGATGTAGGTCTCCATCTCAATAATTCGGGCCAGCGCCCCTTTGTTGATTACCACATCATTCATGACCGAATATTCCGCAATCCGCTCCCCCTGGCGATGGATGTGGGTGGTAAGCATCAGGCGTTCGCTAAACTGGTACTTCCCACCCAACACCTGCTCCAAAGTGGCATACAGCTCCTCCAGAGGGACCTCGGTGAGAAAGCCCAGGCCGCCGAGGTTCACGCCCAAGATGGGAACCTCCCGCACGCCAACCAGCCGAGCCACGGAAAGGAGGGTTCCATCGCCCCCCAACACGACGATGAGGTCAACCCGGCCGGGCAATTCAGACTTCTTGCATTCCCTCCCTTCGCTGCCGACCAGTGCGGCAGAGTCAAGATCGAAGAAAACCTCGAAACCCCTTTCCTGAAGCCATCCTGAGAGTTCCTTCACTACCGATCGAGCTTCTGGCCGATGGGGCTTGACGATGATCCCGATATTCTTCAATTCCCCTGCTCCTTCAGCGAAGGGGCTTAACCCCGCTTGCGAAATGTGAATCTGCGATATGCTTTCGAGTTACGGAGGGTGCGATTTCGTGCCATCTGCAGGGCCTTCGCGGCGATGGAATCCGCAGACAGTCCGTACCTGGCCCTTACAGCCGACATCTTTCCCTGGCGAATGATCACATCCGGAAGCCCCATCCGTTCAATCTGAATACCCCCGGGGAGGACCTCCAGGTCGGTTAGGCTTTCCAAGACCGCACTTCCAAACCCGCCCGGAAGGACATTCTCTTCGATGGTGAGCATCCTACCGGCCTTCTTGACCAGCGCTTCAATGAGGGTCACATCCAAAGGCTTCAGGAAGCGAGCATTAACGACGGAGGCCTTGATCCCTTCCTTTTCCCTGAGTAGCCGCGCTGCCTGCAGCGCGGGGTAAACCATCGAGCCTATGGCGAGAAGCATGATGTCCTCGCCCTCTTCCAGAACCTCGGCCTTGCCGATCTCCAGGCATTTCAATTCCTGATCGGCCACAACCCCACATCCAGGCCCGCGAGGATAACGGATGGCGAAAGGACCGGGATGGGAGATTGCAGTCTTCAAGAGGTGGCCCAGCTCGTTCTCGTCCTTGGGAGCGGCTACTATCATGTGTGGAAGGTGACGAAGGTAGGAAAGGTCATAAATTCCGGAATGGGTGGGACCGTCGTCACCCACGATCCCGGCCCGATCCAGCGCGAAGACCACGTGCAAGTTCTGCAGGCAGATATCATGAAGGAGCTGGTCATAGGCTCGCTGAAGAAAAGTAGAATAGATGGCCACCACCGGGAGAAACCCGGAACAGGCGAGGCCTCCCGCGAAAGTCACGGCATGCTGCTCGGCGATACCCACGTCGAAGAAGCGGGAGGGAAAGAGCCTGGCAAATCCATCGAGTCCGGTCCCCTGGGCCATCGCCGCGGTGATTCCGACGATGCGATCATCTTCTTGGGCCAGGCCAATCAGGGCTTGGGAGAAGGCCTGGGTGTAGGTGGGAGTGGAATCTGTCTGGAGGAACCTCCCGCTCGCCACCTCAAAGCGGGGAGGACTGTGAAAAAGAGAAGGGTTCTTCTCCGCAGGGGGATAGCCCTTCCCCTTGCGGGTGAGGACATGGAGCAGGACGGGGCCCTTCAGCTTCTTTACCCCCTCCAGGGTTTCGAGAAGATGATTCAGATTGTTCCCCTCGATGGGTCCAAAGTACTTGAATCCCAATTCCTCAAAAACGAGCCCGGGTGCGACCAGTCCTTTCAGTAATTCCTCGATCCGACTCGCCCACTTGAGCATGGGGGAGCCGATTTGGGGAATCTGATTCATTAGATCCTTCACATCCTGTTTCATCTTGAGGAGGAAGTTCCCCGTAATGAGCCGATTCAGATAGGCGGATAAGGCCCCCACGTTGCGGGAAATGGACATCTCATTATCATTGAGGATTACGATCAGATTCCGTTTGAGATGGCCGGATTGGTTTAATCCTTCCCAACTCAGACCCCCGGTAAGGGAACCGTCCCCTACCACCGCGATCACTCGATGTTTTTCGGAACGGAGATCGCGAGCCACCGCCATTCCAAGGGCGGCAGAAATAGCCGTGCTGGCATGGCCGGCGTTGAAGGTATCGTAAGGACTCTCCTCCCGTTTGGGGAACCCTGCGAGGCCCCCTTCCTGTCTGAGGGTAGGCAACTGGTGAAGGCGGCCGGTAAGGATCTTATGGGCGTAGGTTTGGTGTCCCACATCCCAGACGATCTTATCCTCCGGCGCATCGAAGAGGTAATGAAGGGCAACCGTCAGCTCCACTACTCCTAAGTTGGAGGATAGATGCCCGCCGCAGGAAGATACCGTCTGAACGATCTTCTCGCGGATTTCCTCCACCAGCAGGGGAAGATCCGCCCGCGACAAGGCCTTGAGATCTTGTGGAAAACGAATCCTCTCTAAGAACATGGTCCTTTAATTTCTCCTCTGTATGATATGCTCGCCAATAGCCCGCAGAGGCTGAGTCCTACCTTCGGGCAGAGAGGAAAGTGCCTGAGTCGCTTCTTCAACCAGTCTCCTCAGTTCCCTCTTGGAGTGATCCAGCCCCAGCAGTCGCGGATACGTGATCTTTCCTTTGGCCTCGTCCCTTCCAAGATCCTTTCCCACCTGCTTTTCCTCCCCTTCCACATCGAGGATATCGTCCCTGATCTGAAAAGCGAGGCCAATCTTTTTCCCGTAATCCGTTAACGCTTCCAGTGTGGAAGGGTCTGCCTCCGCTATAATGCCTCCCAGGCGCAGGCAGGCTTGTATCAATGCCCCGGTTTTGTGCTCGTGTATGTAGAGCAAGACCGAGGCATCCACTTCCTGGTTCTGGGAGAGAATATCTACTGTCTGTCCCCCGACCATGCCTTCGGTTCCCGCAGCCTGGGCGATCTCTCGGATAATCCACGCAAATCTTCGGTCGTCCGGGGAATGGGCGAAGGGCTCCAGGGAGACGACTGAGAAGGCCAGGGTCAGGAGGGCATCTCCAGCCAGAATGGCGATTGCCTCGCCAAATTTCTTGTGACACGAGAGTTGGCCCCTCCGATAGTCGGAATCATCCATGGCGGGCAAATCATCGTGCACCAGGGAATAGGTATGTATCAGCTCCATGGCGGTGGCAACCGGGAGCGCCCGCCGGTCGCCGCATCCCGCTGCTTCTGCCGCTGCCAGGATCAAGATGGGCCGCAGTCTCTTCCCTCCTCCAAAGACGCTGTAGCGCATCGCCTCGTGGATGGCAGAGGGATGCGCGGAAGATGGAGGCAGGCACCGATCCAGGGCCTCATCCACCCATTTTCTTCTTTCGTCCATATAGCTTGCCAAGTCAAAAGGCATCAGGCCTCATCCTCCCTCTCGGGGACCGCCTCAAATGGGCCCTCTACCAATTCGCCGTTCTCGGAACGTAAGAGTACAGAGATCTTTTTCTCGCCTTCTTCCAACCTCTTCGAGCAGATGCGGGCAAGTCTCACCCCTTCCTCGAAGGCCTGGAGCGCCTCCTCGAGGAGAAGGCTTCCCGTCTCCAATTTGACCACAATTGCCTCCAGCTGTCTCAGGGCTTCCTCGAAGGGTATTTCTTCCACTGCCTCACATCTCCCGCTCTTTAACCTGGCAAAGGATCTTTCCCTGGCAAAGCCGCACTAACACCACGTCACCGAGCCCGACCTCTTCTGCATTTCGTACAATTTTGAGCGAAGGGAGCCTCATGCAAAGGGCAAAGCCCCTCTCGAGGACGGCGAGGGGGCTCAGAGCCCCTAATTTCCCTACCGTCCGCTGCAAAGACTCCCGCTTCAACTGGAGGATCGCGAAAGAACCTCTCTCCAACCGATCCGCCACGGCAAGGAGCTTCTGCCTCTGCAACTTCAGCATCCCCTCCGGGGTCAGAGCTTGAAGCCTTCCCTTCAGGTGCGAGAGCGCGGTGGCGTGTCTTTGCAATCGAAGCTGCAGAGAGGAGACCATCCGCCCGACCAGCTCATCCGTCCGCTGACATAACTGGTCTTTGGAGGTAACGACGATCTCCCCCGCCGCGGAAGGGGTGGGCGCCCGGACATCCGCCACGAAATCGGCGATGGTATAATCGGTTTCATGCCCCACCGCAGAGATGATGGGGATTCGGGAGGCAAAAATGGCCCGGGCCACCTTCTCCTCGTTGAAAGCCCAAAGATCCTCGATGGATCCCCCTCCACGGCCCACGATGAGAACCTCGATCTTCCCCCATCGATTCATATCCTCTATAGCTCTTGCGATTTCCGCAGCCGCGGTCTCCCCTTGCACCTGAACGGGATAGAGGATCACCTGTAGGTTGGCAAAACGCCGGTGGATCACGTGGAGGATGTCTCGGATAGCCGCCCCGGTGGCCGAGGTGATAACCCCGACCTTTTGCGGTAGCAGCGGAAGCGGCTTCTTGTGGGCCGGATCGAAGAGGCCCTCCTGGGCGAGTCGTTCCTTCAGCTGCTCGTAGGCGAGCTGGAGGGCTCCGATCCCTTTGGGCTCCATGTACTCCACTGCTATCTGATACTCCCCTCTCCTCTCGTAGACGCTGACCCGTCCGTAAACGATCACGGCCAAGCCGTCCTTCGGTGTAAAGCGAAGATCGCGGTTCGAGGAGCGAAACATCACCGCGCTAATTTGAGTCGCCTCATCTTTGAGGGTGAGGTACATGTGCCCGGAGCTCGGTCGGCGCAAATTGGAAATCTCCCCTTCTACCCAGATTCCCACAAAGGTTCCTTCCAAGATCTCCTTGATCTGGGACGTAAGCTCGGAAACCGTAAAGACCTGCCGATCGAGAGGGAGACGATTAGCGGATGAAAATAGATCCATGGGATGCAACTTTTTTCCTCTTACAGATGCTTCATTTCCTTGGAAAGCCCAAACCAGAAAAGATCCCTTGTAAGGGGGGGCGGGCTTTGCTAATATCACCGTCATCGAAGCTCGTCATCGAATCTATCTTAGAGGAGGATCAATCCATGGGCCAGATTGCGCTCTTCATCGTCAAGGCGACCATCACCCCGAACAAGGAAGCGGAGTTCAACAACTGGTACAGTAATGTGCATATCCCCGACGTCCTCAAATACCCGGGATGTGTATCTGCTCGCCGCTACAAGGCCTTATCCGGCGAGGACAAGTTCCAGTATATGGCCGTCTACGAGTTCAAAGATCAGGAAACCTTGGACGGCTTCTTAAAGAGCGATCATCTGAAGGGGCTGGCCAAGGACTATGAGTCCCGCTTCGGTCCCTTCAGTGAGCGAGCTCGCATGTCTTACCTCCAGGTTTACCCTTGAGGGATCAGGGGGACAATACGAAATCCAACTGGGCTATGGATCCCGCTGTCACCTGAGCTTCTTGAAACTTCTCGGGGAAGTTTTCCGCCCGTGCAGAGACCCTGTACCTGCCCGGCCTGAGGCCTTCTAAGAGAAAGGTGCCGTCTGATTGTAAGGGGACCCCGAATCCCCTTTCCCCTACCCAGTAGAGGACCTTTCCGCGAGCGATGGGTGTTCCCTGCCCGTCAATAACTTTTCCCCCCACCTCCCCGCCAGCGTCCAGCGCGATTTCAAGATCCTTTTTCTCTCCCTCCTGGAGATCGCCACTCCACTGCTTCTCGGAGAAACCCTTCGCGCGGAGGCTGATCAGATAATGGCCCCGATCCAGCCCCGGAACGGAAAACCTCCCTCCGCTCCCAATGGGGTAGACCCTGCCTCGTTCTCCCTTCCAAAGGATCGCCTTCCCGCCTTCGATCGGCTTCCCCGCCAGGTCTCGAACGATTCCGGAGACGGAAGCCTTCAGGGGATGGCCGATCCACCTCCTCGCCAGAATCTCCTTGGAAGGAGCGGAGGCCTCATCCACCGCCTGGACCCGGTTGAGCTCCCGGAAGATCGTGAAAGTGGTGGGCCGATCGACATCGATGGACCCCTTATTTTCCCTGCCACTCTTTGCCTTTTCCCCCTCGATCCAGACCAAAATGTGGTAGGGATCCACAAAATGGATGGAGTTAGCAGGATCGTGAAAGA
>Ga0316628_100003960_pt1 | contig 11515 bp, 9 predicted proteins | sample OWC_Aug_M2_C1_D5_FD_207648 | JGI IMG/M metagenome (GOLD analysis project Ga0316628, IMG submission 207648) | Wetland soil microbial communities from Old Woman Creek delta, Ohio, United States - OWC_Aug_M2_C1_D5_C | ecosystem: Environmental > Terrestrial > Soil > Wetlands | place: USA: Ohio... | reverse complement strand
CAAGGTGCCCATGCCGCCGCCGCGCCGATCGGTGTTCGTCCGCGAGCTTCGTGAACCGGAGAAGTGACCGGCGACAACGCGACACGTCGCAGGCAGGTAGTGACGATTCCCGAGCCTGAACCACGGAGCGGTTGTGTCCCCGGACGAGCCGTTCGGAGCGGGCGGCGGTCCAGGCCGGAACGCGAAGGGGCGCTTGCGGCAGACTTCCCGGCGCAGCGCGCCGGCGGGCCCCCGACGCGGCCGTGCTGCCGGTTCCGCGTCGGGGAGCCGTCGCGCCAGCCGTCCAGCGACAGGTCGGAAGTCCAAGCAACGCGACGAGCGTTCCCCGCCCGCGAAGCCGGATCGGGAGGGGATACAGCCGCTCCGTGCGACTCGGAATCGTGGCCTGCTGTTGAGACACTAACATCCGTCCGTCAGCCCCCGAGGAGGTAGATCCGAAATGAAGCGGCCTCTCGTCCGCCGCCTGGTGGTGGCGTGCATCGCGGGCCTGGTGCTCGGCGTCGTCCTCGGCGCCGCGGCCCCGCCGAAGGTGCAGTTCACAGACACGCACCTGAAGAACGGACTGCGCGTGCTGATCTCGGAAGATCACGCGGCGCCGGTCTTCTCCCTCGCGATCGTCTACAACGTCGGATCCCGCAACGAGCGGAAAGGGCGCACCGGGTTCGCGCACCTCTTCGAGCACATGATGTTCAAGGGGTCGCAGAACGTCGGCAGCGGCGAGCACTTCACGCTCGTCTACAACAACGGCGGCGACATGAACGGCGGCACCAGCCAGGACAGCACGATGTACTACGACGAGCTGCCCGCCAACCAGCTGGACCTGGCGCTGTTCCTCGAGTCCGACCGCATGCGCGCGCTCGACATCAACAAGGCCAACCTGGACAACCAGATCGGGACCGTCTCGGAAGAGCGCAAGCAGGGCGTGGACAACCAGCCGTACGGCAAGACCTCGGAAGTCATCACCGATCTCGCCTACACGAACTTCGCCTACAAGCATTCGGTCATCGGCTCGCTCGAAGACCTGCGTGCGGCCACGGTTGAGGACGTCGCGGCGTTCTTCAAGACGTACTACGCGCCGAACAACGCCGCGCTCGCCATCGTCGGCGACGTGAAGACGGCCGATTGCCTGGCGCGCGTGCGCAAGTACTTCGAGTCGATCCCGCAGCAGGCGCCGCCGCCCGACCTGGACATGACCGAGCCGGCGCAGGCGGCCGAGAAGCGGCAGGCGATTGACGATCCGCTGGCCAAGCTCACGCGCCTCGACATCGTCTATCACATCCCGCAGGCGATGACCGCCGATTCCGACGCGCTGTCGATGCTCGGCCAGATCCTGTCGAGCGGCCGCAGTTCGCGCATGTACGACGCGATCGTGCGGCAGAAGCAGCTGTCGCAGAGCGTCGGCGCGTACGCGGGCCAGAACCGCGGCCCCAGCCTGTTCCGCGTCAGCGGCATGGTGATGCCCGGCAAGTCGGTGGCGGACCTCGAGAAGGCCGTCTACGAGGAAATCGACAAGGTCAAGGCGGGACCGATCGAGCCATGGGAAGTCGAGAAGGTGCGAAACGTCGCCTTGCGGGGCTTCGTCGGCACGCTCACCAGCACCCTGAGCCGGGCACTCTCGCTCGCTCAGTACGCGGTCTTCTACGACGATCCCGGCCTGATCAACACGCGCTATCAGCGGTTGTCCTCGATCACGGCGGCCGACGTGCAGCGCGTCGCAAAGCAGTACCTGACCCCCGAGAACCGGACGGTCGTCATCACGAACCCGAAGCCGGCAGCGCCCACGAGCCCGACGACCGACGAGAAGGGAGGCCGGTAATGGTCACCAGACGAATCGTCACGATTCTCGCCGTCGTCGCGCTGCTGTCGCTGACGCTGGTCCCGGTCACCGCTCAGGGCCCGGCCGGCCAGATGCAGCCTCCGCCGACCAAGGGCGTCGTCCTCAAAGGAAAGGCGCCGGTCTCGAACGAGATCCTGAAGGTGACGCTGCCGAGGCCACACGAAGCGGATCTGCCGAACGGGGTGCACCTGATGGTACTGGAAGATCACCGCGCACCGATCATCCAGCTCCAGGTGCAGATTCGCGGCGCGGGCGGCTACTACGACCCGGCCGATCTCCCCGGGGCCGCCAGCATGACGGCCGCGATGATGACCGAGGGGACGACGACGCGGAACACGCGGCAAATCGCGCAGGAGCAGGAGACGATGGCGTCGTCGGTCAGTCTCGGCACCAGCCTGTCCAGCCAGACGGCGGTCATGTCGGTATCGTCGCTGACCGACAACTTCGACCGGACGCTCGGTCTCGCGGCCGACATCCTCCTGAACCCGGTGTTCCCGGAGGAAGAATTCGCGCGCTACAAGGCCCGGCAGAAGGCGAGCCTCGTGCAGATGCGATCGAGCCCGTCGTTCCTCGCGCAGGAGCGGTTCGCGCGCGTGATCTACGGCGATCATCCGGCCTCGCGCGTCATGATCACCCCCGATGCCGTCGATCGGGCCACGCGCGACGCGCTGGTCGCTTTCCACAAGGCCCACTACGTGCCCGACGACGCGATCGTCGGGGTCGTCGGAGACATCACGTTTGCCGAGGCGCGCAAGAAGGTCGAAGCGAAGTTCGGCGGGTGGAAGAGAGCAGGTGTGAAGATGGGCCCCGTGCGGGAGCCGCCTCCCGTCGGGCCGGCGAAGATCTACCTCGTCGACAGGCCGAATTCCGTGCAGACCAGCCTCGTCGTCGGCGCGGCGGGCATCAACCGGACCAATCCGGAGTACGACGCGATCCAGTTGATGAACACGGTCATCGGCGGCGGGCCGACCGGCCGGCTGTTCCTGAACCTGCGCGAAGACAAGGGGTGGACCTACGGCGCGTACAGCAACATCATCGCGCTCCGCTACCGCGGCCACTGGATGGCGTCCACGGAGATCCGCGCGGACGTCACCGAAAATGCGCTCCGCGAGATGTTGAACGAGGTCGAGAGGCTGCGCAGCGAGCGGATCGCCGACAAGGAATTCGCCGACAAGAAGCGGTCGCTCGTCGCGAGCTTCGCCCTCTCGCTCGAGAGCCCGTCGGCGATCATGAGCAACTACATCACGTCGCGACTCTACAACTTCCCGGCTGATTACTGGGACAAGTACCCGCAGCGGATCGCGGCCGTCACCCAGGACCAGGTGCAGGCCGACGCGAAAAAGCTGTTGGGCGCCGGTACCGTTCAGGTCGTCGCGGTCGGCGACGCGAAGAAGATCGGGGACATGCTGAAGAAGTTCGGGGCGGTGGAGGTGTACGATACGGAAGGAAAACTGAAAGGCACCAGCTGACGCTCTCGGGGCAGGTCGGGCGGCCTCAGCCCCCGGCCTGCCCCAAGCCCCCTTACCAGCCTACACCCTTGGCGTCATCAGCCGTCGCACTGCCTCAACCAGCTGCCCGAGATCGACCGGCTTGGTCAGGTGCTCTTCGAAGCCCGCGTCCAGGCTGCGCTGGATGTCCTGCGCGCTGCCGTAGCCGCTGAGCGCGATGCCGCGCATCGAGTTGCCCGCGGCGCGGATGCGCTGCATCAGGTCGAGACCGCTGCCGTCGGGCAGCGCGATGTCGCTGACCAGCACGTCACAGCAGCCGGCCATGCCCGTTGCCGCGTGCAGCCCGCGCCGGGAATCATCCCACGGGACCGACCCGCGCTCGATGCACACCTCGTCGGTCGTGCGGCTTGTCCGGCCGGCGTTGCCGCGGTACCCTGACGGTGGTTCCTGTTGACCTCGAGCCTTTGGCGCTGCGACCCGGTTCCGGCGAAAGCGAGCCAGCGCCTGGCCCAAGTCCAGGGGGCGGCAATAGCGAGGGAGCACAGATGGACATTGCGAACCGAGTGGCGTTGATTACCGGCGCGAAGCGGATCGGCCGGACGGTGGCGGTCGAACTGGCCCGACGGGGCGCTGACGTCGCGGTCAGCTACAACCGATCACGCGCGGAGGCGGACGCCACGGTGCAGGAAGTGGCGGCGCTCGGGCGCCACGGGCTGGCGGTGCGCGCCGACCTGGCCCAGCCGGAAGAATGCCGCACCCTGGTGGCCACCGTCGCACAGCAGCTGGGGCGGCTCGACGTGCTGGTCAACATGGCCTCGGTGTATTCGCCGGCGCCGTACGACGAGCTGACCGAAGCGCACTGGGACACGAACATGAACGTGGACGCGCGAGCGGCGTTCCTCTGCACGCGCGCCGCGGTGCCGTTCATGCGGGCTCATGGGGGCGGGCGCGTCATCAACTTCTCCGATTGGCTCGCCGCCAGCCACCGGCCGCGCTACAAGGGCTTCCTCCCCTACTACGTCGCGAAGGCGACGGTCATCGGTCTCACCGAAGCGCTGGCGCTCGAACTGGCCGAGGACAAGATTCTGGTGAACGCGATCGCCCCAGGCCCCATCCTGCCGCCGGCGGATCTGCCCGAGGACGAGTACGAATCGGTCGAGAAGGCGACGCCGGTCGGTCAGTGGGGAGGCGGGGAGGAGATTGCGAAGGCAATCCTCGCGCTCATCGACAGCGATTTCATCACGGGTGAGACGATACGAGTGGACGGGGGGAGGCACATTCGGTGACGGAGGCTCAGAGGTCTTAGGTCTCAGATCTTGAGTCTTAGGCTGGCTTAAGGCCAAAAAAGCCGCAGGCCTGAGTCAGACAAGCCCCTAGGACCTCCCTAAGACCTGAGACTTAAGGCTTAAGACCGTTTCCCCGTAAACACCGCGCGCATCGAAGCGAGCGCGCCCTCCAATTCCGCCCGCTCGCGCGCGAAGCAGAACCTGATGTAGCCCTCCCCGCATGGGCCGAAGTCCACGCCCGGGACACATCCGACGCGGCCTTCCTTGATCAGCCGTTCCGTCAACGCCCAGGAACGGGACGTCGTTGGTCCGGACATCGGACCTTGGACTTCGCCGATCTTCAGGAATGCGTAGAACGCTCCAGGCGGCGGCTCACCGCTCAGCACGCCCGCGGCCGCGCTGCGGATGCCCTCGTAGAAGAGATTGCGGCGTGCCTCCAGCTCCAGGCGGAACTGTTCGACGACACCCTGCGATCCCTGCAAGGCGCCAATCGCGCCGTGCTGAACGATCGAGGACACGTTGCTGGTGGTCAGGAACAGCAGCTTCGTGAGCCGTTCGCGAAGACCGGCGTCTTTCACCGCGAGGTACCCGAAGCGCAAGCCCGTCATCGCGTACGACTTCGAGAACGTGAAGAGCGACAGCGTGCGCGGGTACATCTTTTCCAGGCACCCGGTGCTCACGTGCTCCGCGCCGTCGAAGAGGATGTCTTCGTAGGCTTCGTCCGAAATCACCCAGAGGTTGCGATCGCGGGCGAGCGACGCCACGAACTCGAGATCCTGGCGGGTCAGAACACCGCCGGTGGGATTGTTCGGCGAGTTGACGTAGATGGCGCGCGTGCGCGGCGTGATCGAGGCGGCGAGTTCCGCGGCGTCGAAGCGCCAGCCACGGGCCTGATACAGCGCGTAACGAACCGGTACACCATGCGCCGTCAGGATATTGCTTAGGGCCGGCGGCCACTCCGGGTCTGGCACCAGCACTTCGTCGCCCGGTTCCAGCAGCGCCTGGCAGAGCAGGTAGAGCCCGTGGATGCCGCCGTTGGTCACGAGCACTTCGTCGGGACTGTCGACCGGCAGCCGGTTCTGGTGGCGCAGCTTGCGGGCGAGCAGTTCCCGCAGCTTCGGCAGGCCGTTGGTCTGCAGGTAGTGGGTCTGGCCCTCCGCGACCGCGCGCGCGATCGCCTGCTTCACGCTGTCGGGTGGATCGAAGCTGACGTCGCCCTGGTCCAACCGATACGGGTTGTCAATCGAGTACATCAACTCGCGAATGCGGGTGATGCCCGAAAGTGGGATTTCATCGAGATAGCGGCCCATGGTCGTTCCCCCCAGCAGGATTACGCGGATCGATCACGCGGATGGATTACGCAGACTCATGCAGATTACACGGAAAGGGTTATCCGCGGATTACGCAGATTCACTCAATCTGCGTTGCGGGCGAGGGCGACGCCGGTCGGACGTTCCGGCACATGCCCCGCGCTATTCGCCGAGCGCGACACCCGCACGCTCGACTATGGCGCGCAGCGTTTCGTGCGCGCGGCCGAGCGGCAGGTTGCTGATGTAGAAGTGCCGCGCTCCCGCCTCGAGCATGGCGCGGACCGTGCGCGCGCACACTTCGACGGGGTCCCTCGTCTCCTGGAACTCGCGCGTCAGTTCTTCAGCGGGAACGGGCAGGAACTTCGACAGCATCGCGAGCGTTCGGGCGTTCGCGCTCCGGTAGAAGAAGACGCCGAGCAGTCCCGGGACCTGCACGCGCGCCCGCTCGACCTCCCGAAGGAACCGGCGGACCGGATCCAGCCGATGATGCGACACGATTTGGGTCAGGTAGAACTCGGCCGTGAAATCCGGCGCGGCCAGCAGTCGGGCCTGCGCTTCCGCGTCTCCGTAGGGGTTTGCCCATCCGCCCAGCAGCAGATCAGGCGCTGCGCGGCGAATCGCCTGCCGCAACTGGAACGCGTGCTCGAGGCAGCGCGGGGTACCGACGTTCCGGTCGCCGCCCAGCACGACGAGCGCCGGGAACGCGTGCTGGCGGGCACGCTCGGCGTAGGCCAGGCAGAACTCCAGCGAGTGTTTCGACGTGAGAAACGGCACCACGCGCTCGCGCGAAACGTCCGGACCGAGGTTGGTCACCAGGTGACGGATGTTGTCCTCTTCCTCGGCGCCGACGGCGCTGTCGGTGAGGAAGACGAACGTGTCCTCGCGCGTGAGGCGCCGCACCGCGTGGTACGTGTCGATCCACGCGTCGATTCCCTCGGCGGCCCGAAGTTCGGCTCGCGGCGGCCGAAGTTCGGCGGCGATCACGTTGCTCGTCGTGCAGAGGGCATCGAGGAGGGTCATGGGTGGTGAGCCCGACGCAGTCTTCTACTGGTTCTTTCTCGAGTACCCCGCCGGGATTTCGAACTTGTCCGCGGGGATCAGGTCCGTTGAGATGCTGGTCACGCTCGTCGTCGCTGTCATCGTGCCTGGGCCCGCTCGGCGCATCATCTCCGCGCCCGGCCCGGTCGTATCTGTCTTGACGGTTATCTCCTGCTCGAAGGGAATCCCGCCGGCATCCGCGAGCGCCCTGTACATGAGCGCCATGCCGCGCTCGTTGATCCCCGCAGGGCCGCCCCGTCCTGCGGGCCCGCCACGCCCCGCGGGAGTGGCGAAGAACAAGCCGTTCTCGCTCGCGGCCTTGTAGAACGTGGCGAAGTCGGACGTGCCGGGCGCGTCTTTCGCGATCCACACCGGCCCGCCGATGTTCAGCGTCATGGTGTTCGCTCCCATGGAGAGAGGAACCGTGATCGACAGGTCGTAGCCGGTGCACGTGCGCCCCAGGAGTTCCTTCGTCTGGCCGTTGGGCGTCATCGAGACCTTTGCTCCCTGGACGCCCGCGCCGGCCTCTTTCTGCATCTGGTCTGCCATCCGGCTCACGTCGTACACCGTGGCTTCCTTCGCGGCCGGATCGAGGACGATCATCTGGCGCGTGCTGGCGTCGATGATCATGCTTCTCGTGATTCCACTGATCGTGACGTCGGTCCGCATCTTCGTGCCTTTGATGTAAGAGACCGACGGAGCGTCGCCGCCGAGCGGACCGCGGCTGACGGTCCTGATGGTGACGTCGGCGTAGGCCGGCCAGGCGAGCGCGCACGCAAGCGCGAGGGCGATGAAGATTCTGGACATGGTTCGATGCTCCTCGACTTGATCCGCCCTTCGACCCTTCGAGAGCCTCAAGGTCGAACTGCGGACTCCGGACACCGGATTCACTTGGGTGGCAGGCTGGCGGGCTCCTCCCCAGCTTAACAGATTCTGATAGACTCCTCGCTCGATCTCCGCCCATGGTTGAGCACCAGATGATTACCCTGACCTTTCTCGGCGCCACCCGTACGGTGACCGGTTCGAAGTACCTGCTCGAGATCGACGGCCGCCGCCTGCTGGTCGATTGCGGCATGTTCCAGGGGCTGAAAGAGCTCCGCCTGCGCAACTGGGAACCGTTGCCCGTACCCGCCGGCTCAATCTCGGCGGTGGTCCTGACGCACGCGCACGTGGACCACAGCGGGTTCCTGCCGCGGCTGGTCGCGGAGGGCTTCGCCGGCCGCGTGTTCTGCACGGCCGGTACGGCCGACCTGTGCCGAATCGTGCTGCCGGACGCGGGACGCATCGCGGAAGAGGATGCGCGCGAAGCGAACCGGCACCGGTACACGCGGCACGACCCGGCGCTGCCGCTCTTCACCGAGGCCGACGCCATTCGGGCGCTCGCGCGTCTGCAGCCGTTCGGGTACGAGCGTGCGGCGCCGGTGCTCCCCGGCGTCGAGGCCGAGTTCGTCAACGCCGGTCACCTGCTCGGGTCCGGCTTCGTCATCGTCACCATTCAGGGGCCGCCGCCGCTGCGCATCCTGTTCAGCGGCGACCTGGGCCGCTACGACCGCCCGATCCTGCCGGACCCCTCGCCGGCGCCCGCGGCCGACGTGCTGCTGGTCGAATCGACCTACGGCGACAAGATGCACGAGGCGGACGACCAAGGGGAACACCTGGCCGCGATCGTGCGCGAAACGGTGCAGCGCGGCGGCAAGGTGATCGTGCCGGCGTTCTCGATCGGCCGTGTCGAAGAAGTGATCTACTGGCTGAAGAAGCTCGAGGATCGGCACGCGATTCCGGTCCTGCCGGTGTACCTGGACAGCCCGATGGCGGTGGAAGCGCTGCAGCACTACGCCGCTCGGAGCTACGAGCTCGACCCGGACGTCCGGCCGGGTCGCGGCGAGGTCTCCGCCTTCTGCACCCGCCGCTTCCGTTTCGTGTCGACGACGCAGCAGTCGATGGAACTCGCCTGCACCAGGAGCCCGGCGATCGTCATCTCGTCGAGCGGCATGGCGACGGGCGGGCGCGTTCTCTTCCACCTGGAATCGGGCCTGCCCGACCGGCGCAACACGGTGCTGTTCACCGGCTACCAGGCAGCCGGAACGCGGGGCCGCGACCTCGTGGAAGGCGCGCGAGCGGTGAAGATTCACGGCCAGATGGTGCCCGTCGCGGCACGCATCGAGCAGATTCAGTCGATGTCGGCGCACGCAGACCAGGGCGAAATCCTGCGCTGGCTCTCGACGTTCGAACGGCCGCCCCGCCTCACGTACCTGGTCCACGGCGAGCCCGGCCCGATGGACGCGCTCCGCGAACAGGTTCGCAATCGACTGAAGTGGACGGTTGAAACGCCGGAGTATCTGCAGACGGTGGAGCTGAGCGGAGTCGGCCCTAGGCCTTCGGGCCTGTCCGCCTCCAGCCCACAGCCTGAAGTCTGAAGCCCAGGGCCGCCCAAGGCCCAAGGTCTGAGGCCCAAGGCCCTCGATCCTGTATCCTGACTGAATGACTCCCCAGCCGGCCGACGTCGCCGCGACGACCGAACGCCAGTATCTCCTGGAACGCGTGGATGACGCCGCCGTCGTGCAGTTGTACGCGGACGGGTTCGACGAGCTCGAACGCGACGAGAAGATTCTCGCGTGGCATCTCTATCGAGCGGCGCTCGCGGGCCGCGACATCTACTACGACCAGCGCTACGCGCACAACCTCCGGATGCGCGAGGTGCTCGAGGAGATTCTGACGCACGCCGGCGCGGTCAGGCCGGACACGCTGGCCGAGATCGAGCGCTACACGAAACTGTTCTGGCTGAACACCGGCCCCTACAACAACCTGACGGCGCGCAAGTTCGTGCTGAGGTGCTCGCCGCACGAGTTCCGGCAGGCCGCTCTCGCCGCCCAGTCGGCCGGCGCCGCTTTCCCGTGCGCGCCCGGCCAGACGCTGGACGCGCTGCTCGCGCAGCTCGAGCCGATGTTCTTCGACCCGGCGTTCGACCCGATGGTGACCAACAAGACTCCGGGCAAGGGCAGGGACATCCTGTGGTCGAGCGCGAACAACCTGTACGGCGGCGTCTCGATGGCCGACCTGGACGAGTTCGAGGAGCGGTATCCCTTGAACTCCCGGCTGGTGAAGCGCGCCGGCCGGTTGATCGAGGAGGTGTACCGGATAGGCGGCCGCTACGACCGGCAGATCTCCCAGATCGTCGAGCACCTGCGCGCCGCGATGCCGTTCGCCCGGCCGGCCACCGTGAAGGCGTTGGAGGCGCTCGTACGGTTCTACGAGACCGGCGAAACGAATGATCGGCGCGAGAGCGACATCGCCTGGGTGAAGGACCAGGGGTCGCCGGTGGACACCATCAACGGCTTCATCGAGGTGTACCTGGACGCGCGCGGCATCAAGGGTGCCTGGGAATCGGTCGTCTTCTACGTCAATCGCGAGAAGACCGAGGGGATCCGGAAACTGGCGCTCGAGGCGCAGTGGTTCGAAGACCACATGCCGTGGGCGCCCGAGTACCGCAAACAGGGCGTTACGGGCGTGACCGGGCGTGCCATCGACGTCGTCGTGGAAGCGGGCGACACCGGACCGATCTCGCCAATCGGGATCAACCTGCCGAACGACCAGTGGGTTCGCGAGCGCTACGGCAGCAAGTCGGTGCTGCTCTCCAACGTCCTCGACGCCTACGAACGTTCGACGCCTCACGAGTTCCGGGGCGAGTTCTCGTGGACCGCGGAGGAGGCGGACCGCGCGGAGCGCTGGGGACCGCTTGCTGCGGAGCTCACGACGACGATGCACGAGGTGATCGGGCACGGGTCGGGGAAGGTGAGCGAGCGGCTGCAGGGGAATCCGCAGGCCGCACTGAAAGAGCAGTTCTCCGCGCTCGAGGAATCGAGGGCCGACCTCGTCGCGCTGTTCTACCTGCCCGACTCGAAGCTCGTGGATCTCGGCCTGCTGCCGGTGGAGCACCAGGACGACATCGTCCGGGCCGAGTACGAGGGGTACGCGAGGAACGCCCTCGTCCAGCTGCGCCGCGTGCGCGAGGGGACGCAGCTCGAAGAAGACCACATGCGCAACCGCCAGATGATCGTGCACTGGCTGATCGAGAACACGAAGGCGATCGAGGTCAGGCGGCGCGACGGCAAGACGTACTACGTGATGATCGACGCGGCCGCATTCCATGACGGCGTCGGAAGACTGCTGGCGGAGGTGCAGCGGATCTGGGCGGAAGGCGATCACCCGGCCGCGCGCGCGCTGTTCGAGCGTTACGGCGTGCACTTCGATCCGGCCGTGCGCGACGAGGTGGTGGCGCGCGTCGACCACCTGAGCCTGCCGTCCTACACGGGCTTCGTGATGCCGCGTCTGGACCCGATCCTCGACGATCGAGGCGAGATCCGGGACGTGCGGGTATCCTACCCTTTGGACCTGACGCGACAGATGCTGGAGTACTCGGGAAAGAGCCGGCCTTAGGCCTTAGACCTTAGCACTACTTTGGCACCTTCCTGCGAGGCCGGATTCGGCTCGGGCAAGCAAGCCTACGAGCACCGCGATCAGCTACAGAGGGTAAAACGCCGGCCGCCAGCCATGCGGCCGAGCGTTTTTCCGCGGTGTCTCGTCGGCTTGCGGCAC
>Ga0316628_100003959_pt1 | contig 11516 bp, 11 predicted proteins | sample OWC_Aug_M2_C1_D5_FD_207648 | JGI IMG/M metagenome (GOLD analysis project Ga0316628, IMG submission 207648) | Wetland soil microbial communities from Old Woman Creek delta, Ohio, United States - OWC_Aug_M2_C1_D5_C | ecosystem: Environmental > Terrestrial > Soil > Wetlands | place: USA: Ohio... | reverse complement strand
CAGCCGGCCGTCCTGCGTCTGGCCGAAGTCGAACATGCGGATGGTGTTGGGGTGCTGCAGCCGCGAGCACGCCTTCGCCTCGTTGTAGAAGCGCTGGACCCACGTCTGATCGCCCTGCATCTGCTGGTTGAGCATCTTCAGCGCGATGACGCGGTCGATCGACATCTGGCGCGCCTTGTAGACGACGCCCATGCCGCCCTCGCCGACGCGCTGCTGGATCTCGTAGCGGCCGTCGATGACCTTGCCGACGAAGGGGTCCTGCTGGTTCACGGAGGGCTCAACTTTACCCGCCCATTCGCTTCGAGCTGGTCGATGTTGAGGTGGACCTTGCCGAGCGTCGCGCGCTTGTCGACGCGGATCACGGTGACCTCGCCGCCGTCGAGCGCAGAGTCGCTGTCACCGCGCAGCACGTGACCCGTCCAGCCCTTCGCCACGCCCTTCTCGCTGCCGACGGCGATCGTGATCAGCACCTCGCTGCCGGAGACCTGGTTGCCGATGATGCGGCCGACGACCGGCGCCGCCTTGATGTTGCACTTCGGGTTGTCGGGATCCGGGGCCGTCGGATCGCACGGCGGGAAGTTCGACAGCTTGCACGCCTTCGCCTTCGACGTCGGCGGGTTCGGGCACACCTTGTCCCAGCAGGCCTGGTTGTTCGGATCCGGCGGATCGGGGCACTTGCCGCGGCACGCCGGCCAGCCCGGCGGCGCGTTGACCTGCGGGCAGAACGTCTTGCACTCGTTCTTCTTGGGATCGAAGTTCGTGTCGTCGCACGGCTCGATCACCTCGGGCAGCGCGGCGAGCTTCGGCGGATCGGGAATTTCGACCTTCGTCCAGTCGACGGTGGTCGGGCCCGTGCCCTGGTTGAAGTCGACCGTCAGCTTGTACTTGCCGGCATCGCCGCGCGACGGCGCGTAGATGCGGACGAAGTACTTGCCCTTGGCGTTCTCGACCGTCGCGGTGCGGATGCGGCCGTGGCTCTTGCGCTTGCCCATCCCCTTCGACGTGACGATCGGCGTGTTCCACTCGTCGAACACGTCGAACGCGAGCTGGAGGCCCGGGCGGGGCGGCGTCCACTGCAGCTTGAAGTCGAGCGTGCCGACCGTCTTGTCGGGCAGGTCGACTTCCTTCCAGTCGATGCGGTCGCCACCGGGGTAGGTGACGACGCCCATCGCCTTGCCCTCGCCGTTCTCGAGGTTGATGTTCTTCGCGCCCTTGATCTTGCCGTCCGGTCCGGTCGAGGCGTCCTGCGCGACGTTGCGCGCGCACGAGCAGAGCAGAGCGACAGCGAGGCCAAGGGCCGTGCCCCCGGCCGTTTTACCGAGCATAGCTGTGATGTTAAGTCCGATCCGCCCGCCCGTACAAGCGGTCACGGCCCCAACGAGACGCTGCCGGCTGCGTGATTCACCTGGTCCGGCGTCGCCGAGATGGTCGCCGTGCACGCGCGCTCGGTGCACGAGGCGATCGTGAACGTCCCGCCGGACAGCCCGTTGACCTTGCCCTGCATGCCCGCTTTCGCCCCGGTCGCCGTGCCGCGGCCGATCGTGATCTGCGTGCCGCCCGAGACGACCGACACGCCGATGATGCGGGCGCTCAAGGTCGCGACCGGCGGCGGGGGCTCCGGCTTCTTGTCGAGATGCGGATGGTGCGTCGTGTGGACGACGACCGCGGTCGTCGGCGGCTTGTAGTTCTTCGGCGTGTCGTCGTTGAGCGGCACCATCGGCAGCGGCGGCAGGAACGCGACCTCCGCCGGGAAGTCGCTCTTGCCCTCGGTCGCGGTCGCCGGCTTGAACGCGGCCTTGAGCACGTAGTCCGCGCTGTCGAGCCGGCCCTGCAGGTAGAGATGTACGTAGTACTTGCCCGGCTCGAGATCGAGCAACGCCTTCTGCTTGGTCAGCTGGCCGGCGTCGCCCTCTTCCTGGTCGGACTTCGCGATCACGCGATAGCCCTCGTCCATGATCTCCATCGCCAGATCGAAGTCCTCGCCGACGTTGTCGCCGGGGGTGACCTCGAGCCGCAGGTCGAGCTCGCCGTTCTGCGGCAGGTCGGCGATGAACCACGCCGCGCGACGCATCTCCGGATACGACAGGTCACCCTCGGCCTTCGCCTCGAGCTTGTCATTCCATTTCAGCGTCTTGGACTTCTTCCAGGGCTTGGCCTTGTCGGCGCCCTTGTAGCCGTTGCCCGTGGGGATCTGCGCACCGCCGCAGGCTGCGACGATCAGCAGCAGGAGAGTCACCCGTCCCATGCGTTGACGATACCACGCGCGGATGGCACATCGCGGGGGTGAAGGCCGTCCTGCTTGTCGCAGCGCTCGCTGCTTGCAACAACAACGTTGCCGGCGGCGCGACCGATGGGCCCAAGGTGTTCGCGTCGGTGTGCGCGACGTGCCACGGCCCGACCGGCAAGCCGACCCAGGCGATGGTCGCGCGCCTCAACGTCCGCGATCTCACCGCGCCCGAGTTCCGCGCGCGGGTCACGCCGGCGCTCGTCGAGAACCAGGTCCGCACCGGCTCGAAGAACAAGCTGATGCCGGCGTTCGCGGGCGCGCTCGACGACGCGCAGATCAAGGCGGTCGCTGCCTACGTCGCGTCGCCGGCGTTCATCTCCGCGAGCACGAGCTCGTCCTCGTCGCGGTGACCTGCGAGGACGGCGTCGGCGCCGAGCCGGCGCAGCGCCCAGATCGCGTGCGCGCGCACCAGCGGCTTTTCTCGCAGCAGCGCGGTCAGCGCGGGGATCGCGTCGGGCGAGCCGGTGTTGCCAAGCGCGACCGCGACGTTGCGCAGCAGGATCTCGCGCGAGATCCGGCGCAGCGCGGTGCGCTTGACGAGCTGGCGGACCTGGTTGGCTCCTTTGTGGGCGAGCGCGACGAGATCGGGCAGCGCGTGCTCGACACTGCGCGGGCGCAGCAGCGGATCCGGGTCTTCGCCACCGCCTGCGTTGAACGGGCAGACCTCCTGGCACACGTCGCAGCCGAACACCCACGTGCCCATCTGCGCGCGCAGCTCGCGCGGGATCACGCCCTCGTGCTCGATCGTCAGGTACGAGATGCAGCGGCGCGCGTCGAGCACGAACGCGTCGACGAACGCGCCGGTCGGGCACGCGTCGAGGCACGCGCGGCACGCACCGCAGCGCGGCTTCTGCGGCTCGGCGGTGACCGGGAGATCGACGTCCACGAGCAGCTCGCCGAGCACGACATAGCTGCCGAGCCCCGGCGCGATCAGCATCGTGTTCTTCGCGACGAATCCCAGGCCCGCGCGCTCCGCCCACTCGCGCTCGAGCACCGGCGCCGAGTCGACGCACGGCCGCGTCGCGACCGGACGGCCGAGCCGGGCCGCGAGGGCGTCGCCGAGCGCGACGAGCTTGTCGCGCATCACCATGTGGTAGTCCTCGCCGCGCGCGTAGCGAGCGATGCGGCCGCGCAGCGCCACCGGTGCCTCGGGATCGCGGCGGTCGTAGGCGAGCGCGACGACGATCAGCGAGCGCGCCTCGCCGAGCAGCGCGTGGAGATCGGCGCGCTGCGCGACGTGCTCCGGCTGCGCGAGGTAGGTCATCTCGCCGGCGTGGCCGGCCGCGAGCCAGCTCGTGTACAGCTCGTGGCGGCGCGGGGCCTCGATCGGGATCACCGCCGCCCGGTGAAACCCGATCTCGCGCGCGAGCTCGCCGATCATGCCGAGCCTTCGCGATCGTCGTCGTCGGGGTCGCCGGCGAAGAAGACCGCGTCGTACGCGACCGTGCAGTCGCGCTCGCGCGGCTGCGGGTACTCGACGCGCGTGCCGCGATAGGTCCGGACGATCACGCGATCCTCGTCGAGCTCCTCGATGTAATCGGGGACGATCGGCACCTTGCCGCCGCCGCCCGGTGCGTCGAGCACGAGCATCGGCACGGCCATGCCGTTCATCCACCCGCGCAGGCCCTTGTACAGCTCCTGCGCGGTCTCGACCGGTGTGCGCAGGTGATCGGTGCCGATCACGGTGTCGCCCTGGAACAGGTAGTAGGGGCGGACGCGCGCGCGCAACAGGCCGCGCATCAGCGCGCGCAGCGACTTCACGCTCGAGTTCACGCCGCGCAGCAGCACGGTCTGGTTGCCGACCGGGATGCCGGCGTCGGCGAGCCGCTCGCAGCCGGCGCGCGCCTCGGGCGTCAGCTCCTTGGCGTGGTTGAAGTGGGTGTTGATGAACAGCGGGTGGTGCTTCCTGAGCGCGGACGTCAGCTCGTCGTCGATGCGCATCGGGCACACGACGGGCAGGCGCGTGCCGATCCGGATCGTCTCGACGTGCGGGATCTGGCGCAGCCGGCCGAGCAGGTAGTCGAGGCGGCGCGTCGACAACAGCAGCGGATCGCCGCCCGACAGCAGCACGTCGCGCACGCGCCTGGTCTTCGCGATGTACTCGAGGCCGGCCTCGAGCTCGGCCGTCGTCGGCGGCTCGTCGCCACCGACCAGGCGGCGGCGGTTGCAGTGGCGGCAGTAGATGCCGCAGCGATCGACGACGAGGAACAGCACGCGGTCGGGGTACTTGTGGACGATCGACGGCGCAGGGTTGTGCGTGTCCTCGCCGAGCGGATCGCGCAGCTCCTCGTCGCGGATGTCGGCCTCGAGCGCGCGCGGGATCGCCTGCATGCGCACCGGGCAGCTCGCGTGCACCGGATCCATCAGGCTCGCGTAGTACGGCGTGATGCCGACGCGGAACAGCTGCGCGCTCGCGGTGAACCCGGCGCGCTCCTCGGGCGTGAGCGCGATGACACGCGCCAGCTCGTCGGCGGTCGTCATCATGTGACCGAGCTGCCATCTCCAGTCCTTCCACTGGACGGCATCGGGCAGCAGTGGCAGGGACCTCCGCCGTTCCGGCATTCCCTCGGACTGCGGAGCCGGCGTGCTTTGCACGCCGGTCGATCGGCTGTCCTCGGTCACCACGGGCGCCGTATAGCACGGGCTCGCTGCAAGGCGTCGGCGAGGCCCTCGGTCAGCGGCAGCGTGGCGAGCTCGGCCTCGTCGACGAACCGGGCCGCGCGGGCGTCGCTCGAGGCGGCCAGCGTGCCGCCGATCCGGCGGGCGAGGTAGTCGAGGATCACGAAGTGGTGGTCCGGGCCGATCCGCTCGACGACGCACGCCAGCGGGCCGACCTCGACGACGAGCCCGGTCTCCTCGCGGACCTCGCGCGCGACCGCCTGGGCGAGCGTCTCGCCGGGCTCCTGGCGCCCGCCGGGCACGGTCCACAGGCCGTCGCCGGGTGGGTGGCCGCGCTCGATCAGCAGCACGCGGCCGTCCTCGAACACGAACGCGCCGACCGCGACCGTCGGCGTCGGCAGAGGCACGTCCGTCTCGATCATTGCTTCCTCTTCCTGGGCGGCAGCGTCAGCTGCGCGGTCGGGCACACCGGCGCGAGCGGGCAGTGATCGTGGTCGGGGTTCTTCGCGGCGCAGATGCGGCGGCCGAGGTAGATCACGCGGTGGGCGAACACGGTCCACTGATCGCGCGGGATCAGCTGCATCAGATCGTGCTCGATCTTCACCGGGTCGGTCTGTTGCGTCAGGCCGAGCCGCTGGGTGACGCGCGCGACGTGGGTATCGACGACGACGCCCTCGTTCTTGCCGAGCGCGCTGCCGAGCACGACGTTCGCGGTCTTGCGCGCGACGCCGGGCAGCGCGGTCAGCTCGTCCATCGTCTGCGGGATCTCGCCGCCGTGCTTCTCGACGACCGCGCGCGCCATGCCGAGCAGATTCTTGGCCTTCATCCGGTAAAAGCCGGTCGAGTAGATCTGCGGCTCGAGCTCGGCCTGATCGACCTTCGCGAGCGCGCGCGCATCGGGATACTTCGCGAACAGCTTGGGCGTGACGGTGTTGATCAGCTTGTCGGTCGACTGCGCCGACAGGATCGTCGCGACCAGCAGCTCGTACGCATTTCGATGATCGAGCTCGGTGTGGGCGTCGGGGTAGGTTTCCGCCAGGATCGACGCGATCTTCGACGCCTGCGCGGAGGTGACTTTTGCCCCGGACCGGGCCTTGGTGCGTGTGCTATTCCGATGGCGTCCCATGGCCGGCAGTCACCGTATCATTTTGTGCATCGCGCTCGCCCTCGCCGGGTGCAGCAACAAGAAAGAGATCAACTACGCGAGGCACTCGGTCTACGACGCGGACTTCGCGGTCGTCTACAACGCCGCGCTCGACGTCACGCGCAACCTCTACCCGAACATGAACGACAACCCGGGGCCGGGGACGATCGCGACCGCGTGGCACGAGGTGCTGTTCAACAACGACGCCGACACCGACATGGTGAACCAGACGACGCTCGCGAACGCGCAGGGCGTCAACGCGATGGCGACGCCGGGTGCAGTCGGCGCCGGCGTGCCGACGCGGCTCGCGTACAAGCGCTACTACATCCGCTTCGACGTCAAGGTGCTCGGCGGCCGGCCGTGGCGCGTCAAGGTCGTCGGCCACGCGTCGGAGTGGGATCCCGGCGCGGCATTGCCGGTCGAGCTGCACGGCATGGCGCGCCCGCACTGGCTGCAGGGCCGCACCGAGGCGCTCGAGGTCGCGATCTACCGCCGCGTCAAGCAGTTCGCGAAGCCGGCCAAGGAAGAGGCGCCGGCCGATCCGAACGAGGTCGACATCGTGAAGACCGATCCGGCGTCGTTCAAGGCGGTGCCGCCGGGCGCCGCGAAGCTGCTCGCCGACATCAAGGATGTCCTCGCCAAGCGCGACTACCCGAGCCTGCGCGACCAGCTCGCCGACGACATCGTGTGGAGCCTCGGCGGAGGCACCGGCGCCGACGTCGCGATGGCGACCTGGCAGGCCGATCCGGGCGCGTTCGATGCGATGGCCGGCGCGATCGCCGCGGGCTGCGGCACCGACGGCACCAAGGCCGTGTGCCCGGCGGGCCCGCCGAAGACCGGCACCTACCAGATCACCGTCGAGCCGCGCGGCGACGGCTGGAAGGTGACGTCGTTCGTGCGCGCCGAGTGATCAGGGATTCGCGGGCGCGGCGGCCGCATCCGGCGAGCAACCCGAGCAGAACGCCCCGCACGTTCATCGATCATCGCACGGGCGCCTCGACATCTGATCACGCCGTTGCGACCCACGCGCCGCATGCGACGTGTGTGCACGTGTAGTTCCTCGACGAGGAATGGCTCGTTGTGCACGCTCGTGCGCGACGGATCGCGACCGGTCTTCATGCTTGTTGATTCGCGATCGCGAAGCGTACGGTTCGCTCGCACGCAGCCGGGAGGGCGCATGTCGAAAGCGATCATCGGAATGTTCGTGCTCGGCGCCGCATGCGGTCCGAGCAGCCACTACGGGAACTTTGGAAATGGCAGCGGCGGCCCCGACGGCGGCCCCGGCGGCCCCGGATACGACGCGCCAGCCTGCGCGACAGACGTCGTCACCGCGGAGAAGTCCGCGCTCGATCTCTACGTCATGCTCGACCAGTCCGCGTCGATGGATGACAGCGTGTCGGGCGGCGGAACGAAGTGGGCGTCGGTGACAGGTGCGCTGCACACGTTCCTGGGCCAGCCAGGCCTCGACGGCGTGTCGGTCGGCATCGCGTACTTCGGCGTGCCCGACGCGACAGGCTTCGGCGACTCGTGCACCGCGGCCGACTACGCGACAGCGTCGGTCGAGATCGCGCCGCTGCCCGGCGTCGCGGCGATGATCAACAGCTCGCTGGCGGCGCACTCGCCGAGCACGTCGACGCCGACCTCGGCGGCGCTGCAGGGCGCGATCAACCACGCGTCGACGTGGGCGCATGCGCACCCCGGCGACGCGACGGCCGTGATCCTCGCGACCGACGGCGATCCGACCGAATGCGACACGAGCCTCTCGGGAATCCAGGCAATCGCGGCCGCGGGGTACGCGGCAACGCCGAAGATCCCGACGTTCGTGATCGGCGTCGGCAGCTCGCTCGCGAACCTCAACGGGATCGCGGCCTCGGGCGGCTCGCAGATGGCGTACCTCGTCGACACCAACAGCAACGTCAACCAGCAGTTCCTGATGGCGATGAACCAGATCCGCCACGCGGCGCTCGGCTGCTCGTACTCGGTGCCGACGTCGAGCGACGGCACGCCGGTCGACTACAACCAGGTCAACATCGTCTATCAGCCCGGCAACGGAGGCCCGGCGGTGACGCTGCCCTACGTGATGAGCAAGTCGAACTGCCCGGCGACCGGCAACGGCTGGTACTACGACAACCCGCAGATGCCGACCCAGATCCTGCTGTGCGACAGCTCGTGCTCGAGCATCGAGGTCGACGAGACTGGCCAGGTCGACATCACGCTCGGCTGCTCGACCGTGATCCTCTAGACCTTCTCGATCACGATCAGGCAGTTCGAGTCGGGCAGCTCGACTGGCGCGTCGTGCTCGTCGGTCAGCTCGATCTTGCCGGCGAGGTTGTCGCGGTAGCCCGGCTGCAGGTAGCTGCGCAGCGCCGCCGGGACGTCGATGACGTGCGCGCCCGGGCACCAGCGCACGAGGTGCTCGACGTACTGCTCGTACGTCAGGATGCCGTAGAGCTCGCGCACCTCGTACGGGAACGAGGCCGGGCCCCAGGTGTACGTGTAGAGGAACTCCATCGCGTCGGCGGTGGAGAGCTCGACGCGATCTACCCCGCCGGTCGGGCGGAGCCCGCCCGGCTCCGCTTTGGGGGGCAGGTTCTCGAACGTGATGTGGCGGCCCTCGAACTGCGCGACGTAGAGGTCGAACGTCGGGCGCGCGTCGGGTGCGACGAACCGGATGCGCCGCGTGCCGTCGGGCGGGCGAATGCCGTCGCGGATCACGATGCGGCCGCCCGGGCGCAGCGCGGCCCACGCGGCCTTGATCACGCGCTCGACCGATGCGAGCGAGAACGGCGGCGGTGTGTACGAGTAGACCTCGTGGAGGATCGAGCAGAACACGACGCTGTCGACGTTGTGGGCGAGCTCGGGCAGCGCCTCGGCCGCGCCGTGGACGACGCGCCAGCGATGGCCGCCCGCCTTCGCGCGCGCCTCGAGCGCGCTGATCACCTCGCGCGACAGATCGACGCCGAGGATCTGCGAGTCGGGGAACCGCTGCTCGAGCAGATCGAGCACGACGCCGCCGCCGGGCCCGATCTCGACGATCGTGCCGGGGCGCACGTAGTCGAGCATGCGCTGCTTGTCCGAGCGCGCCGCGTTCATCGACGCGAGATAGCTCGCCTCGTTCGCGACGCGGTCGAAGTCGTCCTTGCGCAGGCCGTAGAGGTCGCACAGCGCCTTGAGCATGTGGTGGAACTGCGCCTGCGAGCGCGTCTCGTAGATGCCGAGCAGCGTGAGCAGCGCGGCGCTCTCGTCGCTGTCGACGAAGTCGATGACGACGGCGTCCGCTGTGGTCGGCGAGGCCAGCCGCGCCGACAGCGCACCGAGCGGGCCGAGCGACGCGCTGCCGGTCAGCAGCTCGCGGAGCGGGTGCTGGGCGAGTGCCGCCTCGACGAGGCGCAGGCGATAGCGTACGGCGGGCGCGTCGCCGGTCAGACGCGCGAGCAGCGGGCGGAGCTGCGCGTGCCACGGCCGCCCGATGTCGATGCCATGCGCGCGTGCCGCGCCGGCCGCCGCCGCGAGAATCGCGAGCTGGCCCGCGGGTGACAGCCCGCTGGTCGCGGCCTCGCAGTACCAGAGCTGGCAGGTCGCGAGTGCCGGCGCGAGGGCGGCGAGCTCGAGATCGCCGATCGCGGCGACGGCGGCCTCGATCGCAGCGATCGGCTCGCCGGCGGCCTGGCGTCCGGCGCGCAGCGCGCGCAGCCGTTCGACGAGCGCGGCGCGGGTGGACGGCGGGGCGAGCGCGGCGAGCGCGTCGTGCGGATCCGTGAACGCCGCCTGCGCCGCCACGATCACGAGCTGGTCGCGTACGCGGGCGAGCTTGCCGAGCAGCGCGTCGTCGAGCAGGCCTTCGCGCACGGCCGCGGTGTCGCACGCGTTGAGCACGTGCAGCCCGTCGAGCGCGACCGCGACCGCCCGGTGGGGCTCGACGCCGAGCACGCGGCCGAGCGCGGGTGCGAGCTCGCGCAGCGCCGCGACGAGCGGCGCGAACATCATCATCGGACCCTCGCCGCGCACGTGCTGGCCGGCGAGCCCGTGCGCCTCGACCCACGCGATCGCGAGGCGCGCGAGCGGCGGCGCGAGGTCCCACGTGCGGTTGCCGCGGCGCAGGATCACCGCCGCTGCCTCGTTGTGCACCTCGAGCGAGATGCCCTGCGCGGCCCACGCCTGGCGATGGGTCGGGCTCTGCGTCTTCGCGATGTCGAGGTGGAGGATCGCGGCGCGCAGCGCGGGGCCCATGCCGGCGTCGAGCACGCGCCGCGCGATCGTCGCCAGCGCGGTGAACGCGGGCTCGGAGAGTCCCGGCTGGAACGTCGCGACCTCGCCGCTCTCGAGCCCGGCGAGCTTCTTGCCGAGCAAGCGGGTCGCGACGTGCTCGAGGAGCGGGCGCGGCTTGTCGTTACCCGGGGTCGGCGGATCGTGCTCGATCTGCGGCGGGGCAGGGTAGGCGAGCGCGACGACCTCGGGGAACGCGGCGGCGACCTGCTGCGCGGCCGGCGAGTCGGGCGAGCGCAGCGTCTCGAGCGCCGCTGCCGCGAACCGCGTGTCGCCGAGCATGCACGCGGCCAGCGCGGGCGGAGACAGCCAGCCGGCCACGGTCGCAGCGCCCGCGCGCTCGATCGCCGGCCGCAAGAGCGACGCGAGATCCTCCACCACCCGACTGTAACGCAGCGGCTACGGACCGAACGTCGCGCGCAGGCCTTTGATCAGCGCGGCTTTCTCGTCGGGCGAGAGCTTCGCGTCCGGATGCATCCACACGTAATAGAACGGCGGCATGTCGCCCTCGTCGACCTCGCCGGCCGCCTTCCTGGCGTGCTTCTGCGGCTTGGTGGCGTCCCACTCGGTGAAGTCGAGGTCGCCGCGCCCCTCGTCGACGTCGTGCTGTACCAGCCACGACACGGGCGCGACGTGCGAGTACCAGGGCCACGTCGTCGTGTTGGCGTGGCAGTCGAAGCACGCGCGGACCGCGAGCGCGCGGGTCTGCGGCGAGTCCCACGCCGGCTCGCCTTTGATCGGCGGGTTGTCGTGCGAGCGGCCGTACGGGACGAGCTGGATCAGGCCGAACAGCGCGACCCCGCCGAGGACGATCTTCTGCCACCGCTTCATTCGCTGCACGCTTTCTGGCGCGCGGGAATCTGCTTGCCCGGGTTGAGCAGGCCCGTCGGATCCCACATCGCCTTCCACTTGCGCTGCCACTCGAGCAGCTGCTCGCTCTGTTCCATGGACATGTAGTCGCGCTTGGTCAGGCCGATGCCGTGCTCGCCCGACAGCGTGCCCCGAAGCTCGATCGTGTGCGCGAAGATCTGCTTCGCGGCGGCCCACATCCGCTTGCGCACCGCCGGATCGCCCGGATCGTCGTTCGAGAGGAGGTTGACGTGGAGGTTGCCGTCGCCGGCGTGGCCGAACACGCACGTCTTGATGCCGGTCTCCTGCGACACGCGGTCGACGCGCGCGAGCATCTCGACGATCGCGCCG
>Ga0316628_100003958_pt1 | contig 11517 bp, 5 predicted proteins | sample OWC_Aug_M2_C1_D5_FD_207648 | JGI IMG/M metagenome (GOLD analysis project Ga0316628, IMG submission 207648) | Wetland soil microbial communities from Old Woman Creek delta, Ohio, United States - OWC_Aug_M2_C1_D5_C | ecosystem: Environmental > Terrestrial > Soil > Wetlands | place: USA: Ohio... | reverse complement strand
GGTTCCTTTGGAAAAGAAAGTCCTCAGTGAGAACGATCGCCTCGCGGCCGCCCTGCGGGCGCGGTTTCACGAGCACGGGATTCTCTGCCTGAACCTGATCAGTTCGCCGGGAGCGGGCAAGACGACACTTCTCGAGCAGACGCTCGCTCGCTTCGCACCTGACGAACGCGTTGCCGTCCTGACGGGCGACGTGCAGACGGACAATGACGCACGCCGCCTCGCCGGCTTTGGTTTCCCCGTGAAGCAGATCACCACCGGCGGCGCCTGCCACCTCGATGCGCGGATGATCGAGCGTGCGCTTGCCGACTGGCGCTTGGAGGACCTCGATCTGCTCCTCATCGAAAACGTCGGGAACCTCGTCTGTCCCGCCAGCTACGACTTGGGCGAAGCGGCGAAGATCGTCGTACTGAGCGTGACCGAAGGCGACGACAAGCCCCTCAAGTATCCGGCCATCTTCTTCCGCGCCGAACTGCTGATCCTCAGCAAAACCGATCTCCTCCCCCACGTCCCCTTCGATATGGCGGCGGCACGCGACAACGCGCGACGAGTGCATCCCGAGATCGAGATCCTGGAAGTCTCGGCCACGTCGGGCGCCGGCATGGAAACCTGGCTCGAGTGGCTCGCGGCTCGCCGCCAGGGTCTGGCCGCTGCGGAAGCTCCGGTCGGATCACGCGCTAAGTCGGTGCCCTAACTGTGGCCATGGAAGTCCGCAAAGGAATCGAAGTCGCGGGGATCGTGCAGGGCGTGGGCTTCCGGCCGTATGTTTACCGCTTGGCCCGAGAGCTGGGCCTGGCCGGGCTGATTTCCAACACGGCTGCCGGTGTGGCGATGGAGGTGGAGGGACCGGCGGCCTCCGTGGAAACCTTTCTCCGTCGGCTACCGCGCGAACTGCCGCCGCTCGCACGCATCACCAGCCTGGCCGTCCGCGATCTGTCCTGTGACCACGACACCGAATTCCGTATTCTCCCCAGCCGCCTGGGCGCGGAAGCGCGCGCGCTGATCTCTCCCGACGTCGCCCTCTGCGACGACTGCCTGCGCGAGCTTTTGGATCCCGCCGACCGCCGCTATCGCTATCCGTTTATCAATTGCACGAATTGCGGCCCGCGCTTCACCATCGTCCGCGAGATTCCCTACGACCGCCCGCGCACCTCGATGGCGGTCTTTCCGATGTGTCCGGCCTGCCAGAGAGAGTACGACGACCCGGGAAATCGCCGCTTCCACGCGCAACCGAACGCCTGCTGGGATTGCGGCCCGCGGGTGGAACTGTGGGACGCGCAAGGCAAGCGGCTGGAGACGGCGGAGCCCCTCGTCGAGGCGGCGGCGCGGCTCGCGTCCGGCGCCGTGGTCGCCGTCAAAGGTCTCGGGGGATTCCATCTTGCTGCGGACGCCACAAACGCCGCAGCGGTTGAGGCGTTGCGTGAGCGCAAACGTCGTGTCGGCAAGCCGTTCGCCATCATGGTTCGCGACCTGGCGAGCCTGGAGCAATTCTGTACGGTGGACGACTTCGCGCGAGGGCTGCTGCTCGGACCAGAAAGACCCATCGTCCTATTACTGAAGAAACAACCGAGCCCGATTGCGGAGGCGGTCGCGCCGGACATCCGCGAGCTGGGAGTCTTCCTGCCCTACACGCCGCTCCACCATCTGCTGTTTGCCGCGGGCGAGTTTCGCGCTCTGGTGATGACCAGCGGGAATCTGAGCGAAGAGCCCATCGCCATCGACAACCGGGAAGCGGTCGCGCGTTTGCCCGGGCTGGCGGATTTCTTTCTCGTGCACAATCGGGACATTCTCCGCCGTGCGGACGATTCCGTGGTGCGCGCGAGCGGCGGACGGGTGCGGCAACTCCGCCGCTCGCGAGGCTACGTTCCCGTCCCGGTCTTCCTCAACGAAGAACCGCCCCCCGTCCTGGCGGTGGGTGGTGAGCTCAAGAACACCATCTGCCTCACGAAGGGCCGGCACGCCTTCCTCAGCCAGCACATCGGCGACCTGGAAAACCTGGAGAGCCACCGTTTTTTCGCGGAGGCGATCGAACATCTCGAACGCGTCCTCCAGATCGAGCCACAGGTCATTGCCTACGACCTGCACCCCGACTATTTCTCGACGCGCTGGGCGCTCGCGCAGAAGGGCATCGAGCGCGTTGGGGTGCAGCACCACCACGCGCACATCGCGAGCTGTATGGCCGAGAATCACCTGGAAGGCAAAGTGATCGGCATCGCCCTCGACGGCACCGGCTACGGACCGGACGGGAACGTCTGGGGCGGGGAAGTGCTGCTCGCCGATTACGCGTCCTTCGAGCGCGCCGCGCATTTCGCTTACGTGCGCATGCCGGGAGGAGCGGCCGCCATTCATGAGCCCTGGCGGATGGCGGTCAGCTATCTGTTCCAGCACTTCGGAGAAGACTTCTGGGAATTGCCGATTGGCTTTGTCAAACAACTCGATCGCCGGCGCACGAAAACCCTGCTCACAATCGTCGAGCGCGGAGTGAATTCTCCGCTCACTTCAAGCTGCGGAAGGCTGTTCGACGCGGTGGCCGCGCTGGCGGGGATTCGGCAGCGAGTCACTTACGAAGCGCAGGCCGCTATCGAGCTCGAGGCGGCCATCGCGTCCGGTGATGATGACTCTGCGTATCCGCTGGAACTCGTCACCGAGGGTGACGGATGGCTCATCGACACGAAGCCGATGTTTGAGGCGCTGGTTTCGGACCTGGCGCGCGGCGCGAGTGCCGGCCACATCAGCCGACGATTCCACAATGCGCTGATCGAAGTCTTCGTTCGCTTGGTGGGCCTGCTCCGCGATCGGGCCGGGCTCGCGCGTGTCTGCTTGAGCGGCGGCACCTTTCAAAACGTCTGCCTGCAAGAAGGACTCAGTGCGCGCCTCGCCGCGGCGGGCTTTGAAGTGTCCACCCACTCCGAAGTTCCCGCCGGTGATGGCGGGCTCAGCCTCGGGCAAGCCATGGTGGCCGCGCGCCGCCCACAACGGGCGTTTTCATGATCCTGGAATTAGCCGTTCTTATCTCTTCGATGGAGGAATTCATGCCAACCATCCCCTGCGACCTGGACATTGCACGTGCTGCTCATTTGAAACCCATTACGGAGATCGGCCGAAACCTCGCCCTTGAAGAAGAGGAATTGGAGCTCTATGGCCGGTATAAAGCGAAGGTCAGCCTGGGAGTTCTCGACCGGCTCAAAGACGCTCCCCGTGGAAGACTAATTGCCGTCACGGCGATTCCGCCTACGCCGCTGGGAGAGGGCAAGAGCGTCACGGCGATCGGCTTGGGTCAGGCCTTGGCGAAGATCGGGAAGAAGGTATGCAACACCTGCCGACAACCCTCGCAAGGCCCCACGTTCGGCATCAAGGGGGGCGCCGCCGGGGGCGGCTACTCGCAAGTAGTCCCCATGGAAGATTTCAACCTGCACTTGACCGGTGACTTTCACGCCGTGACGGCAGCACAAAACTTGTGCGCTGCCATGGTTGACGCCAGCTACCTGCACGGCAACAAACTCAACCTGGATCCGTTCAACATGACCTGGCGGCGCGCGATGGATGTCAACGACCGGGTCTTGCGGGACATTGTGTTGGGGCTGGGCGGGAAGGCGAACGGCTTCCCACGCGAGACCGGCTTTGACATCACCGCGGCCTGCGAAACGATGGCGATTCTGGCGTTGGCGACTTCCTTGCGCGATTTGCGGCAGCGGCTGGGGCGTGCGGTCGTGGGCTTTAACAAGGACGGGCGTCCGGTCACCGCCGAAGACCTGAAAGCCGCTGGCGCGATGACGGTGCTCCTAAAGGATGCGCTCCGTCCCAATCTCATGCAGACCCTGGAAAACACCCCCGTCCTGGTCCATTGCGGGCCGTTCGGGAACGTTGCGCACGGGAACAACTCCGTACTGGCCAACTTGGTGGGGCTGACGCTGGCCGACTATGTCGTGACCGAGTCGGGCTTCGGGGCCGACATGGGCTTCGAGAAACTGGTCAACATCACGTGCCGGCAAGGCGGCCTGCAGGTGGCGGGCGCGGTCGTCGTCTGTACCGTGCGGGCACTCAAGATGCATGGCGGAGTCGGAAAGATCGTGGCCGGCAAACCTCTGCCCCCGGAGTTGACGCAGGAGAACATCCCGGCCCTCGAGCGCGGCTTGGACGTGCTGTGCGCGGCGCTTCGCATCGTCAAGACCATGGGCGTCCCCGCCGTCGTGGCCGTCAACCGCTTCGAGACGGACACGGAGGCGGAGCTCCAATTCGTGGCGGAGCGAGCGCAGGGAATGGGAGCGGAGAGGAGCGTCATCTCCGATGTCTTTGCCCGGGGCGGTGAGGGAGGAATCGATCTCGCGGAGGCCGTCGTGGAGGCCGTCGAGAGGCCGGCCACGATGAGACTGCTGTACCCTGACGATCTCCCCCTCAAAGAGAAGATTCGCCTGCTGGCCACGCGCGTCTACGGAGCCGATGACGTCGAATACTTGCCGGAGGGAGAACGGAAGATTAAGCTGTATAGCGATCTGGGCTATAGTAACCTGCCGATCTGCATGGCCAAGACCCATCTTTCCTTCTCCCATAATCCTGACTGGAAAGGGGTGCCGAAGGGCTACAAGTTTCCCATCCGCGATGTGCGGCTCTCGGCAGGCGCCGGGTACTTGTATCCGCTCGCTGGCGAGATGATGACCATGCCGGGCCTGGGCTCGTCCCCGGCCGCCACGCGCGTGGATATCGATGAACAAGCTCGGATCGTGGGCCTTTTTTGAATTAGGAAGGATCCGCCTCTACCGGCAATCCCGGTCATGTGATAAACTGCCAGAGTCTTCCGCTGGGCCGTTAGCTCAATTGGTAGAGCAACTGACTCTTAATCAGTAGGTTGGGGGTTCGATTCCCTCACGGCTCACCATCCAAATCCCCACCATCGAGAATTCAATTAGTTAGCTCTTTCATCCTTGGCCTGTCCCCGAACTTGGGAACAAGATCTCCCCTTCTCCTGCAATCTCCATCTTGTCGCCTTCAAGATTGCAACAACTTAGGAGCCAATCTTAGTCGAGCAGTCCGCGCGTAATGTTGCGTTTTCGTAAGTTCGGCGCCGCCGACCCCGCCGGGCCACCAAACACTCGAGCCGGGGACGCGAGTAGAAAAGTCTCCCTGCGCGCCCAAGGCGCCACTGACGCCCGGTCACGGTGGAGCTGGGGATCAGCAAGGGTACCGCCCAACGAGCCTGCGCTGGCTTGCCCGAAAACCCCTCTCGCAGACGCCCTGCAACTGTCTGATCTACAAGGGTCGCAAACACTCCGATCTAATCGCCGCAAAACAGATGCTTTTGTGTGAGCCGTCATTCGCCAAAGCTGAGGGCCCGGACCGTTCCTACGGTTTGCCGATTCCGATCCGCTTGGAGCACTCAAAAGCAGTTCGAGCGCTATCGGACCAGTTCGAGCGAGTCGAGAGAAGACGCCGCTGTTTGCCGCCGGATTTGTGGGAAAGGTAGAGGCTGTAAAGCCCAAGGGCGAATTCTCAGAGAGAGCCGCTACGCGCCGCAGAGTCGCCCTTACAACGCACCAAACTCACAAGCATTCTGAACCGATGCAGGCCGTCAACGTACACACCAGGATCGCGGACCGGCGATAGCTGCATCATGTCGACTTCACGGCAGATACGCTATCTGACGGGACTGGGAACGGGCGCACGGCTCATCACCGGACTCACTCGGAATATGATATAAGCGTCGAGGGCACCTTCGAGAATACCCCTCTCGAGATGCAGATCATTGAGACCGGGCAGGGAATGGGCAATCAGAGAAGAGGAGAGTGCCGATGACAAAGAAAACGAAACCTCCCGCGAAGCTTTGCATGCTCCTTCTTTGTGCGTGCGCGCTTCTCTACGCTGTCCCCTCACCGTGCCGCGACAGGGACGACGTCCTGCCCTATCAGGACGCCTCCTTGCCGATCGAACAGCGCGTTGAAGATCTCGTCTCGCGCATGACGCTGGAAGAAAAGGTTCTGCAGATGCAGCACACCGCTCCGGCGCTTCCCCGGCTGGGCATCTCATCCTACGATTGGTGGAACGAGGCGCTACACGGCGTGGCGCGCTCGGGTTACGCGACGGTGTTTCCCCAGGCCATCGGCATGGCAGCAACCTGGGATGCCGACTTGGTGCATCGCGTGGCCCAGGTTATCGCCACCGAGGCCCGCGCCAAGTACAACCAGGCGCAGCGAGAGGACAACCACAGCATCTATTACGGGCTCACATTCTGGTCGCCCAACATCAATATCCTTCGCGATCCGCGCTGGGGACGCGGCCAGGAGACCTACGGCGAAGATCCCTTTCTCACGGGAAAGCTCGGACTCGCCTTTGTGAAGGGACTGCAAGGTGATGACCCGAAATATCTGGAGACCGTGGCCACGCCCAAGCACTACGCCGTGCACAGCGGGCCGGAGATCTTGCGGCACGGGTTCAACGTTGACGTGGCTGCGCGCGATCTTGAGGAAACCTACCTCCCCGCTTTCCGTGCCACGCTCGTTGATGGCCGCGCGGATTCCGTCATGTGCTCCTACAACGCCGTGGACGGAGTGCCGGCCTGCGCGAGTACTTTCCTGCTGCAAAAGACCCTGCGCGACACTTGGGGGTTTCAGGGTTACGTGACGTCGGACTGCGGGGCCGTAGGTGACATTACCAGCGGCCACCACTACACCCCGGATGACGAGCACGGGTCCGCCGTGGCCGTACGCGCCGGGACCGACACGACCTGTGGCAACGAGTACGTCACACTGGTCAAGGCCGTCCGGGACGGGCTCATCAAGGAAAGCGAGATCGACACTGCGGTCAAGCGACTGTTCACGGCGCGCATGCGCCTCGGCATGTTCGATCCGAAGGACATGGTCCCTTTCAACCGTATTCCCATGTCGCAGGTCAACTCGCCGGAGCATCGCCAATTGGCGCTCCGCGCGGCGCGTGAGTCCATGGTGCTGTTGAAGAACCAAGATGGCACGCTCCCGCTCACCCCAGGCGTGAAGCGGATCGCCGTGATCGGGCCGAACGCCGAATCGCTGATCGCGCTGGAGGGCAACTACCAGGGTGTGCCCTCCCAGCCCGTCTTTCCCATGGAAGGCCTGCGCAAAGAGTTCGCCGGGCGAGCGCGGGTCCTTTACGCGCAAGGCTCGCCTTATGTGTCAGAGTTGCCAGTACCCGTGCCGAGCAGCGTATTTCAAACCTCCGGCGCCCATCCGCAGCCGGGGCTCACGGCCGAGTACTTCGCGAATACCGACTTTTCCGGGAAGCCTGCGCTCGTTCGCACCGACCCGCAGATTCAGTTCGATTGGAACGCCGCATCGCCCGCGCCGGGGATTCCGATGCGAACGTTCTCGGTTCGCTGGAGCGGCACGGTGACGCCGCCCGGGCCGGGGGATTATATGTTCGGCATTGACCGGCCGCACTGCTATCCCTGTGGGGATCACGCGACTTTTCGCGTCTACCTGGATGACAAGCTTGCCACCAGCGGCACTCAGGAAGACGGCCGCCTCAAGGTGCCGTCCTTCCGAATGCACTTCGCGGACGCCCAAGCACACGCTTTTCGCATGGAGTACTCGCACCAGGCGCCGCTATTCGCCGCAGGCGTCACGCTCGTCTGGCAACCGCCCGCTGAGACACTGCGCGATGAAGCCGTAAAGGTGGCCCGGCAAGCTGACGTGGTGGTGGCCTTCGTCGGGCTTTCTCCGGACCTTGAGGGTGAGGAGATGTCCATCCACGTCGAAGGCTTTAGTGGCGGCGACCGGACCGATATCGGTCTGCCCCGTGTCCAGCAGGATCTGCTCGAGGCCGTGGCCGCCACCGGTAAGCCCCTGGTGGTTGTCCTGATGAGCGGGAGCGCGCTGGCCGCGAGTTGGGCGGAGAAGCATGCCGGGGCGATTCTCGAGGCCTGGTATCCGGGTGAAGAAGGTGGCACTGCCATTGCCGAGACGCTGGCGGGTGTGAACAATCCGGCCGGGAGGCTGCCCGTCACATTCTACGCCTCGGTCGATCAGCTTCCTCCCTTTGAAGATTATTCCATGCGCAACCGGACCTACCGCTATTTCCGCGGGAAGGCGCTCTATGAGTTCGGGTTCGGCCTGAGCTACTCAACATTTGCCTATAGCGGCATGAAGCTCTCATCGACGAAGCTTGAAGCCGGCCAGACGCTCACTGTCGAGGCGGAGGTTCGCAACTCAGGAAAGGTCGCAGGGGACGAGGTGGCAGAACTCTATCTGCAATACCCGCCATCTGAGGGTGCGCCGATTCGTGCGTTGAAGGGATTCAAGCGCGTGCGTATCCTCGCGGGTGAAACGAAGAGACTGACGTTCACGCTCGACCCGCGAGATCTGAGCATGGTGACGGAAGAGGGCGAACACGTTGTACTACCCGGTCGCTACAGCGTTTCAGTCGGCAGCCGGCAACCCGGCGAGGGCCCCTGGTACGTTCTCCAATACTTCGAAATCACCGGCGAGAAGAGGCTGCCTCGCTAACCTGTGCTCATCGAGCCCTGCGGGTCTCAATCGTTTCGCCTCATACGACCTGTGAAGATGATCACGCGAAAGAGCCTGGCGATAGAGGGGGACAGGCGCCGAAAGAAAGAAGACATCCTGCAGAGGCTGAACAGGATCAATTGCAGCCTGCGCCGCCGTAAATGCAATCTCGCGATAATAACTCAGAGTTCTTGAGTCGGGCAGTGCGCTTATTGCGGATCCGCTTCCCCTTCTCCCGGCCCGGCAAGCCCACCGACAATGCGCACGTCGAGTCGCTCACCGGCACCTTTTGCAGGAGTGCCTGAATGTCCTTTGGTTTGCGAGGGCGGGTAGGGCTAAACAGATCATCAGGGCCTGGAGGCGGGCGCACAAAGGGAATCGACCTCCCCGGGGTCACGAGGAGTGGACACCCCGCGACCTGACGGGCCCCGAAGGAGCCAAGAACTCGCTCTGAAGTTGATACACACACCTCAGGCCGCACATGCGGCATAGACTTTCTCCATACGATTGGCATAATAACTCGGTCCGGGCAGATTCCCGCGGCCATTTTCACTGAACTGCCCCCTCATCACACGCAGCATCTCGTCTACGACACTTGGAAACCGCGGGCTGTCAGGAATTGCGACACCTATCTCTCGTGTCAACGGCCCCCCTCTGATTCGCAAAGCATGAAGAGATTTCTGGTACGCGGAACCGAGAATCTCAGTAGCAGGAAGAATCGTGGCTCCGACGCCCGCCGCAACCATCATCTGCATTGCATCCACACTACTCGACTCGATGGCAATCTCCGGCCGGAACCCTTGCATTCTGAAAAATTCATCGAGACGAGGGCGAATGAGCGCTGTCCGATCATATAGAACCAGCCGTAGTTTGCCCAATTCGACTGGCGCAATTACCCGTTTCACTGCCAATGGATGATCGTTGCGCACGACGACAAGCATTTCTTCAGTAAAAAGCGACTCCGTCCGAAACCCCTTAGCACTAATGGGAAATGTCACGATCCCAATGTCCACCCCGTTGCTCTTCAGGCGCTCAAGAATCTCGGCGGTCGTCCCGTTCAGAATGGCAACGTGGACCCTTGGAAATTGGTCGCGAAGCTGCCGCCAGGCTGGTAAAAAGCGGGATGTCAGTTGGTGTCCCCCCCCAATGCCGATGTGGATCTCGCCGCTTGGCTCGCCAACTGACATGGATACTTTCATCTGCAGGGTCTGCGCCTCACGTAGAATGCGCTCTGCAGACTCCTTGACGACTTTCCCTGCTTCTGTCAAATGGATCTTATGGTTCCTCAAACGAAAGAAGACTCTCGCTCCTAATTCCTCTTCCAGTTGTCGGATCTGCTGGCTGACGGATGGCTGAGCGACGTGCAGCATCGTGGCTGCCCTTGAAAAGCTCAGGCTGCCCGCGATGGTCATGAAAACCTCAAGCTGTCTCACAGTTACCATCGAGCAATCCTCCTTGCATGTCATCTGCTGAAGTCAACGAACTGCGCGAAGTTCGGGTTCCCAGCCATCGGCTGCTCCAGCCCTCTTGCCGTGCTTCAACCATCTGGCTACAGGGACTTCTGTCCGATAGTTTGACTCGTTATAGAGGTTATATCGTAGTGGCGCGTAGATCTGCTCGCCGGAAAACGCTCGATCCTGGGTGTAAGTCCACACGCGCTCTTGATCCCAGAGAATCACCTCATCGCGGGCGTCGCCAGTGACGTCGGTCACATAAGCACACAGGTCAGGGTGTCCGTCATTGGGGAACATCACCACACGCCGCAGATTGCCGTCAATCATGCCGCCCTCACGAACATTCCCGGAAAGGAGTGCATACTCTTGTCCATCTCCACGCCAGTTCACGGGGAGCAGTCGGCTGCCACAATGAATGGGTTCCTCTTGCGCCAGAATGTTTCCGTCAGCATCTAATAACGTCACGATGCCTGGGTTATCCCAGTAGCTTAAGGTCATGTACTGAAACCCAGGCAGATCGGAACGATACTTGCCCACACTCGCCACTTGCGAATGCCCAATTAGCAGTTGCTTGAGAATCTTGCCGCTGCAATCGAACATGAGAAAACCTTCATCGCCCCCACTGGCATATAGGCGGGGACTGGCGTTCGCATCGCCGCTCAAGTTCCCCATCACGATGGAGTCGGCGTGATCCCCAAACTCTCCATCCCGGCTCCAAAGCTGGCGGCCCATGTGGTCCCACATCGAATAGCCGATCAAGATCTCATCGCGGCCGTCACCGTCGACATCGAGAGGGTAGGGGAAATGCCCCGTCTGGCCTTGCCCGTGCCATAACAGCTCGAGGTTGTTGTTGTAGACCCAGAAATTCTCGTAGCGATCTTTTACTAGGATTTCGTGCCGCGCCTTGTCTCCGGAGAGATTGAAAAAGGCCACTGAGTCGCCGTTTTCATGCTCATAGGGGTGCAGGCCAGCTCCAAAGTCAGTGCTTTTGCTGACGGGTGCCAGCGGCATCCAGACCCAGCGCCGGACCTTCCCGGTGCTTCCCTCCAGGATTTGGAGCTTGAAGTCCCGCACCAGCACAACTTCATTCCTGCCGTCTCCATCGATGTCGTGGATCTGAAAAGGCGTATCGTTGGTCAGCAGACCGTTTCTGGGGTCGGGACGCCCTGATTGCCATAGGATCTTTCCGTCCAGGGTCACTGCTGTGAGGCAGCTGATCTGGTCGTGTCGATCGTCGCGTTCGCGCTGAATGCTTTGGGCAATCAGCATATCAAGCGTCCCGTCACCGTCCAGATCACCGAACCGCGCGTTCCGTCCTGCGCCGAAGCCCGGGGTGGAGAACTTCCTCCATAACTTCGGCTGCGGATTCTCCTCTCGGAGCTTGGCTAGGTTGGTCCTCCTCCGGCGGATGCAGTCTCCGATTCGTTGCCTCGCCTCTTGGGACGCACGAACGCGAAACTCCTGAAAACGGGCCGGAATATCGGCAGTCACTCCCGCCTTGCCTCTAACGAGTTCCCCATCCACAGCTTCGAGAAGCAACCTACCATCAACGTAAGCCCTGATGCCGGGGCCTGCGTTCTCGACCTTCAAGGTAT
>Ga0316628_100003957_pt1 | contig 11523 bp, 7 predicted proteins | sample OWC_Aug_M2_C1_D5_FD_207648 | JGI IMG/M metagenome (GOLD analysis project Ga0316628, IMG submission 207648) | Wetland soil microbial communities from Old Woman Creek delta, Ohio, United States - OWC_Aug_M2_C1_D5_C | ecosystem: Environmental > Terrestrial > Soil > Wetlands | place: USA: Ohio... | reverse complement strand
CAGGAGATCACCGGCGCGCTGGAGGCCAGCCGCAAGGGCCTGCAGGAGTCGCGGGCCATCGCCGACCGGATCCTCAAGTCGGTGCAGGAGCGCGGGCTGGAGAGCTTCCCGATGCTGCAGGAGGGCTTCACCCGCGCCGACGCGGTGGAGACCGCCGTCACCCGCGCGGAGGAGGCGCTGACCCGGGTGGAGGGCTTCCTGGTGGACGAGAACCTGTCCGCCGAGCAGCGCGCCGAGCTGGACGGGCTCACCGCGGAGGCCAAGCGGCTGCAGGAGCGCATCGCCTCGATGCCCACCACCCAGGAGGAGATCCTCGCGCGGCGGGCCCGCATCCAGGGGCGCATCGACGAGATCGACAAGCAGGCCTTCCAGCTCGGGGTGGAGGTGCAGTCGCAGAACGCGCAGCTCACCGCGATCCGCAAGTACGTGGACGACACCCGCGCCACCCGCAAGTCGCCGGCGGAGGACGAGAAGGCCTTCATCGAGCGGGTCACCACCGAGCAGCGCTCGCTGGACGCGATCCAGGCGGCGCTCGACGAGGTGCGCGCGTCGCTGGCCGCCGAGCGCAACAACGCCGACAAGGCGGTGAGCGGCGAGGACGCGCTGAGGAACAGCTACACCGAGGTGCTGGGCAAGCAGCGCGCGATCTACTCCGCGATGCGCACCGGGCTCTCGGGCGACCTGCAGAAGGCGATGCTCCGGGCCGACGTGGTGCGCGCCGACGCCTCCGCGGTGCGCGAGCGCGTGGGCCGCAGCAAGGGCATCATCCGCGAGCGGGTGCAGCAGCGGGTGAACAAGCTGCTGACCCTGGTGATGAACGAGCAGAAGCTCATCGACACCTACAGCAAGGAGACCGAGGCGGTCACCGGCGAGACCCGCAACCTGGTCGGCCGCATCGCCTTCGACAGCTTCCGCCGCGTGCGCCAGAGCTTCTACGACCTCGTGTTGAAGGCCGACGTCGGCGTGGTCGACGTGGCCTTCCAGCGCAAGCAGGACAAGACCCAGTCGATTCAGAAGCTTGCGGCCCAGAAAGACCGGGAACTGAAGCAGCTGGATGAAGAGTTCAAAGAAGTGCTCAAGGACGTCGAGTGATGCGCCTGGCCCTCACAGCCTCGCTGGTGATCGCGCTCGCCCCGCCGCTGGCGGTGGCCCAGCCTGCGCCCGCGCCGAAGGCTGACCCGAAGAAGGACGCGAAGAAGGACCCCAAGGCCGACGCGAAGAAGGACCCCAAGGCCGACGCCAAGAAGGACCCCAAGGCCGACGCCAAGAAGGACGACCAGGCGGCCGGCCCGGCGCTGCCGCAGCTGCCGCAGGGCGACACCTCGGCGCAGAAGACCGACACCGCGCCGCCGGCGCCCAAGCCCAAGACACGCTACTTCGAGGGCCTGGGCCGCAACCCGACGGAGCAGGCCCAGCTCGACGAGCTCTCCGGCGCCCTCGAGGAGTACGAGGCGGAGTCGAAGGACTTCCGCCGCGAGGTGCAGCTGCTGGTGGAGAAGAAGTACGAGGAGAAGCGGAACACGCTGGGCAACAGCTACGAGAAGGCCATCCGCGACCTCGAGGTGCTCGAGCGCCGCGAGCGGCTGGACGCCATCGCCGCCTTCGAGGAGTTCCTCCAGCGCTACCCCAACGACCCGCGCTACTCGCCGGACGTGATGTTCCGCCTGGCCGAGCTCTACTACGAGCGCTCCAGCGACGAGCACACCCTGGCGATGCGCGACTACGAGGAGGCGCTCAAGAAGCTCGACCCCGAGAAGAACCCCACCGCGCCGCCCGAGCCGAAGATCGACTTCGCGAAGTCCATCGCCCTCTACCAGCGGCTGATCAGCGACTTCCCCGACTACAAGCTCAACGACGCCGCCCACTACCTGCTCGGCTACTGCCAGGAGAAGCAGGACGACTTCAAGAAGGCGCGCGTCGCCTACGAGCTGCTGATCAGCAAGTACCCCAAGTCGCGGTTCACCACCGAGGCCTGGGTGCGCATCGGCGAGTACTACTTCGACGCCTACGACGAGCCCGACGCGCTCACCAAGGCCGCCGACGCCTACGAGCACGCCATCGACGACAAGACGCACCCGCTCTACGACAAGGCGCTCTACAAGCTGGGCTGGGTCTACTACCGCATGGACCGCTTCGACGAGGCGGTCGATCGCTTCATCAGCCTGATCGACTTCTACCAGGACCAGGCCAAGGCCAGGGGCGAGGAAGAGGTCGGCGGTGACCTGCGCAACGAGGCGCTGCAGTACACCGCGATCAGCTTCGTGGACGAGAAGTGGGGCTCGCTGGCCAAGGCCCAGGAGCGCTTCGCGAAGCTCGGCGGCCGGGTGTGGGAGGCCGAGATCTACCGCCGCATGGGCGACGTGTACTTCGACCAGACCAAGCACCCGGAGGCCATCGAGGCCTACCGGCTGGTGCTGCAGAAGAACCCGCTGTCCAAGGACGCGCCGCAGATCCAGCAGCGCATCGTGCAGGCCTACGAGCGCGACCGGAAGCTGGAGGAGGCCTTCGCCGAGTCCTCCAAGCTGTCGAACATGTTCGTGCCCGGCACGCCCTGGTACGACAAGTGGAAGCGCGACCCCGACGTGGTGGTGGCGGCCCAGGAGATGGCCGAGAAGAGCCTGTACTCGACGGCCATCTACCACCACCAGCAGGCGCTGGTTTACAAGAACGAGCAGAAGTTCGACCTGGCGAAGGCCGCCTTCGAGACCGCCGCCAAGGCGTACAAGAGCTACCTCGACCGCTTCCCCCGCTCGAAGAACGCCTACGAGATGGAGTTCTACCTGGCCGAGTGCCTGTACAACTCGTTCCAGTTCACCGAGGCCGCCAAGCACTACGCCGCGGTGCGCGACTCGAGCCAGGACGTGAAGTACCTCAACGACTCCGCGTACAGCGCGGTGCTCTCGTGGGGCAAGGAGCTGGACCTCGAGATCAAGAGCGGCACCGCGAAGGCGCTGCCGGTCGTCCTCTCCAAGGACCGCCCCGAGAACTACAAGACCACCCCGGTCGAGCTCTCGGCCACCGAGAAGGAGCTGGTCGCGGCCTCCGACAAGTACGTCGCGCACGCCAAGGCCGGCGACGACAAGGCCCCGGCCATCGCCTACAAGGCCGCCGAGCTCTTCTACACCCACGACCAGTTCCCCGAGGCGCGCACCCGCTTCGAGGCGATCATCACCACCTTTCCGAAGAACGAGGTCGCCAAGTTCGCCACCAACCTCGAGGTCGAGACGTACCTCGTGGACAAGAACTGGAAGGAGGTGGAGCGCGTCTCCGAGCTGCTCTCCAAGAACCCGGAGGTGATCGACCCCAAGTCCGACCTCTACAAGGAGCTGACCAAGTTCAAGCTCGGCGGCCGCTTCAAGCTGGCCGAGGAGCTGATGGCCAAGGGCGACTACGACAACGCGGCCAAGAAGTACCTCGAGCTGGTGGCCGAGGCGCCGAAGCACGAGTTCGCCGACAAGGCGCTGAACAACGCCGCCATCTGCTACGAGAACGAGCAGCGCTTCGACTCGGCGCTGAAGCTGTACGAGCGCATCTTCAACGAGTACCCGGGCTCGAAGCTGGCCGACAAGGCGCTGTTCCGGGTGGGCTTCAACGCCGAGAAGTCCTACGACTTCGACAAGGCCATCGAGAAGTACCAGAAGCTGGTCAAGGACTACCCCAAGTCCGAAGACCGCGAGTCGGCGCTCTACAACACCGCGCGCCTGCTGGAAGGCCTGCAGCGCTACAACGAGGCGGCCGCCGCCTACCTGCACAGCGCCGAGCTGTACCCCAAGAGCGAGCAGGCCCCGAAGAACCAGTTCCTGGCCGCGCTGATCTACGAGAAGCAGAACGAGCCGGTGAAGGAGATCGGCGCGCTCAACGACTTCATCCGCAAGTTCGCCCGCGACGCCAAGCAGGCCGAGCTGGTCATCGACGCCAAGAAGCGCATCGGCGACAGCTACAAGAAGCTCAAGCGCGACGGCGACGCGCTCAAGGCCTACGCCGACGCCGCCGACGACTTCGACCGGCGGGCCCTCTCGCCCGACACCAACCCCATCGCCGCCGAGGCCGCCGCCTTCAGCCGCTTCCAGGAGGCGGAGAAGGTGCTGGACGACTTCGACAAGATCAAGATCGGCGGCACCGGCAAGAAGCTCGCCGACAGCTTCACCAGCAAGAAGAACTCGGTGAAGAAGGTGAACGAGGCCTACGACAAGGTGGTGAAGTACAAGCGCGCCGAGTGGATCCTCGCGGCCTTCTACCGCAAGGGCTACGTGCTCGAGCGCTTCGCCCAGACCATCCTCGACACGCCGGTGCCTCCGGAGATCAAGCGCATGGGCGACGAGGCGGTGGCCTCGTACCAGGACCAGCTCTCGGCGCTCACCGTGGCCCTCGAGGACAAGGCCGTCGAGAACTACACCGGCACCATCACCGAGGCGCACAAGATGCGCATCTCCAACGACTGGACCAAGCGCACCCTCGAGTCGCTGAACCGGTTCCGGCCCAAGGAGTTCCCGATGCTCAAGGAGCCGAAGGAGTCGGTGGGCTCGGACCTCTCCTTCCCCGACGGCGCGGTCGGCACCATCGAGGGCAACGTGCACGCCAAGGACGCCCCGCAGAAGCTCGGAGGCGACGAGAAATGATCAGGCCGCGCGCCGCCGGCAACAACCCGTCCATGCTGCGACTCCGCTCGGGGCTCCTCGCCGCGCTGGTGCTCGCCGCCGGCGCCGGCTGCCCTCCCCCGCCGGACAAGAAGCCCGACGAGGCCGCCACCGCCCCCGCCACCAGCGCCGCGCCGACGCCCGAGGTGCCCTACGAGGGCAAGAAGCCCACCACCCCGGCCGAGGGCACCGCCGCCGCGCCCGCCGACGGCGCCACCGCCCCCGCCGCCGGAGGACCCGCGCCGGCCGCGCAGCCCGCGCCGGAGCCCGCGAAGCCCACCTTCGACAACGCCACCCAGGAGCGCTTCAAGGCCGCCGTGGCGGCGCTGAACACCGGCGACGTGGCCACCGCCGAGAGCACCTTCCGCGAGGTGGCCGACCGCAACCCGAAGGCCGACTACGCGTGGACCAACCTGGGCCTGATCGCCGAGCGCAAGAACGACCCGCGCGGCGCGGAGGACGCCTACCGCAAGGCGCTGGGCATCAACCCCGACCAGGACGCGGCGTGGGACTACCTGACGCGCATGCAGTGCCGCAAGCGCCGGTGCGCCGAGGCCGAGGGCGAGATCCGCGCCGCCATCTCCAAGGACCCCGGGGCGCTGGCGCCGCGCAACGCGCTGGTGTTCGCCCTCATCCAGCAGGGCAAGCTGGAGGCCGCCGAGACCGAGGCCAAGAAGGTGCTCAAGGCCGACGAGCGCAACGTGCGCGCGATGCAGCTGCTGGCGCAGACCTACTTCAAGCAGAACAAGGTCGAGCTGGCCCGGCTGGTGCTGGAGAACGCGCGCAACATCGACGCCAACGACGCCGGCACGCAGAACGCGATCGGCATGGTGTACCTCAAGCTCAAGCAGCGGCCGCAGGCCACCGAGGCCTTCCGCATCGCCGCGCAGCTGAAGCCGGACTTCGCCGAGGCGCGGAACAACTTCGGCGCGATGCTGAACGAGGCGCAGGACTACGAGGCCGCGGTGCGGGAGCTGGAGGCCGCCACCGCCGCCGCCCCGGAGTTCGTCACCGCCCACCTGAACCTCGGCAACGCCTACCGCGGCCGCCAGGACGTGGTGAAGGCGCTGGCCGAGTACAAGCGGGTGCAGGACGCCCGGCCCGACCTCGCCGACGTGTACTTCAACCTCGGCGTGCTGCACCTGGACCAGGAGGTGCCGGGCCTGGACCCCATCGACCGGCTGAAGACCGCCATCTCCTACTTCGAGGACTACCAGAAGAAGGGCGGCACCGACGATCGCGTCGACCAGTACATCAAGGACTGCAACAAGGGCATCGAGAAGGAGCAGCGGCGCCGCGAGCGCGAGAAGAAGGACGCCCTGCGCAAGATCGAAGAGGAGAAGAAGCGCGTCGAGCGCGAGGCGAAGGAGAAGGCCGACGCGGAGGCGAAGGCCAGGGCCGACGCCGAGGCCGCCCAGAAGAAGGCCGAGGACGACGCGAAGAAGGCCGCCGCCGAGGCGGAGAAGAAGCGCAAGGCCGACGAGGCCGTCGCCGCCAAGAAGGCCGCCGAGACCGAGGCTCAGCGCAAGAAGGAAGAGGCCGCCGCCGAAGCCCAGCGGAAGAAGGACGAGGCCGCCGCAGCCAAGAAGGCCGCCGCCGACGAGGCCCAGCGCAAGAAGGACGAGGCCGCCGCCGCCAAGAAGGCCGCCGCCGAGGAGGCCCAGCGCAAGAAGGACGAGGCCGCCGCCGCCAAGAAGGCCGCCGCCGACGAGGCCCTGCGCAAGAAGGACGCCGCCGCCTTCGAGGCCAAGAAGAAGAAGGAAGAGGAGGCCGCCGCGAAGAAGGCCGCCGCCGACGAGGCCAGGCGCAAGAAGGAAGAGGACGCCGCCGCCAGGAAGGCCGCCGCCGAGGAGGCGAAGAAGGCCGGCAAGAAGCCCGCCGCCAAGCTGGGCGACGATGACGAGCCCGCCCCCACCCCGCAGCCCAAGAAGTCGGGTAAGCTGCAGGAGGACGACAAATGAGACCCCTCGCCCTCGCCCTGCTGATCCTCGCCCCGGCCGCCTTCGCCGAGGACGCCGCCGCGCCCGCCCCGGCCGCCGCGCCGAAGAAGAAGAAGGTCATCCGCCTCGACGCCATCACCGTCGAGGGCCGGATCCAGAAGCCGCAGGCCTTCTACATCCTCCAGCGCTCGACCTTGAACTTCGACGAGCTCAACCGCACCGAGAGCTTCATCCCCAAGGTCGAGAAGAGCGTCGACAAGGACGCCTTCTGATCCGGCGGGCGCGCCGCCAAAACCTTGCGGCGGGCCGACAAACAGGGCTAAATCGCCGGAATCCGTACGTTTCGCGAGCCGCCCCCGACGGAACCTGACCGGGGAATCGCTGTCTAAGAGAGCATCATGGCGAACCTGCCAGCTGGGAAGAACCTCCGACTCGCCCTCATCCAGGGCGCGAAGATCACCGAAGACCGCACGCTCAAGCGCCGCGTGGCGGTGACCGTCGGGCAGGACGCCAGGAACACCTTCGTGGTGCCGGTCTCCAACCTGCCCAGCTCGTTCACCATCTTCGAGCTGGTCAACAACGTCTACTCGCTGGTCTTCACCGCGCAGATGGAAGGCAAGGTCCACGTCAACGGCGTGGACATGACGCTGCAGCAGGCGGTGCAGCAGGGTCTGGCCAAGGCCCGCGGCAGCAGCTTCGTGCTGCCCCTCAACGACCAGTCGAAGGGCCGCGTGTCGCTGGGCGAGGTGTCGCTGCTGTTCCAGTTCGTCACCCCGCCGCCGGAGCCGCCGCGCCCCGAGCTGCCGGCGAACGTGAAGGGCAACTTCCTCGCGCAGATGGACCAGCTGTTCCTGCTGGTGCTGGCCGTGTCCCTCACCATCCACTTCTCCGGCGCGACCTTCATCGCCTGCCAGCCGATGCCCGAGGAGCGCGAGCTCTCGCTCGACGAGCTGCCCGACCGCTTCGTGAAGGCGATGATGCCGGTGGAGGTGAAGAAGCCCGACAAGCCCACCGAGGTGGCCACCGCCCCCAAGGATGACAAGAAGAAGGACGAGGGCAAGGACAAGGGCGAGAAGAAGGCCACCAGCAACAAGGCCGAGCTCACCAAGGCGGTGGCCAGCAAGGGCCTGCTGAAGGTCATCGGCGCCGACAGCGGCGGCAGCGGCGCCTTCGAAGACGTGCTCGGCAGCTCCAGCGGCGTCGGCTCCATCGGCGACGCGCTCTCGGGCGCCAGCGGCGTGGGCGTGGCCACCGCGGACTCGCTGGCCGGCGGCCCCCACGGCGGCGGCACCGGCAAGGCGGCCGGCATCGGCGACCTGGGCACCTCGGGCGGCGGCAAGGTCGACCTGGCCGACACCGGGGCCCGGCAGATCCGCGGCCAGGTGCGCGACGCCGCGCCGGAGGTGGAGAGCAAGGACGTGGACCGCGAGGCGCTCACCAGGTACGTGCGCAGCCGCACCCGCGCCATCCAGGCCTGCTACGAGAAGGAGCTGAAGCGAAACCCCAGCCTCAAGGGGAAGATCGTGATCCGCTTCTCGATCATGCCCAACGGCCGCACCGGCGAGATCGACATCGAGGAGAACTCGCTGGGCAACGAGGCCGTCGCCAGCTGCATCCGGACCATCGTGCGCAGCTGGAACTTCCCGTTCAAGCCCGACAGCGAAGTGCCGGTCTCGTACCCCTTCCTGTTCACGCCCGCGTCCTGAGGCCCTCGGCGGCCACCGCCTGCCGCGTTTGATTTCCAGACCGGCTGGAGCGTGGCAGACTCGCGGGCGGTGAAAGCCCGGCGCTTCAACGACGTCCGCGAGCTGGTCGGCTCGGCGGAGTTTCAGGCCTGGTTTGCCGCCTTCACGGCCGCCCGCAAGGCGCTCGCCGAGGCGGACCAGGCCCGTGACGAGGCGCTGGCCCAGCTCACGGTGATGGAGTTCCGCGCCGAGCTCACCCAGAAGAACGCCATCGACACCCTGTACCGCGGCGGCGAGCACGAAGACCTCGCGGCCCGCCTGCTGGCCGACGCCGAGGCCGCCGAGAACAAGAGCTTCCCCGGGGTGGCCGCCTTCGAGGAGCAGCGCTTCAAGGTCTCCGAGCTGTGGTACCGCCTGGGCGCGCTGGAGAAGGCCGTCGAGGAGGCCAGGGACGGGAAGAAGGCCGCCTGGGAGATCGAGGCGCTGGAGAAGAAGCAGAAGCTCGCCACCGAGGAGTACACCCGCGAGATGGGCCGCCGCGACCGGCTGTGGGACGAGGTCGAGCGGCTGTGGATGCAGGGCGCCGAGGCCAGCCTGCTCACCGCCGAGCAGAAGGTGCTGGCCCGCAAGGTCCGCCGCACCTCGGAGCAGCTGTTCGCCCTCGCCGAGGACCGCAAGAAGAAGGCGCTCAGCCTCAAGGCCGCCGCCGAGGCCGCCGCCACCGCCCTGGAGGCCGCCCGGGCGAAGCTGGAGGCCACCCGCACCCGCGCCCGCGAGCTGTTCGGCGCCGCGGTGGGCGAGGACTTCCTCTACTTCCGCCACCGCGACGACCAGCGCCACGCCTACGCGGTGGCCCTGGTCGAGGACTCCGAGAACTACAACATCGAGGTGAAGCCGCTGGTGGTGTACTCGGTCGAGCGGCAGCGCGGCGTCGGGTTCCTCGAGCCGGCGCGGGTGATGGGGACGTCGATGGAAGAGGGAGACCGCCGCTTCGAGGAGTACTTCCTCCGAGGGCGCAAGGGAGAGGTGCGGCCAGTCGCCGCATCGTGAGGACTGCCAAATGGACAAGCTCGCCGTGCTGTCAGGGTCTCCGCTCTTCGAGATGCTCTCCAACCAGGAGCTGGAGGGCATCGCCGACCTGTCGCGGCCGCGGCGCTTCTCCGGCGGCCAGACGATCTTCGAGGAGGGCGAGCTGGGCGACAGCGTCTACGTGATCGCCTCCGGGGAGGTGGAGATCGTCCGCCGCGACGACTCCGGCGCGCAGAAGGTGCTGGCCGTGCTGGGGCCCCCGCAGTTCTTCGGGGAGATGAGCCTGATCGACAAGGAGTACCGCTCGGCCACCGTGCGGGCCCGCAGCGACTGCGAGCTGCTGCACCTCACCGCGGAGAACCTCACCACCTTCCGCAAGCAGCACCGCGACGGCTTCACCTTCGTGATCATCAACATCGCCCGCATGCTCTCCGCCCGCTTGAGAGAAGCGAATGCCAGGCTGGCCTCGCAGAAGCCGTAGGACGGCTTGGGGGTGGTGAACGAGGGGCCCGTGGCCGGGCACTCAGGGCCAGTGTCTTGTGGATCAGACTTCATTGACTTACATGGGGTAGAGCCGTAACTTACTCAACTTCCAAGGTTTCCGATCTGAGGGGCTAGGACTCCCGTGTCGATCCGTCGCGCATTCCTCGCCGTGTTGGTGGTGGCCGGGTTCGCGCTCGCCCAGGCGCCGGCCACGCCGCCTGCTGCCGGGTCGGAGCAGACCGATGCCTCCAAGATTCCTGATCCAGAGAAGATCAGGGCCAGCGCCGAGTCGCTCACCAAGATGCGGACCGCGCTGAAGGACGTGCTCACCAAGCTCGAGGAGGCGCGCGCCTCCAAGGACGTGGTGAAGCTGAACTGCGTCAACGAGAAGCTCACCCAGATCAAGGGCCTGCTGCGCATCTCCGAGCAGTCCGACGTGCAGCTGCAGGAGTCGGTCGCCAAGAAGGAGACCGGCACCGCGGAGCACGAGTTCACCAAGGTGACCATCGCGCGGTCGAAGGTGGACCAGCTGCGCGCCGAGGCGGAGGAGTGCATCGGCCAGCTCGCGTTTCGCACCGACGAGAACCTGTCGGTGGAGGTCGAGCTGCCGGAGTACCTGCCGCCCGGCGACCTGACCACCACGCCGCCGTTCACCCCCGTCGACGCCCGACCGCCGCCGGCGAGCCCGACGTTGTGACGGGGCTTTATTCACCGACCGTTTTGCTGAGGAGCACACGCCGGGTGTGCTAGACGCCGCGAGACCGATGAACCGGGAGAGGGGAACAGGGGGGCGTGGCGCCCTGGCGGTCGTGGCGAGCGTGCTGCTCGCGGCCGGCATCCGCATCGGCGAGGGGCGCCTTCACCCCTTCCTCACGCTGGTCTCCGAGTACGACTCGCTGATCGGCTACTTCAACCTGAACCAGCCGTCGGGCGAGATCATCTTCACCCCCCGGGCGGGCCTGGACTTTGGCCTGTCGAACAACTCCGTCGACGTGAGCCTGAAGGGCTACGGGGAGTACCTGATCTACTCGGGTCTGTTGTCGCCCGGCTCCACCGCCATCCTCTCGCGCTTCCAGGCGAACGCGCTGCTCGACACCGGCTTCAACAAGGACGGCGCGGTGGAGGTTCGCTTCGCCGACGCCTTCAGCCGCAACGACCGCACCCAGAACGCCGCGGTCGGCGTAGGGGTGATCTCCCTGTTCAACGAGGCGAGGTTGTCGGCCCCGATTCACCCCGGCGGCCGGGCGCTGGAGATCACGCCCAAGGTCAACTTCACCGTCGAGTTGTTCGACCCGCTGCTCACCGGGTTGATCCAGGGCTGCACCGACATCACCTGCAACCCGGCCTCGGTCAACCAGATGAACTACTGGAACCTCAACTTCGGGATCAACTCGCGCTGGAAGTTCCTCCCCAAGACGGCGATCACCCTCGACCTGCAGTTCGACTGGCGCAACTACTTCGTGCCCACGGTCAACCGCGAGGGCCTGGTGTTCCGCGCCCAGGCCGGCCTGGTGGGCCTCATCTCGCCGCGCTTCTCCGTCACCGCGCTCGCCGGCTACGGCGGCGACTTCAACAACGGCGTCAACACCTTCATCGCCAACGCCGAGGTGGCGTACCTGCCCAGCGAGCTGATCAAGGTGTCCCTCGGCTACCTGCGCACCGTGCAGCCGGTGCCGGTGTACGGCAGCTACGGCGACGACCGCGGCTACCTCGGCGGCAAGGTGGGGCTGCTCGGGGGCCGGCTCACCT
>Ga0316628_100003956_pt1 | contig 11524 bp, 8 predicted proteins | sample OWC_Aug_M2_C1_D5_FD_207648 | JGI IMG/M metagenome (GOLD analysis project Ga0316628, IMG submission 207648) | Wetland soil microbial communities from Old Woman Creek delta, Ohio, United States - OWC_Aug_M2_C1_D5_C | ecosystem: Environmental > Terrestrial > Soil > Wetlands | place: USA: Ohio... | reverse complement strand
ATGCGACATCGCCCAGGAGCACGGCGAGCGGCTGGCGGCCGAGGGGGAGATCTGCTGGGGAGGCATGCACAGCTGGAGGCGCATGATCCAGCTCCTGGAAATGGTCGACCGGCCCCGGACGCTCGGGTTCCAGGCGGACATGGCTCACACCCTGCTGTACCTGCTGGGCTACAACGCTCCCGAGGACGCGCTCGTGCCGCAGGGCTTCGACTGGAAGGACCGGGGCGCGTTCGACGCCGCCTACCGGAAGCTGACCGACACGCTCCGTCCCTGGACCATCGACCTGCACGTCGCCCAGAACGACGCGACGGTGTTCGGATCGGGGACCCACGACAAGACGGGCCGGCACTGCCTGCCCAACGACCCCAACGGCAAGCTGGAGATCCCCAGGGCCGCGGGCTACTGGCTGCGCGACGAGAAGGGGGAGGTGACCCGTCGCATCGAGCACCTGTGCTGGGATGGCTGCATGTTCCCCAACGAGACCATGCGCAAGCCGCAGACCTGGAACGACATCCTCTCGGCCATGCTGGCGGTCCGCGAGGCGCACGGCTGGCGGCAATAGGCGGAGCCGAGACGACGAATGGAGGGACGGCGATGAGTGACCTTCGGATCGGGATGATCGGGTACGGGTTCATGGCGCGGGCGCACTCGAACGCGTACCGCAAGGTGTCCAACTTCTTCGAGCGGAAGCGCAGGCCGGTGCTGCAGGTGGCCTGCGCGCGCAACGAGGCCAACGCCAGGGCCTTTGCAGAAACCTGGGGCTACCAGGCCGTCGAGACCGACTGGCAGAAGCTGGTGCAGCGCGACGACGTCGACGCCGTCGACATCTGCGCCCCCAACAACCTGCACTGCGAGATCGCCCTGGCCGCCGCCGAGGCCGGCAAGATGATCCTCTGCGAGAAGCCGCTCGCCATGGACGTGGAGCAGGGCCGCCGCATGGTCGAGGCGGTGGCCAAGGCCAACGTGCCCAACATGGTCTGGTACAACTACCGGCGCGTGCCGGCGGTCACCATGGCCAAGCAGCTGATCGACGAGGGCAAGCTGGGGAGGATCTTCCACTTCCGGGCAAAGTTCTTGCAGGACTGGACCATGTCCACCGATCTGCCGCAGGGCGGCCAGGGCCTGTGGCGTCTGGACGTGGCGGCGGCCGGCAGCGGCGTCACCGGCGATCTGCTGGCGCACTGCATCGACACCGCCCGCTGGCTCAACGGCGAGGTCGACCAGGTCAGCGCCATGACCGAGACCTTCATCAAGGAGCGCATGCACAACCTCACCGGGAAGGTCGAGCCGGTGGGCATCGACGACGCCTGCGCCTTCCTGGCCCGGTTCAAGAACGGCTCCCTGGCCACCTTCGAGTCCACCCGGTATGCACGGGGCCACAAGGCGCAGTACGTGTTCGAGATCAACGGCCAGGAGGCCTCGGTCGCCTGGGACCTCCACGACCTGCACCGGCTGGAGTACTTCGACCACCGCGACGAGGGTCGGCTCCGCGGGTGGCGCTCCATCCACGTCACCGACGGTGACCATCCGTACATGTCCCACTGGTGGGTCCCGGGGCTGCAGATCGGGTACGAGCACAGCTTCGTGCATGGCGTGGCCGACTTCCTGGAGGGACTGGAGACCGGCAAGTCGGTGCAGCCTGACTTCCAGGACGCGCTGGCCACGCAGCGGGTGTGCCAGGCAGTGCTGGAGAGCGCCAAGCAGGGCAGGTGGGTGAAGGTCTGAGCCTTCGCGGCGCACGGTGAGTGAGAGGCGCTCGCCACCGCTTCTACCCGCCGACCTGCCGGGTTCGATCCCTGGGCGGTGTGCCCGGCTGGGGAGTCGAGCGTCCGCCACACGCCGGGGATGCAGGCGAGTCGTGACCTAGCGGATCGCGGCCAGCTCGGGGATGGCCGGGTGACCCCGCCGCTCCAGGAAGTCGAGGAACGCCCCGGGCGACACGTTGAGGGTCCGCTCCGCGGGGAACCCCGCCTCGTCGAGCAGCGACAGCGCCTCGGAAAACCCGCCCAGGGAGGCTGCGAAGTGGGCGTCGGAGCTCATCACCAGGAAGGCCCCCAGGTCTCGCGCAGCCTCGGCGACGGCGCGACAGTACGGGTAGCTTCCCTTGCGCGAGCCTCCGAAGGAGGAGTTGTTGATCTCCAGGGCGACGCCGTGCTCGACCGCGGTGCGGACCACCACCGCGATGTCCATGGGGAAGCTTGGGTTCCCGGGGTGCCCCACGACGTCCACCCGCCCTCCGCGGATGGCATTGACGAGGGCCCGCGTGTGCTCCGCGCTCGTCGTGGGCGGGAAGACCGGCTCGTGCAGGGAGGCCAGCACCACGTCGAGGCCATCGGACGCCTCCTCCGGCAGGTCGATGCGGCCCTCCGCGTCCAGGATGTTGGCCTCGATGCCGCGCAGGACGCCGACGCCGTCCAGCACGCGCGGAACCACGCGGAGGTTGGCGAAGTACCAGGGGTGAGGCGCGCCGGGCAAGGCCGGGCCGTGATCGGTGTTGGCGAAGAGGCGCACGCCCTTGCGCCGGGCCTCGGCCGCGTACTCGGCGATGGTGCTGTAGGCGTGCGAGCTGGCGACGGTGTGCGTGTGGGGATCGACGGGAAAGAGCATGCGCCATTCTACAGGAGCCGGGCCCTGGGACCGGCCACGTCCCGCCGGAGGCCCTGCCGGAACCGAGGCTAGACCGAGCCGCCGGCGGGCGTCCCGGCTTTCCGTCCGCCCCGATCGAAGCGAGGCGACCGCGCCGGCTCCTGGCAGGCCTACCCCTTGTGGCCGTGGTCACCGGGTTGCAGGGGTGTACAAGCCGGCTGGAGGGAAGCATGCGCTCGGTCTGGATCACTCGCCATGGCGGTCCCGAAGTCCTGGAAGTCCGAACCACGCAAGACCCGGCCCCCGGTCCCGGTCAGATCCGGGTTCGAGTGCGAGCGGCTGGGCTCAACTTCGCCGAGGTCATGGCACGCATGGGCCTGTATCCGGACGCACCGAAGCCGCCTTGCGTGGTCGGCTACGAGGTGGCCGGGGACGTCGACGCTCTCGGTACCGGCGTGGCGGGCCCGCCGCCCGGTTCGCGAGTGATCGCGCTGACCCGCTTCGGCGGGCATGCCGAGCTGGTCTGCGTTCCAGCGTCGTCCGTCATCTCGATGCCGGAGGGGATGACGTACGAAGCCGGCGCCGCCCTGCCAGTGAACTACCTGACGGCCTACCACATGCTGTTCCGCGTGGCCGCGCTGCGCCCTGGCGAGCGCGTGCTGATCCACATGGCCGCGGGAGGTGTGGGAATCGCCGCGCTCCAGCTGAGCAAGACGGTACAGGGAGTGGTGACCTACGGCACGGCGTCTGCCGCCAAGCACGAGGCGATTCGCGCCGAGGGATGCCAGAATCCCATCGACTATCGCTCGGTGGACTGGGAAGTGGAGGTGCGGCGCCTCACCGGCGGGAAGGGGGTCGACGTGGTGCTGGACCCGCTCGGCGGGTGGGATACGCGCAGAGGGTACCGGTTGCTGCGTCCGGGTGGCCGCCTGGTCAACTACGGGATGGCGAACCTGGCGACCGGCGAGCGCCGGAGCTGGGTCAACCTCATCCGGCACGGGCTGCCCGCGATGCTTCCGCACTTCTCGCCCATGGAGCTCATGAACGACAACCGTTCGGTCGCGGGAGTGCACATCGGGCACCTCTGGGGGAACGAGGCGTTGCTCGCGACGGAGATGGCCGCCTTGATCGAGCTGTTCCGCCAGGGCTCGATCAAGCCGCACATCGACTCGACTTTCTCGTTCGAGCAGGCAGCGGACGCTCACAGGAGGATTCAGCAGCGCCGCAACATCGGCAAGGTGCTGCTCGTGCCATTCACTCCGCACGGGCAGGCTGCAGACCAGCGGTGAAACGGCAGTTCATGCGTGGCTCCTCCGAGTCGAGCCCGCATCGTACCGGTCGCGAGCTGGAGGCGTCTTCCGGCGGCGGGCCTCAGGCGGGCCCGCCGCCCGTGGGAGGTGACCGCCTCACCTCCACCTGTTCCCGCCGGTTCGCGCGGGAGAACGCCACCATCAGCAGGGCAGCGATGGCCGCGGTGCCGGAGCCGAAGTAGAAGGGGACGCTGGAGTCCACACGGTCGTAGAGGACTCCTGCGATGATGCTGGCGGGGAGGAGCGTCAGTCCCAGCATGGCGTTGTAGATGCCGAGGCCGGTCCCTCGCTTGTTTTCGTCCAGGAGGTCGGACACGAAGGCCTTCTGGACGCCGTCGCTGGCTGCCGAGTACAGGCCGTACACCGCGAAGAGCCCGATGACGGTGCGGACGTCCCGCGTGTAGCCGAACCCGAAGTAGACGGCGGCATACACCAGGTATCCGAAGACCAGCACTCTCTCTCTGCCGATCGCGTCCGAAGTTTGCCCGAAGGGGATCGAGAACAGGACCGAGACGAGGTTGAACACCAGGTACACGAGCGGGATGTACGCCACCTTCACGCCCACCTCGCTGGCCTTGACGATCAGCAGCGCGTCGGTCGAGTTCCCGAGCGTGAACAGGAAGACGATCCCCAGCAACAGGTAGTATCGGCTGGGGAAGTCGCGGAAGCTGAACCTCGCGTACAGGCTCTCCTTGGGCCTGGAGGCCTCGCGGATCAGCGCCAGGAGGGCGACCACCCCGACCGCTGCCGGAATCGCTGCCAGCAAGAAGACGGTCCGGTAGCCGCCGGGGACCAGCCAGAGCACGGCGAAGGCCAGCAATGGCCCGGCGATGGCCCCGGTGTTGTCCATGGCCTTGTGCAGCCCGAAGCTTCGACCGGCATCGCCCCTGGCCGCCGACCCTGCCACCAGGCTGTCGCGAGGTGCCGTGCGCACCCCCTTGCCGAAGCGCTCCACGAACCGGAGGAGCAGGACCTGCAACGGCGAGGTGACCACCGCGTACACGGGGGTCACGACCGCCGTGATGGCGTAGCCGATGGCCATGAAGGGCTTGTTCCTGCCGATCCTGTCGCTCCAGAAGCCGGACGCGGTCTTGACCAGAGCCGCCGTGCTCTCCGCGATTCCTTCGATCGCGGACAGCGTCGTCTTCGACGCCCCCATCGACATGAGGAAGAGCGGCATGATCGAATAGACCATCTTCGTGGACGTGTCGGTCAGGAGGCTGACCAGCCCCACGTAGAAGATGTTCCGGTTGAAGCCCAGGACGGTGTCTCGACCCCGCGCCTGGTGTTCCGGAGGGACACTGGCGCGTCCCGCCCGGATGCCTTCGCCGACCATGGGGAAGAGCGTGCCCGGGCTCACCCCGTAGATCAATCGCAAAGCACTGCAGCCAACACGCCGCGCGCCAGCGCGCCCGGGCCGCTGGCGCTAGACCTTCAGCTCGTCGAGCACGGCGTCGAAGACGAACACCTCCAGGCGCTCGCGATCGTCCTCGCCCAGGCCCGCCCACTGAAACGAGACGTGGGCGTTGCCGGCCTGTGGCTTCGTCTCGACGACCCGCGCCTCGGCCTGGAGAGGCTCCGCCCCGGGGAGGCGCAGGATCACCTTGACCACCTCGCCGACCTTGGGGGCGTGCGCCAGCAGCGCGCTGAAGCCACCGGCCGAGAGCTGTCGGGTGGTCGCGCGCAACGTCCCATCGAAGAACGCGACGTCCACCTGGAGCGCGCGGAACGCGCGGAGTTGCCGCCGCGGCTGCTGCCCGGGCTCGATGGCGACGCGTTGTGCAGCCAGGAGCGCGCGGGCCAGCTCGTCTCGCGCGGCGTGGTAGTCGGAGAGCGACGACGCGTCGAGGGCGCCTCGCTTGGCCGCGTCGTGACGGGCGCGGAACTGGCCCAGCCACTCTCGGAACTCCATCGCCTCCTCGACGCTGCGCGCGCGGGGAGCGTACCGCGTTCCGCCCTGGCTGGGGAGCGCGTGGGGAAGGAATCTGCACCCCGCTCGCCGGCGGAGGGAACGGTCGCACGTTGCCCGCTCAAGCTTCCACGATCGCTTGATGCCGCAGCCGCCCCAGGAATCCATTGCGGCGGGACATGAGCGCGCGCTCCTCGCCGATGATCCGGTCCCACATCTCGTCCGCCGGCGGGTGGGTCCAGCCGAGCTCGCGCATGGTCCTGGATGCGCTGTAGTCGAGGCTTCCGCGCGAGGCCCGCACCGTGTCGCGCGAGAGGAAGGCGGGAAGCCCGAGCCTCCGCTGGAGCGGCTCCAGGGGTGCAAGGAGGGGCATCATCAGCCAGCGCGGAACCGCGACCGTCCTCCTGGAGCCACCGGGGTAGCGCCGCCACCGCTGGAAGGTGGCGCGCAGCGGCTCGGCCTCGCCGCAGAACAGGAAATCCTCGCCCATGGGCGCCCGCTCGACCGCGAGGCACAGCCCCTCGGCGAGTGCCAGGACGTCGACCACAGCGTAGACCGCGTCCAGGCCGAAGGCCATCGGTGGCATCGCGCCGAGCAGGTACAGGCGGAGGAAGTGACCGAACACGGAGTGATCGTTGGCGCCCACCACCGCGTTCGGCAGGGCCGCCACGAGAGGGAGACCGCGCGCGCGCCAGAGCAGCGCGACCCCATGAGCCAGGACCTTGCTCTCCTCGTACGGGCTCAGGTAACGCCCCGGCCGGCCATGCGGCTCGGCACGGCGCTCGCCGCCGGTCGGGCCAAGCGCCCAGGCGGAGGAGACGTAGACGGTCCGCGGCACACCGTCCTCGGCCGCGGCCCGCAGGACGTTGTCGGTCCCCTGGACGTTCACGAGGTGCATGCGCCGTCGCTCGGCGCGGCTGGCACCCAGCTCGTAGACGCCCGCGTTGTGCAACAGGACGTCCACCCCCTTCAGGACGCCGCGCAGGCCGTCGGGTTGCGTCACGTCGCCGGGAACGAGGTCGCAACCCTGCGACGCGATCCAGCGCGCCTGCGTCGTTCCGGGGTCGCGCACCAGCGCGGCCAGCGACCAGCCCCTTCGGCGCGCGGCGCGTACGAACGCCTGCCCGATGAACCCGGTTCCACCCGTGAGGAAGAGCCGCATGGGACGCCTCCTCACCTGCACGGGAACGGCCGGCGCTTGCCCGGCAGGCAGGGCTCGAAGGTGTGGAAACGACGGACGGCGGGGTGGAGCATGGGCGTGCCTCGCGGTTCGGATCGCCGCCCGACGTCCGGGTGCGTCCTTCGGTTCAGTCGAGACAACGCGAGTCGCGGCCGGCCCCGGACAGCTCCCCGGTGGGTCTCTCAGGGCCGATCGCCGAGCAGGCGCAGCTCCTCCCCCAGCCCGAGCACCAGGACCGGGCTCGACACCGGTGCCGGGCCGTCGTCGCTCGTCTCCAGCGCCAGGATGCGGAGGCCCTGCCCCGAGCCGCCCACGTCGAAGCCGGCGTAGGGCGCCATGTTCAGCCTTCCGGCGATCCGGCTTCCCGGTGCCTCGGGCCAGACCGGGGCGCGCTGTCCGGGACCGGACGTCGAGTCGCCCGACGCGACCCAGTCGACGCGGTAGACGCCTTCCGGATCGGTGCTGTCGCCCGTTCGCGCCTGCGCCGGGTACCAGTAGTAGAGCCGCCCGTCGCTTCCCCAGCGCGGGCAGTTGGCGTAGGTGGGCGTGGCCCGGATGCGCGCGCCCGGCTGTTGCAGGGAAGTGACGAACACGCCGTTCACCCCGTCGAGCTCGTTGGACTCGAAGGCGACGAGCCGGCCGTCGGGAGAGAGGCTGGCCTTGCGCTCCTCGAAGGGCGAGGCCAGCAGGTCGCGAACGCCGGCCTTGGCGTCGCCCCCGGCTCCGACCTCGACGGAACGGATGTCCCATCCGGTGTGGGGGCGGAGCTCCTCGTACAGGAGCCTGCGCCCCTCGGGCGTCCAGGCATCGGGGTAGACGCGATGCTCGGACTCGAGGAGGGTGGAGGGCTCGCCCCCGCCGGCCGCGGGCACGTCGACGAGCCGCCAGCGGCCGCCCTGCTCGGCGCCGACCGTGATGGCGCGCCCGTCCGGCGTCCAGGTGGGTCGGTGAGGCGACAGGCCGAAGGTGAGGCGGGTGAAGGCGCCGCTGTCGACGTCGAGCACCCACAGATCCGCGTCGGGCGGCGCGCCCACCACGACGGCGACCCTCCGACCATCGGGAGAGATCCGTGGCTCGCGGAACCTGCGCGGCGGACCGGGGAGGCGCGCGAGCCGGCCGCGCGCGTCGACCCAGGCCAGGTGGTACTCGGGCGCCCCGCCGCCGCCGGGCGCGTACAGGAGCAGGCCGCGGTCCGAGACCGCGTAGTGCGCTCCCCCGTTGCCGGGCTGGTAGTGGACCGCATCCGCCAGCACCGCCGGGCGTCCGGTCACCCGGGCCGTCGAGGGGTCGAAGGGCACGGCGTACAGCCGCCCCTCGTGGACGTAGAAGAGATGACCCAGGGCGAAGCGCCCCTGGGAGGCGCCCGCCATCACCAGGCGGCGCTCTCCGTTGACGCGGGATACGACCTCGAGGCGCGCCTGGTCGAAGCTCTCGCTGTCTAGGCCCACGGTGAGGAGCAGCCACTTTCCCCCGGGCAGCGCCGCCGGCCAGCGGTGCGAGCTCTCGCCGCGGTCCAGATCGACGCGCGTGACCGGCCGCACCGGGCCACCGGCGGCGGGCACCTCGGAGAGGCCGCTCACCTGGGAGGGCGCGAAGACGATGCGGCCGTCGGCGCCCCAGCTCGCGCCGCGGGGGACCTCCCCGACCTCGGCCAGCACCAGGATCGGTCCGCCGTCGACGGCCACCTTCTTGAGCTTCCGGTCGGCGAAGAAGACCAGCTCCCGGCCGTCGGGCGAGAAGGCGGGTTGCCAGGCGCCCTCCGTTCCGGGGATCAGTATGACCCCGAGTGAATAGAGCGAGCGCACCGCCAGGTGCCGTGCCCCGTCCTTGAGCACCACCAGCGCGATCCTGCTTCCGTCCGGCGACAGCTCGAACGGCGCGGCGTAGCCGCCGGCCAGGGTCAGGCCGGCTGGAAGCTCGACGCTGAGGTGCGCCGCCTGGGCCGGGGGAGGGGGGCGGTGCTGCACGAGCGCCAGCGCGCCCGCCAGCAACGCCATCGCGCCGAGGACCCAGGGAGCGAGCCGCCTGACGAGGATGGGGGCCGGCTCGGCGGCGTCGCCGCGTTCCAGCTCGGTCAGCTCCAGCCGGGCGTCTCCGATGGCCTGGAGGCGGTCGGAGGGATCGCGGGTGAGGCAGCGGCGCAACAGGCGCCGGAGTGCCGCGGGCGTGCGGCGCGGCAACGCCTCCCATCGCAAGGGATCTCTCAGCACCGCCGCCACCACCTCCGGCGCCGTCGCCCCCTGGAAGGCCCGCTGCCCGGTGAGCATCTCGAACAGGAGGCAGCCGAAGGCCCAGACGTCGGACCGGGTGTCGATCGGCTCGCCCCGGATCTGCTCCGGGCTCATGTACGGGACGGTGCCCCTGGCGAGCCCGGCATCGGCGGTCACGGTGAGCGTGGCGCCGCCGGCGTGGAACGGCGAGAGGGCCCTGGCGATGCCGAAGTCGATGACCTTGACGCGGCCCTCCGGGCTGACCTTGACGTTGGCGGGCTTGAGATCGCGGTGCACGATGCCGCGCCGGTGAGCCTCCTCGAGGGCGGCGGCCACCTGGCCCGCCACCGCCACCGCCGCCTCCAGGGGGAGCGGGCCGCGCTCGAGCCGCTCGGCCAGGGTCTGGCCCTCGACCAGCTCCAGCACCAGGCAGGGAGCGCCGTCGAGCTGCTCGAGCCCATGGATGGCGCCGATGTTGGGATGGCTCAGCGTGGCCAGGATCCGGGCTTCGCGCTCGACCTGGCGCAAACCGGCAGCGTCCGCACGGAAGCCGCGGGAGAGGGTCTTGATGGCCACCTCCCGTGCCAGGACCGGATCGAAGGCGCGATAGACGCGCCCCATCCCACCCGCGCCCAGGACGCCGCGGATCTGGTAGCGGCCCAGCCGTTCGCCGTGGGCAAGCTCGAGGGCCTGGAGCTGCGGCACCGGCCCGGGCTGGGGAGCGGTGCCGAACGCCGGAGATCGATCCAGGGGCGACGCGCCCGCGGGCGCGCTCGAGAGGAGCGCCATCAGCCGAGGCTTGAGCTCGTCGTACTCCGGCGGGAGGTCGCGGATCCAGGCCTGGCGGGCCTGCTCGGGCTGGTCCAGCGCCTGCTCCAGCAGCCGGTCGAGCCTGGCGAACAGCTCGGCGTCGATGGGCACGGGTGTTCCTCAGCCGTCCTTCAGCACCTCGCCGAGCCAGAGCCGCGCCTTCTCCCAGTCCCTCCGCACGGTGCGCTCGGTCACGCCCAGGACCCCCGCGATCTCGCCCTCCGTCATGCCGCCGAAGTAGCGCAGCTCCACCACCCGGGCCATGCGCTCATCCAGCCCGGCCAGGTCGTCGAGCGCCTCGTGCACCCGCAGGACGTCCTCCGGCCCCGTCGCCGCCAGGCCCTCGCCCTCGGTCAGGGAGACGTGCCGGGCGCCGCCGCCGCGGCGGTCCGCGACCTGCCGGCGCGCGAAGTCGACGACGACCGCCCGCATGGCGCGGCTCAGGTACGAGAGGAAATGGAGCCGATCCTCGAAGCTCAGTCCCCCGGCCCGGGCGAAGCGGAGATAGGACTCGTGCACCACGGCGGTGGTATCGAGTACGGCGCTCCGTCCTCCGTTGCGGAGGTGAGCCCTGGCGAGCCGGCGCAGCTCGGGATACGCGGCCGCGAACAGCGCCTCGACGGCCCCGGTGTCTCCCGCGCCCGCTCGGCGGAGAAGGCCGGTCATCTCGATCTCGGCGAGCATGCGTTCTTACCTAGCGGCCCCCGGGCGGCGTTTCGATCACCAGTTCCTCGGTGTCCCGGCGGGGTGCCATCTCCGCGTCCGAGGCTGATCGCGTAGAGAGGGCGACGAGGGTCCGCGTGACGATCCCATCCAGCGGTTCGCGCCCGCGCGGGGCCACCGCTTCTCGCCCGCAAGCGAACAAGTGTTTGCTTGCCTTCCGCCCGCGAATGCTGCGCCGCCCAGAGCCGAGTTGGGTCCCTTGCTCGGCACGTGTCCGGATCGCGCGCCGGATCGCGTAAGACGCCGACGGAGGGAGGAGGCTCATGCCGGACCACGGTAGCCTGGACGTCGAGGCCATCCGGAAGCACTTCGCTTTTCCGGAGCGCGGCCGGGTGGTGACCAACAACGCTGCCAGCACCCAGCCGCCGCGCGAGCTGGTGGCGCTGCTGGAACGGCTGGTCCCGGAGTACGAGAACGTGCACCGTGGCCAGTCGCGCGCCTCGCGGACCACCACCGCGCGGTTCGAGGCGGCCTACGACACCATCGCCGCCTTCCTGCACGCCCCCGGCCGCCGCAGCATCATCGCCTGCCGGAACACGACCGAGGCCAACAACGCCGTCATGCACATGCTCATGACGGAGCTGCGCGACGGGGACAACGTCGTGACCACGTTCCTGGAGCACAACTCGAACTACGTGCCCTGGTACGGGCTGTGCCGGGAGATCCTTCCGCGGTTCGGGGTCCGGGTGGAGTGCCGGCTGGCGCGGTTCGACCCGGCCACGGGCGAGCTCGACCTCGACCACCTGGGTGAGCTGGTGGACGGGCGGACGAAGCTGGTCTGCTGCACCGGCGCCTC
>Ga0316628_100003955_pt1 | contig 11524 bp, 8 predicted proteins | sample OWC_Aug_M2_C1_D5_FD_207648 | JGI IMG/M metagenome (GOLD analysis project Ga0316628, IMG submission 207648) | Wetland soil microbial communities from Old Woman Creek delta, Ohio, United States - OWC_Aug_M2_C1_D5_C | ecosystem: Environmental > Terrestrial > Soil > Wetlands | place: USA: Ohio... | reverse complement strand
ATGATCGCCGCGAGGTCGGCCTTGGACACCCCGTCGCACCACGTCTCGGGGAGGATGCTGTGGAAGACGAGGACGAGCCACTTGGACTCGGCGAGCGAGTCGTCGGTCCAGAGATTCCAGTCCCTCACCGTCTCGCCGCGCGATGGCTCGATGAACTTGGCATCCATCGCGTACCAGTCGGGGTCCTTCGACGCGTCGATGAGCCCGCCGGACCCGGCGCGGGCGAGAAGGAACTTGCTCGAGGCGACTGCCTTGTACGCGGCGCCCGCATCGACGAACGGATAGGCGAACGTGTAGACGTCATGCGCGCCCAGGCGAGATTCGATGTACTGGTTGCAGCGCTCGATTTCCTCGCTCGCCGTACCGCAACCGTTTGCGCCCAGATCCGTCGCGCGGCAGTGGTCGACGGTGTGGTTGCCGAGCTCGTGTCCTTCTCGCTCGGCACGGGCCCACGCACGATCGAAGCCCTTGGTGAAGTCGTTCTTGACGGTGACGAAGAAGGTTGCCTTCACCCCCTTGTGATCGAGGACAGGCAACGCCTCGGCGGCTTCCGAGGGCGACGTGTCGTCGAAGGTGAGGGTGAGCGCGGACTTGTGCCCCGCCCAGGGCAGAACCCTGAGGTGTGGCGGGGAGGACGATCCCGGCGGCGCGGCGTGCGGGTCGAGCTGGGCTGCCCGGAAGGGAGCAGCGCGGCTCGAGGACAGCGAGCAGCACATCGCCGCGAGTGCTGCAACGGAGTAAGCCCGCGAGAGTGCCTGTCTCGAGCGGGGCCTCGCCGGAAAACCGCGGAGCCCTCCTCGCCCGGAGGGGGGGCGGCGCTCCGTGTCGCCCGATGGGTCCATGATTGAGGCTTCGTGCAAGCGGCCTGGTACAAACATGGCGCAGGGTTCGAAACCAGTCGAACCCGTGGCTTCAGTCGTTCATTCCCGGCCGGGCACGCCGTCGGGTCGCTGGTGCGTCGTCCGGGCCTCCCAGATCAGACGCCCCGTGCCGGGGTAGACGCCCCGTGCCGGGGTGCTCGCGTGCTCGCTCCGAGAGACGCCTGGAATGTCACGTCCGAGCGCGTCGAAGTCGCTTTGTGCTCTCGCCGGGGCCGGGTGATGATTCACGCCGAGAAGATGGGTGCGATCCAGTTCGACGACACTCGATTCCCGCTGGTGGTCGTGACCTTCAATGGCACGGCGACTGACGCCGAGTTTTCCGACTACCTGGCGAGGATGTCCGAGCTCGTGTCGAGAAAGCAGAAGAACGTCACGGTCTTCGACGCGCGAAGCTCCGGGGTGGTTCCGGCCATACAGCGCAAGCGGCAAGCGGACTGGATAGCGGCGAACCGCCAGGGGTTGAAGGAGTACTCGTGTGGCTCGGCGTTCGTGATCAGCTCCGCAGTCGTCCGCGGGGCGCTCACCGCGATCCTGTGGCTCCAGCCCATCCCCGTCTCGCACATCGTGCTCGGAAGCGTCGAGGAGGCCGAGCGCTGGGCGATGCAGCGGCTCGTGACCGAAGGGGTATCACCGCCCTCCTGGAGAGGTCGCGCCTTCCGCTGAGCCGGCGGGCTCCCATCCGGTCGCGCCTGGACTCCCACGTCGAAATCTCGGTGCGTGCGTGGAGCAGAGCAGTAAGCTCGGGGCTTGCTCTCGCGACTGCCGCCGACGACCGCCCGCTTCAAGGGTGCCGTGTTCCGGGAGCTGGCTCCCTGGATCAATCGGCGCTTCGGCGCAGGCGCGGTCCGTGCGGCGTTCGAGTCGGTCCCGGACGAGCTCAAGCCGGGGCTCGATCCGGCGGCAGCGAACTTCGGTGCGCTTCCCTCGACCTGGTACGACGCGCGCATCTATCAGCAGCTGTTCGATACCCTGCTCGCGAGGCAGCCGGAGGTCGAGCGCGACACTCTGGCCCGGGAAGCCGGGCGCGCCGTGCTCGATCACACGCTGCACGGGATCTACGCGAAGCTGTTTCAGCTCATGGCGACGCCCCCGCTGTACGCGCGATACGCACAGAAGATGTGGGACACCCACTATGACACTGGAATCGTGAGCGTGGTGCATCGGAGCCCCACGGTTGCGTTGCACCGGGTCAATGGTTGGGCCGGGCATCACTCGTTCGTGTGCGCCATCAACCGCCAGAGCGGCGCGATCGTCTACTCGAAGATGGGGCTCATGAACGTACGCATCGAAAACCAGCGTTGCTCGCCCCCGATATGCGAGGCTCTGTACGCCTGGGATTGAGACTGGGCAGTCTTCCTCCGAGACACTGGCTCAGCGCGGGATGAGGTGCACGTGAAGCACGCTGTGCTCCGCGGGAACCCCGACGCGCAGGGGAAATCCGTAATGCCCGGTTCCGCGATGCACGTACAGGCGGTTCGAACCGCTCGCCCAGAAGCCGTGATCCGGCAGAGAAGTGAGCGCCGAGACGATGGTCGATTCCAGGCCGAGCCACAACAGTCCGAGCTGTCCGCCATGGGTATGGCCGCTGAGCACCAGGTCCGCTCCTCCGTCGGGGACGTGCTTGAATGCACCGGGATCGTGGAGGAGCGCGACCCGAAGCTCGCCGTCGCGCCGAGGGTGGTTGCCGATGACCTCCGCCACGTGCTTGCTTCGCTCACGGAATGTGAAATCGATGCCGACCACCTCCACCGGGCCCGACGGGGTCTCGATGTGGACCGCCTCGTCTATCAAGAGCCGCACCCCCGCGCTGTCGAGCGCCCGCCGGACGACCTCGGGCGCTTCCAGATCGTGGTTGCCGCGACACGCAAACGTACGGCCCGCATAAGGGCGGAGCGGCGCGAGCGCCTCGGCCAGATAGCGCTCGTCTCCTTGGGATTCCATCGTCAGGAAATCGCCGGTGAGCAGGATGAGATCCGGCTGCCGCTCCACCGCGCGCTCGGCGATGCGCCGCAGTCGCGCTACCGACATGAACGGGCCGAGGTGCGGATCCGTGATCTGGACGATCCGGAGGGGACGCGGAGCCCGCCCTGCCCCGCGCGCGGCACGACGCAGCCCATCCACGCGCGTCCCGTCGAGCACGACGTCGACCACCTCTTCGCGAGCGAACAACGAGTCCAGCGCACCCAGGGCCGCCACGGCGAAAGGCAATGCGGGCCACCAGGGATGAAAGCCGAGCGCCATCAGCAGCGCCCAGGGCCAGGCCAGGATGGTCGCGGCCGCGAACCACGACGCCGGGATGCTCACCAAAAGCCGGTAGGGCAGCGGGCGCATCCTGGGCCGCGCGAGAGCGAGGAAATGGATATAGACGGAGGCCTGCAGCACCGCGTAGATCGGCCATGCCTTCGCGAAGGTCGAGGCCAGCCCTACCGAAACGAGGGTCTGTATGCCGAGAATGACGGCCACGAACGTGGCAAAGAGACGGCCGCGAAGCAGGCGGGCGGCGGCGATGACGAGCACGAGACCGAGCGCGCACGCCGTGGCGAACCAGGAGCCCATGGGGCTCTGGTTTGATGTACGACCGGGCCCCCGTCAATGGCCGGCTCCAAGCGCCGGCTCCAGGCGCCGGCTGGTTCGAGCCAAAGGCGACGGGCTGTGCAAACTCGTCCGTTGAAGCCGGGCACGCGCCTGCACTAGGCTCCGCGCGCGACCGGGCGAAGGTTTTCAGTCCCATGCGTTACTCCGTCATCATCGCCGCTGGCATCGTCGCCACGGTGTTCGGCTGCAGCGACGTCATCAAGCAGCGCGCCGAGAGCCCGGACGCCTCGACCGGCACCGGCGGGGGCAACGCGACGGCTTCCGGAGGCAACGCCGCAAGCGGGGGCGCCAGTGCCGCCGGTGGTGCCAGTGGAAGCGGAGGCGTGAGCTCGTCCACCGGCGGTGTGAGCAGCGGAACCGGCGACGGCTCCGCCGCGAGTGGCGCGGGCGGCACGACGCCCGAAGGTGGCGCGGACGGAAGCACGGCGAACGCGGCGGACGTCGTCGTGTGCAACGGCGGCAAGGCTTGCACCTCGTCGGAGGTGTGCTGTTTCGCGGCGGCCGTGCTGCTCACGCCGAGCGTGTACACCTGCTCGAGCAAGCCCTGCGCGGCGGCGGAGGTCTCGGTGGCGTGCGACGGCATGGAGGACTGCGCGCCCACGCAGAAGTGCTGTCGTGTCGACGCGTTCGGTGCCGGAACGAGCTACGGCTGTCGCGACACGTGCTCGGGATCGAACGTCGCCTGCGGCGGGCCGGACAACTGCCCGGGAACCGACGTGTGCTGCCTGAGCGTGCCCCTCGTGGGTTCAGCGAGTTCGACCTGTGCGACGGCGTGCTCCGGGCTCGGTCTGTACCTGATGTGCCGCACGAACGCGGATTGCCCCGCGGCAACGCCTACCTGTGCGGACTCGACGGCGTTACCCGGCTTCCGCATCTGCCAGTGAGGGGGGGCGCTCCCGCGCTCGAGTGCGCCGCCGCCTCGGCTCGTCCGGGCAGCACCAACCGGCACGATTCTTGGACCCGGCCGTGGGTATGTTCAAGCAATGTGTCCTCATCGCCGATGCGGCGCGAGCGCGTTTCTTTGCGGTGCAAGAATCGGGGGACGAGGAAGCGGTCATCACCGAGCGGCGCGATCTGGTGAACCCGAACGGCAAGCTGACCGACCACGAAATGCTCCGGGATCGGCGAGGTGGCCGGCGCAGCGGAGCGGCAGGCCGAGGCGCGGGGTACGCGTCCGACGAGGCCAACTCCCGCCACCGAGCGGAGATGGTCCGGCGCTTCGTGCGTGAGCTGGCAGATGCCGCCTCCGAATTCGTCGGAACGCGAAAAGCCGACCGGCTCGTGGTCATCGCAAGCCCGAGATTCCTGGGGCTGCTCAGGCCGCAGATCCGGAAGGCGATCCCCTCGCGCACCGAGGTCGTGGAGTTCGCGGAAGACTTGAGCTGGCACGCTCTGTCGAACATCCAGCAAGCTCTCCGGAAGAGAAGCGTGATTGGAGAGCGGGAGCCACCAGCCAACGTGTATCGGCCTCGCGCTCAGCACCCCCGGGCTCGGTGAGTTGCGGAAGCGCGCCCTCGCCGTGCTCGTGCGAGTGCGAGGCCCGCGAGGAGCAAGGCAATCTCAGCCGCTCCGCCGCTCCGGGAGAGCCGACGGAGCGCGCAGCTGCCGGAACCGGGCGAGCCGGTCTTCGCTTCGAGAGCGCCAGGGCCATACCGGTTGCAGGCGCGAGCCCCTCCGTTGCAGTCGGGATCGGGGGCGCCGCACCGGCAATTGCAGTCGCCACCGCTCCCGTACCAGGCGGGCTCGCAGAACCAGGCATCCGGTAGCGTCGCCGGACGAAGGTCTCCGCAATCGGCGGGGCAGCTGCTCCATTCTGCCTCCTCGCACAGGTGGTCTCCACAGACTGGCGCGGGGCAGTCTCTCGCGCAGGTCTGATGATCCTCGACGCCGCCGGTGCAAATGTCGTCTCCACATCTGGCGGCGATGCCGCAGAGTCGGAGGCTGGGAAACCCTGCCGCGCAGAGCGCCGCGACGGCGGGCGCCGCATACGTGGCCCATTCATTGGAGAGACCGGCGTCTCCGGGAAGCGTTCGGACCGCACGGCAGCTGCCGCGGTCCACGAAGTCCGCGGTGCCCTCCGAGAATACCCCGATGACGCTGTCGGTGGAGTCGTACACGGGCGAGCCGGAGCTTCCGTGGAACGTGTCGCTGGTCATCGTGAATGCGTCGAGAACGTTCGCGTGCGGATCGACGACCTTCGCCCCTTCATCGATCTTAGCCGGTAAGCCGCTCGGATGACCGACGATCGTGACGGGTTCGCCTGCGTCGAGAGCTCGGGCCGCGGCGACCCTCGCCGGCGCCCGCCCGGAGCCGGAAGCGGTGGCGCTGCGGTCCAGCTGCACGATGGCGAAGTCGACCCGCTTGCCCGAACCGTCAGCGCTGAGGCTCGAGACCGCAACGCCGCGGCAGCCGAACACGTCCGCCCGCGTCACGGGGCCGAGGACGCTTCGCTCGGAATAGGCGTATCCGAAGACGAATGCGAGATCCCGGCACGAGGACACCATCCGCAGGCAATGGTCGGCGGTGAGCAGCAGATCGTCGTCGATGAGCACGCCGGCGCAGCTCGCAGACGTCGGCTCGTCGAGAAACGGCGTCCCCTCGCAGTAATCGTCCCACTCCGACAGGGTGGCAGAGTGAAATTCGACCATGCCGGAGGCCGGAAACCTGAGCTCGCTCGGCTCGATGAGCGCGGCCGTCGATGCGGTCGCGAGCTCGCGCAGGCGGGCGTCCGGGCACTCGAAGACCTCGCGGCGGTCATCCGCGCCATACACCAGCGGCTCTGCGACCGCGGCCGGCGAAGGCGGAGCCGAGGGACCGCAGGCGAGCAGTGACGAGAATGCCACGAGGAAAACCGGGCCGACGCGGCCAACCACGGGACTCCGACGAGAGGCGGTCCCGGGCGGCGTGAGGCTCATGATACTGGTGCTCGTAACACGGCTTCACGCTGCTCGTCGCGCAGCAGGGCTCACCTCGCCGCCGAACCGGGCATAGAGCGCGGGCAACGCGAGCAGCGTCACGAGAGTGCTCGTGACGAGCCCGCCGATGACCACCGTGGCGAGAGGGCGCTGCACCTCGGCGCCCGTTCCGGTCGCGAGCGCCATCGGAAGGAAGCCGAGCGCGGCAACCAGCGCCGTCGTCAGGACCGGGCGCAGACGATCTTCGGCGGCTTCGAGCACCGACTCGCGCCGGGCTCCTCCGACTTGCTGCCGTGAGCGCACCGCAGTGAGCAGCACGACCCCGTTCAGCGTGGCCACCCCGAACAGCGCCAGGAATCCGACCGCGGCGCTCACCGACAGGTCGAGCCCGCGGAGCGCGAGCGCAAAGACCCCTCCCGTCGCGGCGGCAGGCACGTTGAGGAAGATCAGCAGCGCCGGTCGGAGGGCTCCGAAGGCGAGATAAAGCAGGACCAGGACCACTCCGAGCGTGAGGGGAACCAGGATTGAAAGCCGGGCCGTCGCACGGGCGAGGTTCTCGTACTGGCCTCCGAGCTCGAGGTAATACCCGGGTGGCAGTCGGATCGCTCCGACTCTGGCTCTGAGCTCCCCGACGAAGCTCGACAGATCGCGGCCGCGCACGTTCGCCTCGACGAGGATTCGCCTTCGCCCCTGCTCGCGGCTGACCTGCGCGGGCCCCTCGCTCGTGGACACCGAAGCCACCTCCCCGAGCGTCGTCCAGCGACCGTCTGCGAGCGGCAGTCGCTCGGCTTCGACGGGACTTTCATCGGGCGAGGGCGGGGTATCGACGCGCATCGCGACCTCGAAACGTCGCTGGCCTTCGAGCAGTGTGCCGACGGCGCGACCCGCCCGGAGCAGCTGGACGGAGGCGAGCACCTGCTCGGCTGGCACGCCGAGCCGTCCGAACAGGCGCGGCTCCAGGTGGACCGTGAGCATGCGGAGGCCCGACGTGGGCTCCAGGCGTACGTCGGCGGCGCCGGGAGTGGCCGAAGCGATGCGGGCGATCTCGTCGGCTAGCCTCCTCAGGGTGGGGAGATCATCACCGAATACCTTGATCCCGACGTCGGAGCGCACCCCTCCCATGAGCTCGCGGACCCGCATCTCGATGGGCTGGGTGAACGAAAAGCCGGTACCGGGCAGCGTCTTCCGGAGCGCGGGCGCGAACGCGGTCGCAAACCCTGCCGCGTCGTGCGCCGTCTTCCATTCGGAGCGTGGCTTCAAGATCACGATCACGTCACTCTGTTCGATCCCCATGACGTCGGTGGCGACGTCGGGGCTTCCCGTCCGGGATACGACGCGGCGGACTTCCGGAAATCCGAGGAGGGTCTGCTCGATCGCGGTGGTGCCCCGTATGGCCTCGGCGAGCGACACGCTCGGAGGGCGAGTGACCTGAATGGCGACGTCGCCTTCTTCCAGCCGTGGCAGGAACTCCGCTCCCAGGGTCGCAGCGACCGCGATGCCGGCGCCGACGAGCAGGACGACCAGCGCGGCCGAGAGTCGCCATCGGTAGACGAGCGCGGAGACGATCGGGGCATACCGACGCCGGAGCCACCGGACGGGCCGCGTTTCCCCGTGCTGCGTCCGGGCGAGCACGAGCCCTCCGATGGCAGGGACCCAGGCGAACGTGAGAATCAGCGCCGTTCCGAGCGCGAACAGCACGGTGAGCGCCATTGGCCGGAACATGCGCCCTTCCACTCCCTGGAGCAGGAGCACCGGGACGTACACGACGGCGATGATGATCACGGCCATGGTCACCGGCCGTCCCGCCTCGGTGGCGATGCGGCACATCGCCTGCCGTCCGCCGAGCTCGTGCGCCACCATGGCGGCAAGAGCCCCCTCGACCACGACGACCGCGCCGTCGACGACGAGCCCGAAGTCGATGGCCCCGAGGCTGAGGAGGTTTCCGCTCACCCCGAACAGGCGCATGAGCGAGAAGGCGCCGAGCATGGCGAGCGGAATCACCGAGGCGACGACGAGGCCGGCGCGGAGATTGCCGAGCATGACGAGCAGCACGAACGCGACCACGATCCCTCCTTCGAGGAGGTTCTTGCGGACGGTCGAGAGCACCCGATCGACGAAGCCCGCCCGGTCGTAGAAGGGCTCGATCACGACCCCCTGGGGCAGCGTTCGCTCGATCTCGGCGAGGCGCTCCTTGACGAGGGAGACGACCTGGTGCGCATTGCCGCCGGAAATCATCTGCACCATCGCGTAGATGGTTTCCCCGTGCCCATCGGCCGTCGCGGCGGAGAGCCTGGGAGCGGAGCCGTCGCGCACTTCGGCGACGTCGCTCACCAGCAACGGGCGACCGCCGGCGCCCCGGCCTCGGGTCGTGACGACCTGACGCGCGACGTCCTCGGGCGTGTGATATGCGGCTTCCGCGCGCACGAAGGTGCCCTCTTCACGCCGCTCGATGAGCCCGCCGCTCACGTTCACGCCCGAGCCGAGGACCGCCTGCTCGACCATGCTGGCAGTAATGCCGTGCTCGAGCAGGGCGGCCTCCCGGAGTCGGACCTCGATCTGACGCGTCTCGCCGCCCCAGGCGTTCACTTCGACCACGCCCGGCACCGAGCGCAGTCGGTAGGCGATCTCCCAGTCGAGCAGGGTCCGGACGTCACGAAGCGAGTGCCCCGGCCACCGCACGGTGAAGTGGAAGATCTCCCCGAGGCCGGTGGTCAACGGTCCGAGCTCAGGGCGCCCCGCTCCCGCGAGGACGGCTTCCCGCGCGCGGGGAAGCCGCTGTGCGACGAGCTCGCGGGCCAGATCGATGTCCGTGCCGTCCTGGAAGAGGAGCGTCACGGCGCTGACGCCTGCCCGTGAGATCGATCGCACCCGCTGCACGTGCGGGATGCCCGTGAGCGAGAGCTCCACGGGCTGGGTGACCTGACGCTCGACCTCGACCGGCGAAAGGCCCGCGGCCGAGGTGAGGACCTGCACCTGCACGCTGGTCACGTCCGGCACGGCGTCGATGGGCAGCGTCAGATAGCTCCGTACTCCGATCACGGCGAGGGCGATGGCCCCCAGCACCGAGAGCAGCGGGTTATCGACGACGAGCCGCGCGGCGCGCTCGAACATCGATTACTCCAGCGCGGCGCGCATCAGCTCGCCCTTGAGGAGGATCGCGCCCTGTACCACCACGCGATCGCCGGCGGAGATTCCGTCCTCCACGTACGCCGAGCTCGGCGTGAGATGCGCGAGTCTCACGGTCTGGACGCGGTATTCGCCCCGCGTCTTCTCCCGGAACACGACGGGCACGCCGTCCACCTCGACGACCGCGTCGCGAGGGACGATCACGAAGTTTACTCCGGTCGTCGCCCCCCGCGTCACGGTGATGTCGACGAAGGCCCCTTCGACGAGCTCGGGGCAGTCCGCCCCCGCGCGCGCCCAGAAGGGCAGCGTGCGCGTCGCTCGCTCGACGCTCGGGGCGCGGCCCACGACCGTCCCCGAGCAGCGCTGGGGTCGCCCCGGCCACTCGATCGAAACGGTCTGACCCAGCTCGACGCTGCCGGCCGCGCTTTCGGGAACGTTCGCCCGCACGATGAGCCGAGAAGGGTCGACCACCCGGAAGAGGAGCGCTCCAGGCTCCACGGGTTGTCCGAGCACGACCGTGCGCTTGACGACGACGCCGGCGAGGGGACTTCTGACCTCGACCCGGCCGCCCCGGGCAGCGCCGAACGTGGAGAGCAGCGACTCGGCCCCGCGCGTGTCGGCCAGGGACGTCGCGAACTCGCTTCGGGCCTCCGCCAAGTTGCGCTTGCTGGTCGCCTGCTCGCGGTCGAGCTCCTCCTCCTGGGACAGGATGCGAGCGGCACGCTCGCGCTGTGCACGCGCCCGCGCGAGATCCGCCCTGGTGCGCGCCACCTCCGCGGCATCCATCGCGGCGAGCAACCCGCCTTTCGTCACGTGATCGCCCTCCTTCGCGAGGATGTCCCGGACACGCCCGGCGACCGGTGCGCCGAGCTCCGCAGCGCCGTCCGGCGGTGCCGTGACCTCACCGGTGAACGTCGCCTCCTCCCGAAAGGCCCCGCGTGACGCCGCGTCGACGACCACTCGCCCGCTCTCGACCAGCGAGGGCGAGAGCCGGAGAACGCGCCCACCCGCGGCGGCATCCCCCGGCCGGAGCGGAGCTTGCTCTGGCGCGTGCTCCCGGCTGCAAGCGGCGGCGAGGAGGACCAGTGCCGCTGCGACCAATGCCTTCAATGGGCCCCCTCGGACGTCACGTCCGCCAGATCTCGTCCGAGGGACGCGGCAAGGCGCAGGTCGGCTCGTTTGACGCTCGCTGCTGCCTCTGCCCACCGCTGCTCGGCATCGAGGAGCTGCCGGTGCGCTCCGATGACCACGGCGAGATCGACGCTGCCGGCGGCGTACTGCTTCTCGGCGAGCCCGAGTGCCTCTCGCGCCGGGGCGATCGCGCCCTCGCGAAGGACGTCACGCGCTTCGCGTGAATGCTCCCGCTCGTGCAGCGAGATCCGGAGCTCGGTCTCGAGTAGCGCTCGCATGCGGGTGACCTCCGCATGAGCCGTCATGGCTTCGGCCTGCAGGCGCGCGGCATCGACCGCGGCCGGATTCACGAACGGCAGCGGGAGCGCGGCTCGCGCCTCCACGATCCAGTCACCGGTGCCCTCGTGCGTCACGAGGGTCCCCACGGACAGGAATGGCCGGCCCGAGGCGAGCGAGAGCTCCGCCGCGCTGTCGCGACGGCGAGCCTCGGCGGTGAGAAGCTCGAGGCTCGGATGCCGTGACAGCGCATCCGAGAGCAGGCTCTTCTCGTCGAGCGGCGCATCGCGTGCATCGATGGGCCCGACCGGATCGATCGAGCGACTCTGGGCAATGCCCGTCGAGAAGCGGAGCTCCGTGAGCGCGGCGACCTTGCGCCCCTCCGCCTCGAGAAGGGAGGCTCGCGCGCTCCCGACGAGCGACCGCGCGAGAGCCTCCTCGCCCGGCTCGGAGCGGCCCGCGCGGACGCGTGCCGTCGCGAGCCGGAGCAGCTCCTCGGCCTCGTCGAGCATCTCTTGACGGATGCGCATCAGCTCCACTGCGAGGCGCGCGTCGATCCAGGCGCTCGCCGCTCGCAGCTCGGCGTCGCGTTCGGCCACC
>Ga0316628_100003954_pt1 | contig 11524 bp, 9 predicted proteins | sample OWC_Aug_M2_C1_D5_FD_207648 | JGI IMG/M metagenome (GOLD analysis project Ga0316628, IMG submission 207648) | Wetland soil microbial communities from Old Woman Creek delta, Ohio, United States - OWC_Aug_M2_C1_D5_C | ecosystem: Environmental > Terrestrial > Soil > Wetlands | place: USA: Ohio... | reverse complement strand
AACGCGGCCGACCTTCCCCCCGGCACGCCCGTCGCCTTCCTTCGCCTGCGCGATGCGCGCGGCGAGCTGCACGACTACACGCTGCGCGCCGGCGCGGACACCGCCGAATGGGCGGCCGGCCGGCCCGACCTCGCGCGCCGCGGGATCCCCACGCCGCAGCCCTGGGCAAGCTGGGTAGCCGGCGACTTCTTCGGCCGCCGCTACCGCACCCGCTGGCGCCTGCCGCAGCCGGTCGCCACGACCGCGATCGCGCTCGAGCGCGACACGACGCTGCCGCCAGCGACGACCTTGACCCTGCTCCAGGTGAGCGTGCGCTGATGGCGAGCCGCCTGCGACCCGTTCTCTGGCTGGTCCTCGGGCTGCTCGGCTCGCTCGGCGCCGACGCGGCGATCGCACACCACAACGATCCGCTGCGCTCGACCCTGCTCGCGCTGCCGGCGGTGGTCGGCGCCTTCGCCGCGCTCGAGAGCTTCGCCGTCACGCGCGGCGCCCGGCGCACGCCACCGCGCACCGCGGCGCTGCAATCTCTCGGGCTCGCCTTCGTCGTCCTCGCGGTGTGGCTGCGGCCCGCGCTGCCGTTCTTCGCCGAGAGCGCGATGGCCGCTCTCACCGCGCTGCTCCTCCACCGCGCCTGGACTACCCTGGTCGGGCTGCGACCGCTGCTCGGCCGGCGGATTCCAACCCGTCCCGACGTGGCGTTCTTCCTGCTGCCGCTGATCGTCGCCCTGGCTCTCCTGCCCTGGACGACGGCCCACCACCAGCCGGACGGCGACGAGCCCTTCTATCTCCTGGTCACCCACAGCCTGGCCTACGACCTCGACGCCGATCTCACGAACAACTACGCGAATGGCGACTGGCGGCACTTCATGGACCGCCCGCTCGAGCCGCAGCCGGGCGATCCGCACGGCGAGCACGGGGAGATCTACTCCCGCCACAACGAGCTGCTGCCGATGGTGCTCGCGCCGGCCTATCGCGTCGCCGGCAAGGCCGGGGCGCTGGCCACGATGGCGGCGCTCGCCGCCGCCCTCGCCTGGATGACGCTGCGCCTGGCGCGGCACTGGTTCGCGGAGCGGCCCGGACCACCACTCCTGGCCTATGGCATCTCGGCGCTGCTGCCGCCGATGCTGCTGTACGCCCTGCAGGTCTGGGTGGAAGTGCCCGCCGCACTGCTGGTGGTGCTGGCCCTCGACCGCATGCTCGAGCCCGCCCCCGAGTGGACCCGCAAGCGGTGGCTCGGGGTCGGCGCCCCGGTGCTCCTCCTGCCGCTGCTGAAGATCCGCTTCATGGCGATCGCCGCGCCGGTTCTGCTGCTCGCCTGGCTGTTCGCGGGACGGCCGCGCAAGCCGCTGGTCGTGCTCTCGATCCTGCTCGTCCTGCTGGGCGGCGGGATGCTGGCCTACAACCAGATCACGTACCACAATCCGCTCAAGATCCACTCCTGGGGCGAGGTGGAGATCTACCAGCACAGCCTCGGTGACTTCGCGCGCGGCGGGCTCGGCATGTTCTTCGATGCCGGCTTCGGGCTCTTCGCCTGCGCCCCCCTCTGGTTGCTGGCGCTGCCCGGGCTCGGCGCGCTGGCGCGACGCCGGCATCCGCTGATCGTCGCGTTCGCGGTCGCCAGCCTGCCGTACCTCGCCCTGGTCGTGCCGCGCTCCGAGTGGTACGGTGGCTGGTGTCCACCCTTCCGCTACGGCCTCATCCTGCTGCCTCTCCTGACCCTGGCGCTGGTGCCGGTGCTCGAGGTCCGCCACCGGACCGGAGTCCGCGCCCTGCTCGCCGGGCTCGGCCTGCTCTCGGTCGTCCTGGCGCTGGTGTGGATCGTGGTGCCCGGCTGGACGTACAACTTCGCCGACGGACGCACCTACCTGCTCGACCACCTCGAGCTGCGCTACGCCGCCGACGTCGCGCGTCTGTTCCCGAGCTACGTACGGCCTCGCGCCGCCGACTGGCTGTGGCCGCTGCTGGCGCTGCCCCCGCTCGGCGCGCTGTACGCCTGGCGCCGACGCGGACGACGCGGCGGCCGGGCGAGCGCGATCGCCGGCGTCGCCGCGGTGCTGCTCGCGACCGCGGCCGTGCCGCTCGTCGCCCGCGCCCTGCCCACCCGCGTCGTCGAGTTCGAGGACCCCTGGATCGGCAAGGCCGGCGGCCATCCCGAGCCCGACCGCTGGACCTACGATCGCACTCGCTTCCGGGGAGCCTGGGTGCTGCGCAACGGCGAGAGCCTGCGGGTGCCTCTGGTCACCGGCGGCAAGCGGCTCACGATGCAGGTCGACGCCCAGTTCGTACGCAACCACCCCGGCGACCTCGTGCTCGAGGTGCGCACCGACCAGACCGTGCTCGAGCGGCGACGGCTCGACCAGCCGGGCGCCTGGACGACTCTCGACTTCGGGCCCTACGACTGGCCCGCCCACGCGGCCCTCGTCCTGCGCGTCGTCCCCGACGGCTCGACCGCGGTGCCGCCGAACGGAATCGTCCTCGACCGGGCGAGACTGCGCTGGCAGTGACGAGCGACTCCGCCTCCCCGCCCGCGCTCACCGCGGTCGTCCCCACGCTCGGCAGGAGCCCGCTCCTCGACCGTTCGCTCGCCGCGCTGCGCGCGCAGAGCCGGCTGGTCGAGGTGGTGCTGGTCATGAGCGGCGGAGGCCGCATCGCCGCGGCGACGCGCGCGCTCGCCGACCGGGTTGTCGAGTCACCGGCACCCCTCGGCTTCGCCGCCGCGACCAATCGCGGCCTGGCGCTCGCCGGGGGCGAGCTCGTCGCCACCGTCAACGACGACGCGGTCGTGGCTCCCGATTGGGCCGCGCTGCTCGCCGCGGCCCTCGAGCGCGACCCCGGCGTCGCCGCGGCGCAGGGCGTGAACCTCCTGCCGTCCGGCACCTGCGACGGCTGGGGTCTCGCCTGGAGCCGGCGACTGCAGGCGATCCAGCTCGGCCACGGCGCTGAGCCGCCGCCTGCGAGCGCCCCGCCGCGCGAGGTGTTCGGCGTCTCGGCGACCGCCGCGGTCTATCGCCGGCGCGCCCTCCTGGAGGTCGCCCTGGCGAGCGGCATCTTCGACGAGCGCCTCGACACCTTCTACGAGGACGTCGATCTGGCCGGCCGCCTGCGCGGCGCGGGCTGGCGGGCGATCGCCGTCCCGGCGGCGCGCGCCGCGCATGCCGGCAGCTCGACCGCGGCCGCCTGGCCGCTGCGCCGCTATCGGCTGCTGCATCGCAACCGCTGGCTGGCGCTGGCGCGGCTGCTCGGCTCCGGGTTCTGGCTCCAGTTTCCCCGCATCCTGATGCGCGACGCGCGCGACAGCGCCGCGGCGCTCTCCCGCGGCGAGCTCGGTCGTGCCTTCGCCGCCGCGATCGGCTGGCTGAGCGCACTCGCGCGGCTGCCGGCCTTCGCGCGGCGCGGCCCGCCGCTCGTCCCGCCGGCCGCGCTCGCGCCTCCCGGGGACGCGCCATGAGCGGCCCGCTCCTGTCGGGAGTGGTCGTCCACTGGCACGCCACCGAGGATCTCGCCGCCCTCCTCGCCGCCTGGCCGCGCGATCCGCATTTCGAGCTCCTGATCGTCGACAACAGCGGCGAGGCGCCGCAGGCTGAGGGGGTTCTGACGCTCCACCCCGAGCGCAACCTCGGATTCGCCGGCGCCGCCAACCTCGGGATTCGCGCGGCGCGGGCGCCTTGGGTGCTGCTGCTCAATCCAGATGCGCGGCCGGAGCCCGGAGCGCTGGAGGCCGTGCTCGCCGGAATCGCGGCGTACCCTGACGCCGCCGGCCTGGCGCCGCGCCTCCTCTCCCCCGGGGCTTCGGCAGAGCCGCAGTGGAGCTGGCAGCTACGGCCGTTGCCCCGCCTCGGCGATCTCCTCGCCCAGGTCCTGTTCCTGCCGCTGCCGCGCGGCCCGGAGCGCGAGCCGGACGCGGGCGCGCCGATCGCCCAGCCGGCGGCAGCGGCGCTCGCCCTGCGCCGCGACGCCGTGCTGGCGATCGACGGGCTCGACGAGCGCTTCTTCCCGGCCTGGTTCGAGGACGTCGATCTGCTGCGGCGCCTGCACGACGCCGGCGGGGTCGTGCGCTACTGGCCAAGCGCCGTCTTCCGCCACGGCCTGGGCGGCAGCGTCGGGCGACTCGGCTACGGGCGCTTCCTCTGGCTCTACGACCGCAACCTGCTGCGCTACCTGCGCAAGCACCACGGCGCCGCGGCGGCGGCGTTCGGGCGGGCGCTCGTCGTCCCCGCCGCGCTCGCCCGTCTGCTCGCCCTGCCGCTGCGCCGCCCGCGCCGGGCCGCCTCGCGCGCCGCGGCGGCGCGCGGCCTGCTCGGCCTCGCCGCCGGTGCGCTCTCCGGCTGGCGCCTGCCGCGCTCGTGGGCCCAGGGCGGCGATCCCGCCGCCGCCCCGCTCGGTGACGGCGCGTCGCTCTGACACAATTCCGCCATGCCCGAGGCGGTCGCCGTCTGCATCGTCACGCACAACGCCGCCGCCGATCTGCCGGGCTGCCTGGCCGCGGTCGTCGCCCAGACCTACCGGCCGCTCGAGCTGGTGGTGGTCGACAACGCCAGCCACGACGGCTCGCTCGATGCCGCCACCCAGGCGGACCTCGCCGGCATTCCGCGCCGCTGCTTCGCGCTGCACGAGAACCTCGGCTTCGCGGCCGGCATGAACGCCACGCTGGCGCTCACCGGCGCGCCCTGGATCCTGGCCCTCAACGCCGACGCGCGGCCGGCGCCGGACTACATCGCGCGGCTCGTCGAGCGGCTCGAACAGTCGGCGGTTCGGCGGATCGGCGCCGTCACTGGCCGCCTGCGGCGCTGTGGCTCGCCGCCCGTGCTCGACGCCTGCGGGATGCGGCTGACCCTCACCTGGCGCCATCTCGACCGCGGCTCCGGGGAGCCTGACCGCGGGCAGTACGCCGCCCCCGAGCGGGTCTTCGGCTGCACCGGCGCGGCGTCGCTCTTCGTCCGTGCCGCGCTCGAGGACGCCGCGGTCGAGGGCGAGGCGTTCGACTCGCTCTTCCACTCCTTCCGCGAGGACGCCGAGCTGTGCTTCCGCCTGCGCGAGCGCGGCTGGGAGGTCGTGTACGAGCCCCGGGCGCTGGCCGAGCATCGCCGCGTCAACCTGCCCGAGCGCCGCCGCGCGATGTCGGCGGCGGTGAACCGGCACTCGCTCAAGAACCGCTACCTGCTGCGCGCTTACCACCAGAGCGGCGCGAACTTCCTGCTCACTGCCTTGCCGGCTCTGGGACGCGATCTGCTGGCGCTCGGCTACGCGCTCCTGCGCGAGCCGAGCTCGCTCCCGGCGTACGTCTGGCTGCTGCGCCACCGGGCCGAGATCGCCCGCCGCCGCCGCGCCATCCGCCGCCGGCGGCGCGTGCCGTGGAGCGCCATCGACCGCTGGTTCTTCCGCGCCGGAGCGCCGCTGTGAGCACCGGCCGCCCGCTGCGCGTCGCGCTGCTCGGCAGCCGGGGCATTCCGGCGGCCTACGGCGGCTACGAGACGCTGATGGAGGAGCTCGCCGCGCGCCTGCCGGCACACGGCTTCCGGGTCACCGTCTACTGCCGCACGCACTACACGCCGCCCGGCCTGCGCGAGCACCGCGGCGCCGAGCTCATCGTGCTGCCGACCCTGCGCACCAAGCACCTCGACACCCCCGTGCACACGCTGCTCTCGGTCATCGACGCCGGCCGCCGCGGCTTCGACGTGGCGCTGCTGGTGAACTCGGCCAACGCGATCTTCGCCCCGCTGCTGCGCGCCGCCGGCGTCCCGGTGGCGCTCAACGTCGACGGCATCGAGCGGCGACGCGCCAAGTGGGGAGCTCTCGGGCGCGCCGTGTACGCCGCCTCGGAGCGGCTCGCGCCGATGGTCTGCGACGCGCTGATCACCGACGCCGAGGCGATCCGCCTCCACTACCTGGCCCGCCACGGGGTCGACTCGACCGTCATCCCCTACGGCGTCGAGCCGCACCGGCTGGCGCCCGGGGAGACCCTGCGCCGCCTCGGCCTCCGGCCGGGTCGCTACGTGCTGTACGTCAGCCGCTTCGAGCCCGAGAACAACCCGCACCGGGTCGCCGAGGCCTACCGGCGCCTGCACGGCGACGTGCCGCTGGTGATGGTCGGCGGGGCGCCCTACGCCGGACGCTTCATCCGCAGCTTCACCACCGGCGCCGACCCCCGGGTGCGCTTCCCGGGCCCGATCTACGGCACCGGCTACCGCGAGCTGCTCTCCAACGCCGCCGTCTACGTCCACGCCACCGAGGTCGGAGGCACCCACCCGGCACTGGTCGAGGCCATGGGTTACGGCAACTGCGTGGTCGTGCACGACACCCCGGAAAATCGCGAAGTCGCCGGGGACGCCGCGCTCTTTTTCGACGCCACTCTGCCGGCGACGCTGGTTGCCGCGCTGGAGCGGCTCCTTTCCGAGCCCCATCTGCGCCAGAAGCTGCGCCGCGCGGCCGCGCGGCGAGCCGCCGAGAGCTATTCCTGGAGCCGGGTGGCCGCCCTTTACGCCGGCGTCCTGCGCCGCCTGGCCGGCGGCTGAGGCATCTGCCCCGGATTTCCCGGTCCGGGATGTGATAAACGCATCAGCTGTCGCGTACAATAGGCTGGATTTCGTTGCTCTGAGGGGCCGGGAAGCACTCCCCGACCACCTCGACGGGACTCATGCTCAAGGAACGCGCACGCATCCTGGCGGTCACGGTCTTCATCCTGGACCTCAGCCTGACGGCTGCCGCCTTCTTCCTCGCCTACTGGCTTCGCGACGCGCTGCTCCCGCACCTCTCTCTGGTGCCGGGAAAGCTCTACCCGCTCGGGGCCTACCTCCCGCTGCTCGGCCTGGCTCTCCTCATCTGGGGAGCCCTGTTCCTGCTCTCGGGGCAGTACCGCTCGCACCGCACGATCCCGCTGCTCGAGGAGGCCTGGACAACCCTCCGCGTCTGCGTCACCGGCGCGATCGTCTTCACGCTGACGATCTACGCCCTGCGTCTCGACGAGGTCCTGCTCGGCAACGACAAGATCAGCCGGCTGTGGATCCTGCTCTTCCCGCTGCTCGCCTGCCTGCTGCTGCTCGGCGAGAAGCTGGGCCTGCGTCTGACCGCGCGCTACATCCGACTGCGCGGCTTCAACTTCCGCACCGTGATGATCGTCGGCACCAACGACTCGGCGCTCGACATCGTCGACTCGATCGACTCGCACCGCTGGTGGGGGTTCCGCATCCTCGGCTTCGTCGCCAACGGTCCGGTCGAGGGCCCCGACCCGCTGCCCTACCCGCTGCTCGGCCGGGTGGACGACATCCCGGCCCTGCTCCAGCGCCACATCGTGGATGACGTCATCTTCGCGGTCTCGCGCCACGACCTCGACCGGCTCGAGGAGCTGTTCCTGAGCCTGCAGGAGCAGGGCATCCGCACGCGCTTCGCGCTCGACCTCTTCCCCCACACCAAGGCCCAGGTGCAGATGGAGGAGCTCGACGGGGTGCCGCTCCTGACCTTCGCGACCGCCCCCAACAGCCAGTTCCAGCTGGCGATTAAGCGCGCCCTCGACGTCGTCCTCTCGGCGGTGCTGCTGGCGCTCGCGGCGCCGCTCGTCCTGCTGATCGCGTTCCTGATCAAGCTCACCTCCGGCGGCGGCACGGTGGTCTTCCGCCAGACCCGCTGCGGTCTCAACGGGCGCTCCTTCACGCTGTACAAGTTCCGCACCATGGTCGAGGACGCCGAGCAGCGCCGGCGCGCGCTCGAGCACCTGAATGAGATGAACGGCCCGGTGTTCAAGCTGCGCGCCGATCCGCGCGTCACCCTGCTCGGCAAGTTCCTGCGCAAGTTCAGCCTCGACGAGCTGCCCCAGCTGTGGAACGTCCTGCGCGGCGATATGAGCCTGGTCGGCCCGCGCCCGCCGATCCCCGAGGAAGTGCGCCAGTACCAGCGCTGGCAGCGCCGCCGGCTGGCGATGAAGCCGGGCCTCACCTGCCTGTGGCAGATCTCGGGCCGCAACAACCTCGACTTCGATCGCTGGATGGAGCTCGACCTCGAGTACATCGACTCCTGGACGCCCTGGCTCGACCTCAAGATCCTGCTGAAGACGATCCCGGTCGTGCTGTCCGGGAAGGGCGCTTCCTAGCTTCCGGAAGGAGAGCTGCGGCGCCCGCCGCGCGGCAAGTCGCCGGCGAGGAGCCGGAGCGTCGTCGCGACGACCTCGCGCAGCGGGCGCTCGTCGGCGATGCCGCGGCCGGCGATGCCGAACGCCGTGCCGTGATCGACCGAGGTGCGCAGGAACGGCAAGCCCAGGGTCCAGTTGGTGGCGGTGCCGAAGGACGCCGTCTTGACCGCGATCAGGCCCTGGTCGTGGTACAGCGCCAGCACCCAGTCGAACTCGCCGCGCCGGGCGCGCGCGAACAGCGAGTCCGGGCTCTCCGGACCCTGGACGTCGAGCCCGCGCGCCCGCGCCGCTCCGACCGCCGGCGCCACCTCGGCCTCGTCCTCGGCGCCGAGCAGGCCGCCCTCGCCGGCGTGCGGGTTGATCCCGGCGACGGCGATCCGCCCGCCGGCGTGGCGATCGAGGCAGGCGAGCGCCTCGTCGATGTTTTTCGTCGTCGCATGGTCGAGCGCCGCACGCAGCGGCAGGTGGGTGGAGAGCAGAGCGACCTGCAGCTCGGGGGCGAGGAACGCCATCAGGTAGTCGCGGCCGTAGCGCTCGAGACCGCAGGCCTCGGCGAGGTACTCGGTGTGGCCGCGAAAATCGGAGCGGACCTGGTGGGCGATCGACGCCTTGGAGACCGGCGCCGTCACCAGGGCATCGGCGACCCCGGCGCGCACCAGAGCCATCGCCGCGTCGATCGCGGCCATGGCCCCACCGGCGTCGGCCGCTCCGGATTCACCGAAGCGCAACGTTCGCCGCGCACCGACCGGATCGAGGACCGGGATCGCCGCCTCCGGCAGGCGCTCGAGATCGCCCGCGGCCGGCGGGCCGGCGAGAAAGTGAAGGCGCTCGAACGGCGCGCGCGGCAGGACGGCGCGCAGCGCCTCGAGCGCGGCGCGCTCGGCGACGAGGAGCGGACGGAAAGCCCCGGCCGGCCCCTCCGCCACCAGCTTGAGCAGGATCTCGGGACCGACTCCCGCCGGGTCGCCCTGCGAGAGGGCGAGAACCGGCGGCGCGGCGACTCGGCGGATGGGCGCTGCGGTCACTACTCTTCGGGCTCGGTGCGCACCAGGCGCTTGCCCCGGCGCAGCTCCTCTTCCTTGAACATGTAGCGGATGCTGTGCTTGGGGATCAGCAGGTTCGGACCGTTGTGGCGGTTGAGCTTGATGGCGCCTTTGTCGTACCACTCGATCCAGCCGCGCAGCTCCTCGCCGTCGTTGAGCAGCACCACCATCGGGGTGCGCGCCGCCATCTGCTTGAGGTAGTAGAACTCCTCGGCGTTGGTCTGCTCGGGCGGCGAGCCCTTGCGGCGCACGGCGCGCCCCGGGGTTTCCTTCTTCATCTCGCCCATGTCGGGGCGGATCAGCTTGCGATTGCCGATTTCGGACATGACCCTAGGTCTCCGCCGGCAGCCGTGGAGGGATCGCCGACGGATGCGGCGAGCCCTCGCGCTTGTAGTCCTCGTCCTCGTACGCCAGGCAGCACAGCAGTCGCCCGCACTGGCCCGAGATCTTCGACGGGTTGAGGCTCAGGTTCTGGCGCTTGGCCATCGAGATCGAGATCGGCTTGAACTCCTTCAGCCAGGTCGAGCAGCAAAGTGTCTTGCCGCACACGCCGATCCCGCCGAGGAGCGCGGCCTCGTCGCGCGCCCCGACTTGCACCATCTTGACCTTGGCCGAGAAGCGCCGCCCGAGCTCGCGCACCAGCTGGCGAAAGTCGATGCGGCCCTCGGCGGTGAAGTAGAACGTGGCTTCCTTGGAGTTGAGCGAGAAGTCGACCCGCGCGACCTTCATCACCAGGCCGAGCTCGCGCGCCTTTTCCTGGCAGTAGAGCTTGCCCTGCGTCTGCTGCTGAATCTGGCGGTCGTGCGCCTGCACGTCCTCGTCGCTGGCGCGACGCAGGATGCGCTTCGCACCGGCTTTCTGGCAGGGCTTGAAGACCGGCATCGGCGAGAGCTCGACGCGGCCGAAGGCAGGACCGTGCTCGGCTTCGACGACCACCTGCTCACCGCGGGCGAAGATGTCGTTGCCGGCGGTGCACAGGGTGGGGTTCGTCTCGTCGCCGAAGCGCACGCCGACGAACGCGTTCTCTACCGCCGTCGACATCCCTCGATACGAGCAACCCGAGCAGCCGGACATGACCTTTGAGCGCTGAATGCACGATGGATACCAGCCCATCGCGGGCCGTCAGAGCAGTCTCCACGCACCAGGACGGGAGACTTGTCGTGCGCCACGGAGCGGCCTGAGCCATTATGGCAGCCGCCCCCCGGGGGGTCAACGCGCCACGGGATCGAGGGCGTGGCTCAGGCGCCGGAGGTCGACTCGAGCACGCGGCGTCCGATGTCGTGTCGCAGGACCTTGCCCGGCCACTGGATCTCGGCCGCCGCGGCGTACGCGGTGCGCAGCGCCTCGCGCAGGTTGGCGCCGGTGGCGCAGACGTTGAGGACGCGACCGCCCGAGCTCACCAGACGACCGTCCTCGATCGCGGTTCCAGCGTGGAAGACCCAGGCGTTGGGCAGCGCCGCGGCGCGCTCGATGCCGCCGATCGGTTCGCCCTTGACCGGCTTGTCGGGATAGCCCGCCGCGGCGAGCACCAGGCAGGCCGCCGCCTCCTTGCGGAACGACAGGCGCTCGGCGCCGAAGTTGCCGGCCGCCCCCGCGGCGAGCACCGGCAGCAGATCGCCGTCCATGCGCAGCAGCAGCGACTGCGCCTCCGGATCGCCGAAGCGGACATTGAACTCCAGCACCTGGGGTCCGGCTTCGGTCAGCATCAGCCCGGCGTACACGACGCCGCGGAAGGGCCGCCCCTCCTCGCGCAGGCCGGCGACCGTCGGCCGCACCACCTGGTCGAGCACCGCCACGGCGTCCTCGGACGAGAGCAGGCCCGACGGGCTGTGCGAGCCCATGCCGCCGGTGTTGGGGCCGCTGTCGTCGTCGCCGATGCGCTTGTAGTCCTTGCTGGTCGCGAGCGGCAGCACCCGCTCGCCGTCGGAGAGCGCCATGAACGAGACTTCCTCGCCGCGCTCGAAGCGCTCGACGATCACCCGGTTGGCGCTGGCGCCGAAGCGGCGCTCCTCGAAGAAGACCTCGAGCGCCTGCTCGAGCTCCTGCTTGTCGGTCGGGATCAGCACGCCCTTGCCCTGCGCCAAGCCGTCGGCCTTGAGCACCACCGGGAAGCCGAGCTCCTTCGCCGCCCGCCGCGCCTGATCCGCGTCGTGCACGATCGTGAACGGCGAGGTGGGGATGCCGTGGCGTGCCATGAACTCCTTGGCGAAGACCTTGCTGCCCTCGAGCTGTGCCGCCGTCTGGCTGGGGCCGAAGATCGGCAGGCCCCGACGCTCGAACTCGTCGGCCAGGCCGAGGGTGAGCGGCAGCTCGGGACCGACCACGGTCAGGTCCATCTTCAGGTCGGCGGCGAAGTCGG
>Ga0316628_100003953_pt1 | contig 11525 bp, 11 predicted proteins | sample OWC_Aug_M2_C1_D5_FD_207648 | JGI IMG/M metagenome (GOLD analysis project Ga0316628, IMG submission 207648) | Wetland soil microbial communities from Old Woman Creek delta, Ohio, United States - OWC_Aug_M2_C1_D5_C | ecosystem: Environmental > Terrestrial > Soil > Wetlands | place: USA: Ohio... | reverse complement strand
TGCTGGCGCTCACCCGCGATGCGACCAAGGACGACAACCCCTGGCGCGGCAATTTCGCCATGCGCGACATCAACGTGGTGAAGGCGCCGATCCTTGCCCGGACGCTGGCGCTCGCCTCGCTGACCGGCATCACCAATGCGCTGACGGGCAAGGGCATCCAGTTCGCGCGCGTCGACGTGCCGGTGGTGTTCAAGGATCGCGTCGCGCGAATCGAAAACGCCCGCGCGGTCGGTTCCGAGCTCGGCCTGACCGCGAACGGCGAGATCGACCTCGGCGCCGACAAGCTGCAGCTGGAAGGCACGATCGTGCCCGCCTACACCATCAACAGCGTGCTGGGGAATATTCCGCTTCTCGGCGACTTGCTGACCGGCGACAAGGGCAGTGGCGTCTTTGCCGCGACCTATCGCATGCAGGGGCCGCTCGACAACCCCAAGGTGAGCGTCAATCCGCTCGCCGCGCTGGCGCCGGGCTTTCTGCGCAACCTGCTCGGGATTTTCGAAGGCGGCGGCGAGAGCAAGAAGGAGGGCGAGGACAAGAAGCCGGCCCCGCCGCCGTCATCTCCGCCGGCCGCGACGCCGCCCGATCCGCGTGGCGGCCGGCCGTAAGGGCCGCGACGTCCAGGTCGGTCAGACCGGCCGGACCAGCGCGTGGCGCTTGCGCCCGGCCGACAGCTTGATGACGCCGTCACCGGTGACGTCGGCCAATGCCACCGCCCGGGTTTCGTTGTCGATCACCTTGTCGTTGACCCGCGCACCGCCGCCGCGGATCAGCTTGCGCGCCTCGCTGTTGGACGACGCGAGCCCCGCCCGCACCAGCAGCTCGAACGCGGGCAGGCCGGATTCGATCTCGTTGCGGGGCACCTGCACGGTCGGCAGCGCCGATCCCTTCGCGCCTTCCTCGAAGGTGGCGCGCGCGGTCTCGGCGGCCTCGCGTGCCGCCGCTTCGCCGTGGCACAGCTTGGTCGCCTCGAAGGCGAGCGTCTTCTTCGCCTCGTTGATCTCGGCGCCGGCCAGGGCTTCGAGCCGGGCGATCTCGCTCACTGGCATCTCGGTGAACAGTCGCAGGAAGCGCCCGACATCGTCATCGGCGGTGTTGCGCCAGAACTGCGAGTATTCGTACGGCGACAGACGGTCGGCGTTGAGCCAGACCGCGCCCTTGGCGGTCTTGCCCATCTTCTCGCCCGACGATGTGGTGATCAAAGGCGAGGTCAGGCCGAACAGCGCGCGCCCGTCGATCCGCCGGCCGAGCTCGACGCCGTTGACGATGTTGCCCCACTGGTCCGATCCGCCCATCTGCAACGCGCAATCGTGACGCCGCGCGAGCTCGAGGAAGTCGTAGGCCTGCAGGATCATGTAGTTGAATTCGAGGAACGACAGCGGCTGCTCGCGCTCGAGCCGCAGCTTCACCGAATCGAAGCTCAGCATTCGGTTGACCGAGAAGTGCCGACCGTATTCGCGCAGGAACGGGATATATTCGAGCCGGTCCAGCCAGTCGGCGTTGTTGACCATCACCGCATCGGTCGGCCCGTCGCCGAAGGTCAGATACTTTTCGAACACGCCGCGGATACCGGCCATGTTGCGGGCGATGCTCTCCTCGGTGAGGATCTGCCGCGACTCGTCCTTACCCGACGGATCGCCCACCTTGGTGGTGCCGCCGCCCATCAGCACGATCGGCTTGTGGCCGGTGCGCTGGAACCACCGTAGCAGCATGATCGGCACCAGCGAGCCGACATGCAGCGAATCCGCGGTGCAGTCGAACCCGATATAGGCGATGCCCGGCTTGCCCTTTGCCAGCAGCGCATCGAGACCGGAGTCGTCCGTCACCTGGTGGACGAAGCCGCGCTCGGTCACGTTGCGCAGGAAATCGGTTCGGAAGCTGGTCATGGCACGTCGTTGCTCGGGAACGCCGGTTCCGGCCGGCCGGGCGGCGCGTGGTCATTTAGCACAGGCCGCCGCGCCAAGGCGAGCCTTGGCGACAGTTGCGGTTGACGCCGGCTACCCCGCGCCCGGATGATCGCGCCCAGCCGAAAGGGCACGGAGGGACGGCGGACGGTGGCAGTGGAACCCACGACGGCCGAAGCCGGGGCGGTGGTCCGCCTCGCGCTCGGATTGATGAGCGGCACCTCGCTCGACGGTATCGACGCCGCGCTGATCGAGACCGATGGCGACCGCGTCGCCGCCTTCGGCCCGGTGCTGACCGTGCCCTACGATGATGGCTTGCGCGAGCGCCTGCGCGGCATCCTCGGCGGCGTCGGAGCGGTCGCCGAGGTCGAGCGCGCCCTGACCGAAGCCCATGCGGCCGTCGTGCGTCGCCTGCTCGACGGCCATGGGGTTTCCCGCGGCGCCGTCGCCGTCATCGGCTTTCACGGCCACACCATCCTGCACCGGCCGCGCGAAGGCCGGACCTGGCAGATCGGCGACGGTGCTTTGCTCGCGCGTCTCGCCGGGATCGATGTGGTGTGCGACTTCCGCGCGAACGACGTCGCGGCGGGCGGCGAGGGCGCACCGTTCGCGCCGCTCTATCATGCGGCGCTCGCCCGCGACCTGGAACGACCGGTCGCCGTGCTCAATCTCGGCGGCGTCGGCAATCTGACCTGGATTGCATCGGACGCCCCGCCGATCGCTTTCGACACCGGGCCCGGCAACGCGCTGATCGACGACTGGGTGCGCCGTCACACCGGTAAGCAGTTCGACGCCGGCGGCGCGCTGGGCCGCACCGGACGGGTCAATGCAGAAGCGCTGGCGCGCCTGCTTGCCAATCCCTATTTCGACCGTCCGCCGCCGAAGTCGCTCGACCGGCTCGATTTCGACCTGACGGCGGTCGAGGGGCTTTCGCCCGCCGATGGCGCGGCGACACTCGCCGCCTTCACCTGTCAGGCGGTGGCGTGCGGCCTGGCCCATCTGCCCGCGGCGCCACTTCACTGGCTGGTGACCGGCGGCGGCCGGCACAATGCGACGCTGATGGACGGGCTCCGCCGCGCGCTCGGCGTACCGGTCGAGCCGGTCGAGGCGGCCGGCTGGGACGGCGACGCACTCGAAGCCCAGGCCTTCGCCTTCCTCGCCGTACGTTCCCTGCGCGGACTGCCGCTCAGCCTGCCGACGACGACGGGCGTCCCGCGCCCGACGACCGGCGGCCGGCTGTTCCGTTCGGGCTAGCGCGCCGCGGCGAGCTGCTTTGCGGTCACGCGATCGAGATAGGCGTCCACGTGCGCGGTCAGATCATCGACCTTGTCGTGGAAGAAATGATTCGCCCCCGGAATGATCCGGTAATCGATCGCGATCCGCTTCTGGCCGGACAGCTTTTTCGCCAGCGCCGCCACCGATTCCTGCGGCACGATGCTGTCCTCGGCGCCGTGCAGGATAAGGCCCGAGGCCGGGCAGGGTGCCAGGAACGAGAAATCGTACCGGTTGGCCGGCGGTGCGACGGCGATGAAGCTGTTGATCTCCGGTCGGCGCATCAGAAGCTGCATGCAGATCCAGGCGCCGAACGAGAAGCCGCCGACCCAGCACTGCGTGGCGTCTGGGTTCGCTGCCTGCAGCCAGTCGAGTGCGGCCGCGGCATCCGACAACTCGCCGTTACCGTCGTCGTAGGCGCCCTGGGAGCGGCCGACACCGCGGAAGTTGAACCGCAGGGTCGCAAATCCCTTGCGCACGAACGCCTGATAGACCTCGAAAACGACGCGGTTGTTCATCGTCCCCCCCTGTTGCGGGTGGGGATGAAGCAACAACGCAATCGGTGCGTTTTTCCGGGTACGCGAATGATGGTAACGGCCTTCCAGGCGGCCGTCCGGTCCATTGAAAATTACTTCGGGCATGAGTGACCCGCTCTCCTGATCTGTCCTCCGCCGATAAATTCCGGGTGCCGACCATCCGGGGCGGACCGGTTTTGAACCCGGCGAGTTTTGTTGACTGTCATAGTCGGGATTTATACAGTCACGCGCTGGACGGCGATATGCCCGAATTTGAAGGGCTCCGGGAGGCACGCCGTTGGTCGAGCGCGTACGCTAAGATATTCGCTTGGCCCGGTCGGTTTCAAGATTTCGCTGCAAAGGCCTTATTTTTGTTGCAATTTCGCAAACGATTGCAGAAAGTTAGGTGCAAGACGACGCTACCCAACCGTTCGGCGGGAGGCACGGCATGAAGCTGAGTACCAAAGGGCGTTACGCGGTTATGGCGCTGGTCGACCTTGCGCAACAGAGCAATGGACGGCCGGTGGCACTGGCGGATGTCGCGAAGCGGCAGGAGATTTCGCTGTCCTACCTCGAGCAGCTGTTCGCCAAATTGCGACGTAACGGCCTCATCAAGAGCGTTCGCGGACCGGGCGGCGGCTACATGCTGTCGCTGCCAGCGTCGGATACGCGCATTGCCGACATCGTGCTCGCGGTCGATGAGCCGATCCGGGCCACCCGCTGCACGCCGGGCTCGCCCGAGGGTTGCCGCGGCAACCACGAACGCTGCGCGACGCATGACCTGTGGGAAGCGCTCGGCAACCAGATCTACGGCTTCCTCAACGCGGTCACCGTCGCCGACGTCTGCGATCGGCGCATCGCCGGCATCGGCGGCGGCGCCTTTATGGACGTCCGCAGCAACCGCCTGGTCGCCGAAGGCGAATAGCGGTTCGCGATCGGCAGGCTGCCGGACTTCGCGGATGAGTCCGGGGGCCGTGCTTGAAGCGGCCCGTCGAACGTGAACAAGATTCATCGCGACGACGACTGAATCCGCGGTTGGCCCGCCGATGGCAGGACAGGTCTATCTCGATTTCAACGCGACCGCGCCGGCACGGCCGGAGGTGATGCAGGCCGTCGCGGCGGCGATGGCTGCCGGAGGCAACGCATCTTCGATTCATGCCACCGGGCGCGCGGCACGCACGCTGGTGGAGGACGCGCGCGCCGCGGTGGCTTCCCTGGTCGCCGCCGATCCGGGTGGCGTGATCTTCACCGGGTCTGGCACCGAAGCGAACAACCAGGCGCTGCGCTGCTCGGGACGGGATCGGACCCTGGTCTCCGCCATCGAGCATGAGTCGGTGCTGCGTGCGCGCCCCGACGCCGAGACGATCCCGGTCGGCAGCGACGGCGTCATCGATCTCGCCGCGCTCGACGCGCTGCTGCGCAAGGAGTCGCGCCCCGCCATCGTCTCGGTGATGCTGGCCAACAACGAGACCGGCGTGATCCAGCCGGTGGCCGAAATCGCACGCGTCGCACATGCGCACGGGGCGCTGGTTCATAGCGATGCGGTGCAGGCCGTCGGGAAGATTGCGGTCGACGTGACGGCGCTCGGCGTCGACCTGCTCAGTCTCTCGGCGCACAAGATCGGCGGTCCGCAGGGCGTCGGCGCGCTCATTGCGGGCGATCCGTCGTCGGTCAGCCGGCTGATCCACGGCGGCGGGCAGGAGCGGGGCCTGCGCGCCGGGACCGAGAACGTCCCCGGCATCGCCGGCTTCGGCGCGGCCGCCCGCGCGGCGCTGGCCGGCCTGTCCGATTTCGCCGATCTCGCGCCGCTGCGCGACCGGCTGGAAGCGGGCCTGCGCGCTTTTGATCCCGAGGTGACCGTGTTCGGCAGAGAAGTCGCGCGATTGCCCAACACGTCCAATTTCGCGACGCCTGGCCTTTCCAGCGAGACCCAGGTGATCGGCCTCGATCTCGCCGGCATCGCGGTCAGCGCCGGCTCGGCCTGTTCGGCCGGCAAGATCGAGGCGCCCTATGTGCTGCTCGCGATGGGCATGCCGGAGACGCTGGCGCGCTGCGCGGTGCGCGTCAGCCTCGGCTGGACCACGACCAGTGCCGACATCGAAGCGCTGCTCGCCGCGTGGCAGAGCCTGCGCCGCCGCGCCCGCCGAAACTCGGCTGCGGAGTGATCGGACGCTGCCGGACCGATGCCTCGCGTGACGTTCATTACCGCCGACGGCGCATTGCGCGTCATCGACGCCAGGGTCGGCCAGACCCTGCTCGACATCGCCTGGGCCAACGATATCGATATCGAAGGGGCGTGCGGCGGATCGCTGGCCTGTTCGACCTGCCATGTGATCGTCGATCCGGCGTTCTATGGCCGCCTGCCGCCGCCGAGCGAGGAGGAAGAGGACCTGCTCGACCTCGCCTGGGGCCTGACGCCGACCTCGCGCCTCGGCTGCCAGGTCGTGCTGACCGAGGCGCTCGACGGGCTGGTCGTGAGCCTGCCGGCCGAGACCCGTAATATGCTGGGCTGAGGACGCGCCGCCGATGACCGATCCCGCCGCAAACGATCCGATGGCCGCGCTGTTCCCACCGGGCGGGCTGCTCGCCCGCCTGCGCGATGCCAATCGCGACGAGTGGCTCGCCTATACCCGCCACGACTTCGTGCGCGGGCTCGCCGACGGATCGCTGCCGCAGCGCTGTTTCCGGCATTATCTGGTGCAGGACTACCTGTTCCTCATCCACTTCGCGCGCGCCTATGCGCTCGCCGCCTACAAGTCCGAGACGCTGGCCGACATCCGCAAGGGCCTCGCGGCGGCCACCGCGATCGCCGACATGGAGATGGGACTGCACATCAAATACTGCGCCGGCTGGGGCATCGGCCAGGAAGAGATGCAGACGACGCCCGAAGCGCCGGCCACCATCGCCTATACCCGCTACGTGCTCGAGCGCGGGCTGTCGGGCGACCTGCTCGATCTGCACGTGGCACTGGCGCCCTGCGTGATCGGCTATGCCGAGATCGGGCTCGCGCTCGATTGCGACCCGAGCACCAGGCGCGACGGCAATCCCTATGCCGACTGGATCGCGATGTACGCCGGCGCCGAGTACCAGGCGGTCGCACGCGAAGCGGCGTCCTTCATCGAGGCGCTGGCCGGGCGCCGCGGTGCCTCGGCGCGCCTCGACTCGCTGGTCAGGACCTTCGGCGAGGCGACCCGGGCCGAGATCGCCTTCTGGCAGCAGGGGCTGGACGCGCGCTGACCTTCTAAGGCGCGCGCCGGGCGACGATCCGCGCGGTCGCCTTTCCGGTCAGGGCGGCGGCGATGGAATCGCCGGCGAGCCGGCCGTCGAATTTTATCAATGTCTCGCCCAGCCGGACCGAGAACCGCAGCCGATCGCCAGTCACGCTGCCATCCGCGATCGGCCCCTCTCGGCCGGCCGCGTGCAGCGTACCGGTCACTTTCTGGAACGATTGCCGAAGCTCCATCGTGTAGTGGTCTGCGCCGACGTCCCAGGACCAGTGTCCGGCAAGCTGTGCCGGGACGACCCAGAGATAGATCTGGTGGAATTCTTCCACTTCCACGGTCTTGTCGGGCTCCCATTCGCCCAGCAGGAAGCTGTGCGACACGATGCGCGTCCCGGGCTTCAGGTTGCTGAGCCGCGGGCGAAGCTCCCGATTTATGCGCGGCGACAGGTACATCGTGACGACCGTGGCCGGGCTGAAGTCGAACTTGAAGACGTCGCCCTGGGCGAACCGGACGCGGTCGCCGAGCCCCGCCTTTGCGGCGGCCGCGCGAGCCTCGCTGACGCGACGGGGATCGAGATCGACGCCGACCGCCCGCCGCACCGCGAAATCGCGCACCGCGGCGATGACGATCCGGCCGTCGCCCGAGCCGAGATCGTAGACGACGTCGTCGGGGCGAGTGCCGGCCAGCTTCAGCATCGCCGTGACCACCGCTTCCGGCGTGGTGACGAACGGAACATCGAGTATGGGTCGGCCGAAGGTGGCAGCGTGCGCGGCGGATGCCGGCGCGAGGAGCAGGACCGTCAGTGCCAGCCCGCAAAATCTCCGTTTCATCGCCATCTCCGCAGATGCCGCTTTGAAGCGGTCGGCGCACGGCAGCGCCTCGACGATATCAGGAATGTCCCGGGAACCCGAAAAATCAAGCGCAGGCCGCCGCCGTGCGGCGGCCAGAAAACCCTCCCCCATCACGGCCCGGCACCCTATATTCCGCGCCATGAGCGCGCCCATGACCGCAACCGCGACCGCAGCCGTGACCGCCGGCGCCCGTATCGTCGTCGCGATGTCGGGCGGCGTCGATTCCTCGGTCGCCGCCGCCCTGCTCAAGCAGCAGGGCTACGACGTGATCGGGATCACGTTGCAGCTCTACGATCAGGGAACAGCGGCGAAGCGGGCGCGCGCCTGCTGCGCCGGCCAGGATATCTACGACGCTCGCCAGGTGGCCGAGGCGATCGGCATTCCGCATTACGTGCTCGATTACGAAAGCCGCTTCCGTGCCGACGTGATCGAGCCGTTTGCCGATTCCTATGCGCGCGGCTTCACGCCGGTGCCGTGCATCGCCTGCAACCGCACGGTCAAGTTCCGCGATCTGATGGCGATGGCGGAGGACCTGGGGGCGAGCGCGCTTGCCACCGGCCATTACGCCCGACGTGTCGTCGGCCCGGACGGGCCCGAGCTGCATCGCGGCGCCGACCCCGCGCGCGACCAGAGCTACTTCCTGTTCGCGACGACGCCCGGGCAGCTCGAATATCTGCGCTTTCCGCTCGGCGACATGCCGAAGGACGAGACGCGGGCAATCGCCGCGACGCTCGGCCTGCCGGTGGCTGCCAAGCCCGACAGCCAGGACATCTGCTTCGTGCCCGACGGCGACTACGCCGCCGTGGTCGCGCGCCTGCGCCCGGAGTCGGCCCGGCCGGGCGATATCGTCGATCTTTCCGGGCGTGTGCTCGGCCAGCATGACGGCACCATCCGCTTCACCGTCGGCCAGCGGCGCGGGCTCGATATCGGCGGCACGGCGGAGCCGCTCTACGTCGTGCGCGTCGAGCCCGACGCCCGTCGCGTCGTGGTCGGCCCGCGCGCGGCGCTCGCCGTGCGCACGGTGCGGCTATCCGGCTTCAACTGGCTCGGGGGCACCGGTCCGTCCGCCGCGGCCTTCGATTGCCCCATCGCTTGCGAGATCAAGATCCGGAATGCGATGCCGCCCGTCGCGGCGACCATGCGCCGCCTGGCCGGCAGCGCGGCCGAGGTCGACTTCGCCGTGCCGGCGCTCGGCGTCGCCCCGGGCCAGGCCTGCGTGCTCTACGACGGCGACCGGGTGCTCGGCGGCGGCTGGATCGACCGGCCCGCCGAGGCCGCTGCCTGAGGGCGGCCGCGTCGGGCGGTCGTCAGCTCGCTCAGGCGGTCCAGCTCCATTCCGACGACGGACGGCAGGCCAGGCCGGCGATGCGGACCTCGGGCTCCGTCGTGCCGTAGAAGATGTGCCGGCCGATCTGGACGCGCTGGTTCGGCTCGAATTCCTGCGCCCAGTCCGGATTCGCGCCTTCGGCGTGATACCACAGCGCCCCACGCGTCGGATCCGCGGTCATGCCGGTCTCGATCAGCGTGGCGACGAAGATGGCCTCGCGCCAGGCACGCTTGTCCGCCGGCTTGTCGCTCTGGCCATCGCACCAGAAGGAGAACTGGCAGCGATTGCGGTGCAGGTCGCCGCCCTGCTTCATCACCGCACAGATGCTGTGCGGGAAGCGGGGATTGGACACCCGGTTGAGCACGACATGGCCGACTGCGATCTTGCCGGCCAGCGGTTCGCCCCGCGCCTCGAAATAGACGGTCAGGGCGAGGCAGTGTAGCTCCGACTGGTCCATGTCGGTCCCGACGGCGCTGCGGCCGGTGGCAAAGGCCGGTGTCGCCAGCGGCGTCAGCATTAGGGAACAGACCAGAATCCTCTGGAACCCCTTCATGACACCCTCTCCTGTGCAGTCCGCGTTGGGACGGCGTTTGTTTTGTTGAGTTCAAATAGCCTCAACGTTTTGGTTAAAATCAACAAAATACGAATAGAATTTTATTTTAATTAGAGCCAAATTTTGATTATATTTGGGCCGCAATTTATTAAAATGCGTCGAGATAGTATCTAAGTCACTGGCACGACTACCTTTCGGAACCCGGCGCCGGCAGTCATAAATCGGGAATGTATCGCTGTATATACAATGTATACGTGTGTTCTGCCGCGACAATCCCCGCAATCCACAGGGACCGAATCGCCGGCCGGGATCCGATCGCCCGTCCGGAGCGGCCGTTATCGGCAGCAATCCTTGTCGGAATTCGCTGGCGGGGCAGGGTGCCGGCGCCCGGCCGGCGCGCTTGACTTGACCGGGCCCATCGCCATATTCGGCACCTGCTTTGCGGCGGAGTAGCTCAGCTGGTTAGAGCAGCGGAATCATAATCCGCGTGTCGGGGGTTCAAATCCCTCCTCCGCTACCAACAAACGCCCCGTCAGGTCGATGACTTGACGGGGCTTATGCTGTCAGGACCGCGGCGGACGTCATCCCCTCACTCGTTCTGCAGATAGTGGAAGCGGATGACCGCGGCCGGGTCGCGGTAGGACGCCGCGAAATCGGCCAGCGCGGCGGGCGGGTCGTCATAGGCGTGCCAGATCTTGATCGGGCCGAACCAGGTGCGCTGGAACTGCGGCCGGAAATTCCAGTTGAGCGGCAGCACGTAGGGCGGGCGGCCCCATTCCTCGACCGCCTGCGCGAACGACGCCTGGTCGTTGAACGACATCGTGAACAGGCTGCCGTCGGAGCGCAGCAGCCGGATCGAGGAATCGATCTCGCCGACCAGCGCCGCCCAGCGCGAGAACACCGGCGCGGCCGAAGCGGTGAAGAACAGCACGCCGGTGTTGAACTCGACGGCGTCGTCCTTGGGCAGGCCGCCATAGCGCCGCGCCCACGGGCATTCGCAGATGCAGCAGGCGAGGCCGTGGCGCCGGGCGCGGTCGAAGCCGAAGTCTAGGCGGTCGAGCACGATGGTGTCGGCGTCGAGATAAAGCGTTTCCTCGAACGGCGACAGATCCATCATCGTCGCCTTGTGCGCCAGGTCCCGCCACTTGTCGGGCCCGGCCGGAAACCGGAAGACCTCGAACGGCAGTTCGGGGTGGATCGCCTGCAGCGACCGGATGGATCGCTCGAGCGGCTTCTCGGCTGCGTCGCCCCAGACGATATAGATCGCGCCCCGCGGCTTCTTCATTCAGCGAACCCCTGCTGTGCCTGCGCCGGTCGATGGTCGGAATGCGCACAAATTATGGCCTCGGGCGGCGCGAGTCCACCGACCGGATGAGAGCCGTCGAGCCGGCCGGTCGGCAAACTGTCACAGCCGCTCGATAAGAATCCGGGCTAGGAAAGAGCAGGCGATATCATGAGAGCCGATATGTTTTCAGCCGGAACGAGCCGACCGCGAGCCGCCATGTGGCCGGCTGTCATTCTCGCTTTGGCGCTTGCCGCCTGCGCCACGGTGACGGCGCCGCAGCCGACGGGTCAGCCGCCCAATCTGGGCGAGCTCAAGACGGAGATCCTCGTCTACCATCGTTCTGGCGCCTACGACCATGATCTCGCCGCGGTCGCAGCCGCCGCGCGGGCCTATGTCGAACGCCGCGCCGCCGCTGCGGTCCGTCCGGCGCTGGTGCTCGATATCGACGAAACCTCGCTCACCAACTGGCCGGAGATCGTCGCGAACGATTTCGGCTATATCCCCGACGGTCCGTGCGACCGGCTGCCGCGCGGGCCATGCGGGGTGAAGGCCTGGGAGCAATCGTCCCGCAGCGAGGCGATCGCGCCGATGCTCGGT
>Ga0316628_100003952_pt1 | contig 11526 bp, 13 predicted proteins | sample OWC_Aug_M2_C1_D5_FD_207648 | JGI IMG/M metagenome (GOLD analysis project Ga0316628, IMG submission 207648) | Wetland soil microbial communities from Old Woman Creek delta, Ohio, United States - OWC_Aug_M2_C1_D5_C | ecosystem: Environmental > Terrestrial > Soil > Wetlands | place: USA: Ohio... | reverse complement strand
TGGCGAGCGCCCGGCGCGCCGTGTCGTGCGTCGCCCGCGGCCGCATCGTCTCCCGCGGGGCACCGGCGAGCGTGTCGCGCGCCTCGCTGTCGAGCGTCTCCAGGAGCGCTTCGGCCTCGCGCAGGTTCGCCACCGTAGGCAACTGTAGCTAGATCTTCGATTCAGGTCATGCGTTGAACTGCAGGCATGCGCTGGACTGCCCTCAGCCTCCTCGCGCTCACCTCGGCCGCCCACGCCGACAATCCCTACGATCCCGCGGCCCTGAAGGCCGCCGTCGCCGCGCTCGCCGATCCCGCGCTCGATGGCCGCGCACCCGGCACCGAGGGCGACAAGGCGGCCCGCACGCTGATCCGCGAGCGCCTGGAAGCCGACGGCCTGTCGCCGGCCGAGCAGGCCTTCACCGAGGACGGGCACGACACCGCCAACATCCTCGCGACGCTCGCGGGCAGCGATCCCGACGCCGGCATCATCGTGGTCGGCGCGCACCACGACCACCTCGGCAAGAAGCACCTCGGCGCCAACGACGACGCCAGCGGCATCGTCGCGCTACTCGCGATCGCCGACGCGCTCCACGGCACCACGCCGAAGCGGACGATCGTGTTCGCGGCGTGGGGCGCGGAAGAGGAGGGCGAGCTCGGCTCGGAGTTCTTCGTCGCGCACCCGACGATCGATCTCGACAAGGTCGTCGAGTACATCAACCTCGACATGGTCGGCAGCTACAGCTCGCGCGGCTTCGTCGCCGCGATGGGCACGTTCGCGCGGATGCCGGCGCGCGCCGTGTTGCAGAAGGCGATGAAGGCGTACCCGAAGCTCTCGGTCGGGCTCGGCGGCCGCGCCGAGCGCAGCGACCACGAGGCGTTCTGCAAGCAGGGCATCCCGTACGTCTTCTTCTGGACGCCCGACACCCGCTGCTATCACGAGACCTGCGACACCGCCGCGAACCTCGACACCCAGCACATGGCGCAGATCGCGCACCTCGCGGGCGAGCTCGTCGCAGGGCTCGCCGACACCAAGACCGACCTCGCGGCGACCCGCGACAAGCTCGGCTGCGGCCAGCGCTGAAGCGTCTCAGGCTTCGGTCCGGCGGATCTTCCACAGGCCGATCGCGAACCACACGAGCGCGATCACCGCCATCGTGATCGCCGGCGTCAGCCGGTCGGGCACGCTGCGGACGCCGTGCATCGCGATGCCGGCGAGGCCCCGCGCCTGGTGCGTGATCGACAGCGTCTGCAGCGACGCCGGAATCTCGCCGATCGGCACGTCGAACAACAGGAAGTAGATGATCGTCAGCGCCATGCCGTGCTTGGGCGCGAGCGTCGCGATGCCGGCGGCGACCATCGAGATCGCGAGCGCGCCGGCGGCGATGCCGACGAGCGTCCAGCGCGGCGCGACGGCCTCGGTGCCGACCTTCATCGCGGCGAGCCAGCCGAGCAGCGTGATGACCATCGCGACCGGCGCGAGCGCCAGGAGCTTGCCCGCGGTGACGTGCCAGCGCGGCAGCGGGCGCGACCACAGGTACGTGATCGTGCGGTCCTCGATCTCCTCGCCGATCGACGACGCGACGAACATCGCCGGCACGACCGACAGCACGAACATCTCGACGACGTAGAGGTCGAGCGCGAACGTCGCGCGCTCCATCGGGTCGTGCACCGACTGCCGCAGCACCGCGGCGACGACGACCGGCAAGAGCGCGATGCCGAGCGCGACCCACAGGACCTGGCCGCGGAGCAGCCGCTTGAGCGTCAGCCGCGCGATCGTCCCGATCACCGGCGGTCTCCCGTCAGGTAGTCGAACACCGCGCCGAGGTTGTTGTCGGGCGACGACAGCGCGCTGACCGCGACGCCGCCCTCGAGCACCGCCTGTGCGAGCTGGTCGTAGCAGCGGTCGGGATCGCGGGTCTCGATCAGCACCGCGCCGCGCTCGAACACGATGCGGGCGACGTGATCCGCGGTCGCGAGCGCCGCCGCGATCGTCCGCGGCTGATCGCACTCGACGCGGATGCGGTGCGGGTGCTGGTCGATCAGCTTTCTGATCTCGTAGACGTTGCCCTCGGCGAGCACCTGGCCGCGGTAGATGACGACGATGTCGGAGGTCAGCGCCTCGATCTCGTAGAGCACGTGGCTCGACACGATGATCGTCTTGCCCGCCTCGCCGAGCTTCTTGATCCGCTCGACGATGTCGATGCGCGCGACCGGGTCGACGCCGGTCAGCGGCTCGTCGAGCAGCAGGAACTCGGGGTCGTGCGCGATCGCGGTCGCGAGCTTGGTGCGCTGGCGCATGCCCTTGGAGAAGCCCTTGACCCGCCGGTTCATCGCGTCGGTCATGCCCATCTGCGCGAGCGCATCCTTCGCCGCCTTGCGCGCATTCGCGACGCCGGCGAGCTCCGCCATCACCTCGACGAGCTCGAGCGCCGTCAGCATGTCCCACGTCTTCTCGTGCTCGGGCGCGTAGCCGATGCGCCGGCGCACGTCGACGTCGTCGAACGGGCTGCCGCCGAACACCGTCAGCGAGCCGCGCGACGGCCGCAGCAGGCCGGCCATCATCTTGATCAGCGTCGACTTGCCGGCGCCGTTGGGGCCGAGCAGGCCGACGATCCCGCCCTTCAGCGTCCATGACACGTCGGAGATGCCGAGCACGTGCCCGTACCACTTGCTGCAGCGATCGGCGACCACCACGCTCACGTCGAGCCTCCGATCCCGGTCTTCTGCGCGCGGTCGACCGCGGTCCACACGATCGCGATCGCGGCGACGACCTGCGCGACGACCGAGGTGATGCCTTCGGCCATCGTGATGCCCGACAGCCGCGGCCCGATGAGCGGCATCCCGAACAGGTGGTTCGCGACGCCCTGGATCGCGGTCGGCAGGTCGAGCGCCGCGATCCATCCGGTGTGCGAGATCGAGCCGATCATGATCGCGATCGTGCCGCCGACCAGGTAGTACGCGGCCCACATCGCGAGCGCCGTGCGCCGGCTGTCGGCGAGCGCCGAGAACCCGAGCGGCACCGCCGCGTACGCGCAGGTCGCGAGGCCACCGACGAGCAGCGCCTTCGGCAGCAGCACGAGGTGATCGACGAGGTCGCTCGCGGACTCGCACAGCCCGAGGCGCAGCCCGGCGAGCAGCACGGGGCCGATCATCGTGATGCACGCGGTGATCGCACCGAGCCCACCGAGCTTGCCGAGCACGTAGTCGCGCGGCCGCACGCTGCGCGCGAAGTAGAACGTGAACGCGCCGCTCTGCACGTCGCCCGCGATGATCGTGCCGCCGAGCGTCAGGCTCGTGATGAACGCCGCGCGGCAGTACCACGCGATCGACTGCGGCAGCGCGACGTCGCGGATCATCAGCGCCGCATCCCCGACGCGTCCCATGCCGTGGAACATCCGGTTCGAGAAGATGTACATGACGGCGCCGGCGATGAACGAGATCAGCACCGCCATGCCGACCCACGCCTTGAACCGCCACCACGTCTTCCACGCCATCGCGATCTGATGGCGCATGATCACGCGCCACCGCGTGCCGGCGTCGCGGCGCGCTCCGGCGTAGCGCTTGTAGCCGAGGTCGTGGATCTGACCGGTCATCGCCATTCAGGCCGCCTCGATCACCCGCAGGAACGCCGCCTCGAGCGACTCCTTGCGCACCTCGATGCCGCGCAGCTGCACGCCGGCGTCGCGCGCGCACTGGAACACCAGCTTGTTCGTCGCCGACGCGGGCAGGTCGACGTGGAGCTGCACCGGCGTCACCGGCTTGACGGTCGCGCCCGCCGCGGTGAGCGCGGCCGCCAGCTTGTCGGGATCCGCTTTGACCTGGACGATCAGCTCGCCGAGCCGGCCGCGCGCGCCGCGCAGCTCGTCGATCGAGCCGACGAACCGCACCCGGCCCTTGTTCATGATCACCGCGTGGTCGCACACGCGCTCGACGTCGGGGAGCAGGTGGGTCGACAGCACGATCGCGCAGCCGCGGCGCTGCGGCAGGTCGGTGATCAGCTCGAGCATCTCGTCGCGCGAGCGCGGATCGAGGCCGTTGGTCGGCTCGTCGAGGAACAGCAGCTCGGGGTCGTGGACGAGCGCCTGCGCGAGCTTCACGCGCTGCTTCATGCCGGTCGAGTAGCCGTCGATCGGCTGGTAGCGCTTCTCCTCGAGGCCGGCGTAGTAGAGCGAGGCGTGCGCCCGCTGCATCGCCTCGGTCCGCGGCAGGCCGGAGAGCTCGCCGGCGTACGTGCACAGCTCGACCGCCGACATGCCGGTCAGGAACGCCTCCTGCTCGGGCATGTAGCCGACGCGGTCGCGGATCTCGGGGCCGTGCGTCGCGGCCGACAGGCCGAGCACCTTCGCGCTGCCGTCGAACGGAACGAGCCCGAGCAGGCACTTGAGCAGCGTCGACTTGCCGGCGCCGTTGGGGCCGAGCAGGCCGATGATCTTGCCCTCGATCGTCGCGTCGACCTCGGCGAGCGCGGTGATCGCGCCGAACTTCTTGCCGAGCCGCGACAGCTCGATCATGGCTTGACGACCTCGAGCGTCACCGGCGCGACGCCGGCGTCGATCATGTCCAGCTTTCGCGCCGCGGCCTCGCTGAGATCGATGATGCGGCCGTGGCCGTAGGGGCCGCGGTCGTTGATGCGGACGACCACGCTCCTGCCGTTGCGCTGGTTCGTCACGCGCACCAGGGTCCCGAGGGGCAGGGTGCGGTGCGCGGCCGTCATCTTGTGCTTGTCGAACCGCTCGCCCGAGGCGGTCATCTGCGCCTCGCCGTACCAGCTCGCCATGCCGGTCATCGCGCTGCCGTGGTGCACGGGCGTCGCGTGCCTGGCCTGCCGCCCGCCACACGCCGCCACGAGGGCCAGCACGACGAGCCACCTCTTCGGAGCGGGTCCTCGCTTCACTCGGCCCGCCCCGCAAGCCCACCCAACCCCTCCACCACGCTCGCCGCGCTCGCTTGCCTCATCTAGTGCAGCCAGCTCCCAGCGTGCGTCCGGCCTTGTCGAGCGCCGCCTTGCGCAACTCGTGGCCGGTCGGGCCGTCGCCGAGCTTCTTGCGCAGGTCCTCGCCGTGGCCGGGCCCGACGATGTCGCGCAGGTAGGCCTCGTACTGGAACGTGTCGGAGTGCTCGTGCGTGTGGCACTGGTTCGCGCAGTAATCCTGAGCCGGCGCGCGCCGGATCGCCAGCGGCTTCTCCTCGCCGCCCTTCGCGACGTGGATCGATGCCGGGCCGTGACAGACCTCGCACTGCACGTCGCGCAGGTTGTCGTTGTGCGCGAGGTTGGAGCCGCCCGGCTTGTCGAAGCCGGTGACGTGGCAGCCGATGCACTCGTAGTCGAACTGCTGGCCGCGATCGACGAGCGTCTTCCACGCCTGCGCGTGCACGGTCTTCTGCCAGAACTTCACGGCATCGTCGTGGCAGTCGCCGCACGACGCCATGCCGACGTACGTCGCCTCGCCCCTGGCGGGCGGCAGCACCGGCTTGCCGGCGGCGGCCTTGACGTTCGCGTCGCCGGCGGCGGCGTCGTAGTGCTTGACCTTGTCCTCGGTCGGCACGCTGCACGCGAGCGCCTTGTTGATGCGGATCTGATCGAGCGTGAAGAAGCTGCCCTTCGCCGGCACGAGCATCGGCCGCGTCTTCAGCGAGTCGCGCTGCGCGGCGAGCTGCGCCCGCTCGGTCTCCTTCTGCTTGACGAACGCCGGGTCGGCGCTCGCGTCGGCCTTGAACTTGGCGAGGTCGGCGTCGAGCGCGGCGACCTGCTTGTCGAGCGAGTCGATCTTGGCCGCGGCCGCCGCCGGACCGACCGCATCGGCGAACGGCGCACCGCCGCGCAGGTAGACGTCGATCCGGCTGACGACCTGGCCGCGGTTCGCGGGCACGACCAGCCAGCCGTCGCCGACCTTCTCGGGCTCGATCGACACGCGATCCGGCTCCGGCGCGTCGAGCCCGAGCCCGGCGACCGCGAAGTCGATGCCGCCGATCGCCTTGATCAGTTTCACGGCGTCGCGCTTGGAGGACGCCTGCACGAGCGCCACCACGACCTGCGCGCCGCCGCCCTTGAGCTTCTGCACCTCCGCCTTGCCGGCGGCGACCGGGTCGCTCACCGCGACGCCCTTGATCGCGTCCTCGGTGATCACCGTGAACACGCCGACCTTCGCGCCGCCGACCTCCTCGATCCGGTCCGGCTGCGACTGCGGTCCCTGCCAGTTCGACGCGATGCGCGGCATCCGCAGCTCGGCCGGACCCTTCGCGAGGTCCATCGGACCCACGCCGAGCGCGGAGACCTCGAGATCGTGCTGGTAGATGTCGGCGATCAGGTCGGCCTTGAGCTCCTCCTGCACCGCGAGGTGATCGGGCACCGGGCTCTGCGAGTAGAGGGTCGAGCCGGCGTCGACCACGAGGACCGGACCCTGCTTTCTGGCCGCGTCGACGACCTCGACGGTGCGCGAGATGTCTCCGAGAGGGTCGGAGGTGCAGCCGCAGGGGCCGATCTGACCTCGCAGCTCGGCGAGCGCGAACAGGGTGAAGGTCGGCTTCGCAGGCGGGGCTGCGGCAGCCTGACCTCCGCTTTTCACGTCGGATTTCGAGCAACAAGCCGCGGCCGCCAGGATCCCCACGGCGGCCAATCGCCGGAACATGGCCGGTCATATAGCACGTTGACAGCCCCTAAGTGCCTGGGTAGATTGCCGCGCTCTCAAAGAGGATCTCCATGGCTGTCGCGATTCGCATGTCCCGCCAGGGCAAGAAGAAGTCTCCGTTCTATCGCATCGTCGCGGCTGACAAGCGCTGCGCTCGCGATGGACGCTTCATCGAGCTGCTCGGCACGTATCACCCGATCACCAAGGTGCTCAAGCTCGACCAGGACCGCTATCAGAAGTGGATCAAGGTCGGCGCGCAGCCCTCGGGCACGCTCGCCGCGGTCATCCGTCGTACGGCTCGCGCCGCGACGAAGGCCGCCTGAACATGGCGAGTGATCCGGATCTGGCGGAGCTGATCCGCTACCTGGCGGTCAACCTGGTCGACAAGACGGACGAGGTCCGCGTCGAGCTGGTCGAGGAGCGTCAGGCCAACGTCTACGAGCTCGAGGTCGCCGAGAGCGATCTGGGCAAGGTCATCGGGCGCGGCGGCAAGACCGCTCGTGCCCTGCGCACGCTCGTGCAGGCGGTCGCTCCGCGCTCGCGCAAGCGTACGCTCGTCGAGATCCTCGAATAACAATGCGCGCGGACGCGCGCGTCGAGATCGGCGGCATCGCCCGCGCCCACGGCATCAAGGGCGAGGTCGTGATCGTCACGCACGATCCCGACTCCGACACGCTCGCGCACGTCGAGACGATCTACGTCGGGGGCACACCGCGCAAGCTCGTCGCCGCACGCGACACGCACCGCGGCTGGCTCGTCGTGCTCGAGGGCGTGACCACGCGCAACGACGCCGAGGCGCTGCGCGGCCAGCGAGTCGAGGTCGATCGCGACGCGCTCGAGCTCGACGAGGACGACGTCCTGCTCGGCGACCTCATCGGCTGCAAGGTCATCAAGGCCGACGGCACGCCCTGGGGCACGGTCGCCGCGGTCGAGGCGGGCGACTTCCAGGACCTGCTGGTCATCCACGACGGCGACATCGAGCGCATGCTGCCGCTCGTCGACGTGTTCGTGACGTCGATCGATCTCGACACGGCCACGATCACGGTCGATCCGCCCGAGGGACTGCCGGAGTCGAAGCGATGAGGCAAGCGAGCGAAGCGAGCGTGGTGAAGGGGCTGGGCGGGCTTGTACCCGAGGCCGAGCGAAGCGAGGACCTCCGGTGAAGTTCACGGTCGTCACGATCCTGCCGGAGCTGATCGAGCCGGCGCTCACGGCAGGCGTCGTCGGCCGCGCGCGCGAGGCGGGCACGATCGCGGTCTCCTCGATCAACCCGCGCGACTTCACGCACGATCGCCACCGCACCGTCGACGACACGCCGTACGGCGGCGGCCCGGGCATGGTGATGAAGCCCGAGCCGCTGCTCGCCGCGATCCGCCAGGCGGGCGCCGGCCACCGCATCCTGCTGTCTCCCGCCGGCAAGCCGCTCACGCAGGCGCGGGTCGCCGAGCTCTCGAAGCTCGACCACCTGGTCCTCGTGTGCGGCCGCTACGAAGGCATCGACGAGCGCGCGATCGAGCTCGGCATCGACGAGGAGCTCTCGCTCGGCGACTACGTGCTCTCGGGCGGCGAGCTCGGCGCGCTCGTGATCATCGACGCGGTCGCGCGCCTCGTGCCGGGCGTGCTCGGCGAGCCCGACTCCGTCGTCGACGAGTCGTTCTCGCACGGCCTGCTCGAGTACCCGCAGTACACGCGCCCGCCCGAGCTCGAGGGCCGCGCGGTGCCGCCGATCCTCACCTCGGGCAACCACGCCGCGATCGCGGCCTGGCGCCGCGAGCAGGCGCTCCGCCGCACCGCGACCCGCCGCCCCGACCTCTTCCGCCGCCACGCGCCGACCAAGGCCGACGCGAAGCTCTTCCCGCCGCTCCACGCGCGCACGCACCTCGCGCTCGTCCATCACCCGGTCGTCGATCGCACGGGCGCCGTCGTCACGACCGCGCTCACCAACTTCGACGTCCACGATCTCGCGCGCTCGTCGATGACGTTCGGCCTCGCCGGCTATCACATCGTCACGCCGATCACCTCGCAGCGCGACAAGGCCACGCACATCGCGAACCTCTGGATCGGCGACGAGCACGGCGAGCACCGCGCCGCCGCCCTCCGCCTGGTCCGGGTCGCCGCCTCGATCGAAGAGGCCATCGAGTCCGTCACGGCCGAGCACGGCCGGCCCCCGACCGTGGTCGCGACCTCCGCGCGCGCCGAGTCGTTCCCGTCCGCCCGCCGGGTGAGCTCGCAGGAGCTCCTCGCAGAGGCGACGCTCGATCCCGCGCCACTCCTCGTCCTGCTGGGAACCGGGTGGGGGCTCGCGGACTCGCTGATTCCGTCCGTATCCCGCATCCTTAGCCCGATCGACGGCCCGACGACCTGGAATCACCTGTCGGTCCGCTCCGCCGGCGCGGTCCTCCTGGATCGGCTGTTCGGTCGCCCGGCTTGACGGCAGGGGGGGATCTCCCGTAGAACCCTGCGTCCCATCAGCTTTTTGCAGGACCTACGTCAATGAGCGCCCAGCGGATTCTCGATTCGATCGACAAGAGCCAGCGTCGCCAGGCAGCCCTTCCCGAGTTCCGTCCCGGCGACTCGATCAAGGTCTGGGCGAAGATTCGCGAGGGCGAGAAGACCCGCCTGCAGGCGTTCGAAGGTGTCTGCATCCGCCGCGTCTCCAAGGGCGCCCGCTCGACCTTCACGGTCCGCAAGATCAGCTACGGCGTCGGCGTCGAGCGCATCTTCCCGGACAACTCGCCCAACATCGACAAGATCGAGGTGATCGCGCGTGGTCGCGTTCACCAGGCGCGCCTCTACTACCTGCGCGACCTCTCGGGTAAGGCGGCGCGCATCAAGGAGCGCGAGGGTACGGGCGAGGAGATGACGGCCGAGGCCGCCAGCGGCGACGCGACGGCGACCCCGGATGCGACCGGCACCGAAGGTGCCGAGGGCACCGAGGGCAAGAAGACCAAGAAGGCGAAGAAGAAGTAGCTCGCTCGCGGCTCGCGGCTCGCGCAGTCCGCGCTGGAGCCGCCCGCACCGGATCGCAGCGCGCGCCGAATGGCAGCGCGCCGCGACGATAGCGCGCCCGAACGCCAGCGCGCCGAATGGCAGCGCGTCGCAACGGCAGCGCGCCGCGAATGGCAGCGCGCGGCGACGGCAGCGCGCCGCGAATGGCAGCGCGCCGCGAACGGCAGCGCGCCACGAATGGCAGCGCGCCGCGAATGGCAGCGCGCCGCGACGGCAGCGCGTCCGAAGGGGCGCCGTTCATGCTCGAGTCGAACTTGATTTCCGCACTGCTTGGGCCCGCCACTCGATCAGCGGCGGCGCCCAGCGCTCATGTCACGCGCACGCGCTCTGCACCGCGCCCGCGCCCGAGGCCTGCTTCCCGCGCTCGGGATCCGAACCAGTAACGTCTCCCGGGAGGCTCGCGACGAGCACCGGTGAGATTGGCTGAGTCGGGGGGCTCTCCCGGGAGGTGGGTGGCTCGAGCACGAGTGCCCGCGCTCTGCTCGCGTCGCGACGATGTCCTGCCCGTTGTTGAAGTAGAGGTCGGCGGTTCCTTCATCCGCCCCGTCGATAGGATGGGGTTGCTTGATGGAGAAAGGAACCGCCGATGGGTCGAGAGAGTCGCAAGCAAGGCAACGCGTAAACAAGTCCGACTCGTCGAGGAGCAGCTTCAGCTGCCGCTCGTCGACGCACTGGTGGACATCCGCGCCGACATGATGGATATCGTCGTCACCGCGGGGATGAAGGTCGTCGAGGCCATGCTCGAAGAGGATCGCGTTCGCGTGTGCGGGCCGAAGCACGCCCGCGCGCCCGGCCGCGAGGTCGTGCGCGGCGGCACCGTCGACGGCGAGTTGGTGCTAGGTGGTCGTCGGGTTGCGGTGCGTCGCCCACGCGCGCGCCGCGTCGACGGCGGTGAGGTGCAACTGCCTACGTACGAGACGTTGCGCGCCGCCGATCCACTCCACGAGCGCGCGGTCGAGCAGATGCTCGTCGGCGTCGCGACGAGGAAGTACGCCCGATCGCTCGAAGCGCTGCCCGCGACCGTCGCGACGCGCGGCACGAGCAAGAGCGCAGTGAGCCGCCGGTTCGTCGCGCGCACGCGTGCCGAGCTGGACGCGTGGGCCAAGCGCCCGCTCGGCGACTTGGACATCGTCGCCATCATGGTCGACGGCATCGGCTTCGGCGAGCATACGCTCGTCGTCGCGCTCGGCATCGACGCGACAGGCAAGAAGCACACGCTCGCGATCCGCGAGGGCTCGACGGAGAACGCGACACTGTGCCGGTCGCTGCTCGCCGACATCGCCGCGCGCGGCGTTCCCGCCGACCGCGCGATCCTGTTCGTCATCGACGGCGGCACCGGCCTGCGCAGCGCGGTCACGAGCGTGTTCGGTAACCACGCGCTGGTGCAGCGCTGCCAGGTCCATAAGAAGCGCAACGTGCTCGACCATCTTCCAGAGCATGCCAAGCCGCACGTGCGCGTGGCGATGCAGCGGGCGTACGCGCTCGACGACGCTGACAAGGCGAAGGACAAGCTCGAACGGCTCGTGCGGTCCCTCGACGAACAGCATCCGAGCGCTGCGGCGTCGCTACGCGAGGGTCTCGAAGAGACGCTCACCGTGATGAAGCTCGGCGTCGGCGCCACGCTGCGCAAGTCGCTCGCGACGACGAACCCGATCGAGAGCACGTTCTCGACGGTGCGGCGCGTGTCGCGACGCGTGACGCGCTGGCAGAGCGGCACGATGGTGCTGCGCTGGGCGCTTGCCGGAACGATGGAGGCCGAGAAAACGTGGCGACGGCTGATGGGCAAGGCCGAGATGCCGAAGCTCGTCACTTCGCTGCGTCGCCTCGACCTTGCCCATGCGGCGCCATCGTCGAGCAAGCGGGCGGCGTAACTGAACATCGACTACGCTCGCCCAAGTGTCGGAGCG
>Ga0316628_100003951_pt1 | contig 11526 bp, 12 predicted proteins | sample OWC_Aug_M2_C1_D5_FD_207648 | JGI IMG/M metagenome (GOLD analysis project Ga0316628, IMG submission 207648) | Wetland soil microbial communities from Old Woman Creek delta, Ohio, United States - OWC_Aug_M2_C1_D5_C | ecosystem: Environmental > Terrestrial > Soil > Wetlands | place: USA: Ohio... | reverse complement strand
GGGCCGCAGCGCGGCCAGAGTGTCGGCGGGCAGGCGCGCCGCGCGCCCGTCCGGCGACAGCGAGATCAGCGTCGTCCGCGCGGTGGCGAGGAGCGCCCCATCGTCGACGCGCTCGATGCGATAGGCGAACACCACCTTGCGCGACCCCACCTCCGTCAGCCACGCGCTCACACGCAGCAGGTCGTCGTACCGGGCCGGGCTCGACAGACGGAGTTCGGCCCCGGACACGGCCAGCCTCACTCCGCGCTCCTCCAGCTGCCGGTACGGGACACCGTGGCGACGCATAAGTTCCGTCCGGCCCAGTTCCGCCCACTGCAGATAGTGGGCGTGGTAGGCGACGCCCATCCGATCCACCTCGCCGTAGCGCACGCGGAACTCGACCGCGGTCCCCTTCGAGGACGTCGCCATCGCTCAAACTTAAACCTCCGAAGCGCTTGCGCCACGTCCCGAGTCCCCGGCATCTTCCCGGCCGTGAGCGACGAGCGAGCGGTGGTGGTCGGCGACGTCCACCTCGGGTCGGCCGGCCGGGAGGAGGAGGAGGAGGCGTTCCACGACTTCCTGGAACAGGTGCCGAGCTTCGGCACCCGCCTGGTCGTCGCCGGCGACCTGTTCGACTTCTGGTTCGAGTACCGCTCCGTCGTGCCGCGCCGCCCGTTCCGCACCGTGGCCCGTCTCGCCGCCCTCGCCGAGCGCGGCACCGCGGTGGATCTCGTGGGCGGGAACCACGATCGGTGGGGAGGCTCCTTCTGGAGCCGCGACCTCGGCATTCCGTTCCACGCCGACGGCTCGGATCTCGACCTGGCCGGCCGGCGCGCACACGTGCGCCACGGCGACGGTCTCACCGAGTCCAGACTCGGGGCGCGCGTGCTCCAGCGGGTGCTGCGCAGCCCGGTCGCCATCGCGGCCTTCCGGGCCCTGCATCCGAGCGTCGGCTTCGCGCTGGCGGACGTCCTCTCCGAGACGCTGGGGGAATCCAACCGGTCGGGTGCCGCCGCACAGCAGGCGGCGCGCGCGCAGGAGAGGTGGGCGCGCACCCTCCTCGACCGGCGACCCGAGCTCGCGCTCGTGGTTCTGGGACACACGCACGTGCCGGCGCTGATCGAGCACGCGCCGGGGCGCTGGTACCTCAATGTGGGCCAGTGGATGGGGGACCGGACCTACGCCGTGGTGTCCGCAGAGCGGATCTCGCTGTGCCGCTGGCCGGAGCGACCGCGGGACTAGGGAGCCAAGCGTCCTCTAGCGCTCGCCGAGGACCGCGCGCTCGATGTCGCGCACCCGTCCGCCCAGGAAGCGCTGCCCCACCCGCTTGAACTGATCCGGAGCATCGCTCACGACGAAGTGGACCTGCGCCGTCGCGCTCTTCGGAGCGTGGAGCGTCGAGCGCGCCAGCTCGCGCGCCACCGCCCGGGCCGTCTCCTCGGCGGAGTCGATGAGAGCGATGTCCGGGCCCAGGACGTCGGCCAGGAGCGGCTTGAGCAGAGGGTAGTGCGTGCAACCCAGCACCAGGGCATCGATGCGGTGCGCGGAGAAGCCCGCCAGGTACTCCTCGGCCACGAGCCGCGTGGCGGGGTGGTCCAGCCATCCCTCTTCCACCAGCGGCACGAACAGCGGGCAGGCCTTGGCGACCACCGCAGCGGCACCGGAGCAGGCGCGGATGGCGCGGTCATACGCGCCGCTGCCGATGGTGCCGGCCGTGCCGATCACGCCGATGCGTCCGCTCCGGGACGCCGCCACCGCCGCCCGCGCCCCGGGTTCGACGACACCCTCCACCGGCACCGGCGCGGCGCCGCGCAGGAGCTCCAGCGCGTGGGCGCTGGCGGTGTTGCACGCCACCACGACCATCTTCGCGCCACGCCCGACCAGGAAGTCCAAGATCTCCATGGCGTAGCGCCGCACCGTCTCGGGCGACTTGTTCCCGTAGGGCACTCGCGCGGTGTCGCCGTAGTAGATCAGGGATTCGTGCGGAAGCTGCTGCAGCAGCTCTCGGACGACCGTCAGGCCGCCGACACCGGAATCGAAGACGCCGATGGGACGCCGGTTCACGGCCGCCTCAACGCACCGGAATGGTGACGCCGACGCCCGTCCTGCCGCCGGGCAGGGGGCGCGACTCCAGGGCCGCCGGGAAGTCGTACATCAGCGCCGAAACGTACGCCTCGGCGGCCGCCATGAGGTGGTTGAACACCAGGAGCACGATCCAGTCCTCGCGCTCCTGCTTGTGGGAATCCACGAACGTGTCGCGGGTGCGGGCCCACTTGAGCTGCCACGTGGCCTTCCACACCATCGCTCCCGCCATGCCCTCGAACAGCAGGAACATCCCGCCGGTGACGTTCCGGCCCAGCCGCGCCTGCCCCCATCCGGGGAGAACGAGCGAGCGGAGGAACGCGCCGCCGGGAGAGACGGGGGAGCGCGGACGGACCGAGTCGCCCCGCGCCGGGCGCGCCTGCTGCGAGTCGGCGGCGGGGCGCGGCGTCGAATCGGGACGCAGCGCGGCGCTGTCGCGGCGCGCGGCCGTGTCGCGGGCGGGCGGCTGCTGTCCCGGGGCCGCCGCCGGCGTCAGCGCCAGGCCGGCGAGTGCGAGCACGAGGAGGCGGCCTCTCACCGCCCGACCAGCACCCGCAGGCAGTGCGGCACGACGGTCACCTCGATCTCCCTCCGGTAGGGCTCGCGCAGCTCGCCGTCCGACTCGAGAACCAGGCGGCGGTCCTTGCCGCGGACGACCAGCCGCCTGGTCCGGAAGATGGCGACCTCGTCCAGTCCCCCGTGCGTGCCCTTCATGACCCGCGGCACGTAGCGCAGGAACTTCAGGAGACCGACCTTCCGGATCAGGCACACGTCGAGGTACCCGTCGGCCGGGTCGGACTCCGGGGTGAGGTAGAAGCCGCCGCCCTCCGAGATGCCGTTCTGCACCGCCAGCATCATCATCGGCCCGGTCTCGCAGTGCTCGGCGCTCTCGATCTCGAGCACCGGGGCGCGGAACGTGACGAAGGTCCGGTAGATGGCGGCGAGGTACACCGCGATGCCCTTGAGCCGGCGGATCTTGTTCGAGTTGCGGACCACCTCGGCGTCGAAGCCCATCCCCAGCACGTTGGCGAAGTACTCGCCGTCGCAGCTCCCCACGTCGAACAGCGCCTCCTCGGCGCGAGCCATCCGCGCGGCCGCCGCCTCGGGGGGGAGCTTGTACACGTTGACGAGCTTGGCGAAGTCGTCGCCCGTGCCGGCGGGGATGCAGCCCAGGGCCACCTGGGTGGCGCCGTCCGCGGCGCGGGGGGCCTGGAGGAGCCCGTTCGCGGCTTCGTGGATGGTGCCGTCGCCGCCGGCGCAGATCAGCTTTGTGACCCCCTGCTTCGCGGCGTCGCGGGCCAAGCCGACGGCGTGGCCGGGCCCCGAGGTCTCGACCAGCTCGTACTTCAGGCCGGCGTCGCGCAGTCCGCGCTCGATGCGGTTGCGCAGCCGCGCGCACTTGCCGCGGCCGGCGGCGGGGTTCAGGACGACGAGGACACTCATGGCGCCGCCTGGCGGGAGCGTGTGGGAATCGAACCCACCGAGGCGCGCCGAGCGCGCCCCAGCTGGTTTTGAAGACCAGTCAGGCCACCGGGCCCGATCCGCCCCCGCGGCGCAGGCATCCGCCTAGAGCAGCGCCACGCAGTCGATCTCGACCAGCGCGTTCCTGGGCAGCGTCTTGACCGCCACCGCCGAGCGCGCCGGCCGGTGGTCCCCGAAGTGCTTCGCGTAGACCTCGTTCATGGCGCCGAAGTCGTCCATCGTCGCCAGGAAGACGGTCGTCTTGACCACCTTCTGCAACGACGAGCCCGACGCCTCGAGGACCGCCTTCAGGTTCGCGAACACCTGGTCGGTCTGGGCCTTCACGTCCCCGCCGACCAGGGCCATCGTGGCGGGGTCGAGGGCCACCTGCCCCGCCGTGAATACGAGACCGGCGGCGATGACCGCCTGGCTGTAGGGACCGATCGCCTGCGGCGCGCTCTGCGTGGACACGGACTTCAGGTCGCTCATGTCAGGTTTCCCATGCGATGGTTTCATCACCAAGATGGAACAGCCGCCGCGCGTTGGCGGACGTGACCTCGGCTATCCGTTGCGGCGTGGCGCCGCGCAGCGCCGCGAGCCGGGCGGCGGTGGTCGCCAGATGAGCCGGCTCGTTGCGCCCGCCGCGGTGCGGCGCCGGCGCCAGGTACGGCGCGTCGGTCTCCACCAGGAGCCGGTCCTCCGGAACTCGCTCCACGGCCCAGTGCCCACTCCAGCTCCGGAAGGTGATCATGCCGCTCCACGAAACGCACAGGCCGCGCGCCAGGGCGGCTTCGAGGACGTCGGGGCCCGCGCTGAAGCAGTGCAGCACGCCCGTCAGCCCGGCCGGCGCGGCGGCGATGATGCGGGCCGTGTCCGCGTCCGCCTCCCGCGAGTGGATCACCGCCGGCTTCCCCGCTGCGGCGGCGCGGGCCAGGTGCCACGCGAAGACCTCGCGCTGCCGGTCGCGGGGCGACCGATCGTAGTGGTAATCGAGCCCCGTCTCGCCCACGGCCACCACACACGGCTCGCGCAGCAGCTCCGCGACACGGTCCGCGGTCGCCCCGTCCAGCTCCGCGGCGCGGTGCGGGTGCACGCCCGCGGTCGCGAACAGCCCACCCCCCGGCCGCCTCGCCAGCGCGACGCACCGCTCCGCAGTGTCCACCCCGTCCGCCACCACCACGATCGCGTCCACGCCGGCGGCGCGGGCCCGAGACAGCACCACCTCGCGGTCGGCGTCGAAGACCGGGTCCGCGAGGTGGCAGTGCGAGTCGACGAGTCCGGCGCCCGCCATGAGGCCCCCGCCGGCGCCGGCGCCCGCGCTACGCCTCGGCCGGCGGCGCCGTCACCGCCTTGTGCTCGGCCGGGGCCACGCGCGCGCGCACGCCGCGCGCCTCCTTGCCGGGCCACCGCTTCTCGATGTACAGCAGCACCGGCCCCGCGATGTAGATGGACGAGAACGTCCCGGTGAACACGCCGAACGTCATCACCCACGCCCACGGCCTGATCACCTCGCCCGCGAAGATCAGCAGCGCGATCGTCGCCGCCATGGTGGTCGCGTGCGTGAGGACGCTGCGCGGCAGCGTCTCGTTGATGCTCCGGTTGAGGATGCCCGCGAAGTCGTCGCGCTTGTACTTGTGGAGGTTCTCGCGCGTGCGGTCGAAGATGATGATGGTGTCGTTCAGCGAGTAGCCCACCACCGTGAGGATCGCGCCGACCACCAGCAGCGACATCTCGAGGTTCATGTACTTGATGAACGCGAGCGTCGTGAGGATGTCGTGCGCCGTCGCGAGCACGGCCGCGACGCCGAACCGGAACTCGAACCGGAAGGCGAGGTAGACCAGCACGCCGACGAACGAGAGCAGGATGGCTCCCAGCGCCTTCTGGCGCAGCTCGCCGCCGACCTTCGGGCCCACTGCCTCGACGCGCTGCACGGTCATGGCGCTCGCGCCGAAGCGCCGCTCGAGCGCCCCGGTCACGACCGCCGCAGTCGCCTCGGCCTCCTGCTGGCCGCCGGCCCCGGCCTCCGACAGTCGGGCGCGGATCACGAACTCGCGGTTGGTGCCGAAGCTCTGGATCTCCGCGCCCCTCAAGCCGCCGGCGTCCAGCGCCGAGCGCATCTCACCCGTGCTGGGTGGAGTTGGGGCCGTGGCCGTGACCTGCACCAGCGTGCCCCCGGTGAACTCGATGCTGTAGTTCAGCCCGAAGATGGCCAGGAGGATCAGGCCCGGGATGGCGACGAGGGCGGTGACGCCGTAGGCGTACTTCCGCACTCCGATGAAGTCGTAGTTGGCGTTGGCGAAGAAGCGCGTCATCAGATGCTCAGCGTCTGCAGCCCGGGCCGGCGCTGCAAGTAGATCATGAAGAAGGTGCGCGTCACGAAGATGGCCGTGACCATGGACGCCAGGATGCCCAGGATGAGCGTGACCGCGAAGCCCTTCACCGGGCCGGTCCCGAACTGGAACAGGAACGCGGCGGTGAGGATGGTGGAGACGTTCGAGTCCACGATGGCGTTCATCGCCATCCTGAAGCCGGCGTCGATCGCCAGCCGCACCGACTTGCCGTGCGCCAGCTCCTCCCGTATTCGCTCGAATATCAGCACGTTCGCGTCCACCGCTATGCCCACGGAGAGCACGAAGCCCGCCACTCCGGGCAGCGTGAGCGTGGCGTTGATGCCCGCCAGCCCGGCGAACGTGAACAGCACGTAGAGCGCGAGGGCGCATACCGCCAGCACCCCCGCGAACCGGTAGTACGACAGCATGATCAGGACGACGCACGCGATGCCCACCGCTCCCGCCAACAGCCCCTTCTGGATCGAGTCCTTTCCCAGCGTGGGGCCCACGGACCGCTCCTCCACCACCAGCAGCGGCGCCGGCAGCGCGCCCGCCTTGAGGACCAGCGCCAGGTCCTGCGCCTCCTGGAGGCTGGCGCTGCCCAGCCGGATCTCGCCGCGGCTGCCGATCTGGCCCTCGATCACCGGAGGCTGGCTCTGCACCACGTTGTCCAGCACGATGGCCATGTGGTCCTGGATGTGCCGGCCCGTCTCGCGCTCGAAGATGCGCCCGCCCCGCCGGGTCAGCTCGAAGTCGACCGTCGCCCGGTTGTAGAGCGGATCGAGTCGCGCCACCGCGTTGGTGAGGTACTCGCCCGTCATGATGGGACGCTCTTCCAGGATGTACAACCCGCGGAAGGCGCGCGCGCCGCGCGACATCGGCTCGTTGCCCCACCGGTACACGAAGCCCCGCGGGAACAGGCGCTGCGCCTCGGGCCGCGACAGCATCCGGTCCACCACGGTCATCTGCTCCTCCGCGACCAGGAACTCCCCGGGAAGCTCCCCGCCGAACAGCAGCGGCGACAGCGGCCCCTGCCCCAGCTGGTTCCCCAGCGTGTCCGCCGCCGCCGAGTCGCCGCGCCCCGCCGCCGCGGCGCGGGACGAGTCCGCGCCCCGAGCCCCGCCGCCGAGGATATCCTCGACCGCCGAAGCGGGGGCCGCGCGGCGCGCGGCGGTGTCGCCGGCGGCGGCGCCCACCGTCTGGGCCGTGACGCCGGCGGCCGCCAGCGCACGGTCGATGGCGGGCAGCGCGTTGCGGAACTCGCCGTTCTTGTCGGTCATCTGGAACGCGAGAAAGGCCGTGCGCATCGCGATCTGCTTGGCGCGCTCGGGATCGGACACGCCCGGCAGCTCCACCACGATCCGGTCCGTGCCGGCCTTCTGCACCAGCGGCTCGGCCACCCCGAACTCGTCGATGCGCGTCCGGATGACGGTGAGCGCGCGGTCGATGGCCTCGGAGGGGTTGGCGACCGTGCCGTGGCTCTGGTCGATCTCGAGCCCGAGGTGCATGCCGCCGCGCAGGTCCAGCCCCTGCTTGATCGGCACCCGCTGCTGCGTCGTGTCGCGCATCCGGCCGTCCAGACCGCGCACGCGGATGGTGATCTGGCGGGGCCAGAGGCTCCAGATGGACGCCACCACCATGATGGCGACGATGATGAGACGAGTTCTCAGAGAGTCGAGCATGGGGTTCCGCTAAGTTTGGCCAGCATTAGAGGTTAAACGAGCCCTTCCAAGCAGTCAACGCGCTCAGCGCCTGCTCGCGGTCCGCGTCGAGCTGGCGCCGCAGCGCCTGCGGAGAGTCGAAGGCGACAATGTCGCGCAGCCGGCGGATGAACTCGACGGACACCGTCTCACCGTACAGCTCGCCGCTGAACTCGAAGAGGTGCGCCTCGAGGGTGCGGGACTGCTCGCCGAAGGTCGGACGCGGGCCGAGGCTCAGCATCGCGGCGTGCACCCCGCCCCGCCACGCCACTCGCGCCGCGTACGCGCCGTCGGGGGGGAGGAGCTTGCGGCGGTGCGGCGACGCCACGTTGATGGTCGGCACGCCGATCCGCTCCCCTCGGCCCGCCCCGCGCGCCACGACCCCCGTGAGGCTGTACGGGCGCCCCAGCGCCAGCGCCGCGGAGTCGAGATCGCCGCCGGCCACCTCGCGGCGGATCAGCGAGCTCGAGACCGCCTGACCCCGCTGCATCACCGCGGGCACGACGTCGACCGCGAAGCCGTCGCGCGCGCCCAGGTCGCGCAGGAACGCCTCGTCGCCCGAGCGCCCGCGGCCGAAGCCGTGATCGTGCCCGATCACCAGCTCAGCCGCACGGAACCGGCGCTCCAGCACCTCGCGCACGAACCGCTCCGGGGAGTACTCCGCGAGCTCGTGGCGGAACCGCACGAAGGCAACCCGGTCCAGCGGCGACTGCGCGAGGACGAGCCGCTTCTCGTCCGGCGTCGTCAGCAGCAGGGGCGCCGCGCTCGGATTCACGATCTCGAGCGGATGCGGGTCGAACGTGACCAGCAGGCTCGTGCCGCCGCACGCCGCCGCGCGCCGCGCGACCTCCTCGAGCACCGCCCAGTGGCCGCGGTGCACCCCGTCGAACGTGCCGACCGTCGCGACGACGCGGCTCATGATGCCAGCACCACCAGCGGAGCGAGCGCGCCCCCCCCCCCCCGGCGCTCGGCGACCGCCAGGAGCGCGCCCTCCCACGTGAGGGCGACGGGGCCCTCCGGGCCGTCTCCCGCGTCCACAGCGATGCCGTGCCGGACTCGCTCCGCCACCTCCGGCGCCACCTCGAGGGCCGGCAGGTGCGCCACCGCCTCCAGCGGCGCCCGCAGCGCCCGCGCCAGCGACTCGGCGCCGGCGCCCTCCAGCGAGACGGCGCGCGCCACGTCCCACGATCCGATGCCGGTGCGACGCAGCGCCGCGAGGTGCGCGCGCGTCCCCAGCGCGCGGCCCAGATCCCGCGCGATGGCTCGGACGTAGGTGCCCGACGAGCACTCCACCTCGACATCCACCTCCGGAAGCGCGACGCGAACCGCCTCCAGCCGGCGCACCGCGACCGGAGCCGCCACCAGCTCAGCCGGGCTCCCGCGGCGCGCCAGCCGGTAGGCACGCTCGCCGCCCACCTGCTTCGCCGAGACGGCGGGCGGCACCTGCTCGGTGCGCGAGGCGACCTCGGCCAGGGCGGCGCCGATCGACCGCGCGTCCAGCGCCCGCCACGACTCGTCCGTGACCGTGACCTCGCCGGAAGCGTCGTCGCTGTCCGTCTCGGCACCGAACCTCACCGTGCCGCGGTACCGCTTGGGCAGCGGCCCCAGGAAGCGCGCCAGCCGAGTGGCCCGCCCCACCAGCACCACGAGCAGGCCGCTCGCACCCGGATCGAGCGTGCCGGAGTGCCCCACGCGCCGCACGCCGAGCAGCCGGCGCACCAGTGCGACCGCGTCGTGCGACGTGGGGCCGACCGGCTTGTCCACCAGCAGCAGGCCGTCGCTCAGGCGGGCCCGCTTTCCGCGCCCCCGTCGGACCGGGCATCCTCCAGGCGCCGCAGCTCCGCCAGCACCGACTCGATGCGCGCCGAGTGGGCCACGCCGCGATCCAGCTCGAAGACTATCTCCGGGACGGTCCTCACCCGCAGCTCTCGGCCGACCTCGTGCCGCACGGCGGTCGCTGCGCTCTCCAGCCCCTTCAGCGTCGTGGCGCGGGCATCGTCGTCGCCGTGGATGGCCACGGCCACGACGGCGCGCTTCAGGTCCGGCGTGACGCGCACCGCGGTCACGGTCACGAGGGCGACGATGCGGGGGTCGCGCACCTGGGTCTGGAGGAACGGGGCGACGATCTGGCGGATCGCTTCCGCCACGCGCTGGGGGCGCCGCCCGGCGGTCCTCATCGGAACTCGATGCAGCTGGAGACGACGTGCGCGAGCGGCTCGCCGGCAACGAGGCGGTCGCAGGAGCCGAGGACCTCCTCGGCGTGCCGGCGCTCGGTGCTCACCACGCTGCACGCGAGGGCCGCGCTCTGCCATGCGTCCTGGTGGTCGACCTCGGCGGCGGAGACGTTGAACCGCTGGTGCAGCCGGTCCTTGAGGCTCTTCACGACCCGCCGCTTGTCCTTCAGCGATTGGCACCCGGCGAGGTGGATCTCCCAGGTCATCACGCCGACTACCATCGGGCTACTCCTCGCGTGCCGGCCCCGCGGTCTCGAGGCTGCGTGCGACCGTGTCGGTGCGGAAGACCTCGATGACATCGCCGACCTTGAGGTCGTTGAAGTTCTCGACGCCGATGCCGCACTCCAGGCCGTCCTTGACCTCCTTGACGTCGTCCTTGAAGCGGCGCAGCGACGCGAGCGCCCCGCTGAAGACCTCCACGCTGTCGCGGACGACGCGGGCCTTGGCGGTGCGCTGCACCGTGCCGCTGCGCACGAAGCAGCCGGCTATGACGCCGACACCGGAGATCTTGAAGGTCTGGCGCACTTCCGCCTCGCCCAGGATGACTTCCTTCTGGAGCGGCTTGAGGAGCCCCTCGAGCGCGGCCTTCACGTCCTCCACGGCCTCGTAGATGACGCGATACAGCCGGATATCGACGTGCTCGCGAGCCGCCGAGGCGCGGGCATTCGAGTCGGGGCGGACGTGGAAGCCGATCACAATGGAGCCCGAGGCCTTGGCCAGCAGCACGTCGCCGTCGGTGATCGCGCCGACACCGCGGTGCACGACCTCGACCCGAACCTCGCCGGTCGAGAGCTGGGACAGGGCGTCCGCCAGCGCCTCGGCGGGCCCGCCCTGGTCGGCCTTGATGATGAGCCGCAGGACACCGGCCTCCCCGGCCGCCCGCCGCGCGAAAAACTCCTCGAGCGAGACGCCCGCCCGGCTGGTGCGCCGGTTCTGCGCCTCCCGGTCGAGCCGCTGGCGCTTCTGCGCGATCTCGCGCGCCTGGACGCTGTCGGCCACCACCGTGAACGCGTCGCCCGCCTGGGGCACCCCCTCGAAGCCGAGCACCTGCACCGGCGTGGACGGCCCGGCCTCGCGGACCGGACGCCCGCGCTCGTCCTGCAGGGCGCGCACTCGGCCCGCGAACAGTCCGCAGATGAAGCTGTCGCCGGGGCGCACCGTGCCGCCGGTGACGAGCACCGTGGCCACCGGACCCTTGCCGGGATCCAGCGACGCCTCGAGCACAGTGCCGGACATGTGCTTGGCGGGATCGGCCTTGAGGTCCAGCAGCTCGGCCTGGAGCAGGATCTGGTCCAGCAGCTGCTGCACGTTGACGCCCTTCTTGGCCGAGATCGCGGTGCACAGCGTGGTCCCGCCGAACTCCTCCAGCACCACCTGCTGGGCCAGGAGGTCGCGCTTGACCTTCTCGACGTCGGCGGTGGGCAGGTCGATCTTGTTGATGGCGACGACGATCGGCACGCCGGCGTTCCTGGCGTGGCTGATGGCTTCGACCGTCTGCGGCATCACCTGGTCGTCGGCCGCGACCACGAGCACGACGATGTCGGTGACCTGGGCGCCCCGCGCGCGCATGGCGGTGAACGCCTGGTGGCCCGGCGTGTCGAGGAACGTGATCCGCCGGCCGTCCGGCAGCTGGACGTTGTGGGCACCGATGTGCTGCGTGATGCCGCCCGACTCGCCGGCGATGACGTTGGTCTTGCGGATGAAGTCGAGCAGCGACGTCTTGCCGTGGTCCACGTGGCC
>Ga0316628_100003950_pt1 | contig 11527 bp, 7 predicted proteins | sample OWC_Aug_M2_C1_D5_FD_207648 | JGI IMG/M metagenome (GOLD analysis project Ga0316628, IMG submission 207648) | Wetland soil microbial communities from Old Woman Creek delta, Ohio, United States - OWC_Aug_M2_C1_D5_C | ecosystem: Environmental > Terrestrial > Soil > Wetlands | place: USA: Ohio... | reverse complement strand
ATTTCCTTTATCTTAGTGGCAAGCCGCTTGGCGAGGTGTACACCGCCCCGCTGGATACCGACGAGAATAAGGTCTTTCGCGCCTTTGTTCTTTTCCAATATCTCGTGCGCGATCCTCGTCAGCGCCCGGTCGATGCCGGCTTTATCGAGTATCAAAGCTTTTTCTTTGAGGCTCATTATTTCTACTCCCCGAGAGGATTGAAAAAAGACACAAAAAAACCTTCTCCCCAAATCGGGAAGAAGGTTCGCTTGTGTATACAGAGCGTTATTCCGCTGTTATGATTTTTCATTTCTTACCCTTCCTGGCCTCTCAGGACCAGACTTAAAGAGGATCGCTGTGACGGGCATACAATACTCCAACAACCGTATGCCTGTCAAGAACTTTCTTGCCATGGAATTGACCATCATCATAACAGTCGTTCTTCCTCCAAGTATCGCATATTCTATTGAAGGTCTCGATGTGGACGAGTACCTGGATGGGTGAAAACTTTTCTTTCATGGAATCGGCCATGTCATTGTTAGCCGCTGATCTTCTTCAGCAGCCATGCCATGTTCTTTCCCAGGTTTTTCATGGTCTGCACACCTTCCAAGTCATTATTCACCTCGCCGGGCTGCCTCCCGATAGCAAGGTTCCAATAGCTCGATCCCGGGATGACCATCTGATTGATGAGGAAAAATGAGTTGAGCGAATTAAAGACATGCATAGCTCCTGCGCGTCGCACTGCTACCACGCCCGCGCCCACTTTTCGTTTGAGCATATCACCGTTCGCTCTTGACACCATGCCGCACCGCTCGATCAGCGCCTTCATACCGGCGGAGACATCGGCGAAATAGGTGGGAGAACCGAGCAGGATGCCGTCTGCCTCGATCATTTTCTGGATGCACTCGTTGATAATGTCCTTCTCCACAGCACAGCGTTTGTCCTTCTTCTCAAAACACTTAAAGCAGGCGATGCATCCCTGGATCGGTTTTCCCGCCAGCGAGTACATCTCGGTCTCGATGCCCTCCGCCTTTAACTCCTCGAAAACCATATTCAGGAGAATGGACGTGTTCCCATCCTTCCGAGCGCTGCCGTTAAATGCCATGACTTTCATATATCGCCTCCCCTATATCCTGATAACTTTATTTTTTCTCATAGATATTTACCGCAGGAATGTTATAACACAAAAACCGATTCTTTAAAACGATATTTTGTGTATCGTTTTACGCACGGAACACGGGTGTGAAAATCGACCGTATTCTTTCTATAAATGCCTTTACAACATTCTGTAGTGCGACTAAAATAAGATTGAGGTGACGAATGATCGAGCTGAAAAATGTCAGCAGAATGTATGCACACGGGACAAAGGAAATCCAGGCCCTGCATGGCATTACGCTCAACATCAAAGCCGGGGAATTCCTCTCGGTCATGGGGCCGAGCGGGTCAGGCAAGAGCACGCTCCTCAACATCATCGGCGGCCTGGATCAACCGACCTCAGGAGAGATCTTTATAGACAACCGGCCGCTTCATGGAATCTCTGATGACGAGCTCACGCTCATCAGGCGTAGGCGGGTGGGGTTCATTTTCCAGTTCTTCAACCTCCTGCCTATTCTGACGGCAGCCGAGAACGTGAGTCTTCCTCTCCTGCTTGAGGGCATCCCTTATTCAAGGGTCAAACCGAAGGTCGAGGCGCTCCTGCAAAAGGTTGGGCTGGGAGAGCGTACCGGGCACCGGCCTGAACAGCTCTCCGGCGGCGAGATGCAACGCGTGGCGATCGCACGCGCGTTGATCGCGAGCCCGGCCGTGCTGCTGGCGGACGAACCAACGGGTAATCTCGACTCGCGTACGAGTGCGGAGATATTGCGCCTGCTCAAGGACCTGCACACCGAGGGCCAGACGATCGTTATGGTAACGCACGATTCGAAAGCTGCTGATTACGGGACGAGGATTATCACACTCCGGGACGGAAGTATATCCGAAGATATCACTGCAAGGGTTAGCGCATCATGAGTATCAAGAACCTCTTCCGCTTCATCAGCCTGAGGCGCTTAAAGCTGCAGAAAGTCCATACGATCATGACGGTGGTGGGGATATGCCTCGGCGTTTCGGCCATAATCTCCATCGGCATCGTGAACAAGAGCGTCATGCGCTCCTTCGAAGACTCGATCAATCGCGTCACCGGCAGGGCCTCGCTTCAGGTCACCGGTCCGGCGTCAGGGTTTCCCGAGGGCCTTATCGAACGTGTTCAGACCATACCCGGCGTGGAATATGCGGTCCCCGTGATCGACACGCAGGGTATCCTCTCGGGTGCGAAAGAGCCTTCGCTCATGATACTCGGCGTTGACGTACTCCAGGACGGCAACATCCGCGATTACAAGCTCTCGGATGAGAGCGCCGATATCCCTGATCCACTTTTGTTCCTCGCGCGGCCGGACTCCATCCTCCTTACCCGTGCCCTCGCAGAACGCGAAGGAATAACTATCGACCAGAAGATCAAGGTTCAGACGGTTCGCGGCATCCAGACCTTCCGCGTGCGCGGTTTGTTGAACCCCGAAGGACCGGCCAGGACTATGGGCGGCAACATCGCCATCATGGACCTGCCCGCAGCGCAGATGGCCTTTGGCAAGGAGGGACGAATCGACCGGATAGATGTCAGTCTCATCCACGGCGCTGACCTCGAGACCGTGCAAAGTCGCATTCAAAAGGCGATCCCCGAAGGATACAGCGTCGAGACACCTGCCGGTCGCACTAAGCAGGTCGAGATCCTCATCTCCCACTTCCAGAAGAACATCAACCTCATCAGCTTCATCGCCGTGTTCGTGGGCATGTACCTCATCTACAACGCCGTTTCAATCTCCGTGGTGCAGCGGAGAAAAGAGATTGGCATCCTGCGCGCCCTCGGCACCACCCGAAGCCAGATCATCACGCTTTTCCTGGGTGAAACCTTCATTACCGCGATCGTGGGCTCGGCGCTCGGTGTCGGGGTAGGCATTTTCTTTGCCCGGTCGGCGATAGACATGGTGGGACAAGCCGTATCCGAACTGTACCTGAGGACATCGGTCACTGAAGTCGCCATCTCTGGTGTGAACGTCGTGAACGGGTTTGTCACGGGCATTGCGGCGAGTCTCGCTGCTGCTTTCTTCCCGGCGCTCACAAGTACGCGAATAACGCCGATATCGGCCATCCGGTCCGTACCCTATTCCGAAGAGGGGTTTCTCTCGGGTGGAAAGCTCAAGATTGTTTCTGCATTGCTGGTCTTCCTTGCGGTGACGCTGCTGATCCTTTATAAAACTTCAGAATCCTCCCCGTACCTGCATTCTACACCAACCATGTTTGCGGCCACAATATTCCTCCTCCTCGGGATTTCCCTCGCAACGCCCTCTGTTCTTCAGGGATTTCTTGCGCTGTTCCGTCGCATGGTCGCACCGCGCGTGGGTGTGGCCGGACGGCTGGCAGGTCTCAATCTCCAGAAGAACATCGGACGGAACGCCGTGGCAGCCGCAGCCATCTTCTTCGGCATCTCGGTCTTCGTGAGTTCAGCCGGGATTATATACAGCACGAAGAAGTCAGTGCTCGATTGGATAGACTCGTACGTGCGCGGGGACATCATCGTGACCTCCGGTCACCCCATCGCAACCACAGGCGCGCAGAACATCCCTATGCCTGTTGACATGTGGAAAGAGATCGAAAAGGTTCCTGGAGTGCTCTCGGCAGATCCGTTCAGGAAAATATATACAGGTTACCATGGCAGGCGCATCCTTCTCATGGTCCTGGACATCCCGCGCAGGATGAAGTACAGCCCGTTCATGGTTGCGAAAGGGACCCGCGAGGACATGTTACGAATGCTTCCAGACCAGAACTATATCACCATGAACGAGGCGCTCGCCGCACAGGAACACGTCAAGCCCGGCGACTCGATCCTGCTCCCGACACCGGAGGGACCGGTTGAATTCAAGATAGCGGTGATCAACGTCGATTACAGCTCGGACTCAGGTTCTGTCCTCATGGATATCCATACATATCAGCGCTACTGGAAGGAATTTCTCGCAGATTCCTTCTCGGTACGAGTGAAATCGAAGGAAAATGTCGAAGCAGTGCGCGATGAGATCGTCAAAGGGTTCGGGATCGACCGGAAACTGTTCGTGCTGCCGGCCCGGGAATTCAAGAACGAGATCCACAAGGTCATCGACCAGGGCTTCGCCGTCAACCATGCGATCAACATCATCACCATTCTGATTGCCTGTCTCGGCATCATCGTCACGCTGCTCGCGTCCGTGCTCGAGCGCACGCGTGAGATTGGGATCCTCCGGTCCATCGGCATGCTCCGGCGCCAGGTCTCACAGGTCGTCGTGATAGAGTCCATGCTTCTTGGCATCATCGGCGGATCGCTCGGCGCAGGAGCGGGGATCATCATCGGTTGGATGAGCCTTGAAGGGTTCCTCAAGGCCGACTATGGCGCGAGCATGCAATACCATATCAACTACGCTTCGATCGCTTGGGCCCTGGCCCTCTCGACGCTGCTCGCCGCTTTGGCCGGTGTATACCCTGCACGACGCGCGGCGAAGACCAATATCGTGGAGGCGCTTGCGTATGAATAACCATGACTTAACAATCAGAAAAAGCACATCAAGTTACCGCGAAGGCGCAAGGAGCACCAAGAGGATCTTAAGCTCTTTTATTATTTTTTTTCAAAAACTTCCGCATCTTTTGCGCCCTAGCGGTTCAGTTATTGTGTCCGGGCTTGGATTCTTGATTACCGTTATTTTCTCGTCATTAGTGGTTCTTCCCACGGCCAATGCCATGAGCGGACGTGAAGTATACGAGAAAGTGCATGAGGTGCGTTCGAAGGCGCTCGATCGGAAGACCGAAGCGATTATGATACTTTTTGACAAGGGCGGCGGCAAGCGGACGAGGACCCTCACGGAATACAGCAAGAAAGCAGACCCCGAGGCGTACAAGGTTCTCGTTGTGTTCAAGAGTCCCCCGGACCTAAAGAACGTCGGGTTCCTAATCCATGCCCATACCTTCGCCGAACGCGATCTCTGGGCCTATTTCCCTGAATACAAACGCATCAGGCGCATTCCTTCAAGCTCGCAGGATGATTCCTTCTTCGGGTCGGATTTTTCGTATGACGACTTCGGCGGCCCGCCGAACCTCGACGACTACAAGTTCACTATCTTGAAAGAAGATGTCGTCGGCGAAAAGCCCTGCTACGTGGTCGAGGTTACGCCAAAGATTCATCGTAAATACACACGCTACGTTGCCTGGGTTGCAAAAGACCTCTGGATTCATCTCAAGATCGATTACTATCAGGAAAAAACGTTGTACCGTACCGGAGCGTTTACAGATATCCGCATCATCGACGGTATCCCTACACCGTTCAGACTCGACATGGAAAACAAAAAGACCAGCCACCGGACAGAACTTACGGTCGAGAGCATCCAGTATCATACCCATTTTTCAGATGACCTCTTCTCTCAAAGATCGCTTGAGCGCGCGGGAAGATAAAAAGCATCAACCACAGATTTGCCTGAATGAAAACGGACAATAAATTCAGAAAAGAACTCTTCAATGCAATCTCCCTTCGCTCCCCTTTCCCAACGGAGGGTGGGGGGGATTTGATTCCCATAATCATCGTTTGTATGGCGCTTTCTATTGTCTCCCCTTCCTTCGCCGACGAATCTCTCTCCCTCTCAGGCAGGCTGGATCTGCGCGGGGTGCATGCCCTTGATGACGACAGCGTGAGGGAAGACCCCAGCCTTGTCGGCAGGATCAAGATCGACACGGAGACATCAGCGTGGCGGTTCCACTCATGGCTCGAAGGCGGGTGGGACGGCACCGTCAAGAGGCCGCCGAGGGACCACTCGCTCTTCAAAGACTACGATGAGGTCTATCAGAGCAACTCGCCGTACCTGGAGTTCAAAGAGATTTACATAGCTCATTCATCGAACGATCTCGATTTACGGGCAGGGATCCAGCGCTTTGCCTGGGGAAGGCTCGACGAGTATCCGCCGAACGACCTCTTGAATCCCTGGGACTATACCCAGTTCCTCATAAGACCGCTCGAGGACCGGAAGATCGGCGTCCCCTCTGTCTCTGCGACGTTGAGTATGGGAGACTGGACCCATGAAGTAGTCTGGGTTCCGGCCTTCGTTCCCTACCGGCTCCCCATGCCCGACGAGCGCTGGGCGGGAATATCGACGGCTGCAGCAGTCGTCCGAACGATCCAGAACGCAGAAATCACTCCCCAGGAGCCCGACCTACCTGACCGTACGTTCTGGCACGGAAACTTTGGACTGCGTGTGAAGCGCACCGGAGATATCGAATGGGCGTTGAACCTGTTCCACGGTTATGACCCGCGACCGCAGTTCAAAACAACGGCACTCTCGATCATTCCGCAGGGTGGAAATATCATCATAGATCCGGGCTATGTGCCTGCCTTCCACCGGATTACTTCAATCGGCTTCGACGCTGCCGCAGTATGGGGAGACTTGAGTATCCGGGCCGAGACAGCCTATGCCAGAGGCCGCTACCTCGATATCCGCCGCGAACTCTGGGGATATCCAACCGTACCCTCGCCAGGTGTGTTCCCCCTTAATCCTATAGAGCAGCAGCACGATACGTTGGATTATGGCATAGGAGTGGATTACCGGATGTTCGAGGACGGGCTTTTGACCTTGCAGGCGCAGCAGACAATTATTTTCGGAGATGTTGGCTCGCTGTTTGAAAGAAAAGTGGAAACCATCATCTGGGCGAATGTCAAGGTCGGTTTCATGAACCAGAAGATTGAAACGAACCTCAATGTCGCCTATAATCCCGAGCACGGAGACCACATGGCAAAGGCGAATGCGTTCTATGTCTTTTCGGATATCTGGAAGGCAGGCATCACCGCCGTCTCCTTCAACGGACCGCCACAGTCGATCTTCGGCAGGTACTCAAGGAACGATCAGCTGGAGGCGGAAGTCGTGTATTCATGGTAGCACTACAACCCGGTTCCTGCCCCGCTCTTTCGCCTTGTAGAGCGCGGTATCCGCCCGGGAAAATAGCCTGTCAGAGCTCATATCGTCAGCTCGTTGCATCGTCACCCCGGCGCTCAAGGCGACCGTAGCCTCCCTTACTCCGTCGCCGATGGCCTCATGATGAATGATCTTTCTGATCCTCTCCGCGACCATGACCGTATCTTCCAGAGACGATTCTGGACAGATGATGAGGAATTCCTCTCCGCCGACCCTCCCGATAAGGTCGTGCTTTCGGAGGGCCTCTTTCATCCGCACGGATACTACCCGGAGAACGACATCGCCGAAGAGATGGCCATGGGCATCGTTGATCGTCTTGAAGTGGTCGATGTCGAGCATGATGAGACTGAGCGGCCGGCCGGTGCGCTTCGCGCGCTGGAATTCCTCTTCGAGACGTTCCACGATGTACCGACGGTTCCGGAGGCCCGTCAATTCGTCGGTGATCGCCATATGCTTCAGGTGCGTCTGCGTCTCGTTCAGCCGCTTGATGAGCTTCACGAGCTCATCATCCGTTTTCTTTTCCATGATATCCCGGTAGGTCTCTACCATGGCGAAGATCTGCCCGTGACTGTTCCTGACGGGAGAAGCGGTGATCTCGATCTGATGCTCGTCTCCCTGTAAATCGTAATGGGTGTGGAGCACCTTGACTACTTTCTCGCCACGCTCGAATATCAGCGAGTGGGGGCAAGCGTTATGAGGGCTGTCGCAGGGTGCATGCCTCCGATGGGTCACCTCGAAGCATTTTCGGCCAATCATATCCGACTTTTCCAGACCGATTGAAGCGGTGGCTGCCGAGTTGGCATCAAGGATCGTGTAATCCCTGCCAATGACAACGACGCCGTCACCCATGCCCTCCATGATGTGCTCCAGGAACAGCCGCGCCTGTTCATTCTCCTCGACCGTGCTCTTGAGCTTGCTTACCAGCCGCTCGTTATAGACCTTCAAAAAGGCAGGCTCTTCCAGGGAGATAGGGGAGGTGCCGGACGGACGGCCTCGTACTCTTTCCGCAAGCACCTCTTTCACGGTACGTATGATTTCAGGACCCTCCGCAGGCTTGATCATATATCTCGACACGCCGATCTTGCGCGCAAGCTTCTGGTCTTTCTTGTCGAGATAGCTGCCGGTATAGAATATGACCGGGACATCCTTCAGGGCATCGTCTCCCCGAATCTTCCTCAGGAACTGGAATCCATCCAAGCCCGGCATGAGGACGTCAGTGATCACGAGCGACGGGCGCTCCGCTTTCGCTATTGCGAGCCCATCTTCACCATCTCCCGCCACCACGACATCGTACCCTTCGGAGACGAGGATGTTCCGAAGAATTGCACGCATGATATCGCTGTTATCAATGACGAGTATCTTCATTTGACCTGGTACCGTATGAGCTTCAAGAAATGCTCGATAAGCTCGGGATTAAAGGTGGTCCCCTTCCCGTTGTTCAGGACTTCAACGATCTTCTCGATCGGGATGTCACCATGGTATGAACGCTTGCTGCGCATAGCATCGAACACGTCGGCGACGCTGATAAGCTGACTTGCGATGTTCGGTCTCCACCCGCCCTTGATCGAAGGGTATCCGGTCCCATCATACTTCAGGTGGTGTTCCAGAGCGGAAAGCACTGCGATCTTGGGGATCCCCTCGATCCCCATGAGGTACCGAGCGCCCTTGACCGTGTGGGTCTCGATGATCTTGCGCTCATCCTGGGACAGCTTGCCAGGCTTGCTTAGGATCTCTTCGGGTATAAATATCTTTCCGACATCATGGAGCAGGGAAGCGACACCGATCTGGTGAAGATGTTCACCGGTAAAACCCAGCGTCTCCGCCTGGCTCATGGTCAGGATGCAGACATTCGTAACATGGGTAAACGTATATTCATTGGCGGACTTGAGCGATGCGAGCAGACTTAACGGGTTGATCTCTTCACGGAACGCTTGGATGAATGCCTTGACCATTTCGTCCACGCCGCGGACGTCGATCTTCTTGTGTTTCTTGATGCGGAGGTAGAGCTCTTTCAGCTCATCAAGCTCTGACTCCGTGAGCGACAGCAGTTCCTGGATGACATCCTGCGAAAGTCCCTCGAGGGAGCCGCCCCCCTCCCCCTCTGCATGGTCATCAAAATTTTTAACCCTGAGTTCCACTTTTACAAGCTTTATAAAAGAAGTGGAGCGTACCGATGCGGAATCCGGGGAAGCAAGGTCCTGTATCAGCACCTGAAGCTCGGCCCTCGGCAACCCGGCGACGAACGTCAAACGTTCAACCGCCTTTTTCTTCAGGATACGGGTGAAATTACTTACATATGATGTAGCCCCCGTTTCATCAATCTGCCTGTTGTCCGCCACGAGGTCATTGCCGATAAGAAAAATCGTGAGTTCCGGCTTAAGCCGAAGCATATCGGCAAGCACGGCATGCGCTTTTTCTACATACTGCGCAACCCGGGGATGGGTCGGTGAATACAAGCTCGTGTTCGTGATTGCAGCGGTGAGCTGTGAGATCACCCGCGAGAGCCCTTCGTGGAAATCAAATTCGGCCATATATCGTCCTGACGGGATTCAACCTCTGCAGTTTTGTACGTGTGATCTTCAATCGACCGTCACGTCCTCTCCATCAGTTTCCTGCAGGCAATCCTGATCTTTTCGCTGTTCAGGTGTTCTCCGATCTTAAGAAGATTGCCGATGCTCTCCCGCGGATATCTTCCGAGAGACTCGAATAGGAGCTCCTTCATGCGCATAAGCCCATGAGGATAGAGAGACCATGACGCACGCGCAAGCTTCTCCAGGTCGTGAATCGCATGGGCATCACCGATCTCGCCGAGTGCTGCGATGATCTCTTCATTTACGGTATAGTCCGATTCGAAGAGGATGACCCGCTTGAGACGAGAGAGAACATCTTCGGTTACCTCGTGTACGCGGTACTGTCCTGCCAGGGCGACGGCCTGTGAAGCAATATCGGGGTCCTTTGAACGGATCTTATCGCGGAGCCGTTTTAACGCTACGGGATCCTTGAAGTGCAGGAGCGTGCTAAGTGCCTCCAACCTGACCTTCTGGTCCTTATGCTTCAGCAGCGGTTTGACATAGGGGACAGATGTCTTATTTCCCGCCCGGCGGATAAGGATGAGGAGATTTCTGACGAAGTACGGCCGCGAATCATGCAGTCTCTTGTATGCCTCGTGCACGGCCCTGTCACCAAAGGTACAGAGTAGATTGAATACCAGCCGCTTCCCCCCCACAGATGCGTCCCTGCTGTAAATGTCCAGGAGGCCGGGCACGGTATCTGCACCCATGGCCTGGACCAAACCTGCCGCCTCCTGCCCCTTGTCCTTCATCCATTTGTCGAACGCCTTCAAGACCTTAAATCTGAATTCGCTGTCAGCGAATATCTTCCGCGATTCCTCGGCAAGGGTACGGATGCCCTTGACCGGTTTTTCCGTTGTATGGCGTCGGAGCGTTTCTGAGATATCCCAGAGGAGCTCGAAATTGCCGGTTTCGAGAAACCCGGGCATGATCGTAATGAGCTTCTGGGCAAATTCTTTATAGTCCTCCTCTTCAATATTTTCCTCCATGAAGGCAAGGAGTGCTCGGCCTATCTGGAAGTCGAGGTGGGCATCCTCGAGTGACTTCTTATGCTCCTCCAGGGGAAAATGACTCCTTGCAACGGCAGCGCCGGCTGACATCTTTCTGAGCATTGCATCATAGTCTTTAGACACATAATCTTCGTATTTTTCACGGTCAAAGAGCTTCTGCATGTGTTCGGGAAGAATGATCGGCGCATGCTGGCTGTCCTCCGCCTTCTTCGGCCCATCGCTCTGCGGCCCGGCGGGCGCCGCGCTCTGTGCCTGCGACTTCGCTTTGCTCAGCTTTCCCACAAGTCCCGCTAAGGTCGGCGATATTTCTCTTCCCTCGATGCTCGCCTGTGCGATCATCTCGATGACCATATCGTCGGTAAAGCCACCGATCATCTCCTCAGCGGCAGACGGCGCGCTCGACGCTATGCGCTGAACCGCGATGGACAGGAACTGTTTCCTGAGCTCGGGGTGGAGATCCTTTAAGAGAGCATTGAGATTCGCAAGGGTCTGGGATTGTTCATGCGTAAGTTGTTTTTTCTCGGCGGCCCCGCGGATGTGCGTTGTGATGATGCGGTCATAGCTCTCCACTGCCGCTTTCGCATCCAGCTTGCGCTCGTTGAGAAGGCGCGCGAGCTCCGTCGGGTCTATCTGTCCTGCGCCCTTCAGGGAGACACCCTGCCCCTCGGGTCCGGCAAGCTTGCCTTCCGTGAGGTGAGACACAAAGTCCTGCCACATCCCTACGCTCGCCTTGTCTCCGGCTCCTCCCTTTGCGCCCGTCTTCTCTCCTCCCTCTGCCTTTGTCTGCGGATGAAAGATCTCCTGCTCCTCGGTAAGATGGAAACTTCCGTAGTCGATGGGCAGAATCCTGATATGCGGGATGGAAAGATTGGACATGACTTTTTCAATACCGCCCAAAGCCCTGATATCGTCCGGTTTGGTCGTGAGAACGCGGTGGAATCGCACCAGCTCG
>Ga0316628_100003949_pt1 | contig 11527 bp, 9 predicted proteins | sample OWC_Aug_M2_C1_D5_FD_207648 | JGI IMG/M metagenome (GOLD analysis project Ga0316628, IMG submission 207648) | Wetland soil microbial communities from Old Woman Creek delta, Ohio, United States - OWC_Aug_M2_C1_D5_C | ecosystem: Environmental > Terrestrial > Soil > Wetlands | place: USA: Ohio... | reverse complement strand
CCATATCGGGGTCCCTCACACAGTACCCTTACACCAGGTTAAAGTACTGGTGAATGGCGTTGACCAACGCAGTCACTTTTCCCAGGTCTATGGGACGCGGACCCTAACCGGTGTCATTAATGGGTTAGTCCTTGGAGAAAACACTCTCTGCGTCAGGCCTAACGGCAAGGGTTGGGGACGGCCACACCCAGTGACCCTCATGCTCACCAACTATCCTAACACCGGACCCATATTCTCAGGTCCGCATCAGCACCCTTTTGTCTGTACGGTGATGACCTCTGGACTGGGTCAGCCAATCCCGGATCACCCTACCACGGGCACCAAGGTCTTTGATGCCGAAAACAACCTCATCGGCTACAGCCGGGATTGCTCAGTTAAAACACAGGTGGTCTTCAAGTACTGGTCAACCGCCGGCACATGGAAGGACTACACCCCTGGCATGGACCGTCCTGCGGACCTGGCCAAGACGAAAACGATTGAGGGCAAAACCGTGGACTTCATCGTGCGCTGGGAGCGGGGCACCATTAACCGTTTTATCTACAGCATTGCCATGCTGGCTCCCTACGATGATGGACCCTGGAGGCTGAACAAGAAAGCCTGGAGCGGTCGTCTGCTTTACGTCTTTGACGGCGGAGTGGCAATCGGCCACAGCCAGGGAAATCCGAACACTTCCTCGATGCTTCCCGCTCTGGCCTTGGGCCGTGGGTACGCTGTGATCTATTCCACGGGCACGCGTACTGACACTCACTACAACCTGCAACTGGGTGGCGAGACAGCGCTCATGGTGAAGGAACGTTTCATCAAACTATATGATGTGCCGCTTTATACGGTCGGTGTGGGCGGCTCGGGTGGTGCGATCCAGCAATACATCTACGGGCAAAACCACCCCGGCCTGCTCGACGCCGCCATCCCAGAGTACTCTTACCCAGATATGGTCACTCAAACAGTGCACATCGGCGATTGCGAATTGCTCGAATTCTACTTTGATGTGCTTGATGGTGCCAACCCACGCTGGAGCACTTGGACCAGCCGTACCCTGATTGAAGGCCTGAACGCCAGCGACACACTGCCCAATGATTACACGGGGGGTAAGCCTGGCCTGACCGAGTGCGTCAACGGCTGGCGAGGCCTCTCTCCACTGTGCCTCAACCCGCTTTATGGTTTCGCTCCGAACCAGGAATTGTACGAGCCGCAATCAGCCATCGCTGCCACCGAATGGACACACTTTGCTGACATCGTAAACATTGTTGGCCTTGACTCAGATGGATATGCTCGCAGATACTGGGATAATATTGGCGTGCAGTATGGCTTGGAGGCAGTGGCCGCAGGCAAGATTACGGCTGATGAGTTTCTGAAACTAAACGCAATAATCGGCGGTTGGAAGGAGGATAAAGACATGCAGCAGGAAGGTTCGCCTTTCTACCCGCCTGGTGTGATCGACCTCGACAATTGGGATCCGTGGAGTGCTCGGAACCAGGTCTTCAGCACCGATCCTCTGGCCAGTCCCGCTCCACGCACTGAAGGAAATGTTGAGGCCATGCAGGCAGTCTATAACGCAGGCCTGGTATTCATGGGAAAAATCAACATTCCAGTTATCGACTGGCGACCCTATCTGGAAGATGAGCTTAATATGCATAACACTCATCAGTCTTTTGCTGCTCGCCAACGGATCCGCGATGCCAAAGGCAATTCCAACAACCAGGTGATATGGTTCAGCGATTATGCCAGCGGCGAAGTTCCCGACAAGACCCCCGAGGCCTTGGAGGTGATGGATGAGTGGATGATGAACATCTTGCACATGCCTTGGCGAGGCGTGGCAGGCAACAAGCCTTGGCGAGCGGTTGACCGCTGCTTTGATGCTTCAGGCAAACAAATTGCTGCCGGTAGGCATGTCTGGAACGGCATCCTTGATAATAACCCCGATGGCGCCTGCACGAAGAGATTCCCGATTTATTCGACGTCTCGAATCGTTGCCGGCGGGCCTTTCAAGGGGAGTATCTTCAAGTGCCAGCTCAAGGCGGTCTCTAAGGCCATAACAGACGGTGACTACGGCGTTTGGACTCCGGACCCGGCGCAGCAGTTCTTCCTCGAAAAAATCTTCCCCGAAGGTGTCTGCGACTTCAGCAAGCCAGATGCAGGTCTACCTCCAGATTGATGAGAGATGACGAACAAACGAGCCTATTCCTTTTGGGAATAGGCTCGTTTTCCCACCACCTTAGCGAAAGGAGAAAGAAAATGAGAAAACTATTTACACTGGGGGTTTTATTACTGTTTGGTGTTACAGCTTTGATCCCATCCGAGAGTCAGGCTTTCAACTCAGGAACTCACATCTATATTGCGGAGCGGGTATTTCCTTTGGCTTTTGACAAGATCAACCTCTATTATGGCAGTATTGCCCCGGATCTTTCTTCGTATGTTAATGATCCAGAAGACTGGCCCACTGCCTTCTGCGACACACACTACAAGTTCATAAAAATTCCTAATGACCGGTGGAAACTGACCCCGAGAGCTTTTGCTAAAGGCTGGCAGACTCATAATGAAATTTGGGCCGCTGACTATTATGCTCATGGCACATGCAAGTGTTTTGGAGGGTGTATCGCGATGAGTTGCAGTTATGAAGGCTATGTCCCGACTCAAGCAGTAGAGTTGGCGAACATGCCAGAATTTGAACAATACTTAAACAGCCCTCCTTATTATGAACTGGCACATTTTGCAGTGGAAGTGGCGATTGATTTACTACTTACAAAAAATCAAGACCCTATCCTGGGACTGAAACTGTTTTGGGCCGCCAAATATCGCTCTCAGGGGGATGTCAATCTAATGGTGGGGACCTTCGTTAAGGATAATAAACCTCCCACAAAGTTGACTTTAGAAGATGCCGAATCTAATTTTCAGGATCTGGTCATCAGTTATGCCACAGCTTTAGCGCTACCAGATCCTTATAGAATGATAGCATTGGGAGATTTAGGTTATCTAATCTCTCAAGGAACGATTCCTCCCGCGAAGGTCCAGGAGATCCTTGAAGAGGCCATGATTCTGTGCGAGGAACCCGATCAATTTGGTCATACATATTTGGAGATCATTCAATCAGCTATTAAAGGAATCCGGAGGAATCCAGGTTTGATAAGATAGGCCAAAGCGACTTTTAGAAGATGAAGGGTAGGGTTGAGAGATCTGTTTTGATTCAATAAACGAGGTAAAAGTAGCGTACTTGGCGGCGCTATGCTCTCTGCGCTTTTCCTTTCACACACTTGTTATAATTAATGCGAAATACCATTGAAGAAGGTCGAGGGTACAGTCCTCCCTTTCCACCCAAGCTGCTTCATCCCAGGCTTCATAGGAGTCTATAATATATTCTTCGTTTTTCTCGATTAACTCGTCAAACGTCATATGCCCTTTGTCTTCCTAAACCCGTTAAGGTGCAACTCATATGCCAAGCCCGGTAAATCTGTAACCTATTGAAATACAGAACATATTTAAACCTTTGACTTTCGGAAACAATCCTTTATAATGGAAACAATTTCTTGATTTCTCTGGCAATATCAAATAAGTCAAATAAATCCATGTCTTAAATGGTGCCAATTTTTTGAATATGGCTTAACAAGAAAGGGGGAATTTAAGTGTATCCCAAGGGTAGTGAAAGAAGAAGAGAGGCTCAGGAAAAGGAAGAGCGCGTCAGTATTACCATATATCTCGACAAAAAGGTCTGGAATCAATTTCAGAAGTTCATTGCTCCATCCGGAATCTCTGTATCAAGGATGATGGAGAGCATCATGAGAGTCGCCTGCAATCCGCAGTCTGCTGTCATCTGGGAAGGAATCTACTATGCCATATTGAAAACGATATCAGGAATTCAGACAAAGGAAAGTAAGAAGTCCAGAAGGAAATAACGCTTTGCCCGTTGACCTTAAGGGCTCTTAGGCGAACACTCCTGGAGCATCTCCTGCCAGAAAAGAACGCATTGGAATATGAAGAACTTTTGCTGTTCGCTATTCCTACTAATTAACATCATCTCATGCCTCTCTCCGTGGCAAGCGGAGGCCGCTTGCAGGAACCCCAACATTGTAAACGAGGAGAGTCCCTCTATCGTGCCTACGGTGGCCTCCGGGTTTGTCGAGATTCGATGGTTCGGCCATGCCTTCTTTGAGATCACCTCAAGCATGGGAACGCGGATCATCACCGATCCTTTTGGCAACATGGGCTATCCCATGCCCGAAGTATGGGGTCACGTGGTGACGGTCGGAAGGGAGAGCGGAAATCATAACAATGTGGGACTCGTCAAAGGAGACCCCCTCATCTTGCGAGGTCTAAACCAAGAGAATTTCCAATGGAACAGGATCAACACGACCTTCCGCGATGTTTTCATCTATGATGTGCCGATCCACACGAGAGGAATCCCGGCATATCTGAGAGGCTCCGCATTCGTTTTTGAGATGGACGGACTTTGCGTCTGTCACACCGGCGATCTGGGAGAACCGTTCAATGAGGATCAACTCGAGATGATCGGCCATGTAGACGTTGTCCTCCTTCCTGTAGGAGGTGCTTACACCATGGGACCTGAGAATGCCAAGAAGGTAGTCGAACAGCTAAACCCCAAGATTGCTGTCCCGATGCACTACTATAACAACAAGAACCTCCTTGAGAGATTCATTGATGGTCCTTACCGCGTCCGGCTCTTGGACACCAATCAATTCAGGGTCAGCAAAGACACGCTTCCTTCCGCCACTGAGATCTTCATCCCAAAAGTTCTTTGGCACGGCGATCTCTAAAGAAGATAGGAATAGACCATGAAATATGATTTTGATCGGGTCATCGAACGAAAAGGTACAGATAGTTACAAATGGAAAGATTATGGGGATGAAGTGCTCCCCATGTGGGTAGCAGATATGGATTTCGTTTCAGCCGAACCCATTATTCAGGCCCTCCATCAGAGGATCGACCACGGGGTCTTCGGCTATACCCGCCCGACCTTGGAATTGAGGACCATTATCCAGAAACGCCTGAAAGAGGTGTATCAATGGAAAATAGGGGAGGAAGAGATTGTCTTTCTGCCTGGTTTGGTCACAGGGCTCAATCTCTTTTATCATGCTTTTTCGAACCCGGGCGATGGGGTCTTAGTTCAGCCTCCGGTCTACTTCCATTTTGTCAGAGACCCTATCACCCACGGCCGGGTCCTCGATGATCCCCCGTTGGTTCAGAAAGGGGATACCTACGAGATCGACCTCACTCTTTTTGAGAAGGGAATCAGAGAGCGGACTAAAGTCTTTCTTTTCTGTAACCCACACAATCCCGTAGCCAGAGTCTTTACGTCGGGGGAACTGGAAAAGGTGGCGGAAATTTGCTTCCGCCATGGCGTATTAATCTGTTCTGATGAAATTCACTGCGACCTTCTCTACCCCGGTTATCGGCACGTGCCGATTGCCACCTTGGGGCGAGAGGTGGCCAACCAGACGATCACCCTGATGGCACCCAGCAAGACGTACAATCTTGCGGGTCTTCACTGCGGTTTTGCCATTATCCAGAATTCGAAACTCCGCCAAACCTGGCAAACCTTTTCGTCCGGTCTTATACCAGGCGTGAACATCATGGGACACGTGGCGGCACTTGCAGCCTTTAGAAGCGGACAGGAGTGGCTGGATCAGGTTCTCCAGTATTTAAAGGGAAACCGTGACTATCTCGCTCAATATGTCAAAGAAAAACTTCCATCCATACGAATGACGAAGATGGAGGCCACGTATCTGGCATGGCTCGACTGTAGAGAAACAGGGATTCCTGGGAATCCTTTTGATTTCTTTCTCAAAGAAGCCAAGGTGGCTTTGAACGACGGAGTGACCTTTGGGAGAGGTGGAGAAGGATTTGTAAGACTGAATTTCGCATGCCCGAGAAAGACATTAGCAGAAGCCCTCGACCGTATGTCATGCGCCTTGAAAAAGCTGTGAGGATGCTTGGATCTGCTGGGAGGCTGAAAACGAGCTTGAAAAGTCTGGATCGCCGAGGGAACTTTTTCGTCGATGGATTCAGGCCTACTCGAGTGAACAGATTATCAACTAACGCCACTCACTTACCGCTTTGAGGGCAACATCATTGTTTGGCCGGGCAAGCAATCCGGTGAAGCTGACAAACACGGCGTAGCTCGCGCCATCGACCATCGGCATATACGTGGCGCTTCCGTAAAACGCATCCACCCAGGGAATCCAGCTTTTATACTTCTTGGCTATCGACCATAGATCCAGCCCTTTTCCTTCGCTCAGGCTGTAAACAGTGCGAGGTGCTGTTCTCTCCTGACCGATGTCCCGATAACGACCGCTCAGGCGGTCGAGCCGGTAAAAAGTATCAAAGCCAAAGAGCACAGCCATCCCGCGCCATTTTAGAACCCGCGCATCAATCTGCCAGTCATCGCCGCGAAGATCCAAGATCTGAATTTTATTCTTAAATTTTAGAGTGCTTCCAAAATGCTGCGGGCCAATCTCCTGGAAGCTTACTTCGGCTACTTTCGATTCGTGCGTCAGACGGTCATAGGTGTATAGATTGACGGAGATCACCACCATCAACGCCGCGACGGCAAGAAGAATGAGCCCTATGAGTCCCTCCAGACTGCCAGCGACGATCCTGCGCCGCCAAATGCGCCCGATTCCCATAATAAACAAGATGATCCCCAGAAAAGCAGAACAAGCGATCGCTACCTTTACCCAAATAGATAGGTCTGTTGATAGCATAAATCCTCCGTGGTGGGGAGAATCCCCGCACACACCTCTTATGACCCAGCTGAACGGCAGCCCGATCACTGCAATACATCCCATTTTATTTTAAAAACAAACTTAACGTCAAAAGAAAAAATGGGAATCAGCAATTGACTCATTTTACTGAACAGTGTAAATTTGCAATTATTCGTGGCTTCAGAGAGCCAAGACAAAAGAGGTGTCCTATGAAAAAGCTTACAGCGTATTCAGTCGCGGCGGTCCTTGTAGTTGCAGGTCTCTGTCCCGGAAGCAATTGTACAGCAAATCCGTTGCCGGATGACAAGATTCTGATCGATTCGGGTGTTTCCAGCTGGGTCCCCAATCCTCTTATGGGTGGCCATAACCGGAAGAAAGTTTTTAGCGACGACAAGTACTCCTCTTCTAAAACGGCTGAGTCCGTATGGTACTATGACTCGAAGACCACGATAAAGGCAACCGGCGAGAAGCTGAATTTCAAGGGGCAGGCGTTTGGGTTGGAGGGGGCTACTTTGGCATGGGTTAAAGTGGTTGAGCCAAAAACGAACAAAAGTAAGTACCTTTATTATGCTTTTGGGCCCGAAAAACGCGTCGTCTTATTTTTTGGCATTTTTGAAAAAGAGGATGGGACTAAATATGTTGAAGATATCAGTGAAAAGGAGAATCTTAAAGAATTGGCTCCCGGGCTGATGAGAGACGCCCTCGAAAGTCTTTCCAATGCTCTCTTCAAGTCGTGGTGGAAGGTATGGCAATAAGGCAAGTCGACCAGAAGAACACAGATTTTCTTCCGGACGTAATCTGGGAAGCGAATCGATCATGAGGTCATCATGAAAGCGAAACTGATAAACGAAGTGGGAGAAAAAACGTACGCAATCATTTTTGAAAAAGGAGACGAAGTGGTAGAAAGCCTGCTCTCCTTTGCACGAGAGAAGAAGGTCCAAGCCAGTCACTTCACAGCAATTGGGGCTCTTTCTGATATCACGCTGGGTTATTTTAATTGGACGAAGAAGGCCTTTGACAAGATCTCTGTCCGAGAACAGGTTGAGGTTCTCTCGCTCGTGGGGAATATTGTTTTTGACAATGGGGATCCTAAACTTCATGCCCACGTCGTCATCGCCAAGTCGGACGGAACGGCCCATGGCGGCCATTTGATGGAAGGACATGTTCGTCCCATCCTTGAGGTGATCTTGGTTGAAACCCCTTCCCATCTCCATCGCAAGACAGACAAGGAAACAGGCTTGGCGCTCATCACGTTTGAACCAGATTGAAGGCTGCATTCTGTCTTGCAATCATTGAAAGGATACAAATGCCCAAAGAAGAAGAAAAAACAAAATGGTATTTGAGACCGGTGAGTGTCGTCCTGCTTCTATTTCTCGTATTAGGACCTTTTGGCCTTCCTTTGCTCTACAAAAGTCCCGCCTTCAGCAAGACATTAAAAATAATCCTAACCATTGTGGTGCTTATCTATACATCGTATCTAATCTTCGCATCGTTAGAAATTGCGAGACAGCTTTATAGTCGGATGGGAGAATTGCAAGAAATGCTGAGGTGAAGACAGAAGAGGGACGGACAGGTGGCTGGGGCGCGATCCATAACGGAACCGACTTCTGCAAGACCCCTCGGGGGGCGTCTCGTTGCTTTGGATGCACACCGGGGGCTCATCATGGTCTTAATGGCAATTGATCACGCCAGCTACTTTATTGCCCGGGTTCATTCAGCGGAATTCTGGGGCACCGAATTGCCGGCCTATCCAAGCGTGTTTTGGTTCTGGACACGCTGGGTCACGCATCTGTGCGCACCGGGATTCTTTTTCTTGATGGGGATCGGGATGACCCTCTTTGCCAGTTCTCATCTCAAGGCGGGGTGGGATGAAGGCCGAATAACCCGTTTCTTTGTCATCCGCGGGCTTTTTCTGATCTTACTGCAGGTTTTGGTCGAGAACGCTGCTTGGAATGTGGGCGATCTGTTTGCGGATCCCGGCGCCATGGTCTTGCGCGGAGGTGGAGTGCCCGGCGGGGGCACAGGGGGCATGATCTATTTAGGAGTACTTTTTGCATTGGGTGGAGCCATGGTCTTCTGGGCTCTTGTGCGGAGAGCACCGCTGTGGTTCATTGGCCTGATCAGCCTGGCATCCGCTGTTGCTACGCAAATTTTGACGCCAGGACGGGATCATGCCGATGTTCTTTATTCTCCCCTCATTAGGATGCTGATAATTCCAGGGCACACAAATATCTGGGTTGTTTTCTATCCCGTGGTGCCCTGGTTGGGACCGACTGGAATGGGACTGCTCTTTGGTGAGATGTTACAGCGAGACCCAGACCGGTTCGGGCGGATCGCAGGCTGGATAGGCTTCGGGTTCCTCGTGCTTTTTGTGATCCTACGGGTCACGGGAGGATTTGGTAACTTCAATCAAGTGCCACCTGGGGCGATAGGCTTCTTAAACGTGATCAAGTATCCGCCCGGTCTCGATTTTTTGACGATTACAATGGGGATGAACCTCGTCTTGATGAGCCTCTGGAGGCGGTTTGCGCCACGCCTTCAAAACGATCACCACCCCTTGCTGGTGTTTGGGCGGGTGGCGCTCTTTTTTTATCTGTTGCATCTGTGGGTGTATGGTCTTCTTGGATTGTTTTCTACGGGCGGCAGCGGTCTCGGAACCATGTACGGTTTCTGGTTGCTGGGGTTGTTAATCTTATATCCGCTTTGCCACTGGTATAATGGCTTCAAACACAAAAAACCGTTTACCTCCCTCTGGCGATTTTTCTGAGAGGACTGCACATATTATTTGGCTATTGAGTTATTGGGTTCATTGAGTTATTGAGCAAGAAATTCAAAGCAAGGCAATCATTGTTAGTTACCGGGCAGGGAGATTCGAAGCCAATAAGGAGGGAAAAATGGAAGTTTCAACTGCGATTAGCCAGAGATGCAGCGTGAGAGCCTATAAAGCAACTGATATCGAAGAGGATAAACTGAATAAGGTATTGGAGGCGGCAAGGCTTTCCCCTTCTGCCAGCAACCGTCAGGAGTGGAAATTTGTCGTTGTTAAGAACAAGGAAACAAGGAAGAAACTAGCTAAAGCTGCCTTCGGGCAGTCCTTTATCGCAGAAGCACCTGTCGTCATTGTTGCCTGCGGGACTGAATCAAAGTCGATGATGGCCTGCGGCCAAGCCGCTTATACGGTGGATGTTTCTATTGCCTGTGCGTTTATGATACTTCAGGCTTGTGAATTAGGTTTGGGAACGTGTTGGATCGGCTCCTTCAAAGAAGATGAGACGAAGAAGATTCTTAACATCCCAGAACAAGTTCGGGTTGTGGCCATGACCCCGGTCGGATATCCAGACGAACCACGATCAGAAAAATTCAGAAAAAGTCTGAGTCAAATAGTATCTTGGGAGAAGTACGAGTAACTAAAGAGGGTAATTATTTAGGACTTTTGTGTAAAAGTCTTCCACTTTTACAAAGTAACTAGGCGATATAAAAAGATAATTTTCACAATCCTATTTTTCAATTGACTAATCAAGTACTTCGTGATACCAAACTACCATAAAAATTCTTACTTATCTTCGTAAGACTAACAATCCAACTCAAGGATGAGGAGCCGTTTACCCAAGAGCTAGGGTGAAGCAGAGTTGACAACCCAGGAGGGGGGACTAACCATGGGACCGCATAACAGTAATCGATTGGGCCAGGGGTTTAGCGCAGCACTGATCATGTGCCTGCTGATCGGGTTGATCCCGGGAGGTTTCTTTCCATGCCACGCTTTCGCTGCCACCGCAGGTGACGACTTCAACGACAACAGCAAGGATCCGGCGAAATGGGGTGGGGACGAGGTGGATGGTAATGGCGTAATGACTGAGATCAAGCAACGGTTGGAATACACCACCACCGGTACGGGTACTGCCTCGCATGACTCGGTGGATCGTCTGTGGCGTGCAGCGCGATTTCCCTACAACGCCGATTGGACGATACAGATCGACGTGACCAATACCACAACTTCGGGCGACTTTACTAGCTTCGGCATTTATGTGGAGAGCTTGCGTTTGCCCGACAACGGCATCGAGGTCGAGTTGGCACAGTCTTATTTTTGGACCGAATTTTATAGCGAGAAGCCGATCTCCGGCGACGGCTATGCAGCGGCAGGCGGCAGCACCTATGGCGCCATCCGCATGGCCTTCGACAGCAGGGCGAAAGTGTTCACAATGTATTATAACCTCGAGCCAGGCAACGACGATCAGTGGACTCCATTCGGTTCCTTTGGGGTGGCGGGGGGCTTGTTGGGCGACCACAACGGTGTTACGAACTGGGATCTTAACGAGAACGATCTGTTTGTCGCTAAGGTGTTTGGCTATTCGGAGCAAGCGAACAAGATCACGAGCGGACAACTTTACGGCGACAATTTCCTAGTAACCGGTGGTATAGGCCCTGATTTGGTTGAGACATCTGTGAGCGCCTCGCAACTAAGTGTCTTTCGTGGTACTAAATTTCAGGTGACTGACACGGCACAGAATACCGGAGCCCAGACTGCCAAAGCATCTGTGACCCGTTACTACCTTTCCTTGGACGATACTAAGGGAGCTGGAGACATTCTTCTTACGGGGAGCCGTGCCGTGCCCGCTTTGGCATCGAATGTCGGCTCGACCAACACGGTGACAGTGACGGTACCGGGGACAGCGCCCTTTGCCACTTACAACCTCTTAGCCTGTGCGGATGATACAAAGCTGGTGCCTGAGACGGATGAGTCGAACAACTGTGTTGCCTCACAGTCAACCGTAGTGGTCACAGGCCCTGATTTGATTGAGACGTCTGTGAGT
>Ga0316628_100003948_pt1 | contig 11529 bp, 9 predicted proteins | sample OWC_Aug_M2_C1_D5_FD_207648 | JGI IMG/M metagenome (GOLD analysis project Ga0316628, IMG submission 207648) | Wetland soil microbial communities from Old Woman Creek delta, Ohio, United States - OWC_Aug_M2_C1_D5_C | ecosystem: Environmental > Terrestrial > Soil > Wetlands | place: USA: Ohio... | reverse complement strand
CCTTCCCCCTGGTGCCCAGCACCTGGAACCGCGACGACGCCGCGGTGCCGAAGCTCACCGAGAACGACGCCAGCCGATCGTCGGGGAAGCCGAGCACCGCGGACACGCCCGCCTCCGTCTCCCGGAACCGCGGGTCGTCGGTGTGGGCGGCGAAGGCGAACACCTCGATCGGCTCGGCGCGGAACACGTGCCTCGCCGCGTTGAGGCAGTAGATGCCGAGGTCCCAGAGCACCCCGCCGCCGAGCTTGCGGCGGACGCGGATGTTCCCGGCGCGGACCTGGTAGGAGAACGTCGACTCGAAGATCCGCGGCTCGCCCACCGCGCCGCTCCGCACCGCGTCGAGGGCGCGGAGGTTCGCCTCCTCGAAGTGGAGGCGGTAGCCGATCATCAGCTTCACCTCCGCCTCCTCGCAGGAGGAGATCATCCGCGCGCAGTCGTCGGCGCCGATGGCCATCGGCTTCTCGCAGAGGACGTGGACGCCGGCGCGGGCCGCCATCCCGGTGAACTCGGCGTGCATCGAGTTCGGGAGCGCGATGTACACCGCCTCCACCTCCGGATCGCGGAGGCACTCGTCGAAGTGCTCGTAGGAGTAGACGCGGTGCACCCCGTAGCGCCGCGCCAGCGCCCGCTGCTTCTCCGCGTCCCCCGACACCAGCGCCACCAACCTGGCGCTCGGCGCCGCGTGGGCGAACGCCGGCAGCACCGCCGCCTGGGCGATGTGCCCCAGGCCGACCACCGCGTAGCCCACCGGCGGGAACCCGGCCTCGCGCCGCCTCCTCCTCGCCTTCGCCATCGCAGCCTCCTCCGCCCCCAAGACTCGCCACGCCGCCGCGCGAGGGCACCGTCCGCTCGCCCGGCCGGACGCTCCGCGAGCGCAGCGCAGGTTTCGTCGTGCAAACGGCGCCCGTTCGCGCCAAGTAAGCCGGCGCATGGCACAGCTCGTCGTGGGGATGAAGGTCCGCTACCTCCCGCAGCCGGAGTGGGGCGTGGGGCACCTGGTGGCGCTGCGCGAGGGGGACTCGAAGGCGGAGGTGGAGTTCCCCGGCCGCTCGGGGGGCGCGGTGCTGGTGTCCACCAAGGGCGGCGCCGTCGTCCCGCACCAGCTCTCGGTGGGCGACGCGGTCCACGGCTCCAGGGGCAAGCCGGGGCGCATCACCGGCGAGGAGCCGGGCGGGCGCGGGCTGAGGCGGTACTGCATCCGCTACGACGACGGCGCCGAGGACGAGCTGCCGGAGTCCGAGGTCCGGTCCGCGCCGCCGAAGCCGGACATGCTCTCCATGCTGCGGGAGGCGCGGACCGGCGACGCCAAGGCGTTCCTCCAGAGGCGCGCGGCGCTGGTGCTCGACGACGAGCGCCGCTGCGACGCGCTCGGCGCGCTCTTCGCCTCGCGGGTGATGGTGAAGCCGCACCAGGTGGGCGTGGTCCAGCGGGTGCTCTCGGCGCGGCGGCCGCGCTTCGTCCTCGCCGACGAGGTGGGCCTGGGGAAGACCATCGAGGCGGGGATGATCTTCTCCGCGCTGCGCCTCGCGGGGCTCGCGCGCAGGGTGCTGGTGGTGGCGCCGAGCCACCTCACGGTGCAGTGGCTCGCCGAGCTGTTCCACAAGTTCAACCAGCTGTTCACCCTGATGGACGCCGACCGCTACGCGTCCTCGCAGAAGGAGCGGCCCGAGGTCTCGCCCTGGGCGCGCTTCGACAAGGTGGTGACCTCGCTGGAGCTGCTCTCGCGGGGCGAGGAGCACCGCGCCGAGGCCGGGGACGCGGGCGCCTATTGGGACCTGGTGATCTTCGACGAGGCGCACCACCTCAAGGGGGCGCGGGCCTTCGAGGCGGCGAGGGCGCTGGCGCACAACTCGTGGGGGCTCCTGCTCCTCACCGCGACGCCGATGCAGCTCGACCCGGCGGAGTACCACCAGCTGCTCACGCTGATCGATCCCGCCACCGCGCCGACGCTGGAGGGGTTCCAGGCCCGGCTCTCGCGCCAGGAGGAGCTCTCGGAGGCGGTGCGGACGCTCCGCGAGGGGGCCAGGCCGGACCCCGTGGCGCGCAAGCTCTCGCAGAAGTTCCCCGGCGACCCGAGGCTGAAGCAGCTCAAGGACCGCGACGCCCTCCTCTCGCACCTCGCGGAGACGTACAGCCTCTCGGACCACCTGGTGCGCAACCGCCGCGCGGTGGTCGGCGGCTTCGCGGACCGGAAGCTGCTCCGCCACCCGGTGGTCCCCGGGCCGAAGGAGCTGGAGGCGCGGCGGGCGGCCGTCGAGCTCTTGAAGGAGAAGGGCCAGCTCCAGGGCGCGGCGCTCTCGGGCTTCCTCCGGCGGATGGAGTCCTCGCCGGCGGCGTTCGTCTCCGCGATGCGCGGGTCGCGCCAGCTCCTCACGCTGTCGGGCGAGCTGGGCCTGCCGGCCCGCGACGCCAAGTACGACGCCTTCGCCGGCGTGCTCCGCGGGATCTGGGCGAAGGAGAAGGCGGCGAAGGTGCTGGTGTTCACCGAGTCGCGCGAGACGCTGGACATGCTCCAGGCGGAGCTGGGGCGCGACGGGATCGTCGCCCTCGGCTACCACGGCGAGCTGCCGCTGTTGGACCGGGACCGCCAGGTGGCGCGCTTCCGCGATCCGGAGGGCCCGAAGGTCCTCGTCTGCACCGAGGTCGGCGGCGAGGGCCGCAACTTCCAGTTCTCGCACCACCTGGTGAACTATGATCTGCCGTGGAGCCCGGCGGTGATGGAGCAGCGCATCGGCCGCCTGGACCGCATCGGGCAGACCGAGCCGGTGCAGATCCACGTCTTCGACGCCCCGGGCACGCTCTCCGCGGACGTGCTGGCGATCCTCGCCGGCGCGGTGGGCGTGTTCGGCGAGACGGTGGGCGGGCTGGACGCGGTGCTCGAGGAGGTGGAGCCCAGGCTCGCCGAGCTGGCGCTGCTCTCGCCCGAGGAGCGCGCCCGGTACCGCGACGAGCTGGCCTTGAGGGTCCGGGAGGCGAGGGCGCAGGCCCAGCGCGCCTATGATCCGCTGCTCGACCTCCGCAGCTTCGACCGCGCCGCCGTCGAGGAGCTGGTGAAGCGCGCCCAGGCGCGGATGGGGATGGAGGAGGAGGGAGAGGAGGGCGAGGAGGAGGCGGCGCCGAGCCTGGAGGACGGGCTGCACGCCATCTCGCGGGACCTCGACGAGCGGCTGGAGGAGGCGATCACCGAGCTGGCGGCGCGCATCGGGATCGGCGTGGACACCGAGGAGCAGGTGGACGCGTTCCAGTGCGCCTTCCACTTCGGCCACGCGCTGAACGTGGAGGCGCTGCCGGGCATCGACATCCAGGAGGAGAAGACGGTCCTCGGGACCTTCTGGCGCGACACCGCCGTCGAGCAGGAGGAGATCGAGTACTTCGCCACCGGCCATCCCATCGTCGAGGCGCTGTTCGGCTTTTTGCGGGACGGCCCCTACGGCAGGAGCGCGGCGCGGTTCGTGGAGAAGCGCGGCGGCCAGAAGGCGCGCGGGCTCGAGCTGTTGTTCCACGTCCAGGCGCCGGAGCCGGAGGACACCTCGCCGGGCGCGCGGGTCCCCTCGCGCCAGCTCTCGCGGTTCCTCGACCAGCAGCTGCTCCGGGTGGCGGTGGTGATGGGCCCGATGGGGGTGCCGCGTGCCGAGGCGGCGGTGCTCCCGGCGCTGGAGACGGAGGGGAGATCGCTCAAGGGCGACGAGATCCGCGCCGCCTTCCCCGAGCTGCCGCAGTTCCTGGACGCGGCGGTGGCCGCGGGCACCGCGGACGCCGAGCGCCAGATGCGGGCGCTGCAGCAGAAGGCGCGCAAGGACATCGAGGAGGAGCGCGAGGCGGCGCTGCGGCGGATGCGCCTCTCGCTCGCGCACCAGGGGCTGCCGAAGGAGCAGCTCGAGGCGCAGCTCCAGACCGAGGGCGCCCACTACGCCGCGCTGCTGGACGCCCTCTCCGGGCTGCGCGTCGCGCTCGACTCGGTGTGCGGCTTCGTCCTGAACCGCTGACCGATGTCGCTCGTCGAGCGGCGTCACTTCGCGTTGAAGTCGAAGCGGAGCAACCGAAGCTGACCGTCGTCGCCCTTCCGGAGCACCACCGACTCGATGACCGGGTCGTTCAGCTCGTGCGCGCTCAGGAACTGGACCTCGACGAACCATCCATCCGGGGCTCCAGGGAACGATCTCACTTCGGAAACCGACCGCAAGGAACGGGTGCGCACCGCTCCGAATGCGGCGCGGAGCTTCTGAACGACGGCCTTGAAGGCCGCGCCGTCGATCATCTTTCGACACAGGGGGTCGGCGCGAGCGTACGCCTCCTGGTCGTCGCTCCGGTCGAACCGCGAGAGCACCTTGCCGGCCTCCTCGACGGCCGCCGCCTCGAGCTGGAGGTCTCGCGTCCACTCGTCGCCGAACGAGAGCCTGGTCGTGCCGACCTGCGGGCCGAAGACCATCATGCCGGCGAGCTCCCAACCACCATCCGCTCCCGGCTTGTACGTCTGCGTCTTGCTGGCGGTGGAGAGGCCCTTCGCCGCAATCGAGTACCGGGTGAGGCTGATGGCGTCGAGGTGGCGAACCTCGGCCGCGGGCCGGAAGTACTCGACAAGCTCGCGGAGCTCGTCGTCCGTGGAGTCGGCGCGCTCGCCCGCGTAGGCCACGAGCAGTGCGTTCGACTTCCCGAGCGGCTGCATCCGGGCCATCCCGGGGAGGAGTTTGTACGTCCCGCCGTCGGCGATGGAGAGATACGCGTAGGGAGTCTTCTTCGGCGAGTCCGGCGTCGGCACCTGGCAGGTGCACCCGGCGATCGAGCAGAAAATGGCGGCGGCGACCCAGCGCGACATCGTCGAAACACTATCGCGATGTCAGCGCCGCCGTCGTTCGATCACGGCCCGCAGAACGGCTGCCCGCCCGAAGCCTGGTAGGCGCGGACCTTCGCCACCAGGTTCCCGTCGTCGGTCTGCGGCGTCGTCATCCCGGTGATCCCCGGGCCGAAGGTGAACGCCGCGCTGTGGGCGGCGGCGAGCTCGGCGGTGTGGCCGAAGAAGTAGTCGGCGCGATTGTCGCGCCACTGGGTGAGGGTGTCGGAGAGGGACATGTTCCCGACCGGGAGCCGCCACCAGACGTTCGGCAGGTTCAGCCTCTCGGAGAGCGCCGCCGCCCAGGTGAGCGCCTGCCGGAAGCTGGGAAGGTCCTGGCCGGTCGCGTCCCACCACTGGTCGCTGCCCTGCTTCGCCAGGTAGCCGGCGTCGCGGTCGGAGGCGGAGATCGCGATGAAGTCCCCGTCCGCGGCGCCGCACTCGCGGAGGAAGTCCGCCGCCTTCGCGGCCTCGGCGCGCACGTCGAGGGACGGCTCGCGGTTTTGCAGCACGTCGGTCCCCGTCGCCATCGGGCTGGCGTGGAGGCCGATCTTCGCGTGGGGCGCGTACTTCCGGGCCATGGCCACCATGCAGCGGCCGAAGCCGGCGAAGCTGTCCTCCTGGTCCGCGCAGTCGGTCGGGTTCGCGCTCGCCACCGCCACCTTGATGCGGTGCGGGTCGGCCTCCCTCTGCTGCGCCTGGGCGAAGAGGTTCGGCTCGACGTGGAGCATCGCCACCGAGCCGCCGACGGTCTGGAGCACGAAGCGCCAGTCGGCGAAGTAGCGCTCCATCACCTTCGGGTCGGCCATCAGCGCGATCTGCGCCGCGCCGTCCTGGGCGCCGGTGGCGTCCGCCAGCTCGCGGTAGGTGATGAAGGGGAGCTGCGAGTCGGCGCTCGCGGCCGCGAGGAAGCGCCGGAGGTAGTCGCCCGGCGGATCGGCATCGGACTGCCAGCACGCCCACCACCCGCAGCCGCCGCCGGCACACGACTGGCCGCTGGAGCTGCAGGAGCGGGCGCACGAACCGCACGCCTGCGGCGAATCGGGCACCCCTCCGGAGAGCTCGAAGGCGCGGAGGTCGAACGGGGCGGCCTTCGCCGTCTCGTCGGTCATCGCCGCGCCCACCGCGACGTGCCGCTTCCCGAGCGCCTCGAGCAGGGAGGATCCGATGCACGCCGGGACGGCGCCTGGACCCGCGGGTGTCGCCTGCGCCCAGGCTGGGGACGAGAACGCGATCGCGAGTGCGGCCAGGGCGGCGTTTCGGGCCATCAACACCGGTACCCGCGAGCGCGCGCGACCGATTCCCGCCCCAGGTCGGCTCGCCCGGCCGGCCGGCGCGCTTGGAGAGGTCAGACACCGTGAAGGCGGAAGCGCTTGTCGTCGAAAACCGCGACGACCTCCAGCTCGCCACCGAGCGCCTCGATGTAGCGCCGGAGCGTCGATAGGCGGTGATCGCCTCGGTTCTCGATCTTCGACAGCTCTCCCTGCGCCATTTCCGCCTCGGCCGAGAGCTCCGTCTGGGTCTTGCCGACCATCTTCCGGAGTTCCTTCAGGCTGAGCTCCAGCGCGTCTCGCCGAGCACGGGCCTCGATCTCGCGGACCTTCTCTGGCGGCAGCTTGCGCCGCTTCACGTCTTCCCAGCGGTGGACCTTCATGACTGCCCTCCAACGTTCGTGGACGGCCCCTCGCGCTCGAGTGCGGGTGGCCGAGCGCGATTCCCATCGGACGCTATATCCACCGCGGAATATAGGTCGAAGCCAATATCACGGCCACTGGAAGAGCGTCGCGTTGGTTGGATCAACCGGCGTACGCCCGCCCGGCCGGCCGGCGCTACTCCTCGGGATCGGGGATGATCTCCTCTTCGAGTTCGGCCTCGGCGACCTCCGGCGCCTCGCCGCCGCCGTCGCCGTGCTCCGGCTGGTCGACGTGGTCCGCCGAAAGCACGTACCACTGGCGCCCCTTGAGCTGCTGCCGCTTGAGGAGCCCCTCCTTCTCCATCGCCTCCAGGAGGCGGGAGAAGGTCGAGAACCCGTGGTCGCGCTCGTCGAAGTCCGGCTCCTTGCGGACGATGGTCTCCTTGATCAGCGACGGGTTCAGCGGGCCGGTGGCGCGGGCCAGGAGCGACGCCACCACCTCGCGCGCGATCTCCGGGACCTCGGGGGCCTTCCCCCCCTTCTGCGGCTTGCCCCGCCCGCCGCCGTGCGCCGGTCTCTCGTGCTCGCGAGCGGCCCGCGCCTTCGCCCGGGACGGCGTCTCCAGGTAGAGGAACTCGTCGCAGGCGCGGACGAAGAACGGCGAGGTCGCCTCCTTCACCGCCAGCCCGATCACCCGCTTGTCGTTCTCCCGGAGCTTGTGCGCCAGGGGGCAGAAGTCGCTGTCCCCCGAGGCGATGACGAAGGTGTCGATGTGCTGCCGCGCGTAGGAGAGCTCGAGCGCGTCGATCACCAGCCGCATGTCGGCGCCGTTCTTCCCCGCGCTCGTGGACGGCGGCACGTCGATCAGCTCCACCCCCAGCTCGTGCAGCCCCGCCTTGGCGTCGCGGAACCGCGACCAGTCGCAGTAGGCGCGGCGGTAGATGATCTTCCCGCGCTCCAGCAGCCGGTCGAGCGAGGGCCGGAGATCGAAGCTGCCCGGGCTGATCCCGGTGTTGGTCACCAGGTTCTCGAAGTCGATGAAGAGCGCGATGCGGCGCTCGGTGTTCGTATCCATTCCCACCTCTTGTCATGAACCGGCGGCCGTGGCGACACCCTCCGCGAGGGGCGGGCGCTCCGGCCCCCTGCTCCGTGGCCGGGCGGGTACCGTCGCCTTCCCCTTCAGCTCCGCAGCCTCTCCCGGAGCGCCTTCGCGCGGCCCTGCAGCTCCGAGTCCATCGACGTCAGCTCGATCGACTTCAGCCGCTCGTCGAGGCTCTTCGGCGCCTTCCCCTTCAGCTTCCCCTCCTGCTCCATCGCCTCCAGCCGCCCCAGCGCCTTGTCGACGATCCGGTCCCGCGGGTGGTCGAGCAGCGAGTCGAGGAAGAACGCGTCCTCGGGGAGCTCCGGGTACTTCTCCAGGTAGTCGATCACGCCCTGGACCCAGGTCTTCCGGTCCATCTCCCGGAGGTTCAGCATCGCCTCCTTCTGCGCCTTGCGCTTCCCCTCGGGGTCGAAGGCCTTCGCCAGCGAGTCCGGCAGCTCGCCGCCGGTGAACAGCGAGTCGGCGGCGACCTTGTAGCGCTCGTAGCTCGCGCTCCGCTCGATCTTCTGCTGCTCCGGATCGTCCTGGCGCGAGTGGTACTTGCTGCCCTTCCCGCGCTGGGCGTCGATCTCCCGCCAGCTCTTGTTCCGCTTCCCGGTGAAGCCGCCGCCGCCTCCGTCGCCGTCCCTGTCGCGTGCCATTCGCGCCTCCGTCGGACTATCGCCTGCGCGCGCTCCACATCGCCGCAAGCCCACGGCCCACCACGTCGCGTGCCCGCGCGGCCTCCGCCGGCGGCAGTGGCGCACCCTCGTCCTGCTCGGCCTCGAACAGCGCCTCGTCCACGTACGCCAACAGCGCGGCCGGGGCATCCCGAGCGCCGCCCGTGGGGGCGAGCGCCTTGTCGCTGGCGCTCGCGAGGCCCTTCGGCCATCCCAGCTCCAGCATCGCGTGAAGCTCGAAGAGGAGGTGCCGGGCAGCGAGGTAACCATCGTCCGACAGTCCCGAATCGTCAAGGTGCACCAGCAGGGCATCCTGGCGGTTCTCGAAGGCGTGCTCTCGCCGGGTCCTCTCGCGCTCGCCGAGATCGTCGAGGTGGCGCCACGCCCGCTCCACCCAGTCCTCGTCCGGCCCTCCCTCGGGGAAGGGGCCCGGGGGCGGCGCCTCCTCGCGCACGGGCCGCGCGGGCTTCTTCGCCTTCCCCTCCGGCAGCGGCCTCCCGCTCCGGAGGAGATCGCACAGGCCGAGCAGGTTCTCGAACGTGAGCCGCGCGGCGTCCGGGCTGGAGAAGTGCGGCTCGCCCTCGAAGAGATCCGGCAACAGGTCGCTCGGAGAGCGGCCTTCCGCGAGGCCATCGCGCAACAGCTCGATCGCCTCGCCCGCGGAGCAGGGGCTCCCGCCCTGCGCGAGGAGCTCCTCGAGGATCTCCGGCCCCATGTAGCGGTGGACGAACCCTGGCCCACCCCGGCGCTTGCCCATGCGCCTCGATCTTAACAGCGCCCCCATACCCGCGAAGGAAGAGAGGCGGCCGAGGGGACGGCGGCGAAGGCGCCTTCCCATTGCGGCGCCCCCCTGGGAACCGAAGCTTCTCGCAGGAGCGGACCTCGGAAGGAAGGTGGTCTTTGGACATGGAAAACGAGCAGATGCAGTTCGCGCCCGGGTGCGAGCCGGTCGTGGGCGACGAGGACCGCCGCCGCCTGCTCTGGCTCATGGCCGAGTACTTCCGCACGCTGGGGTATACGGACATCAAGGCCCGCCTGCCGGGGTTCATGCCGCCGCCGGTGCTCTCGGGCACCCTCGAGGACGCGCGCCCGGACTTCACCTGCCGCCAGTCGGATGCGAACCGCACCCCGATCATCATGGAGGTGGTGACGCCGAAGACGGTGGAGGATCCGACCACCGAGAACCGCTGGTCCCTGCTCTCGTCGGCCGCCCGGCTCTACAACGCCGAGCTCCACTTCGTGGTCCCCAAGTGGGCGCCCCACGGCCCGATCGATCCGCTCCTGCGCAAGCGCCTGGCGCGCCTCGAGCTGCCCTTCAATCGCGTGTGGACCGTGTAGCGCTCCAAATGCCCGGATTGCCCGGGGAATCCCGCGGGTTATATTGGCCTCGGCGTCGACGCCGGAAAGCCAATAAAATCAGAGGGTTGGGATGCCTTCCGCAGCCGGGCAACAGCAGAAGCGGGATTACTACGAGGTCCTGGGGGTCGAGAAGACGGCGACCCCGCAGGAGCTGAAGAGCGCGTACCGCAAGGTCGCGTTCCAGTTCCACCCCGACAGGAACCCCGGCGACAAGGACGCGGAGGAGAAGTTCAAGGAGGCGTCCGAGGCGTACGAGGTCCTCTCCGATCCGGACAAGCGCGCGCGCTACGACCAGTTCGGGCACACGGGCAACCCGTTCGAGGGGTTCGGCGGGGCCGGGTTCCAGGGCGTGAACCTCAACGACATCTTCGGCGACCTGTTCGGGGACATCTTCGGCGGGCGGCAGCGGCGCGGCGGGAAGTCGCGCGGCGCGGACCTCCGCTACAACCTCGACATCTCCTTCGAGGAGGCGGCGTTCGGCTGCGAGGTGCAGGTCAAGGTGCCGAAGCCGAAGCGCTGCGAGGTCTGCCAGGGGAGGGGGTCGAAGGAGGGCTCCGAGCGGACCTGCCCCACCTGCGGCGGCCAAGGCGAGGTCCGGTTCACGCAGGGCTTCTTCTCCGTGTCGCGCACCTGCAGCCAGTGCGGCGGCGCGGGGCGGATCATCACCGACCCCTGCCCGGCGTGCGGAGGCCAGGGCAAGCTCGACGCCGAGACGACCCTCACGGTGAAGATCCCCCCGGGCGTGGACACCGGCACGCGGGTGCGGCTGAACGGGGAGGGAGAGCCCGGGGATCACGGCGGGCCGGCGGGAGATCTCTACGTGGTGGTCCACGTCCGCGAGCACCCGCTGTTCGTGCGCGAGGACTACGACGTGTTCTGCGAGGTGCCGATCTCCTTCGTCCAGGCGGCGCTGGGGGCGGCGCTGGACGTGCCGACGCTCGACGGCAAGCAGAAGCTGAAGATCCCCGCGGGGACGCAGACCGGGAAGGTCTTCACCCTGCGCGGCAAGGGCATCCCGCACCTCCACGGCGGCCGCCGCGGCGATCACCACGTCACGGTGGTGGTCGAGACGCCGGCGCAGCTCACCAAGGAGCAGCGCGAGCTGCTCGAGCGGTTCGCCGAGCTCTCCGGCGAGAAGACCCACCCGCAGAGCCAGAGCTTCTTCGAGAAGGTCCGCGAGCTCTTCGGCTGATCGCCGCTGGCCCAAGTTTCGCAACCGGCGGAGGCGTGCTGCTCGGCGGCCACGGGGGCATCGCTTCCGTTACCTCCGGGCGGCCTTCTGGTATGCGAGGCCCCATGGTGCCCAGAAAGCTCGCCGCCTGCGCGTGGCTCCCGGCCCTCCTCCTCGCGGCCGGGTGCCCGCGTCCCCAGGGCGGCCAGGTCCGCCCCGAGCACGAAGAAGAGGGGGTGACGAAGTTCCCGGAGAAGCCATCCGTCGAGGCGAAGCACAGCTCCGACGCCGACGCCGCGCTCTCCCGCGCCCAGGAGGCCGCCCAGGCCCAGCCGCCGCAGAAGTCGGTGGAGACCTACCTCGCGGTGCGCAAGGCGTACCCGGAGACCACCGCCGGCCAGGAGGCGCTCTACCGCGCCGGGGTGCTGGCGTTCGAGTCGGGCGACTTCGTCACCGCGCGCCGAAGCTTCAACGAGCTGCTCTTCGAGAACCCGCTGTTCGACAAGGCCGCGGACGCGAAGCAGAAGCTCGGGCTGTCGGCGCTGGAGGTCGGCGCCTACCGCGACGCGTTCCACACCCTGTCGTCCCTGGCGGACCGGGCACAGGGGCCGGAGCGCACCCAGCTGCTCCTCGGCGCCGAGAGGGCCGCGGAGGGCGCCCACCTGTTCGGCGAGGCCCTGCGGATCGCGATCAAGCTCGCCGACGAGGCGAAGGCGCCCGACGACCAGCAGCAGGCGCTGGCGCGGATCACCGACCTCGTGGAGGGGAAGGTGG
>Ga0316628_100003947_pt1 | contig 11530 bp, 7 predicted proteins | sample OWC_Aug_M2_C1_D5_FD_207648 | JGI IMG/M metagenome (GOLD analysis project Ga0316628, IMG submission 207648) | Wetland soil microbial communities from Old Woman Creek delta, Ohio, United States - OWC_Aug_M2_C1_D5_C | ecosystem: Environmental > Terrestrial > Soil > Wetlands | place: USA: Ohio... | reverse complement strand
GGCGCCGCAGCGCGGGCAGGTGCCCCTGACGAAGCGGTCGGGCAGGAACATGTTGTCGTGGGGACAGAAGAACTGCTTGACCGGGCGGCTTTCGATGTGGCCGCCGGCCTGCATGTTTCGGAAAACCTCCTCAGCCAGCAGCCGGTTTTCCTGGCTGTCGGTGGAGTAGTAGTTGTCGAAGCCGACTTCGAATCCCTTGAAGTCGGCCAAGTGGTCGACGTGCTTCTCGGCGATCAGCTGCTCGGGAGTGATGCCGCGCTGGCGGGCGCTGATCATCACCGGCGTGCCGTGGGTGTCGTCGGCGCAGATGTAGATGCATTCGTGGCCGCGCATGTGCTGAAAGCGAACCCAATAATCGGTCTGCAGGTATTCGACCAGGTGGCCTAGGTGGATGTCGCCGTTGGCGTAGGGCAGGGCGGCGGTGACCAGAATCTTACGCATGGTGATCACGTTTTATCACACCGCGGCCCGTTTGTAAACCAGGCGCCGCTTCCCGTCATTTCTCGGTGAAGGTCCAGGTACCGTCCCAGTCCGGCGGCTTTCGGGACGCCAGCCGGCGGCAACGCTCGGCGAACACCCGGGCCGGCGGGTCGTCGGCCAGTGCGGCGAAGAGGCCTCCGGCTCGGCGGAACCGGCCCTGGAAATAGAGGTCGAGGGCCTCCTCGAAGCGCCGGACGCGTTCGTGGGCCCGCTCGTCGGCCGGTTCGGCGGTCGTCAGCACTTCGAAAATCTCCTCGGGTTTGGCCTTGCCCTTGACGCGGACGCGGTCGAGCCGGCGCAACAGCACTCCCTCGCTCCCCAGGCGGCGGGTGGCGGTGCCGCAGATGATCCGGGTGGAATACATTTTGTTGATGCCCTCCAGCCGGGAGGCCAGGTTGACGGTGTCGCCGATGACGGTATATTCGAAACGTTTGCTGGAGCCGATGTTCCCGACGATGGCTGGACCGCTGTTGATGCCGATGCGCATCTGCAAGGCCGGCTGGCCGGAGCGCTTGAATTCGTGATTCAGGTCAGCCAGTTCGTCGAGGCAGGCCAGGGCAGCGCGCAGCGCCCGCTGCGACTGATTGACGTCGGCCAGCGGCGCGCCCCAGAAAGCCATGACGGCGTCGCCCTCGAACTTGTTGACGAATCCGCCGTGCTCCAGGATAACGCCGGTCATCCGCTCCAGGTAGCGGTTGAGTACATGAACCACCGCTTCGGGCTCGAGCCGCTCGGAGAAAGAGGTAAAACCGGCCAGATCGGAAAAAAAGACGGTGACCGTCTTCTTTTCGCCGCCCAGGGTCAGGGCGGACGGATTCTTCAAGATCTGCTTGAGCAGCGAGTCGGAGAGGTAGTTCTGGAAAGCCGATTGGATGAATCGCTTTTCCTTCCTGACGCGGCGGTAGCGGACGTAGACATCGGCGCCGGCGGTAAGCGTCAATCCAGCCAGCAGCGGCAATAGGGAAAAATCGACCCCGGCGGCGAACAGGGCCACGTTTGCCGCCACGGCCAGCAGCAGGGCCGCGGCCGAAACCGTGACCTGCAGCAGCGTAGAGCGGATTCGCCTCAGCAGCAGACCGAGCAGCAGCATGGCCAGCAGCCACGCTGTCCTGTCGAGCCAGACCGGAGCTTCGCGGATGAATTCGCCGCGCAGCAGGTTGAGCAGCGCCGTGGCATGAAGTTCGACTCCGGCGGCCGTGGGCGACATCGGATTGGGCCGCAGGTCGCGGAGCCCGGGGGCGGTAGCGCCGATCAGCACCAGCCGGTCCTTGAAGTCGTTGGCATCGACGGTCGGGGCCAGCCCCTCCTCCAGCCGCACCTCGGATTGGATCAGATCGGCGATCGATAATCGTCGGAAAGAATCGCGGCGGTAAAAACGAAGATTCAGGGTTCCATTGCCGGCGAAGGGGATGGTCCCGAGTCTCATTTCGGATTTGAGCGCCAAGGCCATGGCCAGCGAGAACGAAGGAAAAGTCCGGCCGTCGAAGCGGACGAAGTGGGTCAAACGGCGGAATTGGCCGTCGCGATCGGGAAAATCCTCGGCATTGCCGGTCGTGCTCATGGCCGTCAGCAACGGCGCGATTGGCGTCAGCACGCCTTTCCGTTCGGCGGTTTTCAGGTCCGGCGCATCGCGGAGGGCGAAACGTTTCAGATCGGGATGTTCATTCGCGCCACGGTTGAAGAAAATCGGCAGGCAGACGTTTCCGCTCTCGGCCACGGCGTCGGCCAAATGCTGATCCTCGTCGGCGTAGGCCGACGGCTCGCTGAAAATCATGTCCAGCGCGATCAGCCGGGCGCCGGCCCGATGCAGGAAGCGCAGCGCCCGGCCGTAGAGCGAGCGCGGCCAGGGATAGGGCAGGTTGAAGCGACGGTGATAAAAATCGAGGCTCGGCTGGTCGATTTCGACCAGCACGGCGGCATCGCTCAAGCGGCGGGCGCAGAAACGGGCCTTGGCATCATAGGTCCTGTTTTCCAGGTCACTGACAAAGGAGATCGAAAAAAAAGCGCCGAGCGCCAGCCATAGCGGCAGAATCAGCAGCAGGGATCGTTTCAAATTCCGTTCGCCCGGCGAATGGCCGTGAAGCGGGCAGTCCGCTCCGCTGTTCCGGGTGCGGCCGGAATTCCCTTTACCTCTTTGGCAACGTATTGGCAGCGGTCGGTGGCCGGAGGGTGGGCCGAATAAATCTTGGCCTTGGCCAGCTCACGGCCGGTCAGTGTCTGCAGCATGGCCAGCAGAGCGGTCGGTGAATAACCGCTCTGGTCGAGAAGCTCAACGGCGTCCAGATCGGCCTGCTTTTCCTGCTTGCGCGAGTACCCCTTCTGGAGCAGGGTTCCGGAGACGTCCAGCACCGTGTCGTTAAACACCTGCATCACCTGCGGCGATGACCTGGACAGCTCCCGAGCGGTAAAAGCGCCCAGCGATTTCATCCGCTCCGACTTGATGGCCTTGAGCGGATCCTTGGCCACGACATGGCAGATCTCGTGGGCAATGACCGCGGCCAGCTGATCCTCGCTGGCGGCGGCCTGGACCAGGCCGCGGGTCAGCAGGATGATGCCTCCCGGCGCGGCGAAGGCATTGATCTCGTCGCTGTCCAGAACGGCGAAGTGGTAACCGTTGTAAATTTCCGGCCGCTGACTGTGGATGACCAGTGAGTCGCCCACCAGGTTGACATAGTCGGTAAGGGAACCGCTCTTGAGCAAGGGGAATTGGGCCAAAATTCGGGCGGCCACGGCCCGGCCGATGAAGTATTCCTCTTCCTCGCTGATCGGCCGCACTGTTTCGCTCACCTTGCGCAGACCGTCCAGGCTGCGGCGCAGATCGATGGCCAAAAGCAGGGAAGAGGCGAACACCACGGTCAACAGCAGGGTCACCGTCCGTTTTTTCATTTCAGTTTCCCCTGGCTGACGAATTTCTTCACGTCCGCCAGCGAAGCCGACTGCCCCAGTATCCAATCCAGATCCCGGAAATTGAATCCCTGGCTTCCCCTGATTTTTTTCTCATTGGTTTCGTTGAAGCCCTTGGCAGCCAGAGCCACCTCGTCGTCGCTGGCCTGTCTCTCCCCAGGGAGCAGGCCGCTGAGCGAGCTTTTCGATTCCTGGAGCGCCGAACTGTGCAGGAAACCCTTGATCCCGGAAGGAGTGCGAACTTCATCCCAGGAATTCTGGCGGCCAATGATCTCCACCCGCTCGCCTTGCCTGAGGGTGGCCATCGTCGCCGACAAAAAATCGGGCCGGCTCAACAGGCTGGCCTTGACCACTTTCACCACGCCACTCTTGGCTGCCGGGGCGTAGAGCGCCGGCAACAGGGAGAGCAGTAACAGTGCCGTGATTTTTTTCATGCCGTCACCTCGGTATTATTATAGCACAGCGATGATTGATTCAATTGCCGGAAATGCCGAAATACTTGATGATGCGGCGGAACAGCGTGGCCGATTCCTTCCGACGCCGCGCATCGCCCTCGAGACGGCGCGCTTCTTCGCTGAAGGCCGCGAGTTCGTTTTGGCGGATGAGAATCACTTCCGACAACGTGCGTGCCATGGTGGTGTTCATGCTCACCGTTTCCTTGAAATGTTTCGAGGAGAGGCGGATCAAGGTACTTTCCTCGGCGGCGACCACCGTGGCCGTAGTGGGTTCGCCCGTCACCAGTGATATTTCTCCGAAGAAATCGCCGTTCTTGAGCTTCGCTACCACCCGGCCACCCTTGCGGATATCCACCCGGCCGCTCAATATCTGATAAAAGTGTTCGCCGGCATCGCCCTCGCGGATGATGGTTTCCCCGGCGCCGTAGACCTGTGAATCAAGGCCCTGCAGCAGGTTCTGGAATTGCCGCCGGCCGACGGTGCGCAAGACCGGATTGTGGCGCAGGGCATCGGCCAGATCTTCGTTTGTCAGACCGGCTTCTTTTTCGTGTCGGACATATAGGTCACGGCTGGGATAGGGAATGGGAATGCCATGACGCCTGAAAGCGTACCAGATCTGACGCCGGGCCTCGCTGCGGTGGAAGTTTCTCTGGGCATAATCGCGGGTCCAGAATTTCACCTCATAGACGACGGCTGAATCGGCATAGTCGTTGACCAGTACCGCGGGCGGTGGTTCGGCCAGTACCCAGGACTGCGAGTGCAGCACCTCCAGGATGGTTTTGATCACCCGGTCCGGCGGCTGGCTGAAGGCCGCCCCGACCAGGAACTTCAGGGCGCAGGGATTCTGACCCGATTCGATCACCACCACGTTTTCCTTGGAGGCCATCTGGTTGGGGATCAACACCAGTTCGTTATCGATGGTCCTGATCTTGATTGAGCGCCAGCGGAATTGCTCGATCCGGCCGACGTGGTCGTTGATGCGTACCCAGTCGCCCAATTTCAGTGAATCCTCGAAGTTGAGGACGATGCCTGAGAAGAGATTGCCCAGTATGTCCTGCAGGGCGAAGCCGACCACCACCGTGAGGATGGCCGAGGAGGCCAGCAGTACGGTGATCTTGATGTTGAGGTAGTAATTCAGAATCAGCAGCAAACCGACGATGTAAAGCAGAAACACGACCACGTCCTTGAGCTGGCGGGGGACGTTGGCACTCAGGCGCCGGCTGAAGAAAAAATCGAAAAAGAAGAAGGTGATGAGCTTGATCACGAAGACCAGCAGCAGCAGCAAAAGGAGCAGCCAGAGCACGAACAGCAGCCGGGGCGAATAAAATACTTTTCTGAGGAAGTGGCTGTTCAGAGCGCCGATGGCCAGGCTCAGCAGGAAAAGACCGGCCAGTGGCAGCAGGATTCGTTTCAAGGTCTTGAGGGAATCGATCCGCAGAGCCAGGAAGGTGAAGAGAACAAGCAGCACGAACAGCCCCAGCGGCAGCAACATCAGCCAGTTCATGGGATCATTTTAAATGATGCCCGGCTAGTCTGTCAATTCAGGGATGGTGGTTCGCTGTGAATGGAGAGGATTTCCCCGGAGGGCGGCATGGTCAGCCGTTGGAACCGGTTCTCTCTCCAGACCAGAAAAAGCAAATCCTTGTCGTCCAGTGAACGGTCCGACCGAAATCGGCAGTGGCGATACCCCTTTCAGCATTCCCAGGGTGATGAAATCGTCGGCCATGAAGGAGCTGAAGAACAGGCCCCAGAACCCAAGCAGAACGGCGCTCAGCATGATCCACGCCGGCCGTTGTTTCTCCCGCTTCGTCTTGTTTTCAGTCATGGTCGGGCATGATAGTGCATCGACACTATAGTCGACGACATGCGAAAAGACAAGGAAACGGCCGGCTCAAGCCTGCCAACGCTGGATCTTGTAAAGCAGCTGCAGGCGGCTCTTGATGCCTGCCTTCTGATAGATGTTGTAGAGATGGTTCTTGACCGTCCGCAGCGAGATGAAGAGTATCCCTTCGATCTGCTGGTTGCTCTTGCCCCTGATCACCAGCTCGATGATCTCCTGCTCGCGCTTGGAAATGTCGTAGCGGGAACAGAAGCTGGCCAGGACTTCCGGTGCCACCGGCCGGGTCAGCGCCGGGTGGCGCTTGACGATCCAGCGCTGGATGACGAAGAAGAGGGCTGCCAGAAACAGCAGCGACAACCCGGCCAGAAACCAGCCGTTTTTCCAGAAGGGCCGGGTCACGATCAGGTTGATGACGATCCCCGGCTCGTTCCAAACCCCGTCGGCGTTGCTGCCGCGCAGCCGCAAGCGATCGTTCCCGATCTTGAGGTGGTCGAGGGTGACCTGGTGGCGGTTGCCCAGGTAGCGCCACTCCCGGTCCCGTTTCTCCAGCTGGTAGGCGTACTGGTTCCGGGCCGGGTCGGTGAAGCAGAGCGCGGCGAAGGTCAGGGTGACCGGCAACCTGGATTGCGATATCGTGAGTTCCCTGAGTCCGGAGACGTCGGTTCCGAGGTTGACCGGACCCGACCGGTCAATGACGGCGGTCAGCACCATTGGCGGCACGAACGGATTGTCCTGCATCTGCTCCGGACGGAAGCGGTTCAAGCCGTTGTAGCCGCCGAAAAACATCTCGCCGTCACGGCTGCGGAAATTGGCCCGGGGCCGGAAAATATTCCCCTGCAATCCGTCCAGGACGGTGTACATTTTGAATTTTTTTTGTGCCAGGTCGAACCGCATCAAACCATTGTAAGAGGCGAGCCAAAGATTGCCCTGGTCGTCCTGCTCGATTCCGCAGACGGTCATGGGCGGCAGATTGAATGTCCGGCTGACATTGCTGAATGTTTTCGACGACAGCGAATAGACATACAGTCCGGAAACGGCCCCGATCCAAAGCTTCGCCGAGCTTCGATCCTCTTTAAAAAAATAGACCAGCTCCTTTTTTAATTCGGCGGGGACTGCCGCGGCGTCATCCCAGGAGACGAATTTTTCGCTGACGGGATCGAAACGAATCAGTCCCTTCAGAGTGGCGATCCAGATCAGTCCGGAAGGATCCTGGTAAATGTGGACGATGGCGTCATCGGGCAGAGTGAAGAGATCCGACGGTTGATGACGGAAATTGGCACTGCTTTTTCGAAGGGTGTCCAGCTTGATCAGGCCGCAATTGCTCGTTCCGATCCAGAGTGAACCCGAACGATCTTCGTGGATGAAGCTGATATAGTTAGACTCGGTGCAGGGTTTGTTCCACTGTTGGATGTTGAAGCGGCCCGTCCGGCGGTCAAAGCGGCATAATTTTCCGGTCGCCGTGGCCACCCAAAACACCCCCCGATGATCCTCGCAGATGGCCGTCACGGCGTTGTTGCGCAAACTGGGCGATTCGTCGGCATCGGGCAGAAAATGAGAAAATTTTTTCGTCGATCGCTCCCAGCGATTAAGTCCCCCGCCCCAGGTACCGATCCACAGGGTGCCGGCAGAGTCTTCATAGATGGCGCGGATCTCGTTGATGCTCAGGCTATCGGGATTTTCCGGATCATTCTGTATCAGGGTGAATTTTGTTTTGCGGGGGTCGATTGTATTCAGGCCGCCATCCCAGGTTCCGATCCAGATCAATCCGGACCGGTCCTGGATGATGGCGGCCACCATGTTGCTGCTTAAACTTTGCACGTTTTCACGGTTGGTCAGATAATGGTTGAATTGGTTTTTCCGGACATCGAGAACGTTGAGCCCGCCTCCAAAGGTGCCGATCCAGAGTGACCCCTGGCGGTCAAAGCACAAACAGCGGACGTCATTGTTGCTCAGGCTGTTGGGATTGTTTGGCTCCTTCAGATAGCGAAAGAATGAAACCCCGGATGGAGTCGAGACCAGCCGATTCACGCCGCCGCCGCCGGTTCCGATCCAGATGATTCCGTCCTGGTCTTCAGTGACGGCGGTGATCGAATCGTTGCTCAAGCTGGTGCGGTCGCCGGTGACGTTCCGGTAATGGACCGGGATTTCGGATCCGGAGGTGAAATGGAAAAGGCCGTCGGCCCAGGTTCCGACCCAGATGCCCCCCCGGCGATCCTCAAACAGGACAGAAATGCCGTACTCTCCCCTGACCGCCTGCCGGGGGGATGCCAGAGGAAAATGGTCGCACCTTCGTTCGCCTGCCGCCAGACGGAACAACCCTTGATCCCAGGTGCCGACCCAGAGGTTTCCCTGGCGGTCCTCGAGTGCCACGCTTACGAGGCGGGTCGTCAACGCCGGCTGGCTGTTAATGACCGGCTCGGAGCGCAGCAGTTTTCCCGTTTCGCGGTCATACCGGGCCAATCCTCTGCGTTCGAAGGCCACCCACAGATCACCGGAACGGGAGGGGCGGATGGAGTTGACCAGATTGCTGGCCGGCGCAACCGGGTCGTCGGCTTCAAGGACGAATTTTTCAAAAGTCTGACCGTCGTAGCGATAAAGCCCGTCGTCGGCTCCGAACCAGATGAAGCCCTGATTGTCCTGAAAGATGACGTAGGCCGAATCCGGCGGCGGCTTCCCGGCGACGGCGACTCGTTCAAATTCCATTTTTCCTGTTTGACAAAATCCGGGAGTGAGGAATAGGAGTAGCCCGATTACCTGCAGCAGCCATTTGCTGTTATTATTCATCGTCGTCTCGCCATTGGCTATTGTCACCGTGACTCGACATCAGTTCATGCCGCTGCCGGCGGTTCTTGGTGCCGACCTTTTCACGATGTGGGGCATCTTTCTTCTGGCCGTGTATGGGTGACTGTGCCAGGGGCCGATTCAACAATGTGATTTACGAAATATCCGGGTCAAAAGTTCAATTTAATGCCAATCGATCTGGAACGCGGTTGAGTCAAAAGTCCCATTTTGAAATATGTGAATTTTATTGTATACGAAAGTAGCGGCGGATTTCGTATCCCATTTGGACGATGATCCATGTGTAGATTTAAAGCTGGTGACAAATGAAAAACGGATGCCGATTCCATGGAGTGATGCAAAAATCATCGACGAGTGGCAGCCGCTGGAGGCCAAATGAAACATAGAATAATAAAAAATGTTAAAGTTAAATTTCTTTTCCTCTGCTCCATCGTTTTGGCAATCTGGTCCTGCGGCATAAAAGAGGACGTAGGCGACAAGGCGGCCAAAAGAATCGAAGCCGAGGTCTTTTTTCAATCGCGTCCGAAAACCGATTTCAAAATTTCCCCGGATGGGCGGCACATCGCCTACAGTGGAACGAGGGATAATCGTCATGGCATCTTCATCAGGAAAATCGGGCAAACTCCCGACCTCCGCCTGCTGGACAGTGAATCTGATTTCAACAGTTTTTTCTGGGGTAACAATGATTGCCTTCTCTACCTGCAGGATAATCACGGTGATGAGAATTACAAACTCTACCGGATCAATATTCATAACCGGGAAATAAAATGCCTGACTAATTTTGAAAATGTTCAGACCAATCTGCTGGACAATCCCAGAACTCTGGACGGATATATTCTGATAACGATGAACCAGAGAGACGCGAAACTCTTCGATCCGTATCGTCTGAACGTCATGACCGGAGAGTTGACGTTGTTGTACAAGAATCCGGGTAACTGGCACGGTTGGATGGCCGACAATGCGGGTGTAATCAGGTTTGCCCGATCCAATGTTCTGCTTTACCGCAAAGACGACAAAAGCGAGTTCAGGGAAGTGTTGACGCTTGGCTCGGATGATGTCTTTGATCCAAAGTGCTTCACCCCGGGAAACAATCATGTCTACGCGTATTCGAATATCGGCCGAGATAAAACGGCCATTGTCGAATTTGATCCGGATGAAGGGAAAGAGGTCAAGGTCCTGTTTGCCAGCCCCGATTACGACGCTTTTGGTGACGATGAGCGTGATCTATTCACCTGTTCACAGGGCGCGCATGAATTGTTGTATGCTCGCTATACGGCAGAAAAGAGAGAACTCAAATTTTTTGATGAAAAGCTGGGTGATACCTATCAATGGCTGAAAAAAAGGATCGGCAGTGGATACGAAATAAACTTCGCTTCCCATGCGGATGATTTCACCCGATTTATAATACACGTGAGTAGCGACCGCTTAGAGGGGATCTATTATTATTATGACTCTCAGTCCGGCGATCTGGTGGAACTTGCCAACGATTCTCCATGGTTCGATGAAAAAGAGATGGCGGAAATGAATCCGATCCGTTTCCGGGCCAGGGATGGACTGATGATTCATGGTTACCTCACGCTTCCCAAAGGCCTGAAGCCTCAAGGGCTGCCGCTGGTCGTCAATCCCCATGCCGGCCCGCAATGGCGTAATTCCTGGATATTTGATCTGCGAACCCAGTTTCTGGCCAACCGCGGTTATGCCGTGCTCCAGGTCAATTTCCGCGGATCGACGGGGTATGGGAAAGCGTTCTTAAGGGCGGGTTTCAAACAATGGGGTCTGAAAATACAGGATGATATTACTGATGGCCTTAACTGGTTAATTGAGCAAGGCATCGCCGATAAAAATCGTGTCGCCATTTTTGGTTGGAGCTTCGGCGGCTATGCCGCTCTGGCGGGAGTGACATTTACCCCGGAGTTGTATGCCTGTGGAATCGATCTATGGGGCATCTCAAATTATTTCTCCTGGTACCGGTCATTTCCACCCTACTGGGAATCCGCTCTCGGACAGATCAATGAACGTTGGGGAGACATTATCAAAGACAGTGTGCAAATGTATCAAACATCACCCGTTTTTCATATCGATCGGATCAAAGCCCCGCTGCTCATTTTTCAGGGAGCAAACGATGTCCGAGTGAAAAGAGGGCAATCGGATGAGATGGTTGAAGCATTAAGGAAAAACAACAAAGAGGTTGAATATGTTCTGATTGAGAAAGCCGGGCACGGCATCACGGATGAACAGCAACAGATCCTGCACATGAAAAAAATCGAAGAATTTCTGGCCAGGCATATGAACAACCGGGAATCAGAAAATCTCAAAAAACAATGAGAAGGGTTATAGGCAAAGTTCTTCTTTTTGCTTTCCCGATTTTACTAGGTCCTGGTCAGTTTTTTCTCGCCGCGAAAGGTTGATTTTGCCAGGGCTTGATTCAATAAAGTGAATACGGATTATTCCGGCGGTAAGTTCAGCGGATTGGCAAATTTCCCGAAACGCGGCTGAGTTTAAAGTCCTATTTTTTAAAATGTTACTTTTGGCCGATAGGAATAGATCCAGCAGTATCGTATAAAATTCATGAAAATGAAAATTCAAAAAATGGATTTTTTTGGAGCAGGTGAGCCATGAGAGAACGGATGGCGATTCGCATCGGTCGTCGGGTCGTGTTTCTGCGGGTCGCGGCCATCGACTACATCGAGGCCGACGACAACTACATTCGCATCAACGCCGAGGGGAAAAGCTACCTCATCCGCCAGACCTTGAAGAGCATGGAGAAGATGCTGGACTCCGACAGGATGGTACGCATCAACCGCTCGGTGTTGGTCAACCTGGACCGGATCAAGGAGCTGCAAGCCGACGATTCCTACAGCTACACGGTGGTGGTCGAGGGCGACAAACAGTGGCAGCTGGGGCGGAAGTTTTGCCGTCATGTCAGACAGCTGCTGCTCAACTGAGAGACGGGCCGTGGGACAAGGGAACGACAATCACCGCACGGCTGGGAGGGAAATATGAACAATCTGGAAAATCTGGCCTGGGCGATCCGCCAAGACGGCGGTCAACC
>Ga0316628_100003946_pt1 | contig 11531 bp, 7 predicted proteins | sample OWC_Aug_M2_C1_D5_FD_207648 | JGI IMG/M metagenome (GOLD analysis project Ga0316628, IMG submission 207648) | Wetland soil microbial communities from Old Woman Creek delta, Ohio, United States - OWC_Aug_M2_C1_D5_C | ecosystem: Environmental > Terrestrial > Soil > Wetlands | place: USA: Ohio... | reverse complement strand
ACGGCGAACGCCTGCCAGATCTCGTCGTAGAGGCCGGCGTCACGGATCTCCTCCAGGTAGATCGCGTCGGCGTGACGCAGCACGTCGAGCGCCGCCGCGTTCACCGCGCCGAGCACGCGAATGCCGAGGCCCGGTCCCGGGAACGGGTGCCGCCCCACCATCTCCTCCGGGAGGCCGAGCTCGCGGCCGACGTTGCGCACCTCGTCCTTGAACAGCTCGCGCAGCGGCTCGATGAGCGTGAACTTCATCTCCGGCTTGAGGCCGCCCACGTTGTGGTGCGTCTTGATCGTCACCGACGGCCCGCCGCGCGGCGAGAATGATTCGATGACGTCGGGATAGAGCGTGCCCTGCACGAGGAACTGCGCGTCCTTGCCGGCGCCGCTCGTCGCTTCCTCGAACACGTCGATGAACGTGTGCCCGATGATCTTCCGCTTCTCCTCCGGCTCCTCGACGCCGGCGAGCGCGTCGAGGAACCGCGCCGACGCGTCCACCGTCACGAGACGAATGCCGAGGTTGGCGTTGAAGGTGCGCTCCACCTGCTCGCGCTCGTGGAGGCGGAGGAGTCCCGTATCGACGAAGACGCAGGTCAGTTGGTCGCCGATCGCGCGGTGCACCAGCGCCGCGGCCACCGACGAATCCACGCCGCCCGAGAGTCCGCAGATGACGCGGGCGTCGCCCACCATCTCTCGGATGCGGTCGATCTCGCTCGCCACGAACGCGCCCGGCGTCCAGCTCGGCTCGGCGTGGCAGATGCGAAAGAGGAAATTCGAGATGAGCTCGCCCCCGCGCGGCGTGTGCGCGACTTCCGGGTGAAACTGCACGCAGTGGATCGGCTTGTCGCGGTGCCGCATGGCGGCGATCGGGACGCTCTGACTCGAGGCCGTGACGACGTATCCCGGCGGCGGCGCGTCCACGTGGTCGCCGTGGCTCATCCACACCGTCATGGTCTCGTGCACGCGGAACCCCTCGAACAGGCCGCACGGCTCCTCGACGCGCAGCTCCGACCGGCCGTATTCGCGGCGCCCAGCGCCGATGACCGCGCCGCCGGTGACGTGCGCGACGAGCTGCATGCCGTAGCAGATCGCGAGGATCGGCGCGAGGTCGAGGACCTCCGGTGCCACCGTCGGCGCGCCTTCCTCGTAGACCGAGTTGGGACCGCCGCTCAGAATGATCCCCGTCGGCTTCCAGTCGCGAATCCACTCCGCGCTGCGCGTCGGCGGGTGGATCTCCGAGTAGACGCGCGCCTCGCGCACGCGTCGGGCGATGAGCTGCGTGAACTGCGAGCCGTAATCGATGATGAGAATACGCGACATGGCAGCCGTCATCCGTCGCGCGCGCCAGCGCGCGGAGGATCTACTGTCCTTCGCACCGTGTCCGGAAAGGCCAAGCGTCCCCCGATTGAAAGGTCAGTACTTCCACTGCGGACCGACGAGCGTGATGAACTCCACCTCGCGGCTGTCGAGGTCGAGGATCGCGGCCGACGGCGTGCCGTACAGCCAGCCGCAGCCCTCGCCCGGGTTCACGATGAGCGTGTCGCCGCGGGTCTTCATCTCCTGCTGGTGCGTGCTGCCGTGGATCACGATGTCGTGCGACGACACCGAGCGCTTCTGCACGTCGCCGATGTCATGCACGAGCAGGATCCGCCGCTCGCCGATCTCCACGCTGTGCGGCGACTCGAACAGCTCGGCGCCGAACGCGGACTGCGCGCGGGAGACGAGCCCCTCATGGTCGCCGTCGTTGCGGCCGAACACGCCGGCCAGCGTGACGTGCGCGTCCTCGAATGCCTTGAGCGAGAAGGGCGAGCAGTAGTCGCCGGCATGCAGCACCATGCCCACGCCCGCCTCCTGCATCTGGCGAACGAGCTCGGCGATGGCCGGCAGCCGGTCGTGCGTGTCCGCGATGAGTCCGACGCGCATCAGTCCTCGCCCCCCAATGTCCATTCGGGATCCGCGATCTCGCGGCGCACGAGGTCGGCGTACTCCTCGCGCGCGGTGATCACGGCGTACCGGTCGCCGTCGACCAGGACTTCCGCCGGCCGCAGCCGGCTGTTGTAGTTGGACGCCATGGCGTAGCCGTAGGCGCCCACGTCGCAGACCATGATGTACTCGCCCGGCCGAACGTCGTCGAGCTCGCGGTCGAGCGCCAGAAAGTCGCCGCTCTCGCACACGGGCCCCACCACGTCCACCGACGTGCGCTCGGCGTGCGTGCGAAGCGCTTGAATGCGATGGTAGGCGCCGTAGTGCGACGGCCGCAACAGCTCCGTCATCCCCGCGTCGGCGACGACGTACTCCTTGCCGCCGCTGTGTTTGCGGTAGAGCACCTGCGCGACCAGCGCGCCGGCATTGCCGACGACGAACCGTCCCGGCTCCATGATCAGTCGGAGCCCCGTCTCGGTGATGGTCGGGAGAATCAGCTCGGCGAACCGCTGGAGGTTGGGCGGCTGCTCCGTGTCGTAACGCACGCCCAGCCCGCCGCCGATGTCGAGGTACTCGAGCGTCGTGATGCCGCGGCGCGTCAGCTCGGCGAAGATCGACGCCAGGCGCTCGGTGCCCTCATGGTACGGATCGATGCGCGAGAGCTGCGATCCGAGGTGCATGTCGAGGCCCACGAGATCGACGTTCGGCAAGTCGGCGGTCACCTGCCCGACGTGCACCACCTCGTCGTGCGGAATCCCGAACTTGTGTCCCCTGCCCCCGGTCTTGATGTAGTCGTGCGGCGTGTCCAGGGTGACCTCGGGGTTCACGCGGAGGGACACGCGCCCGCGTACGCCGCGCTCGCCGGCCAGGCGGTCGATGAGCCTGACCTCGGCCTCGCTCTCCGCGTTGAGGAACAGGATGCCGGCGTCGAGCGCTTCGCCGAGCTCGCGCTGGGTCTTGCCCACGCCGCCAAAGATGATGTCCGACGGCGCGAACCCCGCGTGCAGCGCGCGGTGCAGCTCGCCGCCCGACACGACGTCCACGCCCGCTCCGAGCTCCTTGAGCAACGACAGGATGCCGCCGCTGGAATTCGCCTTGAGCGTGTAGTGAATGCGATGCGGGACCGGCGCCAGCATGCGGTCGAGCCGCTCGTACCGGTCGCGAATGGTGGCGGCGCTGTAGACGTACGCCGGCGTTCCGACGTCGCGCGCGATGCGCTCGAGGGGCACGCCCTCGCAGCGCATCGCGCCATCGGCGCGCGCGAACCCGGTGGTCAGTACGCTCTGGCCCATACCGCCTCGGCGGTCGAGTCGCGGCCGCACTTGAGGCACGTCGCCGGCGGTTCCGCCGAGCGAAATTCCTCGTCGGGCAGCACGCGGATCGTCGCCTTGGTCTCCTCCTTGATCTGCGCCTCGCACTCGGGACTGCCGCACCAGCCCGCGTAGACGAACCCGCCGGGGCCGTCCATCAGCGCCCGGAAGTCGTCGTAGCTGATGCGCCGGCGGATGCTGTTGGCCTCGCGGCGCTCGCGGGCGGCGATGAGCATGTCTTCCTGTATGCGCATAAGGGAATCTGCCACGTCCTCCCCGATCGTGTCGAGCGACACCGGCCGCTTCTCGCGGCTGTCGCGGCGCACGAGCGTCGCCTGGTTCTTGTCCAGGTCGCGCGGACCGAGCTCCATCCGCAGCGGCACGCCCTGCAGCTCCCACTCGTAGTACTTCGCGCCGGGCTTGACCCCCTCGCGGTCGTCGAGGTGCACGCGCAGCCGCCCGGGCTCGCGACGTTCCCATTCGCCGAGCGAGTCCATGATCTGGTCGGCGGCGTCGAGCACGCGGTTCCGCTCGTCCTCGGTCTTGTAGATGGGCACGATCACGCACTCGATGGGCGCGAGCTGCGGCGGAATGCGCAGGCCGTTGTCGTCGCCGTGCGTCATCACCAGGCCGCCAACGAGCCGCGTGGACACGCCCCAACTGGTGTTCCACGCATACTCCTGCCCGCCGTGCTCGGCCTGGTACTTCAGGTCGAACGCCCTGGCGAAGTTCTGGCCGAGGTTGTGCGACGTGCCCGCCTGCAGCGCCTTGTTGTCCTGCATGAGCGCCTCGCACGCGTACGTCCGCAGGGCGCCGGCGAACTTCTCCGCGTTCGACTTGAGGCCGGTGATGACGGGCATCGCCATCCACCCTTCCATGAAGTCGCTGTACACGCCGAGCATGCGGCGCGCTTCTTCCTCGGCCTCGTCGTGGGTGGCGTGCGCGGTGTGCCCCTCCTGCCAGAGGAACTCGAGCGTGCGCAGGAAGAGCCGCGTCCGCATCTCCCACCGCACCACGTTGGCCCACTGGTTGATGAGCACCGGCAGGTCGCGGTAGCTCTGCACCCACTTGGCGAACATCGAGTAGATGATCGTCTCCGACGTCGGGCGAATGATGAGCGGCTCCTCGAGCTTCTTGCCGCCGCCGATGGTGACCACGGCGGTCTCCGGCGCGAAGCCCTCCACGTGCTCCGCCTCTTTCTTGAGGTAGCTCTCCGGGATGAGCAGCGGGAAGTAGGCGTTCCGGTGGCCCGTGGCCTTGAACATGTCGTCGAGCGCGCGCTGCATGCGCTCCCAGATGCCGTAGCCGTTGGGGCGGATGACCATGCAGCCGCGCACGGGCGAATAGTCCGCGAGCTCCGAGCGGAGGACCACCTCGTTGTACCACGCGCTGAAGTCGGCCTGGCGGGTCGTGAGCTTCTTATCGTCAGCCATTCGAGTCGTGAGCAGAGGTCATCCGCGCCGGCGATTCCGCCCGAACACGTTCGGTCAGGAACTCGACGAGCGAGGACACGGGGCGCGAATGCGGCGAGCCGTCGGGAAGACGGATCGTCGCGTTGAGCGACTTCCAGTCCGACGCGCCGCCCGGCTCGCGCGGTGGAAGCACGACGAACACGGCATTCAGCTTCTTGGCCGTGCTCTCCTGCGAATTCAGCGACTGCTGCTTCAAGGCGTATTCGACGCTCAGCCCGGCGCGCCGCAGCGTCGTCGCGAACTCTCGGACGACCTTCGCGGGAGCCGGGTCGCGGTCGTGGGACGCGAGCCAGACGTCCGGTCCGCGGACCACGGGCGCCAGGAGGCCACGATCCCGCAGCAGCTCGGTGAGCACCACGTCTCCCATGCCGAAGCCCAGCGCCGGCAGATCCACGCCGCCCAGCGACTCGAGCAGGTTGTCGTAGCGGCCGCCGCCGCAGATGGCGCGCAGCTCGCCTTTCGCGTCGAACAGCTCGAAGACGATGCCGGTGTAGTACGCGAGCCCGCGGACGATCTTGAGGTCGATCGTGACCCAGTCGCGCACCGACAGCGCGTCGAGGTATTGGAAATACCGCCGCAGGTCGGCCACGAGCGGAGCCACCGACGGCGCGTTCGGGAACGCCGCCGCGATCTCGTCGAGCGTGACGTCGCCCATGAGCGACAGCAGCCGCTCGATCGCGACGGGCGTCATGCCCGCCGCGACCAGCTTCTCCCGCGAGACCTCGCGAGGCTGGCGCTCCAGCTTGTCCACGACCGCGAACACGGCCGGCGTCTGCTCGTCGCTCACACCGAGGGAGGCCAGGATCTCGCGCAGGAGCCGGCGGTCGGACACGCGCGCGCGGACGTCGCCCGGCCCGAGTCCGCAGCCGCGCATGATCTCGATCGCGACCGCGAGGAGCTCGGCGTCCGCCGTGATGTCCGGCTCGGCGATGATGTCCACGTTGAGCTGAAAGTGCTCGCGCAGGCGGCCCCGCTGCGCCCGCTCGTAGCGGAAGAGCTGCGGCATGGAGAACCAGCGAATCGGCTTGCGGAGCGAATTGGCCTTGGCCGCGGCCATCCGCGCGAGCGTCGGCGTCATCTCCGGGCGGAGCGCGACCTCACGTCCGCCCTTGTCCATGAACGCGTAGAGCTGCCCGACGATCTCCTCGCCGCTCCTTTTCGTGTACAGCTCGAGCGGCTCGAGGGGAGGACCGTCGTACTCCACGAACGCGAACCGGCGCGCGACCTCGCGCCACACGCCCATCACATGGGCGCGCTCGGCGAACTGCTCGGGATAGAAATCGCGAAAACCGGGGAGGGCACCCTGGGCCATCCTCGTAAGCTATCGGGCCAGCGGCGACACCTGCAACAGCGCCATCGCGTCGCCCACCGTGTGGAACGACCCCGTCACGAGCACCGTGGGCGCGCGCTCGGACGCGCGAGCGATGGCCGCCGCGAAGTCCGCCTGGACCTCCGCCGGCACGCCGAGCCCGCGCGCGTACTCCGCGACCTCGCCGAGGTCCCAGGCGCGGCTCGCCGGCGCCGTCGGCGCCATGGTCAGCACGAAGTGCGACGCCACGCCGCTCAGCACGCGGATCATCTCGCGCCAATCCTTGTCGCGCAGCACGCAGAGCACCACCGAGACGGGCAACGGCGGCGCCACCGCGGTCAGGGTCTGCGCCAGCACCTCGGCGCCCGCGGGGTTGTGGGCCACGTCGAAGATGAAGCGGCCCGTGTGCTGGAAGCGCCCGGGAATCCGCACGCGGTCCATGTTCCGGCGCGCTTCGTCCACCGGCACCGCGAACCGGTCGCCGGCGGCGTCGAGCATCACGAGCGAGAACGCGAGGTTCGCCGCCTGGTGCCGGCCGGCGAGCGGCGTGCGAATCCGCGACCGGACGCCGTGCCACGCGAGCTCGCAGGCGGTGCCGGCGTCGTCCACGTCCACCGACGCGAGCGTGATCTCGTCCGCCACCACGCGCACGCTCGATGCTCCGGCGGCGCGGGCGTGCTCGGCGAGCAGCTCGCGAATCCGCGCGTCGCGCTCACCGATCACCGCCGGCCGGCCCGGTTTGAAGATTCCCGCCTTTTCGCGCGCGATCTCCTGGAGCGTGGAGCCCAGGTACTCGGTGTGATCGTAGCCGATCGAGGTCACGCCGGCGACGACGGGGAGCAGCACGTTCGTCGAGTCGAGCCGCCCGCCCAACCCAGCCTCGATGATCGCGACGCCGGCGCCGGCGCGCGCGAAGTAATCGAACGCCATCGCGGTGGTCGCCTCGAAGAAGCTCGCCCCGATGTCCTCCACGACCGGCGTGTAGCGCGTAACGAAGTCCACCACGTCGCCCGGCGGAATGGCCTCGCCGCCGACCGTCATCCGCTCGCGGAAATCCACCAGGTGAGGCGACGTGTAGGTCGCCACGCGAAGCCCGCGGGCGGCCAGCAGCGCGGCCATCGTGGCGACGGAGCTTCCCTTGCCGTTCGTTCCCGCGACGTGCAGCGAGGGGTACGCGCGCTCGGGGTTGCCGAGGTGCTCGAGCAGCGCGAGGGTTCGCTCGAGCCCGAACTTGAACTGTCCCGTCGTGCGCGCGAACAGGTAGTCGAGCGCGTCCCGGTAGGAGGCGAGCAGGACGGGATCCGCCGCGAATGGCGCGCGGGAGCTCGACGCGGTCAGGCCGACGCCCACCCCGTGGCCGCGGGCCGGCCAGACATGTGGCGCAGCAACTGGCTCACGGTGCGCTTCAGGTTCCGGCGGTGCACCACGGAGTCGAGCATGCCGTGATCGAGCAGGAACTCCGACGTCTGAAACCCCTCGGGCAGGTCCTGGCCAAGCGACTGCTTGATGACGCGCGGTCCCGCGAACCCGATCACCGCGCCCGGCTCGGCGAGGATGGCGTCGCCGAGCATGGCGTAGCTCGCGCTCACGCCGCCCATGGTCGGGTTCGTGATGATCGAGATATAGGGAATGCGGCGCTCGGCGAGCTGGGCCAGCATGGCCGCGACCTTGGCCATCTGCATGAGCGACAGCACGCCTTCCTGCATGCGCGCTCCGCCCGACGCCGAAACAACCAGGAGCGGGTACTTTCGCTCCAGCGAACGCTGGCCGAGCCGTGCGATCTTCTCGCCGACCACGGAGCCCATCGAGCCGCCCATGAAGGCGAAGTCCATGACGCCCACGTTCACCGGCAGCGAGTCGAGCATCCCCGAGCAGGCCAGCAGGGCGTCCGTGTCGCCGGCCTTCGTGATGGCCTTCTTGAGGCGGACCGGGTAGTCCGGGAAGCCGAGCGGGTCGGTGGACCGCAAGTCCACCTCGACCTCCTCCATGGTGCCTTCGTCGAGGAGGATGGTGCAGTAGTCACTCGCGCGGATGCGCCGGTGGTAGTCGCAATTCGGGCACACGTTCATGTTCCGCTCGAACTTCTCGCGGATGTCCGTGTGCCCGCACGCCTCGCACTTCTCCCACACGTCAGCCGGGATTTCCAGGCGTTCGCGCTTGGACTGCCGCGGCTTCTTGGGGCTCTTGTTCCACCAGGCCATGGGCGAAATTTGGCCGCCCTGGTGGGCGCGGCGCCAGGGCTTCGCCCCTGGCGCTTCGCTGGCAGGCGCTCGCTGCGCTTCGCTGGGGGGCGCTTCGCTACGCTCGCTGGTAGGCGCTCGCTGCGCTCGCTGGGGGGCGCTTCGCTGCGCTCGCTGAGGCGCCGTTCGACCAGCGCGCCGAAGGCGAGCGCCCACCTACCAGCGAAGCGCCAGCCAGCGAGCGCCGCGCCGCGCCGCCGGCGCGGCGCGGCGCAAGGCGCCAACCTAGACTCTCAGGGGTCCCGCTTTCCCGCCCCGGCCCTCACTCGAGATGCGTGCGAGCATGCCGATGGCTAGCCAGCACGCCAGCATGAATGAGCCGCCGTAGCTGAAGAACGGCAGCGGGATTCCCGTCACGGGCATCAGGTTCAGCGTCATGCCCACGTTCTCCAGGACGTGCGTGAACCAGCTTCCGAGCAGGCCGAACGCCACCAGGCTGCTGAAGGAGTCGTTCGCGCGCTCGGCGATCCGGACGACGCGGAGGAAGAGGAACAGGAAGAGCGCGAGCGCCAGGGCGACACCAATGAACCCGAGCTCCTCGCCGACGACCGCGAAGATGAAATCCGTGTACTGCTCCGGGAGGAACGCGAGTCGCTTCTGCGGGCCGTGCAGATAGCCGCGTCCCAGCCAGCCGCCGGAGCCGATGGCCACCTGCGATTGAATGACGTGATAGCCGCTCCCGCGCGGGTCCACGGACGGATCGAGGAACACGCGCAGGCGGTTCTGGCGGTAGAGCGGCATCCGCTCCCAGAGGAGGGGGCCCACGATACCCATCATCACGTTGGCGGCCACGACGAACAGGCCCTCGCCGAGGAACGGCTTGTACCACAGCACGAGCGCCAGCAGGGCAAGGAACCACGCACCCCAGATGCGCGAGTCGAACCCGAGAATGAGGCTCACCACGGGGCTGGCGAGCAGCAGCAGCAGTTGCCACGGCACGCCGGCCCAGAACAGCATGGAGAAGAAGATCCCGACGAAAACGATGGAGGTGCCGAGGTCGCCCTGGGCGATGATGAGCACCAGCGGAAGGCCGGCGATGACCATGGGCTTCCACAGCTCGATCATCGATTTGGGCGTGGCGCGGTTCTGCGCCAGCACGCGGGCGAGCATGAGCACCACGGTCAGCTTCGCGAGCTCCGCGGGCTGGCCGAGGCGATGGCCGGCAATCGTGAGCCAGCCGCTCGTGCTCGCCGCCGTGCCGGCGCCCGACCCCAGGCCCGCGAGCAGGGCGACCAGGAGCAGCAACGTGAAGACGTACGCGGGCACGGTCAGCCACTCGATCAGTCGCACCGAGGCGCGGCTCACGGCGTAGGCGCCGACGATCCCGAGCAGCGTCCAGACGATCTGCTGCTGCCACGCTCCCGTGGCCGGGGTCCGCACGTCCGTGTGCCCCGCCGAGAACACGATCGCGAGCCCGTAGAGCGTGAGGCACACCGCGACGATGATCAGCGGCAGATCGACGTTGATGCGGCGCGTCGTGGGCATCAGCCAGTGTTCTCGATCGCGTTGTTGACCCTGGCGTGGAGGTAGTGCGCGATGATCTTCGTCGCGAGGACGGCCGACGTCGCGCCCTCGAACGTGACGTTGGGGATCATGACCACCACGACGATCTTCGGGCTCTCGGCCGGCGCCATGCCGGCGAACCAGGCGTAATACAGCGGTTTGCCGGCCGCGGTGTAGCGCATCGTCTGCGCCGTCCCGGTCTTGCCGGCCACGCTCACCCCCTGAATCGCCGCCGCGCCGGCCGTGCCGCCGGCGGACACGACCCCCTTCATCGCCATCCGTAGCTGCTCCAACTGATCGGCGCTGAGCGAGAACTCCTTCGTGCGCCGCGGCTGCCCGCGTTTGATCATCGGCGTGGGCTCGCTGCCGTCGGTGGCCAGCGCGCTGTAGAACCGCGCCATGCTCACGACCGTCTGCGCGTTCTCGCCCTGGCCGATCGCGAGGTTCAGCTCCTTTTCGCCGGGCGTCCAGCCGCGCGGCCCCCACTTCTGATTGAAGTAGTCGGGATAGCTCGTCGGGAAATCCGGGCGTTTCTCTTCGGGGAGATCGATACCGGTGCGCTTGTCGAAACCGAGCCCCACACCGCCGGCGACGAGCCGGCTCAACGTGATCCGTTGCCCGAGCTGGTAGAAGTACACGTCGCACGACTGCGCGATGGCGCCCGCGAGGTCCAGGCTGCCGTGCCCCTCCTTCTTCCAACACTTCCAGGCGCGATTGCCCAAGTAGTAGTAGCCGGTGCACGGCTGTGGCATGTGCGAGCCGAAGGTGATCAGACTGTCCTGGAGGGCGATCACCGCGGTCGCGAGCTTGAACGTGGAGCCGGGCGCGTACTTGCCCTGGAGTGCCTTGTTGTACAACGGCTGTCGCGGGTCCTTGTTCAACGAGTCCAGATACGACGACGACACGCCGCCCACGAAGCGGTTGGGATCCAGGAAGGGCGAGCTGTAGAGCGCGAGCACCTCGCCCGTTTGGGGAATCATCGCCACCACGGCGCCGGCGAGCGTGTCGGCGAACAGTTGGTGGATGTAGTCCTGCAGGTCGAGATCGATGTTCGTGTAGAGCGGCGGTCCTTCCTGCGGCGTGATCGCGTCGCGGGCCCGCGAGTTGGGCACGATGCGGTTTCGCGCGTCCACCTCCACGAACTGCACTCCCTCACGCCCGCGCAGCGCCTGCTCGTACTGCTTCTCCAGCCCCTGCTTGCCGACGAGCTGTCCGGCCTTGTATCCGGCGCTCGACAGCGACGACAGCTCGCTCTCGCTGATCTCGCTCACGTAGCCCACGAACGGGCCCACGGCCTCGCCATCGGGATAGATCCGCTTGGGCGCGGATTGGATGATCAGGCTCGGGAAGTCGATCCGGTGCTCCTCGAGCGCCGAGACGACGTCGAACGATGCGTCCTGAATGATGACCGTGGGGCGGGTCTTGTCGCGGCGGTAGCGGCGGATGGCGTCCTGGAGCTGCCTGTCCGTGAGCTGGATGGTCCCGCGCAGGCGGAGCAGCGTGGCGCGGAGCGTGTCCTCGTTCTGCGGCAGCAGCGCCACCGAGTAGCCGACCACGTTCTCGGCGATCGGCTTGTTGTTGCGGTCGAGAATCCGGCCGCGCGGCGCGGGCGTGGGGATCTGCCGCAGCCGGTTCTCCTCGGATTGGAGCGTGTACTGCTGGTTCCGCACGACTTGCGCGCGGAAGAAGGCGCTCAGCAGGAAGACGAGCACCGAGCAGACGATGGCGGTCGCCGCGCGACCGCGACGGATCACGTCGTTCGGATGAAAGCTCATCCGGTT